>JADMIO011197700.1_pt1 | contig 101930 bp, 92 predicted proteins | sample 8958161 | NCBI WGS metagenome assembly JADMIO01 (sample SAMN16585339, study PRJNA669376) | soil metagenome | isolation source: Crop rotation soil | place: USA: Cullars Rotation, Alabama | collected 2011 | reverse complement strand
GCCGCGACTTCAAGTCACGTGAATTCCAAGCTTCGGATCCCACTGTGCTGGAAAGCCAGTGAACTTTTCGTTCCTCCAGGGATTTCGGCGCTTTCGTGATGACAGTGTTGTTGATCTGGGAGTTACTCCGGGAACCAATCTCAACCCGACCGTTGCGAGTTTGGCCAGCTTCGATCGCAATGAACCGGCGCGCGGCAGCGTTAACTACACTCGGTTCAGTTTGCAGACGCTAGTCGCGAAAAAACTCGACGTCACTGGTCGCATTATCTACAGCAAGGCCACGCAGAACTATGTTTCTCTCGAAAGCTTCACTGGTCGAAACTGGAACCCGCGAATTACCGGCTTTCCTCCGAGTCCGCCAGGTGCGACGCCAAACATTCTCAACCTGGGCCAGTACAATCTGAATGGCGACACGGAACGGCCGAATTGGCTTGGAGATCTCGGGCTCACGTGGTTGGCGACCGACAAGTTGCGACTCTCGAATACGTTCAGAGTCGAAACGTTCGAGATCAACGGCGCAGCGCTATTCGCAGATTTCTTTTCGCTCACGCGCGGCACTCGGACCGACACAGTCGGTTTCAGCAATCGTGACGTAAACACTCGAACCGATTACCGCAAAATCCAGAACACGATCGAAGGCGACTACCAGTTCAACAAGGACTACTCGATCCATCTCGGTTATCGATATGGAAGACGACGTATCGAAGAGGCTATTAGTGGATTTGCCCTTAACTCGAATGCACCCACGCCGTTGGTGCCCGACTCGGAAACAGAGCATAACAACACGCATGCAGTCCTTGGTGGCTTCAAGGCGCGGCCGCTACATGAGTGGACCATTTACTTCGATGGTGAGCACGGCACGGCTGACAATGTCTTTACCCGTATCGGCAATTACAACTACACAAACATTCGCGCCAAGAGCCGGTATAAGCCAACTTCGCGAATAGCACTTAATCTCGCGTTGATCACCAAAAACAACTCAAATCCTTCGGAGATTGCAGGAGTTTCCCTGGAGGATTTTGGCGTGAGTGTGAAGTCGCGGATCTTTTCTTCTTCACTTGATTGGACCGCCACCTCGCGGTTCTCGATCAGCACCGGCTACAACTACCACTGGATCAACAGCAACGCGAAACTCGATTATTTCTTCAATAACGTTCAGCATCCGCTTGGCAACAGCCTTTACTTTGTCAGGAATAACTTCTTCTTTGTTGAGTCGGTGGCGCGTGTCGCTCCGCGGGTGACGTTGTTCACCGCTTATCGAATTAACAAGGACAACGGGCAGGGAAATCGAGTGGCCGATCCGACCGGAACTCCGGGAACGCTGATCGCATCGTATCCGATGAGTTTTCAGTCGCCGGAAGCGCGGCTGGCGATTAAGTTACATCAGCGGCTCGATTGGAATGTTGGCTATCAGTATTACAACTACAACGAGAGCACGATCGTCGGTCCACGGCCTCAGAACTATCACTCGCATCTGCCATATACGTCTTTGCGCCTCTATTTCGGCCGACGAGAATAGTGCGTGCTAAAACTAGCGACATTTGTAGCAATTATTTTTGCCTTAGACGTCGTTCCAGCCGAGGCCCAACGACGCGCCCCACCACGTCAACGTCCGCCGAGTGATTACTCGAGCTTTTCGCATTCAACTCACGTTAGCAAACAAAAACTCGCGTGCGATTCGTGTCACAAGTCTCCCACTAAGAACTGGAAGGAAGTTCGTAAAGGCGACGCGGCGTTTCCTGATGTGGCCGAGTTTCCCGAACATGCGTCTTGCTTGAATTGCCATCGCCAGCAATTCTTCGCGCGTGAGCGTCCAGTCCCAAAGATCTGTTCCAATTGTCATGCGAAAGCTACCCCGGCCGAGACTTCTCGATATGCGTTTCCGAGTCTTGGCGAAGCGTTTCTCTCGACAGTCAAGGCTGTCAATTTTGTTTCAGAGTTTCGGGTCTTGTTCCCGCACGAGAAACACGCTGATTCAGAGTGCACCGATTGTCATCAGACCTATCAGCCACAGGGTAAATCGGACGATGAGTTCGTTACAAAGCCGCCCAAAAACATTGGCGACGCATTCTGGTTGAAGAAGGGAAGCTTTAAGACGCGACCGCTGACTCACGCGAATTGCTTCACTTGTCACAACCAGGAAAGCGAGCTCGCGCCGTTGCCGCAAAACTGCGATGCGTGTCACAAGATGCCAACTTCTGAAAAGCTGACCGCAGATTTTGATGAAAAGCTGGCCACGACGATTGGCGTTACGGATTGGTGGACATTAACGGCTTGGCGCATTCGAATCTCAGCCGGCGCGTTTCGACATGAAATTCATCCGGATTTGAAGTGCGCGCAATGTCACAACGTGACGGTGATGAACACGACGAGTGACGAGACCCGCAAAGTTCCGGTGAAGTCATGTGGCGGCGCCGAAGGTTGTCACGTTACCGCGACACTCGACGAAGGTGGAATTCTCAACTACGAGATAGACCAGAGAAAGAAGAGCGTGACGTTTGTTTGCACGAAGTGCCACATTGCATTCGGCAATAAGCCGGTTCCTGCGAGTCACCTCAACGCGATTCCGAAGCCATCTGCGTTTGCAAGAGTTTTCTCTCATGCGATACCGCAATCATCGACTGATTACTCACAATTCAAACACGATGACCGCAATCACGCGCGGCTTCCGTGCTTGCTTTGCCATCGTCGTGAGAACAATTCACCGCAACCGACGTTACCGGGCAAAGCGGACCATGCGCCTTGCACAGGCTGTCACGCACAACAGTTCTCAAACCCAACAAGTGCGATCTGCGCTATCTGTCACACAGACGTTCAGAACGGGAAAGTTAAACCATTTCCGCCTCTGCGCAGTTTCGATGCCAAATTCGATCATGCGAAGCATACAGCGTCCGGTTGTGTAACCTGTCATCGGACCAGTCGTGGCGGAGTTGCGCTCTCCATCCCATCAAGACTGAATGCGCACGTCACGTGTTTTGGCTGTCATACGCCTAACGCACAAGCAAACGGACGCAACATTTCGTCGTGCAGCACCTGCCATCAGCTTGGGCGTTTGGTTCGCACTTCTGAGCAAGCACCTGCATTTCGGGTTGGCTTCAGTCATGCGAAGCACGACGCATCGGAGAAGTTCGCGTGTTCTGCATGTCACCAGGTCAGGGCGGGTTTTCCGATTGGTCGGCAAGTGTCTGCGCCCTCGCCTCTGAATCATCACGCGCTGGCAGGCGCGTTCAGTTGTGCGAGCTGCCACAACGGTGAGCGAGCATTTGGCGGTGATGATTTCTCGGCATGCAAGCGTTGTCATAAGGGGTCGGCATGGCGTTTTTGAGTTCGTACCACTGTGGAAAGTTTCGCAGGAAGGTGTGCAAACGCCCACCTGAAGCGAAGTGCCCGGCGTTTTCCTGCGTAATTTGATCCAAAGTCTGTCGGCATGGACCTTGCACATATCGGTGGTGAGCGGTTTTTCGCTAGGGAGGCATCATGAATCGGATAAAAACAATACCAATCGGGATCGCATCGCTCTTACTGTTCGTCTTAGTGCTCTTCGGAATGGTGAGGGCGCAAGGAGAGGCGCAACCTTCAGACCCGGCAGCGTACTACAAGGCGAAGTGTGTGGCCTGCCATGGTCCGAAGGCCGAGAAGAAGTTTGATCCAGCCCTAACCGATGACCAGTACATCGATGCGATATTGAAAGGTAAGAAACCGGAGAAGCCTCCCAACATGCCGGCTTACGGCGAAAAGGGTGTCACTGCCGAGCAAGCAAAAGGGCTCCTCGAATATATGAAGCAACTGAGGTCGGCTCAGTAGTTAGCTGAAATCGAGATCAGCGGTTCCCCCGCCACTCCCATGCTTGTTAGTTAAATCCAACGGCATGGGAGGGGTGCGTTTTTAAACAACTTCTTGAGACACCCGATGAGCGACGCAAAACAATCAGCACAACGATCTCCAACACTCTTCAGAAACTACATAAGCTTCGCTGGCGCCCTGATAGTAATCGCCGCGGTCGTAAGTATCTTGTTGTTGTTTCTGATCGAGTTGACGCAAACGTCGAATAACCCTTACCTCGGCATCATCACATACGTCGTGCTGCCTGCGTTCCTGGTGTTTGGTCTGCTCGTTATCCTTATTGGCATGTTGATCGAGAGGCGAAGGCGCAGGCGATCGCCGGATTCTGCCATACCGCCTTATCCCAAGATTGATCTAAACGAGCCAAGACAACGGCGCTTCGCAATCGTGATCCTGACACTGTCTTTCATATTTGTTTGCGCAAGCGCCTTTGGAAGTTACCGGGCTTATGAATACACAGAATCGGTCGAGTTTTGTGGCCAGGCTTGCCATACAGTGATGAAGCCCGAGTTTGTTGCTTTCAATGCAACCTCACACGCCAAAATTCGCTGCGTTGATTGTCATGTAGGCCACGGTGCGGAGTCGTATGCTCGTTCCAAACTTTCCGGCGCGCGGCAACTCTTTGCTTTAGTAGGCGGTACCTATTCGAAACCAATTGAAACTCCGGTTCATAACATGCGACCCGCCAATCAGACATGCGAACAATGTCACTGGCCGTCGAAGTTTTACGGTGCTCAGCTCAAGACCTTCAATCATTACGCCTACGATGAGCAAAATTCGCTCCGCCAAACACGGATGCTGATTAATGTTGGCGGTGGCGATCCCCCCAGTGGACCAGTTGCGGGAATTCACTGGCACATGAATCTCGCGAATGAGATCACTTTCATAGCCACCGATCAGCAACGCCAGGTTATTCCGTGGATTCGCGTGAAGGATCGAAACGGAAATGTGACTGAGTACGTCGATCGCGTCCGGCCACTCAGCGCAGAGCAGATTGCTGCGTCTGAAAAGCGTCGCATGGATTGTATTGATTGTCATAATCGTCCGGCGCACGCGTACTTATCGCCCGACGTAGCTCTGGACCAGTCGTTTTCCTCTGGACGACTCGACCCGGCGTTGCCTTACCTAAAGAGGGAGGCAGGGCAAGTATTGAATAGACCCTACACGACGGAGCAAGAGGCGCTCAACACAATTGCATCTGGTCTCGATGAATTTTACCGGACCAACTACAGCCAGTTGTACGTGCAAAAAACGGATACCATCAAATCAGCAATCGGCGAAACACAGCGCATCTTCAAGACCTACTTCTTCCCGGAGATGAAAACCAATTGGGCGACTCACCCCAACAATATCGGGCATCTCTACTCGTCAGGCTGTTTTCGGTGTCATGATGGCGAGCACGTGAGTAACACTGGAAAAGTGATTCGGAACGATTGCAATATCTGCCACACTGTACTGTCAGACTCAGCGCGGCCTTCCACAACTCCCATAACGATCCCTATACAGCATCCGGTTGATCTCGGTGGCCTGGCAGATCGCAAATGCGAAACCTGCCACAAGGCAAACGAACCTTTCAAACACCCGATCAATCTCGGGGACATCTCGATGTTTCAGTGTGTCGAATGCCATCCCAGAGAAAAATGATTAACCTGACGTTTGCCGGCTGGATATTCGTCACTTTGCTGCATAGTTTGGCTGGAACTTGCCATCACGTTAAAGTACTGCTTTTTAAGATCAGCCAATTCAAATCTCACTCGTATAGCGAACAGCCAACGACTTAATCGTTAAATTCGCGCAAGTCTCTGCGGAACTTTCCGCACCGCGGACCTAGAATATTATCAATTCTCGCCCGTTTGCTCCGGGTATATCTCTTGCTGAACAGTTGCTATGGCGGTCTTCGGACGTTCGTATGGTCCACCGCTACCAGGAGGCGTTATGTACAGCAACAGAATTGAGTTGAGGTTCCCGATGGCCTTGGTCGAATTCTTAGCACGAGTCGGAAGTGTAATAAGCATAACCCTATTGGTCTTGCTCTTTCAGGCTGAAGCTCTTCACCCATCAGAGATCGCGCCGAGGGAGTGGTTTGGGCTGGTTTTCTTTCCGATCGGTGTAATCATTGGGCTGGCAATCGCATGGTGGAAGGAAGGCTTGGGCATTTCGATTACGATCGGAAGTCTGCTAGCTTTCTATTTCGTCTATGGGTATCTCCTGCGCTACCACGTTGGAGGTTTGGCATTTGTAGTCTTTGCCTCTCCTGCGTTTCTGTTCTTCTTCCATTGGGTTCTGTATCAGGCCAGTCATAAAACATGCCGTTGGTTAAGCTCGGGAGTACGACGATGGTTACCAGTATCTTTGTCACGAATATCTTTAAGGACAGAAAGGACGCAGGGCAGTTTCTCGTCAAGAGACTTACAAAATATCGCAACCGCGGTGACGTGGTCGTATTGGCCCTGCCTCGCGGCGGCGTGCCGGTCGCTTATGAAGTCGCTAAAGCACTGAATGCACCGTTGGACATCTTTCTGGTGAGAAAGCTTGGTGTGCCAGGGTTTGAAGGGTATGCGATGGGCGCGATTGCCAGTGGAGGAATACGTGTTCTCAACGAGGCTCTTGTCTCGCAGCTCGACATTCCCCTTAAGCTCGTCGATGAAGTGACGGCTAGAGAGTTCACTGAACTTGAACGACAGGAGCGACTGTATCGGGGCGCGCGCAACCCACTGAATGTGACCGGTGAGACAGTCATCATTGTGGATGATGGCATGGCGACAGGTTCTACGATGCGGGCGGCGGTAAGGGCTCTGCGCAAAAAAAATCCTAAGAAGATCGTAATCGCGGTTCCTGTGGGCGAGCGCGAGGTCTGCAATTCTTTTAAGCACGAAGTTGACACAGTCGCTATTTGCGCAATGATGCCGGAACCTTTCAATACAGTTGGCGGTTTTTACCGGAAGTTTCCCCAAACTACAGACGCCGAAGTGCAGGGGCTCTTGAGGCAGGCCCTGCAAACTAAGATCGCTGCTTAAATTGCGCGGGGAGATGGATCGTGGGATCTAAAGAAACGAGCGAGGGCGCTGACAAGCCTCTTTCAATTAAAGCGGACGATGGCACTACTGCGCTTCTGAGCTTTCGCGTCGCAATTTTGCCGAAAAAGGCGATGCGGCAGTAAATTGATGACTACGGTAAGGTGATGCCTAATGACAATTGAACCGCACATACTTTTTGTGGATGACAATCCAGACATCTGCGAACTGGTCCAAGCGGTATTGCAAGGTTCCGGCTTTCGTGTGTTAACAGCTGATAGTACCGCGGTCGCCTTGCACCTAGCTGCGAGCGAACATTTTGACGCAGTCTTATTGGATTACTGGATGCCGGATTTGACAGGTATCGAACTCTGCCGCCGTATTCGCGCATTTGATCAAAGTACTCCGATATTGATCTGCTCCGGTGCAGTGACCGAAGCAGATAAACAAGCGGCAGTTGTGGCGGGTGCACAGGGATATGTGAATAAGCCATTTTATTCAAGTGATCTGATCGGGGCTTTGCGTACCTCGCTGAAAGCCAAAATTCCTGACAAGAACCTGGCTTAACCAGACTCATCGGCTAGTGAAGGATCAGATGGCAATGCGGCGCAATTCCAAAAGTGCTTGGAGTGTGGTGTCAATTGAAAGAGTTGAGTTTTGCGGAGAGTAGGCCATAGCGCAAAATGCGCGGAGCGGAGAACAGACCAAGTTAAAGTCCTTCATCGACAACCCAAGTTAAGTCTCATTCGGCTCTTGGGCAGCGCAAATAGATCAATGCTTCGAGCTGTCCGAGTCTAAGACCTGGCTAGTGGATTCTTGGGTTTGACTCCTTCCGAGACTTTTGGGTCGCCACACTTTTGAAGATCATTGCTGCCACGAATGGTCCAAAGATGCGCGGGAAGATGCGTGGATCACCTAGTGATACGAAGCAGGACGTAAGCTACTTTCAACGGCTGAAACGTCGGTAAATACTGCTTAGTATCGTTTGGTGGCACTAGGTAAGACGGCGGGCTCAGGATTTTAAGTCCGCAGCGTCTGCCATTCCGCCACCCCGGCATGTTGTCCGTAAACCGAATTCTAGCAAGGGTTTCCGCTTTCCCCTAATCATCAATACCGTAAAGTTATTATGTGGTGCCTGAAAGAGGCGGGTCTACTCTCTACAGTCTATACGGCTTTTCGCGGGAACTCGACTGAACGTTGCTTCTATAAACTTTTATACGGCCGCTTTCAATCGTGCCCCGTGTGACTGAACCACAAATAAGCTATAGTTTCTACATGTAAGCGAGTAGATAACTCTGGTCCAATTTATCCACTTACCGTGGAGTGAGATTGGGGGATCTCAGAAGGAGAGCTATACATGAAAGATCAAGACTTACTCGAACGAATCACTCTTAATCCCAAAGTAATGGCTGGAAAGCCAATTATCAAAGGCACTCGCCTAACGGTCGAGTATATTCTCAACTTGCTGGCACATGGAGCTACGACGGAAGAGGTTCTAGCAGAGTATCAAGGGCTAAAACCCGAAGATATTCAGGCTTGTTTTCTGTTTGCGACAAGATCGCTCGGTGATACCGTTTTCATGCCATTGACGGTCGAGACTGCATAAAATGCGTTTCCTTGTGGATGAATGCATAGGGCCTAAAGTAGCCGCATGGTTACGTGATCAAGGGCATGAAGTCTTTTCTGTGTTTGATGAGGCTCGCGGAATTGAAGACACTCAGGTGATTCAGAAAGCTTATGATGAGAATTGGATTCTGATTACCAACGATAAAGATTTTGGTGAGAAGGTATATCGAGAACGGCGAGCACATCGAGGTATCATCTTTATGCGACTTGAGGATGAGCGTCCTGCCAATAAGGTTCAAGTCCTTCGGCGATTGCTTGAGAGTTACGCCGACAGATTTGAAGATCAGTTTGTAGTGGTTACCGAAACACAAGTACGTTTTGGCAAGCCTAGAGCGTAACATACTCGATCAGGCGGCCCATGCCTCATCCAGAAGTTGTTTCATCTCCCACTCGGAGAGAAGGTCTGCTTCTGTATCTATCAGCTTTAAGAGAAGCCAGCGAGGAAATGAAATGGTTTCTGCTTAATTTTGCAGATGCCTCGTTAATTCAGTCACACTAATACTCGGTAAATCGCCATTAGGATTGCCGACAACCAGGCAATCTTGAGACATAGGTAGGTAAACTCTCTCTTTGTACCACGCTTAATTCCTCTGGGTACCGTCTCGTTCCAAAAGCGTCAATACCGATAATGGTCCTTTGAATTATTATTGAAGTCATCGGATACCGCCTAAAGATGGGTAACTAGGCCAGGACTGGTCCATATCTAATATCGCCTCCCACTGCTGATCCAGCAGATTGCTTCAAGACCCCAGCAGATTGCTTCAAGGATCCGGTGGATTGCTTACGGGATTCGAGGGGTAACTTTTAGGATTTGCTGGGTCCTTTTTGACTTCAACCACCATCCTTTAGACACTTCGTAAAATTGCTTCAGGGATCCGGGAGGTCCTGTGAGAACTCTCGCAGGTGTTGTTTAAATCCTGAGAGAGTTCACAAGCCACGCACTAAGTCCCATACACACTCTCGGCAGAGATGGAAAGCAAGCCGCAGATGTTCGCAGATGGATGCCGATTAATCTACGTTTAGGGGCCGGAGACGACGATGTCGTCCGGGGTGTTGGGCTTGCCGTCAGGGCCGAAGGAGCGGAGGGAGTAGCGGTCCTGCTGGCCGTCGTATTGATAAGGACGATGCCAGGGATCGACGCGGATTACGCGCGCCAGGTAGCGCGGGTTGAGGTGATCTATGAGGACGGATTCTTTGTCGGAAACGACGAAATAGCCGCGGTCGCGATGGAAGTTGCCGAGAGCTTTGGCAATCGTGGACAGATCTTCGGAAGCTGCGGAGCGCTTGGCTTGATCCATGCCGGCAGCGAGATTGGCGACGCTGGCCCAATCACGATTGCCGCTTTTAAACTCCATAACCCGCCAGGTGCGTGCGTCGCGCCCGAGGCGGAACTGAGCCTCAACAAACGCCACCACCAACGCGGATAATTCCGACCCAAGTGATAGTGCAAACGGCGAGATCTCTTTGATTCGTACTTCGTCTGACGGAAGGGCAACGCCAAACAGAGCCGCAACCAGACAGCGCGCGCGTTTATTCGTCAGCTCCGTTGATCGCGCTTCACACTCACCGGCAGGCAAGCTAACCTGCGCTGCGCGTGCAATCACTTCCAACTGTTCCCAGCGATCAGGCGCCACTCTGATCTCGCGCAACTCCCAGTGCCCATCAATAAACCGCACGCGAAAGACTGCTTCAATCTGGGCCCTGACTACCGCAGTCTCAGCGCTGTTAGATTGAATCGACTGAATGCGAACGGCATCATTGGGTAGCGACCAACCCGCCACCGTCTGGATCGCTTTGCGAGCTTGTTTTTGACTGAGATCCGCACGCGCTACAACAGGAAAACAGATCACACAAAGAAGCACAAGAAGCACAAAAGGCACATAAGATCTGCCTAAAACATTTTGTGTTTTTTTGTGGCCCATCAGGAGTCTGCGCTCTTCTTCCCGATCAGCATCTGCAACATGATCTGCAGTTGCGCGGTGGTGAATGGCTTCGGCAGAAACACGATCGCGCCCGCCGAAAAACTATCGGACGAAAGCTTCGGATCCTGCTCGGCTGTCATCATCATTACCGGAATGCGCTTCAGGCGCTCCTCCGATTTCATGTAGCGGACGAGCTCCGGTCCGGAGATGTGCGGCATGACCACGTCGAGAATCGCGGCAGTGAAGTTCGAATCCGTCTGAAGTATCTTGTAAGCCTCACGGCCATCGCGCGCCGTCACGACCGTAAAGTTTTCTTTCTCGAGGATCGTCGCAATGAGCCGCAGGATGGCTGGATCGTCGTCCGCGACCAGCATGCGCCGATTGTCTGTTCCGTTTGTAAGGTTGTCGTTATTGTTCATGTGAGTATTCTTCTCTGGTTAGATTTCCACTGGACGGCAGCTCTCACCGGCCTGCATGGAAAGCTCTGCGGCCAGTTTTATCGCAGCCACCATACTAGAATGTTCGGCAAGTCCCTTGCCGGCAATGTCGAAAGCAGTGCCGTGATCCACTGAAGTCCTAATAAAAGGCAGGCCCAACGTCACGTTCACCGCCTCGCCAAACGACAAACACTTTACCGGAATCATCGCCTGATCATGATAGCAGGCGACGACCGCATCAAACTCCCCACGCGAAGCGCGCAGGAAAACCGTGTCCGCTGAGAATGGTCCCTGCACGTTGATATCGTCAATGCGTCGCGACGCTTCGATGGCGGGCATGATCTCCGAAGCCTCTTCAACTCCGAACAGTCCACCCTCAGCACCGTGCGGGTTCAATGCGGCGACCGCGAGCCGCGGATGCTCAATGCCCCAGCGTTGCAGCTCACGATGCGCAAGGCTGATCACCTTCACCAACCGGTCGCGCTCGACCATCCTGATCGCTTCGGAAAGCGGAACGTGCGTCGACAATAGGACGATGCGAAGGTTTGCAGCCACAAACGCCATCGCATACTCCTCGGCCCCCGTCAGATGAGCGAGGAACTCCGTGTGACCTGGAAAACTGTAGCCACCCAGAAACAGCGCCCGTTTATTGATCGGCGCCGTTGCTATCGCATCGATGTTGCCCGCCGCACACAGCTCGACTGCCGCTTCGATATATCCGGCGGCTGCTTTGCCGGCCGCGCCCGACTCGATGCCGGGTTCGATAGAACCGCTGATGTTGTCGAGATGATAGATGACGGGATCGGAGAACTCGTCAGGAAATGACTCGCCAGTGCGAACGATATCGTAACCGGACTGCAGATCGAGAGTGCGTGCCGTGTGAGCCAGCAACTGGGCATCGCCGATGATCACCGGCACGCAAACTCTTCTGATTTCTTCTTCGGCAACAGCTTTGAGAACAACTTCCGGCCCGATTCCGGCCGGGTCTCCCATGGTGATGCCGATGCGCGGCAAAACTCTCCGGGGTCGAGGTCCCGGATTGGTTGAGCTTTGTTCTGAGTGACGCATTGCTTGAGGCGACGCACTGTGGTCCAGGCGAGAACTCAGGGCGAGGCTGCAATTTCAACTTTCGCTACGCACTGGCGCTCTCAACACGCTCGTCGGCCTTGTAGATGTACTTGATGTTCCGTTTGAGCACCAGGAGATTGGGCGCACCCTTGCGGTTGACCTTCAGCGCGCCACGATCGTACCACTCGATCGTGCCTTCAATCTCTTCGCCGTCCAATAGCACAAGTACCATCGGCGTGTGAGCGTCGATCTGCTTCTTGTAATAAAAGATCTCGGCGTTGGTTTCATTGGGAGGCGGAACTCTTTTCTTCACCTGTACAGGCATGTGTTGTTGAGCGGCTCGCTCTCGCTGCTGGCCACCACTGTCACTTGCGGCGCGGGAACTCCCATTCGAACGCTCTCTGGGCTGCGGAACTTCTCGGGCTTTGCCTTTCACTTCCGCGAGTGTGGTTCTGATGAGTTTACGATTCACGTGATTAATACCTCCAAAAATCTATGACGGGCATTTCACCCAGTCGAGAACTAACGATGTATAGGACACAGGGCTTAGATGTCAGATCAGTGTCAAAGCTCTCGCAGGCTGCGGCCCATCCGAGGAGAGGAACGAACATTACCCGTAATGGAATTTCCTGCAAGGAATGACGACATGCTACACAACAAAACAAGAAAAAGCAAAGGAGAAAAACCATGCTGGTTTCAAAGATTTACATGCAAGGAACGCTGCAAGCATGAAGCAGCCAACAGACGTGAATCGTCTATCAAAAAGTTAGACAGGATTTACAACATTTTGCTGGACTGACAAGATCCTATCCTAAAAAATAGGGAAGGCCCGAAGACCTTCCCTTTCCAGCGGGCGATAAATGATCTCTCAGTCAGCCTTCTTGCGGATGAAGGTTGGGACGTCGAGATCGTCAACGCGCGGAGTGCCCATCATTGGCCGTGGGAGGTCGTCGGCCGGCCTGGCTACGAAACGTGGTGGCGGCGCGGGAATCGCCGTTGTCGCAGCGACGGACGCAACTGATACAACTTCTCTATCAAACCCAGTCGCGATCACAGTGATCTTCATCTCGTCGGTCAGATTGTCGTCGATCACTGCACCAAAAATAATGTTTGCATCGTCGTCAGCAGACTCGCGAATGATCGACGACGCAGCATTCACTTCAAACAACGTCAGATCAGGTCCGCCGGTGATGTTAATCAACACTCCCTTCGCACCCTGAATCGTTGCCTCTTCAAGCAGCGGCGACGAGATCGCCTGCTGCGTAGCTTCGATGGCACGGTTCTCACCAGTGGCTCTGCCGGCGCCCATGAGTGCCATTCCCATTCCCTGCATGATCGACTTGACGTCGGCGAAGTCGAGATTGATCAAGCCAGGTACGGTAATCAGGTCGCTGATGCCCTGCACTGCCTGGCGCAGCACGTCGTCAGCAACTTTGAACGAGTCGGCGAGTGACACGCCGCGGTCGACTGTGTGCAGGAGTCGCTCATTGGGAATCGTGATGACGGTATCAACACACTCGCGCAGCTCGCGCAGTCCCTGATCCGCCTGCTGCATGCGACGGCGTCCTTCGAAGTGAAACGGCTTGGTCACTACGGCGACAGTGAGCGCATCGAGCTCAGTCGCGAGCGAAGCGATGATCGGCGCCGAGCCCGTTCCCGTGCCGCCGCCGAGACCGGTCGTGACAAAGACCATGTCAGCGCCTTCGAGCACTTCAATGATCTTGTCAGTATCTTCCAGTGCTGCTTCGCGGCCGACGTTGGGATCGGCGCCGGCGCCCAGTCCCTTCGTCAAACGACTGCCGAGCTGTATCTTGATCGGTGCGCGCGAACGCTTGAGGGCCTGCAGGTCAGTGTTGGCGACAAGAAATTCAATGCCTTCGATACCGGCTTCGATCATGCGATTGACGGCGTTGCTACCGCCACCGCCGATGCCTATCACTTTGATCCGCGCGCCAGTGAGTGGCGGATCGTCATCAATGAAAATATTAATGCCTGTTCCCGGTTGACGACTGTCCGGTGTCATAGTCAGTTCCTCTCTTCCGAAACGGGATGGCTTCCAAGGCCGCTTCCTTCTATGTTGGGGTTCTTGAGCCATCGGCATCGATATCTGGCGGACAATATCTTGTGCAACCGGGGCGCAAGCATACAACAACTTGTCAGAAAATACTACCGAATCTATTTTTAAAACGTGACACGAAGTGCGTCAGCTTTCCGGTGGAGCCGCGCCTGCTGACTCCGGTGCGAATCTCTGCCGCCTGAGTGCGATATGCGAGTAGTGCCAGACCGGCCGCGGCAGTCCACGCCGGACTCTGAATGTCTTCAACTAACCCACCAAAACGATCTCGTTCGGGATACCCGATTCGCACCGGAGCATCAAAGACCTGTTCGGCGATCTCAGTCATGCCGTGCAGCAACGCGCCGCCGCCAGTCAACACGACACCGCTCGAGAGTTGTCGCTCCCAACCCGCGTCTTTGATCTCGTCGGCGACGTGCATCAACACTTCTTCAGCACGAGGCTGAAGGATGTCGCAAAGGATCTGGCGTGAGAGCTGGCGTGGCGGGCGGCCGCCAACTGAAGGCACATCGACAAGCTCGCCGCGCTCCATCTCGCTCAATGAGCTGCTGCAGGCACAGCCAACCGTGCGCTTGATCTTCTCGGCTTCCGGAATCGGAGTTCGCAGGCCAAACGCAATGTCGTTAGTGAAATGCGAGCCGCCCAACGGGAAGACGGCAGTGTGCTGGACGGCGCCGCGCTGGTAGATGATGAGCCCGGTTGTTTCGGCGCCCACGTCGACGAGCGCGGAGCCAAACTCCTTGTCATCCTCAGTTAATGAAGCTTCAGCGGCAGCGAGCTGTTCCAGCACCATGTCGGCGACGACGAGCCCGGCGCGATTGACTGCGTTGATAGCGTTCTGTCGCGCAGTCACAGGACTCGTGACGATATGCACCTTCACCGCGAGCCTGGCGCCGATCATGCCGACGGGATCGTTGATGCCATCCTGATCGTCGACGATGAACTCCTGCGGCAGTCGATCCACAATCTCGCGTCCGGCAGGCAGTTGAATCGCACACGCTGAGTCGATTGCGCGCCGCACGTCTTCCGCAACGATCTCGCGGTCGCGACCTGAGACCGCGACGATGGCCTGGCCGTTGAAACCGAGGATATGGGAGCCGGCGAGATTGATCGTGACCTCTTCCGCTTCGAGGCCGCTCATCCGCTCTGCTTCTTCGACGGCTTTCTTGATCGCATCGACAGCGGCGTCGGGATTAACGATGACTCCCTTGCGCAGTCCACGAGCTTCCGCTTCTCCGATGCCAACGACTTCGAGCAACCCGCCCTCACCCGCCTCCCCCGCGATACACGTCACCTTACTTGTCCCGATGTCGAGACCGATTGTGTGCTGTGTACGCTTGGCCATCGGTGTAATCTGTGGATTACTCGTTCTTACTTTCAGCTACTGTGTGGTTGCCGGTTACTAACCCGACGATCGCTCGCTTACCCTGGGTGAGATCGATGTAGCTAATCAGCGGCCCGCGAGCGGTTTGCCGTTGGGCATCGAGCACTGTCAACGCCTTGCCCAGCCGTGCACTCTGGTCCTGCGATCCGAGTCGGACTTCGATCTGCGAGTCATCACCGGCGAGTTGCACGCGCACGTCACGCAAGTCGAGCAGGTTAAGTTCACTCACGCGCTCCGCCACTCCCTGCGCGCTCCAGTCACGTTGCAACTCGAGAAACTTTACGACCCGTTGGCGATTCTCGGCCTGAGCAGCCGTTGTGTCGTCTTCGTTCCAGCCGCGCAGGAAGAATGCCGGCATCTGATCTGTGGGCGACATCTCACCGAGATACACGGCATCGTCGTCGACCCAGATGAAACGTCCTGCCGCAGTGCGAACAACCGCCTTCGGCTCGCGCTCCGTAATGCGCACTCGAATCCCGTCCGGCAGAACACGCGTGACCACCGCCGTCCGCACCCACGGCAGATGCTCGACGTGTTTGCTGAGTTCCTGAAGATCGGCGCGCCAAACACCAGTCTCATTCACGTCACGACGCACGACACTCTTGATGTCCTCAACCGAGGCGCGCGAGGCACCACGCGTCTCGATCGTGCGAACCTGAAAGAAGCTTGCCGACGCCGCTGCGCGATAACCGACAAACGCAATCAAAGCGATGATCGCGATGACTCCAATCCGAAGGGCGAGCGGCACGTAAGCCAGCAAAGACTTCAGGCGCGAGCCAATCGTCTCGTTCGTGCCACGCTTCGCAGGACGCTGGCCTGCCGCCGCTCGACCTTTGCCGATCCCGCTACGATTGCCCACCTTCTGAGCTACGATCTGCTCTCTCATCGCTCATCGCTCCTTTCTCTGTGTAATCCGTTAATGGCTTTGCTCGCCAGAGCTCAACCTCGTATTCCAACTCAATCCCCTGTTCGCGTCGCACTCGTTCACGAATCTCTTCTGCGAGTGCGAGCGCGTCTTCAGCACGCGCGTTCTCACCTTCAGTGACGATGAAGTTCGCATGTACAGGCGAGACGACGGCGCTGCCGCGGCGCTGCCCCTTCATTCCCATCTCGTCGATGATCTTTCCAGTTCCGACTGAGCTTGCCGGCGGATTTTTGAAGAAACAGCCAGCGGAACGCGCGCCATGTGGCTGAGACGCGAGTCGCTTACGCTTCACCTCATCCATGCGCGCCTTGATGAGTTCGGGATCGTCATGCTTGAGACGCAGCGTGGCGCCCAGCAACAGCTCGCCTTCCCGAAATGAGGTGTGACGGTAGTTCCACTCAATGCTGTCGCCTGGAATCTCTGTAACTTTCCCTTCACGCGCGACTCGCACCTTCTCGGTGACGGTGCCAATTTCATGACCGTAAGCACCAGCGTTCATCCAGAGTGCGCCACCGACGGTGCCGGGAATGCCGCCGAGTCCTTCGATTCCGGAAAGGCCCGCGCGAGCAACGTCGATGCAGAGTCGTGGCAGCGAATAACCGGCGCTGACTGAAACGAGCTCGCCGTCGATGTGAACCTCGCCTTTCATGTCGCTCAAGTTCAAAACGATGTAATGATGATCGCCGTCGTCAGCGAGCACGTTGCTGCCGGAGCCGAGTGGGCGCCAGCCAAGGCCCGCTTTGTCGAGTTCATAAACGACGGCGGCTGCTTGTTCCTCAGTCTCAGGTGTGATGACCCAATCGATCGCGCCGCCGACACGCAGACTCGTCAGATCAGCGAAGCGCTTTCCACGCTCCGCACGCACTCCCAATCGAGCGGCAATTTCTTCTACGACTTCCATCTTTCCTAATCAGTGGCGACCGACTGTTCGCGTAACAGGAACAACAACTGATCGGCCACGCGATTCACCGTGCCGGCGCCGAGCGTCACCACCAGATCACCAGGCTGCACGCGCTCTCGCAAAGCGCCGGCAGCGTTGTCCAGCCCGCCGATGTAACTAACGTCCTTGTGACCGAAGCGCTTGATCGCCGCCGTCAAAGCTTCAGCCGTGACGCCTTCGATCGGGTCCTCGCTCGCAGCGTAGATGTCGGTAAGGAACAGAACGTCGGCGTTATTGAACGAGCGCGCAAACTCCTGCATCAGATCGTGAGTTCGCGTGTAACGATGCGGCTGAAACATCACCACGATGCGTCGCCCGCCCGAGCCGAGTTTGGCCGCTGCAAGTGTGGCTCTGATCTCCGTCGGGTGATGTCCGTAGTCGTCGACGACGAGCACGCCATCCACTTCGCCTTTCGCCTGGAACCTGCGGCCCGCACCCGTGAAGCTGTGCAGACCCTCGATGATTTTTTCAAACGACACTTCCAACTCAAATCCGACTGCGATTGCAGCGAGAGCGTTGTAGACGTTGTGCACGCCGGGGACGCGCAGGATCATCTCGCCCATCACGTCCGTTCCACGCCACACCGTGAACGACGAGCCGAAGTTGTTGTCGTGCCTGATGCCATGTGCGGAGACATCAGCCTGCGCGCTGAAGCCATAAGTCATACGTCGCCGCTCGAGGAGGGGAATGATTGCCTGCACGTTTGGATCGTCGAGACACAAGACCGACGAGCCATAGAACGGCACCTTGTTCACGAAGTTCGCGAAGCACTCGCGGACGTCATCCATGTCGTGGTAGTAGTCCATGTGCTCGCGATCGATGTTGGTGACGACAGCGATCGTCGGCGTCAACATGAGAAACGACCGGTCACTTTCATCCGCTTCGACCACCATCAGATCGCTCGTGCCCAGGTGCGCGTTCGAACCATACGCGCCGACGACACCTCCGACGACCATGGTCGGATCCAAACCGGCATGGCCCAACACGGTCGCCACCATCGACGTGGTGGTTGTCTTTCCATGTGAACCGGCGACGGCGACGGTGTGTGGTTTGAGTCGCATCAACTCAGCCAGCATTTCCGCGCGTGGGATAACGGGGATCGAACGGCGGTTAGCCTCGATGATCTCGGGATTGTCGTCGCGTACGGCAGTCGAGCGAACGACGACGTGCGGATGTCCGACATTCTCGGCCGCGTGACCTTCGAAGATCTCAACGCCCATGTGTTGCAGACGGTCGGTGACGTTTGAGCGTTTCAGATCGGAGCCGGAGACACGAAAGCCGAGATTGACGAGCACCTCGGCGATGCCAGACATTCCGATGCCACCGATGCCTACAAAATGGACGTGTTGAATTCTGCGAAACATTTATTCTTCGTTTTTAGCCACAAAAAGGCACATAAGGCACAAAAAATTTTTCTTAAGTAAGGCGTCCAAGCTGTATACCGTTCGTTCTTTCATTTTTGTGCTTTTTGTGCCTTTTTGTGGCTAAGCTCTTCGATCATATCCACGGCGGCGGCAGCGGCGTCGCCGTGTGCTAATTGTCGACTCCCTTCTTCCATACGATCGATCTCCTGTGGCGACTGCATCAGGTTTTCGATCTCTGCCGCCAATCTCTCGCCACTCAACTCCTCCTGCAAGATCATTCGCGCGGCCCCCGCGGCCTCCAATGCTTCAGCGTTTTTTCGCTGGTGATCGTCGGCGGCAAATGGGAACGGAACCATGATCGACGCTTTGCCCGCGGCGATCAGCTCCGCTGTGGTCGTGGCTCCGGCACGGCAGAGCACGAGATCCGCTGCGGCGAAGTCGGCCATCATGTTGTCAATGTAACTGCGCACATCGGCTCGGTCGCCCCAACCCGCGGCCACATATGCGGCTTTCACCTTTTCAAAATCCGCGGCGCCGGTCTGATGCTTGATCCAAAGCTCCATGCCCACCTCTTTCAACTTCGGCAACGCCGCCATCATCGCTTCGTTAATGGCGCGCGCGCCCTGTGAGCCGCCAAACACGAGCAGGGAAAACTTGCCCGGCTCGCGCTCCTTCGGCGGTATTTCAAAAAACTCTCGCCGCACCGGATTCCCTGTCACTTTCGCCTTGCCGCGAAAGTAAGGCAGCGCCTGTGCAAACGAAACCGCAGCTCGATCGACGAACCGTGCCAGCACGCGATTGGTCCAACCCGGCAGCGCGTTCGACTCCATCACGAGTGTCGGACGATTCGTTAGCGCCGCCGTTAATACAACCGGACCGGAAACATAGCCGCCCGCACCAACCACGACGTCCGGCTGAAACGCGCGCATTACTCTGCGCGCCGAAACAAAACTCCTCGGCAGCACCGCCAACCCTTTCACACGTGCGCCGAGACTCACATTCTTCAACCCGGCACTTTCAATGAGCGATAGCTCAAACCCTGCTTGCGGTACGAGCCGTGTCTCCAGTCCGCGCGCAGTGCCGACGAAATGCACTTTCGAGCTCGCATTGCGCCGCATGATTTCCTGGGCCACCGCGATTCCCGGATAAATATGTCCGCCAGTCCCACCGGCAGCGATCAGCACCCTCATTGCCAATTGCCAATTGCCGGTTGCCGATTCAACTGGTCGTCATGCCGCTGGCCTAAGCTCGGGATCGGCAATCGGAAATCGGCAATGTTTCCACTCGCATGCTGCGACACGTTGAGCAGGATGCCGACCGCAGCAAGCGTCGGCACCAGTGACGATCCACCGTACGAAATGAATGGCAACGGAATTCCTTTCGTCGGCACGAGCGAGAGCACGACACTCATATTAAAGAGCGCCTGCGCGACGATGCTGGTCACAATGCCGAGACTCAAAAGCATTCCGAACCGGTCGGGCGCGAGCAAAGCCGTGCGTATACCGCGCCAGAGAAAAAGTGCGAACACCGCGATCACGGCCAGCGCCCCCACGAGTCCCAACTCTTCTCCGACCACTGCGAAGATAAAGTCGGAATGAGCGAACGGAAGAAACAACATTTTCTGTTTGCCTTGCGCAAAGCCAAGGCCGTTCGTTCCACCCGACCCGACTGCAATCAACGACTGCACGACTTGAAACCCGGCGCCCTGCTGATCCGCCCACGGATCGAGAAACGTAATCAGGCGCTTGAGCCGCCATGGCACAAAGATCAGTAAGCCTGCGGCGACGATCAACGCGGGTGCAGCAGCCATCGCGAGGTGCAACACACGGGCGCCCGCGGCGTAGATCACGACTGTAAAGATCAGTGCCAGCATCATCGCCGTGCCGAAATCGGGTTCGATGACGACGAGCGCGGCGAGCCAGCCCGTCACTACACCGCAGGGAACAAACGTGCGCCAGAAATCACCCTCTTCACCCGCGCACTTCTCAAGGAAGTAGGCGAGAAAGATTATCAGCGACAGTTTTGAAATCTCCGACGGCTGTAAGTTGAAACCCGGAAACTTCAACCAGCGATGCGCGCCGTTCACGCTGCTGAAGGCAAACACTCCCATCAATCCGAGTGTGCAAAAGATCAATAGAGCGTAAACGAGTCGACGACTCTTCAATTGCTGGTAGTTGAACTGCATCGCGAGTAGCATCACGACGAAGCCGATTCCCACCCAGGCACCCTGCTTGAGAACGTAGTGAAACTGGTTGCCGTTTTCTTTCTGCGCCAGGATGGCTGACGCGCTGTAGACCATCACCACGCCAAACAGCGCGAGGCCTACCGTCGCCGCGAAGAGCCATTTGTCTGGGGCAAGTTTACGAGCCATTTTCTTGTGCTTGTGCCTCTTTGTGGCTAACTTCTTCCTTGAACACTTTGCCGCGGTGTTCGAAACTCTCAAACATGTCGAAGCTCGCACATGCGGGTGCGAGCAAAACCACATCGTCTCTTTCGGCAGCCGCCAATGAACGTGCGACTGCATCTTTCATGTCCACGGCGCGCTCGAATGGCGCGCTCTCACCCAACTCGTTTGCTATCGTCTCCGCATCTTCGCCGATGAGTACGAGCTTTCTCACTTTGCTGCGAATGAGCGGTTCGAGCGGAGCGTACGGCGCCTTCTTTCCTTTGCCGCCGAGAATCAAAACGATCTTCCCTGGATCGTGCGCGAATGCTTCGAGGGCTTTCAGAGTCGCGTCGACGCTCGTCGCTTTCGAGTCGTTGTAAAATTTCACTCCTTCGATCTCGGCAACGAACTCGAGCCGGTGCTCAACCGGATCGAAGCGCTTCGCGGTCGCGTTCATCGATTGAACCGAAGCACCCGCTGCAATGCCGGCCGCAAATGCCGCGGCAACATTCTCGACGTTGTGCAGTCCGCGCAACTTCAACTCGTCAACGTTCAGCAGAACCTGTCCGCGAAAGATCAACTCTCGGCCTCTTAGAAACACACCGTTCTCAAGTTCCCTGCGAACACTGAAGCTCAACACCTGCGCGCGTAATCCGCTCGCCCATGACGACACCACCGGATCGTCTGCATTGAGCACCGCCATGTCGCCGGCACTCTGATTCATGAAGATCCGGTGCTTCGCGGCGGCGTAGTCGTTGAATGTTTCATAGCGGTCCATGTGATTTGGCGTGACGTTCAGCACGACTGCAATCGACGGATGAAACGTTTTGATCGTTTCCAACTGGAAACTCGAAAGCTCTGCGATCGTCCAGCCATCGTCTCGTGAACTCTCAATCATCGAGATCAGCGGCTTACCGATGTTGCCTCCGATTTGCACGATCAAACCTGCATCGCGCAACAGCTCGCCGATGAGCGAAGTTGTTGTCGTCTTGCCATTGCTGCCGGTAATCGCAACGATGCGGCCTTTCAAATAACGATAGGCGAGCTCGACTTCGCCAATCACTTCAGCGCCCGCTCGTTCGGCGTAGCGAATCGGGATGATGTTCGCCGGCACACCCGGACTGACGACTACGACGTCGAGTTGATCTAGGAGCCAGCTCGGCGGCTCACCCGGCAACAAGCCGACACCCGACTCTTTCAACGCCACAGCTTCCGGCGTCCATTTCTCCAGCGGCTTCTGATCAGTCAGTGCGACAATCGCACCCTGGCCCAACAAAAACTTCGCCGCCGCAATCCCACTGCGTGCCGCACCAAAGATCAAAACTTTCTTGCCGCTAAAAAGCACAAAAGGCACAAAAACTATCGAAGTTTCAAGGTTGAGAGGCTGAGCAGCGCGAACAGAATCGCCAGGATCAAAAACCGAAAAACAATCTTCGACTCTTTCCAATCCTGCATCTCGAAGTGGTGATGCAACGGCGTCATCTTGAACAAACGCCGCCCGGTGCCGGTCGTGCGTCTCGTCATCTTGAACACGCTCACCTGCAACATTACTGACATCGCCTCGATCACAAAAACTCCACCCACCATCAACAACATGAACTCCTGCTTCGTCAGCACCGCCACCGTCCCCATCGCGCCGCCGATGGCAAGGCTGCCGACGTCGCCCATGAAAACCTGCGCGGGCGGCGCGTTGTACCAAAGGAAGCCGAGACTCGCTCCGACCATCGCGCCGCAAAAGACGGTTAACTCGGCAGCTTCGGGTCGATGAGTAATGTCCAAATAGTTCGCCCAACGCGCGTCACTGCTTACGTAGGTAAAACCGGTCAACGCACCCATCGCGATTACGGTGATGCTGATCGCTAACCCGTCTAACCCGTCCGTCAAATTCACTGCGTTCGACGATCCCAACAGCACCACTGCGATCAAAAACAAATATAAATAAGGACCGATGTAGCTCACCCCGAACGGATCTTTCGTCGCTTTGATAAAGGGAATAAGGACGTTCCAGGAATAACCGATGCCGCCGATGAACTTCACCGACGTGAATAGCGCTGCCCAAACACATACGGCGACGAGCAACTGCGCTAACAACTTCTGCCGACCCGTCAATCCAAGACTGCGCTGCTTCGCCATTTTGGAGTAGTCGTCGATGAATCCGATTGCCCCGAAACCGAGTGTGGCGATCATCGCGATCCAGGCGTACACGCTGGAGAGTCGCGCCCACAGCAGAGTCGAGATCAAAACCGAACCGACTATCAAAACACCGCCCATCGTCGGCGTGCCGCGCTTCACCTGATGTGCCTGCGGGCCTTCTTCGCGAATCTGCTGGCCCACGTTCCACTGTCTCAAAGCATCGATGAGCTTGCCGCCAAAGAAGAGCGATATCAACAACGCCGTGATCGTCGAGTAGGCGGTGCGAAAGGTTACGTACTGGAAGACGTTGAGGGCCTTTACGAGATACCACTCCTTGTCCTTGAAATGCGTGTAAAGTAGTTCGTAAAGGAAGTAGTAGATCATCTCGGTTTACTAACTCTCGTCTCCTCCCGCCAACGGAAATCGCTCGCGCAAAGCCTTGACCACCTTGTCCGTAGCCACCCCACGTGACCCTTTCACTAGGATCAAATCGCCCTCTTTGACTTCCTTGATCAACTCCGCCGCAGCTTCGTCCGACGAGTTGAAAAACCTCGTCACGGAGAGACCGGCCTCATTCGCCCCCGCGACGATCTCGCGCGCGAGACCACGCACTCCCCAGAGCAAGTCGATCCCGCTGCCCGCGATCTCGCGTCCGGCGTCTCGGTGCAACGAGGCCGCATCCGGCCCAAGCTCCAGCATCTCTCCGGCAATGACGATGAGTCGCTTACGTCCGCGCCCCGCTTCTGCCATCGTCCGCACCATGTTCAGCAACGAACGGGGATTGGAGTTGTAAGAATCATCGATGACCGTGAAGCCCGTTGCAAAATCAAAAACCTCGCCGCGCATCTTCGGCGGCTGCGCCGTCTTCAATGCCGCTGCGATCTCCTCAGGCGGTATCGAGAAAGCCGTAGCCACTGCCGACGCCGCGAGCGCATTACTCAGGTTATGACGCCCACTCATCGCGAGCTCGCTTCGTGCTTCTCCCAACGGCGTCCGCAAACGAAAGCCGATCCGTCCCAGTGATCGCGTATCAATCTCAGTTGCAGTGACATCGGCGGCGTTGTCGATCCCAAACGTCAGCGTGCGGCCCTGATGCTTGTCGCGCATCTTCATCACGAGCTCGTCGTCGGCATTGAGGATGGCCGTGCCTTCCGGCTTGAGGCCCTCAATCAACTCGGCTTTTGCGGCCGCGATGTTCTCGATTGTTCCGAGGTACTCGAGATGCACCGGCGCGACCATCAATTCCACTGCGACGTCGGGAGGAGTGATCTTGCAGAGCCGCTGAATCTCGTGCGTCGGCGACGACATCCCCATCTCCAGCACGGCCAGATCGAACTGATCCGGTGAACGGTCCTCACTCACCATGCGCAACACTGACAACGGCAGTCCCAACCCGTTGTTGTAGTTCCGTTCACTTTTCAAAACGCAATGCCCAGCGCTTTGCAGCACATGCGCCGTCAACTCTTTCGCCGTTGTCTTGCCGGCACTGCCGGTGATGCCCACTACCGGTTTTCCCCACGCCGTGTAAACACGATGCGCGAGTAGCTGTAATGCCGCGATCGCATCGTCAACCAGTAGCAGGCCATCCTTCAGGCTTGCCATGTCAGCGCTGTGATCCTTGCGCGCCACTGCCGCAATCGCACCACGCCCAAACGCGTCGCCGATAAAACGATGTGCGTCGACGAACTCACCATTAAAACCGGCGCGGGCGTAGTCCTGTTGCGAGAGCGCAAAGAACAACTCGCCCGCGCCTACAGAACGCGAGTCGATGGAAAAATCTTTTATCTGTTTGTCAAACATCTCGGCGCTAACGCTTGTCGCATCCGCGCCCATCAAAGCTGCTGCCTCCCCAACCTTCACGTGATTACGGCCTCTTCCTGCTCCATCTTTTCTGCCTGCGAAGGCGTGTTTCCAGCCGGTTCGAGGAGGCATTCAACCAGCCTCGAAAGCGAACTCTGGCTCATCGAAACAGCCAGAACTTCCGCGTAGCTTCCAACACGACCAGTGGCAGGATGTACCTCACCACTCGAGCCATCTTTTGGGGGATGATATTGTGCCCGGAGAGATGAACGCTGGCTGCGCAGTCGTTTTCTGCAGTCAGCTATGCCGTAGTTTACGTCATCTTCGAGAATTTCTTCGAATCGATCCGGCGCTAACGCGCTCGGTTCTTTATTGGGGTGCAAGAACCTCACTGCGACCTCCCAAAGTCGATGTATACCAACTGCCCCGTGCTCACCTCCGTGCCGGCCGAGGGACTCTGTTTCAAAACTCTTCCTTCACCGTGCGCTTCAACCTGTAATCCGAGTTGCGCGCATGTGCGGGCGACGTCCCGCACGCTGCGGCCACGCAAGTCGGGCATCAGCATCGCCTGCCGCGTCGATACAGCGTAGACAACTTCTCCGCCCCGGCCTCCGTTGCTATCCACGGTGGGCAACGTGGCTTGCCGCTGCTGCTCCGACTCTGCCTGCTCTTCCCGAATCTTTGCAGCCCGTTCCGGATCTTCGTTGACCTGCGCGATCAGGTTGGGCTGCGACTTCAGATCGATGTCAGGCATGACGTCCATACCGGGCAGGATCTGTTCAGCGACTTCACGGAACACGGGCGCCGCGACATCGCCACCGTGATATGCACCCGCCGGCTCATCGATCACGACGATGATAACGACCTGCGGATTGCTCACCGGCGCGAAACCGACAAACGACCCGACATACTTCGTCCTGGAGTACGCCTTAGTCTTCGGATCGATCTTCTGCGCCGTGCCCGTCTTGCCTGCGGCTGAGTAACCGTCCAACTGCGCCTTCTTCGCAGTTCCATTCAGCGTCACGCCTTCGAGCATTCCTCTTAACTGGATTGCCGTCTCGGCACTGATCACGCGCCGTTGTTCCGGTTGAGCACGGTAGACGACATTGCCGTTCGCGTCTCTCACTTCGCGGATCAAGTGCGGCGCGATCCGAACGCCGTCATTCGCGAGTGCGCCGAAGGCCGCGACCATCTGCACGGGCGTCACCCCCACTTCCTGTCCGATGGCGATCGAGCCGATCGACGAGGGCTGCCAGCGTTCAACCTTTCGCAGGATTCCGTTTGTCTCGCCCGGCAGTTCGACGCCGGTCCTGGAACCAAAGCCAAAGCGCCGGATGTAGTCGTACATGGTTGGGTCACCGACGCGCAGGCCGAGCTTGATTGCGGCGACGTTGCTCGACTTCGCCAGTGCTTCGGCAATCGTCAGGTTGCCGAATGGTTTGTGATCGTGGACCAGGCGACCGGCGACGGTGATTGCGCCCATCTGGCAGTCAATATGATCTTCAGGCTTGACCAGCTTCTTTTCGAGTGCGGCAGAGAACGCGACGACTTTGAACGTCGAGCCTGGTTCGTAGATATTTTGCAGCGCCCAATTGGATCTGGTTTCCGGCTTGGCTTCGGAGACGTTGTTCGGATCGAACGTGGGCGCGTTTGCGAGTGCGAGGATCTCGCCACTGCGCGGATCGAGCACAATCACGCTTCCTGACTTTGCGTGCGAGCGCTGCACTGCGGCTTGCAGTGCCTGTTCAGCCTCATACTGAATTGACTGGTCGATCGTCAGGATAACTGTCTGCCCGGGCTTCGATGCGATCTCGTAGCTCTCGTAAGGTTTGCCGTTGGCATCCTTTTCGAGAAAGAGCTGGCCCGGCTCCCCCGAGATCTTCGTGTTGTAAAACTGTTCGACGCCGCCGAGACCTTTGCCATCAAGTCCGACGTAGCCGAGCACGTGTGCTGCGAGCGAGCCGTTGGGGTAATAACGCTTCGGCTCGAGCTGCGTTTGCACGCCCGGAAGATTCATCGCCACGATCTTGTTGGCGAGATCTGCATCGAGGCGTCGTGCGATCCAGAGGAAACGCTTTTTGTCTGACTGCGCTTTGTGAAAGTCTTTAGCTAGATCTGCTTGCCTGAGCCCGAGGGTTTGCGCGATCTGCTGGGCATTGCGATCGAGAGTCTGAGTGTCGAGACCATCCGGATCGAGAAACAGCGAAACCGTCTGGATGCTGCGCGCAAGCTGGCGTTCCTGTCGATCCAGTAACTCGCCACGTACGGGGCTCGTTTCGACTGAATTCTGCTGCTGTTGGCGTGCGCGATTCGCGAGGTTTTCGTATTGCGAGAACTGCAGGTAGACCAGTCGTGCGGAAACGACCAGCATCCAAAAACCAATAAAAGCCGCGACGAAAAGCACGCGGCCTGGTGAAACATCCGGTCTGGATTTCGATCGAGCAATGAGGCGTGCCAACATCACCTACTTGTCTCCCCCTAACCAGTAGCGTGATGAGGACGCTTTTATTTGCCACGATTACGGATTACTTCCGATTGCCTATTTGTGCGGCTCGCGCCGGCATCAACCCCAGCCGGCGGGCAGCGGGCTCGAGTTTGTCAGGCGCGATGACGCGCTCTCTTTCGAGCGCTAATCGCTGGTTCTCCTCCAGCAGTTTTTTCCGTTCCATGCGCAGGCTTTCGCTTTCATAGCCATATTGAACGGCGGCGAAGTGTTGCTTCGCAGCGAAGACAAATCCACTCGCCAGTATCAATCCGCAGAACAACAACAGTCCGAGCCGCGACAGCGCGGTCGTGTCTCGTGAGCGACGAATCTTTGCGTTGAGTTGATGCTCAGGAAATCTTTTCATGACTAATAGTTATATCTTCTCGGCGGCTCGAAGTTTCGCGCTACGTGCGCGTGGATTCTCTTCAACTTCGCCAGCGCCGGGTGTCACCGGTCGCCGCGTCAGCACCTCCACAACGTTGCGAGCCCCGCACGAACAAACCGGCAAACCAGGCGGACACTCGCAGTACCCCGAAAGCCTCCGCAATTCGTGTTTGAGGATTCGATCCTCCAGCGAATGAAAAGTGATCCCGACAAACCTGCCGTTCGGAATTAAAAGATCGACTACTGACCCGACAAACTCTCCCAACCCTTCCAGCTCGTTGTTGACGGCGATCCGCAAAGCCTGGAACGTGCGCGTCGCCGGATGAATCTGATTGCGCTTGTGCCCGCCGACAGCGAGTCGAACAAGGTCTGCTAACTCCGTGGTGGTCGTTATCGGCTTTCCTTGTTCGCGACGTTCCACGATGCGACGGGCAATGCGTCGTGAGTGTCGTTCTTCGCCGTATTCGAAAATGATTCTGGCAATTTCCGATTCAGGAAGTTGCTGTAGAAGATCGGCTGCGGTTGGTCCGGTGGTCGGGTCCATCCGCATACCTAAAGGAGCATCGAAACGAAAACTAAACCCACGCTCGGGGGAATCAAACTGCATTGAAGAAACGCCAAGATCTACAAGAATGCCGCTCGGGTCGTGCTCATCTGCTTGTTCGAGCACAGCGGCGACGGCGCGAAAGTTGGCCTGGAACGCTGAAAACCGATCTCGGAAAGGCGCCAGTCGTTGCCGGGAGTATGCAAGCGCCGCAGGATCCAGATCGATTCCGATGACGCGAGTCTCGTTGGAGGATTTGAGAATCGCTTCGCTGTGTCCACCGAGGCCAACCGTGCAATCTATAAAGAGACCTCCGCGCTCAGGAGCGAGGAACTTCAATGTCTCTTCCAGCAGCACGGGGCGATGGGGCGCGCCTCTGCCCCCCAAAGGCGCAGCAATCACCACCGCCCCGTGATCTCGTTCAAAGAACTTTCGAGCTTTGCGCTTTGTTCGTTGTCCTTTGTTCTTTGCTTTGCTTTTCACAAAGTACAAAGTAACAAGTGCAAAGCACTAAATACCAAGCCTCGCAATCGCTGCCTCGTCTTCTTCCGTGTATGGATCCGCGAGCATGCGAGCCTTGAACTTGTCGAGCTCCCAGACTTCCAGGTAAGTCAGGTAGCCCAACACAGCCACATCGCCGATCACTTCTGAGCTCTTGCGAAGGAGTGGATGAATCAGCAGCCGGCCTTGGCCGTCTATCGTGGCTTGCTGACCGTAGTAGTTCGTTCTGTCAAGGAACTTTCTGCGCGCCGGATCCATCGTCGGCAACAAGGAAAGCCTTTGCTCGATCGACTCCCATTCCGGCAGTGGGTAAATCCGAACACACTCGCCTGTGAGGCTCGTGATATAAAAGTCTTTGCCGTGCTTCTCTTCGATCAGCCGCCGGAATTCCGTTGGAACCTTCAGGCGCCCCTTCACATCAATTCGCGCCGTGTAGTTTCCTCGCAGCATAGTTTCTGACCTGACGAGAGAGCATTGGTGGGTGGTCCCAGGGAAAAGTGTTGCTGATGATCGGTGTTGCTACGAGGTTGGACCCACTTCCGACCACTTTTGACCACCCAAGGCCGGATACTACGCTGCGCTCCACACTGTGTCAATACTTATAACCATGCAGATGATCGCCTTCTGTCGGCCTCTCGCTAAGCAGGACTGAATCATGTGAATCCTGAAATCCTGTCTAAGTGTTCGCCTGGACCTAAGTAGTAGACAGGATTTCAGGATATACAGGATTAGCGTGATTGGAGGCGCTCGATGTTATATTGGCCCACCATACTGATGACATCGATTCTCCTCTTTGGGTTGCTGGCCGCGGGCGCCAATGTCCTCGGCGGACTGGTCCTCGTTAAATCAGGCGCTCACCGCTTGGGCGAGCGCTTCCTGAAATACCTCGTAGCGCTTGGTGCGGGATTCATGCTGGCGGCCATTTTTATCGAGATCCTTCCGGAAACTGTCGGCATTTGGACTAAGACTTCTCCCAACCGGTCCGCACCCGAAGCAGTAGCTGGCGCGATGACACTGCTTCTCTTAGGCTACTTGTCAATTCAGTTTTTCGAGCACACTCTCGTGCCGCATTTTCATTTCGGCGCTGAAACTCACCCCGAATCGTTTCTGCGCCCTTCGTCGGCCTACACGGCCGTCGGTGGACTTTGGATTCACACCTTCTTCGACGGTGTCTCAATTGCATCCGCTTTTCTGGTCAACTTCAAAGTCGGTATCCTCGTCTTTATCGCCATTCTGCTTCACAAAATGCCCGAGGGATTCACTGTGGCATCGATCATGCTTGCTACCGGACATTCAACGGAGAAGGCCTTGATAGCAACCGCCGCCATTGGTGCGGCGACTCTGGCAGGTGTGATTGGCGTCGCTTTGCTCGACGCGAGAATGAGCGATGCTGTGGGTTATGCACTGCCGTTCTCGGCGGGTGTAACTCTTTATGTGGCTGCGAGCGACTTGATCCCGGAAGTGAATCATAAAGAAGAAAGAAACCCCACGGTCTCGATTGTCGTTTTTGGAGGGGTGGCCCTCTTTTACGTGCTGCATAGATTGATAGAGGGTTAGCACTGACGAGAATTCGCCGTTGCCTTTGCGCTTGAAAAAACCAGAACCTGTGTGGGCCGGCGTTGGCCTTCTGCTTCTGATCTTTTTTCTATTCACGGTTGAGGCAAACGCGCAAGCCACACCGCAGTCGCCCGTTCCCCTGCCGGTTCCCTTCAACCCCATCGTCGACAACGCACACGTAATCGATGCAGAAACGAGAGACCGGCTGGAGCACCTCTATCTCGAGCTGAAAGACAAGGGAAAGATCGAATATGCAGTTCTGACAGTTAATACTACGGGAGATCGGGACATTTACGACTTTGCACTCGCAGTCGGACGCGGCTGGGGAATCGGACCAAAAGACAGTGAGAAGGCCGGCCTGCTGTTAGTCGTTGCGATTCAGGATCGAAAGTACTTCACGCAAGTGAGCCGTCACCTCGAGGGTGATCTGCCGGATGGCTTGGTAGGCCAGATTCAGCGTGAACGACTCGTGCCTGAGTTCAGGCGCGGCAACTACAGCAAAGGTATCCTCGATACGATTGAAGCTTACGCTGCCACCCTCGCATCAAAACGTGGTTTTACGATCAGTGGCGTTGATGAGAGTCAGGCGGTTCAGGTTGAGGAGCAACCACAGAGACGCAGTCAGACCAGTCTGAACACAGTATGTGGAACTATTATCCTAATCATCGTCGTCATGATCCTGCTTTCTTCTGCATCAAGAAGAAGAGGTGGTGGCGGCGGTTGTTTGCAGGCGCTCTTGTGGGGAAGTTTGTTTAGCAATCTTGGTGGCGGTAGACGCAGCGGCTGGGGCGGCGGTGGATTCGGCGGCGGCGGATTTGGCGGTGGTGGTGGTTTTGGCGGGGGCTTCGGTGGCGGTGGTGATTTCGGCGGCGGAGGTGCAGGAGGCAGTTGGTAATCCGTATAATCGGTGGCTCAAATTATGGCTAAATCCATAGTACAGGAAGCCCTCAACGGACTCGTCGAGGATCTGCGCGCAACGCACGGAGCGAATCTCGCTTCGGTAGTGCTCTACGGCTCGGTCGCCGCGGGCGATCACATCGAGCTACGTTCTGACTACAACCTCCTCATCGCTTTGAACCGGATCACGCCGGAAGACCTGAGACAGGCACGGGCGCCGATGCGCGAGTGGCAGCGACTGGGCCACCCGCTGCCCGTGTATTTCACCGTCGAGGAGCTCGCCGATGCTGCTGACGTGTTTCCGATCGAGTTTCATCAGATGGCAAACGCGCGCACAGTTCTTTACGGTCGCGATCCGTTCGAGTTTGTAAAATTGTCCAGTGCAAATCTGCGTCATCAGGCCGAATATGAACTGAGAAGCAAGTTGATCCAGTTACGCCGGTTGTATATCCCCGCTTCACTGTCGATCGAGAAGTTATGCACTCTGATGAGCGACAGTCTATCGAGCTTTGCCGCGCTCTTCCGCGCTGTGTTGATGCTGTACGGTCAGGAAGCGCCGGTGTCGAAACCTGATTGCGTGCGCGCAACCGCCAGTCTGTTGCAACTCGACCCCACGCCGTTTGAAAGAATTTTTGAGTTTCGCGCGAATGACCGACTTCCCTCGGCAGAAAAAGAGGCAAATGATCTTTTCGGAGCCTACCTGTTCCAGATTGAACGGGTTGTTGAAGCAGTTGACGAGCTGGACCGGAAACCTGGTTCAGACTCGATGGAAGCCCCAACGGATGAAGGGCTGTAATTTAACAATGGGAGATTTAGGATGAAGACCCGAAGATTAATGATTCTTTTTGCGGTGGTGTTGATTTCGCTTTCCGCCAGCGGCTGCGGTTACAACACGCTGACGACAAAACAGCAGGACGTGAAAGCGAAGTGGGCGAATGTGGAAACGCAACTACAACGTCGCGGTGACCTGCTCAATAACCTCGCCGAATCGGCAAAGATGGCCGGAGTTCAGGAGCAGGAAGTGTTCGGGACGATCGCGAGGGCGCGTTCTCAATTGTTGAATGCAACTAATCAAGCGCCACAGGGCGAAGGCGGCGACAAGTCGCCAGAACAGAAACAAGCGGTGATCGATGCAGCCAACAGCTTCGGCGCCACTGTTGGACGTCTTTTGGTGCTGCAGGAAAACTATCCAAATTTGAAATCGAATGAAAACTTTCTGAAGCTCCAGGATGAGGTAGCCGGCACTGAAAACCGGGTGGCAACCGCGCGCAACGATTACAACACGTCTGTGCAGGACTACAACACTACCCGCGCACGTTTTCCGACGGTGATCTCAGCGAAGCTTTTTGGATTCAGAGAGGAGCCTTATTTCAAGGCCGACGAAACGGCGAAGCAGGTGCCACAGCTAAACGCGAATTCACTGCGTCAGAACCAAAGCAAGTAAAACCTGGCCACGGATATCCGCGGATATCCGTGGCTAAAAACCTCTCGAGCTACACATCGCACAGTGGTCACACGGCTTCCCACCAGGCTCAATACTGCAAGTCTTCTCGTTTTGAAAGAAGTCAACGAGCTCTGAGACGGTCGCTTCTTCAACATCAAAGCGATCAAGACTGGGATGCCAGGGTGAGTGCACGCGCGGCGCGCTCACCCTCGCTTCAATTTGAACCAGGCGGTTCTGCATCTCGTTGAGGGTGGCGCGCATCGCAGCCAGCTCGGAACTGACGTCAGTAGCCGGCGCAGGATTCGCGCCGCCCACGCGTCGTGCAATCCTCTCCGCCATCACTCTCGCCTGATCTTCCATCGTTATAAGAGATCGATCCGATCCACAACGCCAACAATCGCTGAATCAATCGCCGCGCCTGCCTCGCCAGTCGCAGCAGTCGACGCACTCCAGCCTTCCTGCACGATCAGCACCGTATCACCGACACCCGCATCCACAGAATCAAGCGCGAGCACTGAATAGCTCGTCTCTTCACCTTCCGGCGTGATCTGCTGGCACAACATCACGCGTGCATTTTCATAGCGGCGGTTCTTCTGCGTCGCCACAACGTTTCCCACCACTCGCGCCAGAATCATCTCGTCACGTGCTGCTCGGAATCAACGATGCCCACGATCGTGCAGTCAGTCGGCGTGTCTTCACGTTTGAACGGAAAGCTCGCTTCCTTTCCCCGGCACCAGAAGACCAACTCACCGATTCCCGCTCCAACTGCGTCGACGGCAACCATCGGTTTCCCGGAAGGCTCGAGGTTCCTGTCCACCGTTTGCACAATAAGCAGCTTGCGCCCGTCGAGTGAGTCGTTCTTGACGGTTGCTACGACTGTTCCAATCACGCGCGCGAGTTGCATAGTTCACTTCACATCGACCGTATCGATCACACCGACGATGGCAGCATCTACGGGAACGTCTTTCATTCCCTGGGCCAACCGCGCGCTCGAGCCGGCCACCACCAAAACACGCTCGTGAAATCCGGCGCCCACGGTATCAACCGCAACCACGTATCCCGTCGTGTCAGTACCGTCAACGTTGATCGGTCTCACGATCAGCAACTTCTTTCCGCTCAACCGTTCGTCCTTTTGCGTCGAGACGACGGTTCCCAGAATGCGAGCAATGATCATGCTGATTATCGATCGAGCCCGACAGGGAGATTCTCGTCGACGCTGCCGTGCGGGCGCGGGATCACGTGCACGCTGACTAACTCACCGACGCGCCGTGCTGCGGCTGCCCCGGCATCAGTCGCCGCCTTCACGGCAGCAACGTCGCCACGCACAATCGCAGTAACGAAACCGGCACCAATCTTTTCGTAACCAACGAGCGTAACGTTAGCAGCTTTCACCATTGCATCGGCCGCTTCGATCATTGCCACGAGACCTTTTGTCTCAACCATTCCGAGTGCTTCTTGCATTCAGATGCTCTCCTCTAAAAGTTTTTAGCTACGGACTATTTACCATTAACTGCCTGACTTAACAATTCAACCAGCTCTTCGCGCGTCAGTGAGATCTTTCCAGCGCCGTTCTCGACAATTGGCTCGCGCAAGTATCCGCAAGCTTGCCCGCGCGCAGACTCGCCGAGATAACCTGCCGCCTCGCGGACGTTGATCAACTTCTCGATCGCCTCCGCCGGAAGATTTCTCGAACCGCCGAGCACGCGCGAAAGGATCGCGATCTTTGCGGTATGTTCCAAAGTTTCGAGACGGTCCCATGCCTGCCAAAGATCAGCACCGTAAGCAACCGCGCCATGGTTTGCCATCAACAGCGCGTTGTGATGCTGCACGAGTGGCTGCATTTCCCTGGTCAACTCTTCCGTCGAAGGAGTGCCGTAAGCAGCCAGCGGCACACAACCCAAAGTCAGGATCACTTCCGACAGGATCGGTTGATCGATGGCGAGACCGGCCACAGCAAATGCGGTCCCGTGCGGCGGGTGTGCGTGACAAACTGCTTTCACGTCCGGACGCTCGCGATAGATCAGAAGGTGCATGGCCAGTTCGCTCGAGGCGCGACGATCGTTCAGTGCTTTGCCCTCGAGATCTGTAATCGCGATCAGGTCCTCGCTCATGCGTCCCTTGCACGTCATCGTCGGCGTCGCGAGAATACGGCCGTCGTCCAGGCGCACGCTTACATTGCCGTCAGACGAAACGACATAGCTGCGTTCGTACATCAGGTGGCAAACGCGGATCAGATCGCGTCTGGCTGTTTGCTCATCCATGAAATGTCGCCTTTGCGCCTTTGCGTCCTGGCGTGAGCATTACTTCGTCGCGTGTACGGTCGCGCGGCTGTGTCACCGCTGCACCGGAAGGCTGAGACAAAAAATAAGACAGCGACTCCAAAGACGTCGTCAGGTCAACTGTTTTTACTTTGACTCCGCGCCGGGCGATCAATGAGGCCGGCGCGAAATTCAGCACCGCTTTGATCCCCGCTGACATAACCTGGTTCAGCACTCGTTGCGCAGCTTTGGCCGGAACGGCGATCACAATCACATCGAGCGCTTCCTCGCGAATGACGTTCGCGATCGCGTCGACGTCGTGCACGGCGATTTTTGCGTCGCCGATCCTGCGTCCGATCTTTTGCCGGTCGTTATCGAAGAGTGCGACTACGGTGAAGTTTGACTTGCCAAAACCATTGTAGTTGGCCAGTGCCGTGCCCAGCCGCCCTGCGCCGACGATGCCGACACGATGTGGACTGTCGAGGCCCAGTATCCTCGTGATGTGCTCGCGCAGATCGTCGACATAGTAGCCAACGCCGCGCACGCCGAACTCGCCGAAGTAACCCAGATCCTTTCTGATCTGAGCAGAGTTTAAATTGAACTGCTCAGCGAGGGCTTGTGACGAGATGGTTTTGATTCCGGCACTGTGAAGCGTATTGAGGCAACGGAGGTAAACACTCAAGCGGCTTGTTGTTAGCTCTGATATTTTCTCGGACTTCATGCGCACTGCAAGTATAGCGCTATACGTCCTACAGGTCATATATGCCTATCGGTTTCTGTTACAATCCCGCCCGCAATGATTGCGCATCTCAGCGGCACACTGCTTTCCAAACAGGCTACTTCCGTGATTGTCGACGTCGCCGGCGTCGGCTATGAGGTTACGATCCCGCTCTCGACTTTCTACGATCTCGAAGACGCAGGCTCCTCCGTTCAGCTTCGCATCTACACCCATGTGCGCGAAGACACGTTGCAGCTTTTCGGTTTCAAGACGGCACGCGAGCGTGAGCTTTTTCTGAAGATCATCACGGTGAGCGGCATTGGCCCAAAGCTAGGTATCACGCTTCTGTCAGGCATGAGCGCCGACGAGCTCATCGCGTCGATCAGAACCAACAACCTGGCGCGACTGACCTTGATTCCCGGTATCGGCCGTAAGACTGCCGAGCGGCTGATCATGGAACTGCGCGAGAAAGTGGCGGAGTTGTCGTCCGCGCAACTCGAAGAAGAGCTGGGCGCGAAGCCGGAAGCCGGCAATCAAACCGAAGATACTGTTCGTTCTGATGCTTTGTCGGCTCTGCTAAATCTCGGCTATCAGCGCTCGGCGGCGGAAAAAGCGATCGATGCCGCACTCGGCGAAGGCGGCGACGTCACTGTGGAGTCGATACTGCGGCGCAGTCTGAAGAAACTCGCACGGGTTTGAAAACAACATGGCATCTGAGTCAATATCAGCGCGCGTGAAAGACAGTTTCGCCAGCGACGAGGACCGCCAACTCGATCTCACGCTGCGCCCGACTCGTATCGAAGAATACATCGGCCAGCGTCAGGTCAAGGAGAACCTGCGCGTGTACATGAAAGCCGCGCGTGGCCGTCGGGAAGCACTGGACCACGTGCTGCTCACCGGTCCTCCTGGTTTAGGCAAGACGACGCTCGCAAATATCATTGCGAATGAGATGGGCGCCGAGCTCCGCTCCACGGCCGGACCGGCAATCGAGAAGGCAGGCGACATTGCTGCGTTGCTGACGAACCTCCAGGAAGGCGACGTCCTTTTCATTGACGAGATCCATCGCCTGCTGCCGGCACTCGAAGAAAAGCTTTATCCGGCAATGGAGGATTACCAGCTTGACTTGCTGATCGGTCAGGGGGCTGCCGCGCGTTCGATTAAACTCGAGTTGCCGAAGTTCACCCTCATCGGAGCCACCACGCGAGCCGGCTTGATCACTGCGCCATTGCGGGGACGCTTCGGTATTGTCTTTCATCTCGACTTCTATCCCCATGACGATCTCGAAGTGATCTGCAAACGATCCGCAGACATACTCGGCGTCGAGATCGACAACGAAGGCGCGCGTGAGATCGCGCGGCGATCGCGCGGCACACCGCGCATCGTCAACCGCTTGCTGCGCCGTGTTCGTGACTACGCTGAAGTCGATTACGACGGGCGCATCAATCAGGAAGTCGCCAGCCATGCCTTGAACCGGATGGAAGTCGATACTTATGGCCTCGATGAAATGGATCGTAAACTGCTGTTGACGATCATCGAGAAGTTTAATGGTGGTCCCGTCGGGCTCGGCACGATTTCCGCATCGATTCACGAAGAGAAAGATTCAATAGAGGAGATCATCGAACCGTATTTGATTCAAATTGGTTTTCTGGATCGTACGCCGCGCGGACGGCTGGCAACGCCGCTTGCGTACGAACATTTCAGTGTCAGGCCCCCCGGATCGAGAGTACCCAGCCTGTTTGACCCCCGTTAAAAACTTTGACGGATGAACACGGATGAAGCGCCTTCTTTCATTCTCACGTCATTCATTCGGCGTTCGTAATCGCTCGCCGTGGCGGTCGATGCTCGGGCATGCGCTGCATCAGTTTCACGAAAACGATCTCTTCACGTCATCGGCAGCGATGAGCTACTTCGGACTGATGGCGCTTTTCCCCGCCCTGCTCCTCATGTTCGCGCTCAGCAACAAGCTGGCGGCGGGAAGCCAATTGCTGACGCACGCCGTGGACGTCTATCCCGGCTCGAGCAAGTTTCTACGCGATACCATCCAGGCGTTTTCGGAGGTCGGCGTGGGTGCGATCGTGACGTGTATCGTGCTCGTGTTTTGGGCCGGCTCATGGGTATTTGCGGTGATCGAGCGAGCACTCAACCGCATTTGGGGCACTGTCTCCAGAACGTTCCTGCACGGGAGAGCACTGACCGTTGGCATGGTTGGCCTCGTAGGTTTGCTGCTGGCTACGTCAGTGCTCGTGACCTCGGTGCTGGTCGCACTTCGGGAAATGACCGGCAGGTTCTCGCCAAGACAGATCGAGCGTTACGCATTACTTACAACAGTGGGCAGCGCGTTCTGGCAGGTGCTGTTTGCGGTAGTGAGTTACCTCGTCACGGTGGCGTTGTTCGTGCTGGTTTATCGCTTCATGCCGAAAGCAGCAGTGACGCTAAGAGACACGCTGCCGGGCGCGTTTTTGGCGGGCGTGCTTTGGGAAGTCGCGAAGTACATTTTTGCCTGGAGTCTGAACTACTTTCACTACGATGAGATCTATGGATCAGTGGGCGCAGTCGTGGCCGTGCTGACGTGGAGCTACGTATCGAGTTTGATATTGCTCTTCGGCGCGCAACTCACTGCCGTCTTCCATTACGAGCATCCCGCTGCACCCACTGATTAACACGGATGCATATCACGGATTTTGATTATGAATTGCCCAGTGAGCTGATCGCGCAGACGCCGCTGGACGAGCGGGATGCGTCGCGAATGCTCGTCCTGGATCGCAGCACGCAAAGCTGGAGCGCCTCGGTTTTCAAAAACTTTACTGATTATCTTCGTCCGAACGACGTCGTAGTCGTTAACAACTCGCGTGTGATTCCGGCGCGCTTGATTGGACGTCGGGAAGAGTCAGGCGGGCAGGTTGAGATTTTTCTCGTCCGCGAGCTTGAAGCCAGTGTTTGGGAAGCGCTGGTTCATCCGGGTGGAAGATTGAAACAAGACTCGCGTGCAGTCTTTGGTGAAGGCAAGTTAATCGCGGAGATGCTGGATGAGCCTGGTGCAGAGCTGCGTCGGGTACGTTTTCATTGCGAAGGTGTGTTTGAAGATGTGCTCGCAGAGATTGGCTCGACGCCGCTGCCACCATACATCAAGCGCCCTGCCGACGTATCGACTGCCGATCGCGAACGATATCAAACCGTCTATTCAAAGCAGCGTGGTGCGATTGCGGCGCCCACAGCCGGCCTTCATTTCACGCCCAAAGTGCTCGAACGGGTAAGTCGCATCGCGACACTCGCAGAGATCACGTTGCATGTCGGCTATGGAACGTTCGAACCTGTTCGCGTCAACGATGTGGCCCAACATTCGGTCTCCGGCGAACACTTCGAAATTTCTGAGTCAGCAGCGCAAACAATCAACCACGCGCGCAGCCGCGGTGGACGAGTCATTGCTGTGGGAACGACGACAATGCGAGCGCTCGAGTCCTCTGCGACTGAAGCAGGCCAGATCGTGCCAGGAAGCGGCATCGCGAACCTGACAATCAAACCTGGCTATGACTTTCGTATCGCTGATGCACTGCTCACGAACTTTCATCTGCCACGTTCGTCATTGCTGATTCTCGTCAGCGCCTTCGCCGGACGCGATCTCGTACTGCGCGCCTATCGCCATGCTGTCGCACAGCGTTACCGGTTTTACAGCTATGGCGATTGCATGCTAATCCTGTAGGCATTAAGAAAATTTCGATGGTAAACTAGACCCCGCAGTTTTTCTCTCCCAAATCAACGGTTATGGCTGTACTCAAGAAATTTCGTTCCCGCTGGTGGTCGCAATCGGAAGTTGAATACGACCCTGATAAGAAGGAGAAGACACCTACGCCTTCGTGGGGTACGAGCTACGAGATCCGCCCACTGACAATCTCACAGCTCGACGAGTGCTGGCGCCTCGATCAACGCTGCTTCATCGATGGCGAGGCTTACAGTCGCGAGACGTTCGATTACCTGCTTACGGCTCCGGAATCAGTTTCGTTTCGCGCCGTGACGACCGGCGGCATCATGGCTGGATTCGTGATCGGACTCGTCGAACCCGATCACACGGGACACGTGACGACAGTCGGCGTGGCACCCGAACACCGGCGACGCAACCTGGCGAAGAGATTGATGTCTCAGGTGGAAGATGGGTTTCGCAAACGGAATGTAAGACTCGTGCGACTCGAGGTGCGGACGATGAATGTCGCCGCGCAGAAACTCTACGAGGGCCTCGGCTACACGATCACTCAGAGACTACCTAAGTATTATTCCAATGGCGGCGACGGCCTGCTAATGCTCAAAAGCCTCGAATAGTCACAAAAACTGAGCCGGAGATGACGCTGATAAAACGCAGATTTGGATCTGCGTTTTATCAGCGTCATCTGCGGCTCAGTTTTTGTTATCCTTTACGTAGCTCAGTCAGCACTTGCTTCGCGACGGCCTTCAGCGTATCAAACACGCCCTGACCCGTTGACGCGACAGCCTCAATAACCGGCTCACCCTTTCGCTGTAACTCAGACGCGAGATCTTCCGCCGGTACGATGTTGTTCAAATCGCGTTTGTTCAGTTGCAGCACGTACGGAATCTTCAACAAGTCGTAGCCCTGCGACCTCAGATTCTCTTCAAGGTTGTACAGCGACTCGATATTCGCATCCATGCGTTCTTCCTGCGAATCAGCCACGAACACCACTCCATCCACACCCTTCAAAATCAGCTTGCGCGAAGCGTCGTAAAAAACCTGGCCGGGCACGGTGTAGAGATGGAAGCGCGTCTTGAACCCACGCACGGTACCGAGTTCGAGCGGCATGAAATCGAAGAACAACGTGCGGTCAGTTTCCGTCGCGAGGCTGATCAGCTTGCCGCGCGCCTGTGGCGCGGTCGAGTCGAAGATGTACTGCAAGTTGGTCGTCTTACCACACAAACCTGGGCCGTAGTAAACGATTTTGCAGTTGATTTCTCGGGAAGCGTAGTTAATAAAGGTCATAGCGTGCCGTTAGCTGAAGAGACTATCGATATCTTCGTCGGTAATACCGGCGAAGGGCGAATCGACGTCGTAGTCTTCGGCAGCAATCTCTTCGAACATTGCCGCCAGTTGATGAGAAATCTGCTTACTGCGGAGTTTCACTAGTCCGAGGCTGGAGCGCTCGTCGAAGACCACCACGAGCAGGAGCCTGCCGACTACGGAGATGTGAATGCTCTCTTTCTCACCTTCGTGAGAGAGCGTCGGGAATTCTTTTTCTCCGATCAGTGCAGCCATTCCACCTGTCGCCGCCACGTTGCCCGCAGCAAGCGAGGCGAGGCTGGTTGTGTCAAGATTTCCCACTTCACCCTGGGATGCGATTTCCTGACCGTCCTTATCCACCAGAAAGACGACCTTCGCTGAGGCGTCCATTCGCAATCGCGCCAGGACAGCCTTTATCCGGTGGTATTGCTGTTCACGCAACAGGATTGGTGTGTCTGCCATTGTGTGCGACTCTTTATTGAAGGCCGGGGCGGGATGTTTCCTGGAGAGCTATAACCTGAACGCCTGTTCCGCGGATTGCAAGTTTTTGAAACTAAAAGAGGTTTACTGTTTCGGTTGGGGCGCTGTGCCGAGGTGGATTAAGCCTCCGTAAGCCGAAAAGCACTTTAACATAGCCAACAATGACCTTCAAGTGTTTTTCTGTGTTGGTACCTTTCACGAAAATTGGACCAGATTTTCGGTCTGTAAAGCACCCGCAAATACTTGTGCCCGTTGATATAGAGTGGCGTCTGTGGTAAGCTGCGCGGGTTCCTGCGGCTGCTCGCTTCCAGTGAGCAGCCTTTTGAGATTCCGCACATGAGTAGCAGTCTGACAAAAGGGTTGAGACGGTCAGCATCGCGTTCAAAAGCTAAACCAGCCGCGAAAAGCGCGAAGCGCGCTGTTAAAGCGAAGTCACCATCCAAACCCAAAGCCAGGAGAGCCCCCGCAGCCAGACCAGCCGCTCGAAAGGCAGTCAGCCTTCGTGCCGCTAAGAAGACGGCGGCAAAGGCGAAGCCTGCGAAGAAGGTTGCGACGAAACCAGTAGCTCGCAAAGCAGCGGCGAAGAAAGTGGAGGCAGTCTCAAGGGTCAAAACGACGCAGAAGCAAGCTGCGGTTCGAGCAGTCCGGCCAGCCCCAACTCCTGCTCCGCCACCCAGACCACCGACTCAGGATGAGTCGGCGGCGCTCGTCGCTTTCGAACGGGCGCACAAGGAGTTTGCCAGAGGACGGTTTGCCGAGGCGCGGAATCAGTTCAGACTTCTCGTAGACAAGTATTCACAGGTAGCAGAGGTGGCAGCGCGGGCACGCACGTATCTCGCGATTGCTGAGTCGCGCCTGCGCACTGAGAGTATTCTTCCACGTGATGCCGACTCGCTTTACGATCGCGGCGTTATCGAGCTCAACCGGGGTGAGTATGTCGCCGCTCAGGAGATGTTCGAAAGAGCACTCAAACGCGAGCCTGAGGCGGCACACATCCACTACGGGCTGGCAGCGACTCGCGCTCGGCTCGGCTCTATTGACCTGGCGCTCGAGTCGCTTCAAAAAGCACTCGACTTACAGCCCAATCTCCGTGTGCGTGCCCAGCATGACCACGACTTGAACCCACTGCGCAATGATCCCGATTTCGATCGGCTGATCTTTAGCAACCCTTCCTGACTTTTGCCGCAAAAACGCGCAAAAGCATTCCCGGCATTCAAGCGAACTCAGCCTGATTTAAGGTATGATTTAACTGCGTTAGGTGTTCACTCTTCCCCCGGGGCACTCATTTGCAACAACTAAACACTACAGGTGGTCAAAACTTGGTAGCCATTGGCGGTGGCACCGGGCTCTCGACTCTTCTCGCCGGACTAAAACAACTCGTCGGCAAGACGGAAGAAGAGATGTGGATCGAGAGTCTCTCAGCCATCGTCACCGTCTCCGACGATGGCGGCAGCTCAGGCCGTCTACGCGACGAGTTACAGATGTTGCCACCGGGCGACATTCGCAACTGCATGATCGCCCTCTCGGAGGACTCGACCCTCCTGTCGCGCCTATTTCGTTACCGTTTCCGTGGCGACGGCGGACTCGGCGGGCATAGTTTCGGAAATCTCTTTCTGGCAGCACTGACGGAAGTCACGGGCGATTTCACCGAAGCCATTCGCCTGTCATCAGAAGTGCTCGCCAGCAAGGGTCACATCTTCCCCGCCACGATCAGCGACGTCAGACTGGCAGCCGAACTCGAGGATGGAACGGTCGTACGTGGCGAGACTCAAATCTCCGCCTCAAAACTTCCGATTCGTAAACTCCGGCTCGAGCCGGAACAGTGTCTTCCCTTGCCCGAGGCTCTGAAAGCGATTCGCGTTGCCGACATCATCACTGTCGGTCCAGGTTCGCTCTACACCAGCATCCTGCCCAACCTGCTGGTGGCTCACGTAGCTCGCGTGATCGGTCAAACGCGCGCCACGAAGATCTTCATTAACAACTTAATGACCCAGCCCGGCGAAACTGACGGGTACAGCGCGCGCAAACATCTCGAGACTATTAAGAAGTACGCGCCTGAGATTCACTTCGATTTTGTCGTCGTCAACAATCGCCGCATCAACAAGGAACAGGCGGAACGCTACGCAGCCGAGGGTGCCTATCAAATCGGCATCGATGATCCGATTGACGACGCGCTCGACCAGATGACAGAGATCATACGTGCTGACTTGTTGTACGACGGCGAAAAGGTCCGCCACAATTCAGATCGTCTCGCAGAGATGGTGCTCCACTGCCGCAAACAAGCGCTCGCCACAGTCACCGTTTGAACCAGATGTCCAACAACACCACATCGTCCAGACCGCTGAACGTTCTCGTCATGGCAGCCGGCCTTGGCACCAGAATGAAGTCGAAACGCGCCAAGGTCCTGCACGAGCTCGGCGGCTTACCATTGATCGCCCATGTAGTCAGAGCGGCCCAGGCGCTGGATCCGCGTTCCATTATCGTAATAGTTGGTCATCAGGCGGAAGAAGTCGAGCGCGCTGCACTCACCGAAGCCGGCGAGCTGGTGAGCTTCGTCATGCAGGCAAAACAACGCGGGACAGGCGATGCGGTTGAGTCGGCACGAAGCATGCTCGAACATTCAGACTCGCTGGTGTTGGTGTTGTCAGGCGACGTGCCGATGATCCGGACCGAGACGCTGCGGAAACTGATCGAGCATCACAATGACGCGCATGCTGCGTGCTCGATTCTGAGTGTTCGTCTCGAAAACCCAACGGGTTACGGACGAATCATTCGCGACGAGAGCAGGGCTTTTCAGAAAATCGTGGAACAACGCGACGCGACCGAAGAACAGCGCCAGGTCCGCGAGATCAACTCCGGCATCTACTGCTTCGAAGCAAGGGATCTCTTTCGAGCGTTGCGCAAGGTCGAGCCCAGGAACGATCAGGGTGAGTATTACCTGACGGACGTCGCCGAAATAATTCGGGCCAGCGGCGGCACAGTCACCGTTTATCTCCACAACGATGCCCGTGAAGTTTACGGCGTCAACACTCGCGCGGAGTTGGCTGAGTTTGAGAACCTCGTGCGCCGCGCGGCGATTCGCAAGCTGATGATCGATGGCGGCGTCACCTTTATCGACCCGTCGCACGCCTACATAAGTGCTGAGGCCGAGATCGGCCGCGATTCAATCATTCATCCGAACGTCACGATTGAAGGCAAGTCTGTGATCGGTGAGGGCTGTGTGATTCGCTCCGGCGCGCGCATTACGAATTCGCGTCTCGGTGACGAAGTAGTAGTCAAGGATCATTCCGTCATCGTTGACTCGCAAATCGAATCGAAGTGCTCGGTCGGACCATTTGCGCATCTACGAATGAACGCGGTGATGGAGGAGAAAGCGACCGTCGGAAACTTTGTCGAAGTGAAAAAGTCGCGTCTCAAACGCGGCGTCAAGGCAATGCATCTTACGTATCTCGGCGATGCGACGATTGGCGAGCGAACAAACATCGGGGCCGGAACCGTCACGTGTAACTACGACGGGGTAAACAAGCACGAAACGATCGTTGAAGAGGATGTTAAGGTCGGTTCCGATACGATGCTGGTGGCTCCCGTGCGTGTCGGAGCTCGTTCGATGACAGGCGCGGGATCAGTCGTAACTAAAGACGTGCCACCCGACTCACTTGTCGCTGGCGTCCCCGCCGAAGTCAAAAAGAAAATCCGATGAAAATCTGTGTTATCTATGGCTAAAACAAACAGGAGTTGATTCAAGCATGTGTGGAATCGTTGGTTACGTTGGCAACAAGCAGGTAGTGCCGCTCATTATTGATGGCTTGCGTAAGCTCGAATATCGCGGCTACGACTCAGCCGGTATCGCGGTCGTTAACGAAGATCACGATCTCGAGATTCGTCGCGCGGAAGGAAAACTGCGCAATCTCGAAGAGACGATTCGTCTAAGCCCGCTCGACGGCACTTATGGTATCGGGCACACGCGCTGGGCTACCCACGGCCGGCCCACCGAAGAGAATGCACACCCGCATCGCGACTGCACCGGCCGTGTCGTCGTAGTGCACAACGGCATCATCGAAAACTACCTCCAGCTCAAAGAGCGGCTGCGCAAGTCGGATCATCACTTCGTCACGGAAACTGATACCGAGATCATCGCGCACCTGATCGAGGAATACCTGAAAGAAGACGTTTCGTTCGAACAGGCAGTGCGCTCGGCGGTGTCTGAGCTGCGCGGCATCTTTGCGCTTTCGATCATCAACGCCAACGAGCCGGACACAATCATCGCCGTGCGCCAGGGACCTCCGGTCGTGATCGGTCTCGGCGATCACGAGTTCTTTGTCGCTTCGGATATTCCGCCGATTCTCCAACACACGCGAGATGTCTTCTTTCTCGGCGACGGCGAAATCGCAGTGATCAATCGTGACGCGGTGCGAGTCACTGATTTCGACGGAGATTCAGTGCAGCCTTCGATCCAGCGCATCACCTGGGATCCGATCATGGCGGAGAAGGGCGGCTTCAAGCATTTCATGCTGAAGGAAATTTACGAGCAGCCGCGCTCCGTTCGCGACACCGTTCAGGGACGAATCTCGCTCGACAGCGGCCAGGTGTTTCTCGACGAGATGAACAACATCACCGAAGCCGATTTCAAGCGCTTCACGTCGATCAAGATCGCCGCCTGCGGCACGGCCTGGCATGCCGGGCTCGCCGGGAAGTACATGATCGAGCAGCTTGCGCGCATTCCAGTCGACGTCGACTATGCGTCCGAGTTTCGCTATCGCAGTCCGGTGATGGATGACGACACGCTGCTGCTGGTCATTTCGCAATCAGGAGAAACTGCCGATACGATCGCGGCCTTACGTGAAGCTAAACAACTCGGCTCCAAAGTGCTGGCCATCTGCAACGTGCAGGGGTCGATGATCGTGCGCGAGGCTGACGGCACCATTCTCACTCACGCCGGTCCGGAAATCGGCGTCGCTTCGACCAAGGCATTCACGGCACAAATGGTCGCGCTCTATTTGCTTGGCCTCTACCTCGGCCAACTGCGTGGCGCGCTTTCTGTAGACGAGGCACGCTTTCACGCCCAGGAGCTCGCGGAGTTGCCCGTCAAGCTCGAGCACCTGCTCAACGATTCAGATGGCGTCGAGGAGCTCTCAAAAGAGTTTTTCCGTTCGACTGATTTTCTTTATCTCGGCCGCGGCATTAATTTTCCGATCGCGCTCGAGGGCGCTTTGAAGTTGAAAGAGATTTCGTATATTCACGCGGAAGGTTATCCGGCGGGCGAGATGAAGCACGGGCCAAACGCACTGATTGACGAGCGCCTCCCCGTGCTCTTCATCAACACGCGTGAAGAAGGCAATCGCGCGTCAGAGCTGCGCTACGAGAAGACACATTCGAATATTGTGGAGGTTAAGGCGCGTGAAGGTATTGTGATCTCTGTGTTGACTGAGGGCGATTCGATCTCGTCAGTCGTTTCAGATCACGTGATCGAGATTCCTGCGGCGAGCGATCTGCTTTCACCGATACTCGCGATCGTGCCGCTGCAACTGCTCGCGTATCACATAGCAGTGCGCCGCGGTTGTGACGTGGACCAGCCACGAAACCTCGCGAAGTCAGTGACGGTCGAGTAATTTTTCAGCCACAGATGAACGCGAATAAAACCGCGGATCTGTGGCTCCCCCTCAGGGGCAAACGGCGCGGCGGCACTACATCCCCCAACAGTGCCGGGCTACGTGCGCCGTCTGCCCCCCGCCTCATCTAAACGCGCAGTCGCTGAGCGAAAAGGGCCACCCGCTTCGTGTTCCAATAATTTCTTCTTTCGTTCCAAGCCCCAGCGATAGCCGCCGAGACTCTGATCTTCACGAACAACACGATGACATGGAATCACGAGCGCTACCGGATTCGTTGCACACGCGCGGCCGACGGCACGCACTGCGCCCGGCTTGCCCAGGGCTTTCGCGACGTCGCCGTATGAAACTGTCTCGCCATAGGGAATCGCACGCAGCTTCTCCCAAACCTGGCGCTGAAATGCAGTGGCGCGAATGTCGAGCGGCAAATCCAGACGCGGCTCGTTAGTGTTCAGATGATTCAGGATCTTCTCTACGGGTTCACGCAGCGCTAAGTCGTCGCGCGAGATTTGTGCATGCGGAAACTCGCCATGCAGATCCTTTTCAAGCTCTGCATCGTTGTCAGCGAGCCTCACTGCACACACGCCACGCGCTGTCACTGCAACGAGCAAGCGCCCCATCGGTGAAGCGACAATCGTGTAACTGATATTCACACCGCGGCCGCCGCGGCCGTACGTTGCCGGCGTCATGCCGAGCTCTTCTGAGGCGTGCTCGTACAGACGGCTGCTGGAATTGAAGCCTGATTCGTACAGCGAGGTAGTAACAGATTCGCCTTTGCGCACAAGCGTCTTGAAGTTGCCGAACTTCCGCGCCATGAGATATTGCCGTGGACTAATGCCCATCACGCGTTTGAACGTGCGCTGCAAATGAAACACGCTGACGCCCGCGTGCGACGCCAACTCGGCGAGTTTCTGCGTCTCGCTTTCACTGTCGTCGAGCATGCGGCAGACGCGCTGCACGAGCTCGATCTGTGGATCCAAAATGCGTGCGCGTTGCGGCTGGCAGCGCAGGCAAGCGCGGAAACCGGCTTGTTCAGCAGCTTCGGGCAAGTCGAAAAAGCTGACGCGCTCGCGATGCGCGCGACGTGATGGACACGAAGGCAGGCAATAGATTCCCGTCGAGCTGACGGCGAAGACAAACTGTCCGTCGAAGCGCGCGTCTTTCGCGACGACTGCCTGCCAGAACTGATCGTTATTTATCATGCGGGAATTTTACGTTCGCGCGCACTCACAATCTATCTGTTTCTTGCGTTCGAATCCACCGATTACGCAGATTACGCAGATTATGATTAAATGCACGCACGCGTGGATTCGGATTTCCTGTCACAACTTAATGAACAACAACGCGAGGCTGTGCTTGCTACCGAAGGTCCGCTGCTGATCCTCGCCGGCGCAGGCTCCGGCAAGACGCGCGTCATCGCGCATCGCATCGCTTATCTCATCGCGGAGAAGAAGGTTCCTTACTGGAACATCCTCGCCGTGACATTCACAAACAAAGCCGCGGATGAGATGCGGCAACGCGTGCAGCGACTGCTGCGCACGCAGGATCGCGCCAGCCTGCCGCTGGTCTCGACGTTTCACAGTCTCTGCGTGCGCATCCTGCGCCAGGATATCGAGAAGCTTAACGACAAGTACACGCGCCGGTTCACGATTTACGATCAGGACGATTCGCTGCGCTTGATCAAGCAGTGCGTCAAGGATCTCGGTTATGACGAGAAATATATCGGCCCGCGCGCGACGCAGTCGGCCATCAGCTCGGCAAAGAATCATGGTGAAGATCCGACTGCATTTGCGGCGCGTGCAGAGTACGTCGACGAGCGCCGCGCCGTCATGGGCAAGGTTTACGAGATGTACGAAGCGCGGCTGCACGGCAACAACGCGCTCGATTTCGATGACCTGCTCATTAAAACAGTCCGACTGCTGCGCGACGTCGACGAAGTCAGAGAAAAGTACAACAACAAGTTTCGCTACATTCTCGTCGACGAATACCAGGATACGAACGCGTTACAGTTTCAACTGATCAGCCTGCTCACACAGAAGAGCCAGAACATTGCCGTCGTCGGCGACGAAGATCAGTCGATTTACAAGTGGCGCGGCGCGGACATCAGCAACATCCTGAACTTCGAAAAGCATTTTCCGAAAACCAAAACCATCCGCCTGGAACAGAACTACCGCTCGACGCAAACGATCCTCGACATTGCGGGGGCAGTGGTGAAGAACAATCTGGAACGCAAAGGGAAAACTCTCTGGACTTCAAACCCGCGCGGTGGTCGCGTCGGTTATTACCAGGCATTCGACGCTGAGGCGGAGGCGCGCTGGGTGGCGCAGAAAATTGTCGAGCATCGCCGCGAAGAGTTTGACATACGCGCTGCGGTGCTCTATCGCACCAACTCGCAGTCGCGCGTGTTTGAGGAAGCGATGCGCCGTGCGGGTCTCCAGTACAACATTATCGGCGGCTTCTCGTTTTACGAGCGCATTGAAGTGCGCGACATCATCGCGTACCTGAAACTCGCGCTTAATCCAAACGATTCGATCGCACTACAACGTGTAATTAATAGTCCGCCGCGTGGCATCGGCAAAACGACTATCGACGAGATCGAGCGACGCGCCAGAGATCTGGATCTGAGCTGGTGGGAAACGATTGGCGTCGTGATTGACCAGCCTGAAAATCTCGGCTCGCGAGCGATTACTGCGCTCAGGAGTTTTCGGCGCGTCGTCACTCATCTCGCGGAGCTTTCCGATCCGGAGAAGAGCACGAAGGCTACCGAGCCGGTTTCAGACGTGGTTCGCGCAGCGATCATCGAAACGGGTTACGAGAATGCGCTCCGGTCCGAGCAAACTGACGAAGCTGAAGGCCGCCTGGAGAACTTGCAGGAACTCGTCAACGCCGCCGTCGACTACGATGAACAAGGCATCGAAGGACTGCGCGAGTTTATTGACCACTCAGCACTCGTTTCCGACCAGGACGATTACAAACGCGACGCGCCCGTGACGCTGATGACCGTGCACTCGGCGAAAGGACTGGAGTTTCCGCTCGTGTTTATCGTCGGACTGGAAGATGGTCTGTTTCCGCATTCACGATCTGCAACCGATCGCGCTGAGTTGGAAGAGGAGCGGCGGCTCGCTTACGTCGCGATGACGCGCGCTGAGCGTTATTTGTATGTCACGCATGCGATGAAGCGGCGTGTGTATGGTGAAGAGCTGGCTTCGGAGCCGTCGCCGTTTCTCAATGAAATGCCGACCGAGTTACTGGAGGATCTGAGTCTCGGCAAGTCGTGGCTTTCGTTCAAGAGCGGCTCGTCTGCGATCGATTACGAGCACGGCGAGTACAGGAAAGAGCGGAAGAAGTATACGGGCAAGACTTACGACAGTGTTGATTCGATTGCCGAGTTTTTTAAGCAACGCAATCACCAGCTGGGCCAAAGCCCTCAACCCAAACCTCTGGCATCGCCCGCCGCGCCTGCTGAATTTACACCCGGCTCATACGTCAGGCATTCGAAGTATGGACGAGGGTTGGTGTTGAGGCGTGAAGGTGCCGGCGAATCAGCGAAACTAACAGTGAGTTTTCCCGGTTACGGGCAGAAAAAACTGGTCGAGAAGTACGCTGGGTTAGAAAAAGCGTAACACGGATTAGATCCGGATCTAATCCGTGTTATCCGTGGCTAAGTATTAGTGGTCAACTCCGCGACGATATCGTTAGCGTCGAAGACCTTCTTCAACACCTCGAGCATCCCACGCGAATCAACCGAAATAGCTCGATTCACTGACGGGTCGTACATGAAGTCGCCCACGAGCGATTGAATGTTGCCGTCGAAGATCAAACCGACGAGTTCGCCGTTCTGGTTGATCGTCGGTGAGCCGGAGTTTCCACCGATGATGTCATTCGTGGAAACAAAGTTGAAGGGCGTATTCAGATTGAGCGCGCTCTTCTTCTCGATCCAGCGTGGCGGCAGATTGTACGGAAACTCATGCTTGTACTGATCTGAACGTGCGTAGAGACCACCGAGCGTCGTGAACGGTGGCACCTTCTTGCCGTTTTCCGTGTAGCCCTCGACCGCGCCGTACGACAGACGCAGCGTGAAGGTCGCATCCGGATAAATCTTGTTTCCTTCCGTCTCGAAGAGTGCGCGGGCGATCTTCGCGTAGTTCGCGCGCTCGACACCCGTCACTTCGGTCTCATACCGCTTGCGGAGCTCGCGTGCTTTCGGATCGATCTCGCGCGCCACGACGATCATCGGATCGGTCGACGCATCAATCGCAGCCTTGCCGCCCTTCGCTAATTCTTTACGATATTCGACATCTTTGAGCTTCGTGCCCGCGATCAACTCGTCCGCACGCGCTTCCGGAGTCTTGCCTGCGAGCACTTGCTTGACGAGCGGATTGTCAGCGCCGAGCAGCTCGACCATGAAACCGAGCGAGTCGGCGAGTTTAAGTTTCTCGAGGTCTTCCTGAATCGGAGCGGGCGAGTAAAGCGCGAGCTCGAGTGAAGCACGACGGGCATCGGTGTATTCCGGCAATCGTTGCGCATTGGGCTTCTCGTTCTCCTCCGCCAGCCGCACGAGGGTGCGTGCAAAGCCAAACAAAGTGCTGTTGAAGCCGCCGGCCTGGTCGAAGATTCGCCGCTCGCGAATATAACTCGGATAAGCTTTGTGGGCCTGCGCGATCGCATCCCAGGCGTCGCCGTACATCTTCTGCCTTTCAGGATTGGCGGCGATTGACTTGCGCAGTGCCTGCTCTTCTTTCGTCTTGCGTGCCATCAATGCGGGATCTTTCAGTCCTTTGAGTTGTCCGCGATACACCTTCAGGGCGTTCTGAATGCTGTTGAGGTCGTTCTGAGCCTGGCGCGTTTGTTCTTCGCCCATCGACATGTACTTCTTGAGCATAGCCTCACGTCGTTCGAGCAGACGGAGAATGATCGGAATGCTTGTGTCACGCAGTTCTTCGAGATGGGCTACTGTGTCCAAACGAGAAGTCGAACCTGGGTTACCGGTCACGAAAACGAGGTTGCCTTCCTTGACTCCGGTCGTGGACCACTTGAAGTAATTTTCCGGATGTACTGGCTGGTCGTTCTCGTAAACACGAACGAGCGACATGTCGATGTTGTAACGCGGGAAGTTGAAGTTGTCCGGATCCCCGCCGAAAAATGCTGCCTGGAACTCGGGCACAAACACTAAGCGAATATCCGTGTACTGCTTGTAACGATACAGGCTGTATTGACCACCCTGGTAAAGGGGGATGACATCTGAGCGCAATCCCGTGTTCTTCACCGATTCCGCTTCAATCGCGGCAATCTCTGCCCGCCGGGCTGCAAATGCTTCTGCGTCGGTGGCGTTTGCCTTTACTGCTCCGTTTACGCGCGCGGTAACGTCTTCGATGCTGATGAGCTGGTTCAACTCGAGGTTCGGAATTTTCATCTCCTCAGCTCGAGTTCGGGCGACAAAGCCGTCTTTGGCGTAATCCTTCTCCGGCGTGCTCAGATCGCCGACGAAGTCTTCCACGATGTGATAATTCGTCAGCACGAGTCCGTTTGGCGACACGAAAGACCCTGAGCCGCCATTATTGAACCGGACTGACGCGAGCTGGACTTTCTTCAGCCATTCATCAGTAACTTCAAAGCCGTATTTCTTCTTGATCTCTGCGCGCGGCACGCTGTTGAAGGGCCACATGCCTTCGTCGGCCAGCGCAGTGAAGTGAAGCGTTTGTAAAGCAAAGAGCGCCAGAAAAAGCGCAGAAAACAGTCGTCTCAGTCTCATTTTCATCCTCGACAATGCAGTTTTTGCGGGTAGAGATAGCACAGATTACACCGCCAGGGGCGAATCTGTGAAACCACTGTGATGCGGGGACGGTTACTCGCGCTCGCCACGGTCGCGCATTCGGATGTATTCGTCGAGGGTGAGGTCGCTGTAGCCTCGCTCCTTCATCCGCTTGATATACGCGGCGCTGACGCCGTGATCCTTTAGCCGTACGAGCTGCTCGACGCTGGTGTTGTTGTAGCCGAGGTCCTTGAGTTCTTTGATGAATTCCGCACTGACGCCGTGATCTCTCATCCTGACGAGATCTTCCAGCGGCAAACGCTCGTAACCCAGGTTCTTCAACTCCGCGATGAAACTGGTGCTGACGCCGTGATCCCTGAGCGTGATCCACTCATTCAGAGTCGAGCGGTTGTAGCCGGCATTGATGAACTCGCCGATGTATTTTGCGCTGACACCGTGGTCTCGGGTCCGGACTAATTCGTCGGGATTGAGATTGCTGTAGCCGAGGCTACCCAGCTCACGAATGAAGTTAAGGCTCACGCCGTGATCTTTCATGGTCACGACGAGATCAGTGCTCTTGATCGAGTAACCAAGCGACTTCAGCCCTTGCAGGTATTCCAGCCGGACACCGTGATTGCCCATGCGCACGAGTTGTTCGACGGTGGCAGTGTCGTAGCCCTGCGCCCGGAGTTCGTTGATGAAAGCCTGGCCTGTGTCGCTCATGGCGAGTGCCAGGAGTTGTTCGTCGGTAGGTTTGCCAAAGCCCTGGCGGGCGAGTTCAGCGGCGAATGAGCTGCTGGGACTGAAGGTGAAGTGGCCTGAGCCGTTGCCTTCCTTGAACCAGCCCTCGAAATTGAAGGTACCGGCGTCGCGCTTGAGTTGGAAGCGAACGTTGGTTCCAGCGGCGGACATTACCTGCTCGCGAGTGAGGCCGACGAGTTGATCGAGAGTGATGCCGAAGCTGGTGTTGCTGTAGTTGAAGCCGCTGTCGCCTTCACGCTGGTAGCGCATCGTGAGCTGAAGCCTGGCTTCACTCGTTTTGAACTCGATCAGCCACTGATTGGTGGTGGATTCCTGCGGGTTCGAGTAAGTGACCTCGGAAGCCGGATAAACGGCCCAAAGCATTAACAAGACCGCGACCAAGCCAAATACCCCGACCAGACCCGTCAGAGAAACGATTCTAGCTCGCAGAGATTTCATGGGAGTCCTCCAGTTGTGAGAAAAACACCGCGCGAGGACGATTTGTGTCACTTAGCCGCAGAAAAACCGGATCTCAATCCGTTTTATCAGTGCTCGATTTTCCGGAGAGCATCGGCGCAGGGTTGCCGGTCACCTGACTGCCACACTGCCGGCAAAGGTAGGTATCCTGCTTCTGTGCGGCGGGTACCAGCCACAGACACCCGCAAGAATCGCACAAAATTGTCGAGCCAAGCAGCCATTCGTTAAACCGGATTTGTTTTTCCGCCCGCATCGAAAGCATCCCCCTGTTCGCGCCATGTCGGGTTTTAGAGCGATGTGCTTTCTAAACGACAAACGATGCGATAGTTTCAATAAAATGTGGCAGGTTCATGGCGGTTAAAGAGGAGGAAGTCTGGTATATCCTGTAAAATCCTGTAAATCTGTCTAAGGACTACGACCGGATTTACGAGATTTTACAGGATAGACCAGATGCGACTTAACCAATTTCCGCGGCTGTTGCTCCTCGAGTGGCGTAAGCTCAGGCTTCCATTCTCGGGCGAAACGGTCGTCGTTGCTGTTTCGGGCGGCGCCGACTCAACAGCCCTGCTGCTCGCCATCGAAGAGCTCAAAACCCAGGGCAAACTCTCAACCGCCATCTGCGTCGCTCACTTCGACCATCGTCTCCGAAAATCGAGCGCTAAAGACGCAAAATGGGTTGCTGATCTGTCCGCAAAGCTCGGGTTTCGCAGCATAGTCGGCCGCAGCAAAGTGGCGGAGGAAGCGCGTGCTGCCAGCGACAACCTGGAACAGTCAGCACGTGAGGCGCGCTATGCATTTCTCGAAAGAACGGCAAAAAGAGTCTCGGCAAATTACGTCCTCACCGCCCACACGATGGACGACCAGGCGGAAACAGTGCTGCTGCGATTGATGCGTGGCAGCGCGGGCGCCGGTCTCGGCGGGATGGAGGCGCTGCGGCCACTGACAAAAAACAGCTCGATAAAACTCGCGCGCCCGCTTCTTTGGGCACGCCGTATAGACACGGAAGACTACTGCCACCTTCGTAAGACCGAGTTTCTCTTCGACGAGATGAACGAGGATTTGAGTTTTGCCCGCGTGAAAGTGCGCAAACAGCTCCTGCCGCTGATGCAGTCGTTTAATAACCGGATCGTCGAAGCCCTCTCGCGGACGGCGTCGCAGCTACGTGAAGACGGAGCCGTGCTTTTGAACGACGCTGGTGCACTTTTGCGCGACGCGGCGGTGTCTTACCAGGGGAACGATGAAACCAAAAGCCCGGCACTGGACGTAAAGGTGCTGGCCGATGCACCGCCGGCACTACGGCGGAGGGCGTTGCGGCAATGGCTTTCGGACGCGAGAGGGAGTACACGAAGACTGGAAATGGTTCATCTTTTGGCGGTGGAGAAGCTTTTGGAGGGAAACACGGGCGGTCGAGTGATTGAGTTGCCGGGCGGTGCTCGCGTCAGACGGGTTCGAAATCGTCTCGAGTTTGAGCAGTAGGGAACCTTACTTGCTGGCGTGCATCAAAGCTAGGTTGATTTTTGACCAGGGACTTCGGCGTAAACCCGCTGAAGGTGGACAGCGACAAATGACGCCCTGTTAAGGTATTATCAGGGGTCGGAGGCGTTAATGAATTTGAGTTCTACGGCTAGACAAATTGTTTTTTGGCTCCTGATTATCGCGGGAGCAGTATTGCTATATAAGCTCGTTAATCCGCGCGGCAGCACCTATAAACCCGTGTCATTGACCGAGATGGATCAGATGATCCAGAGCGGTAATCTCAAACAACTAACAGTCAAACAGAACGAAACCGTTGCCATCGATAAGAGTAACCAGGAATATCGCGCCGCCTTATCGAATGAATTCTCCAAGGCTGACTTGCTGAAGTCGGCGCGCGAGGTCGTAAACGGCCAGCCCCGTGTACAGAAGGTCGAAGAGGAATCAAGCAGTAGCCCGATCTGGCCCATTCTCATAACGTGGGCGCCGCTCCTGTTCATCATCGCTATCTGGATCTTCATGCTGCGCCAGATGCAGTCGGGCGGCAACAAGGCATTGTCCTTTGGCAAGTCGCGGGCAAAGCTTCTGAACAACCAGCAGAAACGCGTGACTTTCAAGGATGTAGCGGGAGTCGAAGAAGCAAAGGAAGAGCTACAGGAGATCATCGAGTTTCTTAAGGAACCGCAGAAGTTTCAAAAACTGGGTGGACGCATTCCCAAAGGCGTATTGATGATGGGACCGCCGGGAACAGGTAAGACTTTGCTGGCCCGTGCGATTGCAGGTGAAGCAAACGTGCCCTTCTTCTCGATCTCTGGTTCGGATTTCGTCGAGATGTTCGTCGGTGTCGGCGCGTCGCGCGTGCGCGACCTGTTCGAGCAGGGTAAGAAAAACGCGCCCTGCATCATCTTCATCGACGAGATCGATGCGGTCGGGCGTCATCGTGGTGCAGGCCTCGGCGGCGGCCACGACGAGCGCGAACAAACGTTGAACCAGTTGCTGGTCGAGATGGACGGCTTTGAATCGAACGACGGCGTGATCCTGATTGCTTCGACTAACCGTCCGGACGTTCTCGATCCGGCGTTACTGCGACCCGGGCGATTCGACCGTCGTGTTGTAGTCTCGCGACCTGACGTTCGCGGACGCGAAGGTATCCTGAAGGTTCACACGCGCAAGATACCGCTTGGCGAAGACGTCGATATTTCTGTCATCGCGCGCGGCACACCGGGATTCACGGGCGCGGATCTCGCGAACCTTGTTAACGAAGCGGCGCTCAACGCGGCGCGTTACAACAAGAAGCTCGTCTCGATGGGCGACTTCGAGTTGGCGAAAGACAAAGTGTTGATGGGCGCGGAGCGCAAGAGCATGGTGATCTCGAACGAAGAGAAGCGCGTCACTGCATACCACGAGGCTGGTCACACGCTCGTTGGTCTGAAAGTGCCGAATGCGGATCCGGTTCACAAAGTCACGATCATTCCGCGCGGCATGGCCCTAGGTGTGACGCAACAGCTTCCTGAAGGCGATCGTCATAATTACAGTCAGGAATACCTGCTGGGCCAGATCGCGATCCTGATGGGTGGACGCCTCGCCGAAGAGACTTTCCTCGGGAGCATCACCACCGGCGCTTCAAACGATATCGAGCGGGCGACCGAACTAGCGCGCGCGATGGTTTGCGAGTATGGCATGTCTGACATGGGTCCGCTGACCTTCGGTAAGAAAGAAGAGCAGATCTTTCTCGGACGTGAGATTGCGCAGCATCGCGACTTCTCTGAAGACACCGCCATCAAGATTGATGAACAGGTGAAGAAGATCGTCACGGCCCAGTATGAGCGAGCGAAAGCGATCATCGAAGAGAACCGCGACACGATGATTCGTCTGGCTGAATGCCTGCTCGAACGCGAGTCGCTCGATGGTGTCGAGATTCGACGGATTGTTGCGGGCCTGCCGCTCGAGGAGACTCCGTCGGTCGAATCCGGTGACGGCGAGGATCGGCCGCAGTTGAAGGAGCCGACCGCGAAACCGCTGAAGCCGATTCTGCCACCGATCACCGGCGGCAACCCGGCACCTGCCTAAGCACAGATAAGCTGTGGCTACGGCCTGGCAAATCAAGAACTACAGAATGCCCATTGGTGAGCGCACGCTCATCATGGGCATTCTTAATGTTACCCCGGATAGCTTCAGCGACGGCGGACGCTTCTTTAAACTGGACGACGCCTTAGCTCATGCCGAACAGATGATCTCGGAAGGCGCCGACATCGTTGACGTCGGCGGCGAGTCAACACGTCCCGGCGGTGAGCCAATCTCCGCAGAAGAAGAGATCCAACGCGTTGTTCCTGTAATCGAGGCTCTGACCCAGCATACTGCAGTCCCCATCTCCATCGATACAACGAAGTCGGAAGTCGCACGCGCAGCACTTGGCGCCGGCGCTGCTATCGTCAACGACGTCTCAGCCCTTCGTTTCGACTTTTACGTCGCCGATGCAGTCGCACGCGCGGGTGCGGGACTCGTGTTGATGCACTCGCGCGGCACACCCGGCACGATGCATCGTCTGCCGCCAATCGCGGACATCATGCACGAAGTGACGACGAGTCTGCGCGCCAGCATCAACATGGCTGAGCGACGCGGCGTGCAGCGCGAGTCGATTGTGATCGATCCGGGGATCGGCTTCGGCAAGAGTCAAGCACAGAACCTCGAGCTGATCGCAAACCTCGACCAGTTAATTGCCGCCTTCCCTGAATATCCTTTGCTCATCGGCACGTCGCGAAAGTCGTTCATCGGCCGCATCCTCGCCGGTGAAGACGGCACACCCGCGCCCGCAGATGATCGTCTGCACGGCACGATCGCGACCATGACGGCTGCGATTCTCCGCGGCGCCCACATCGTCCGCGTCCATGATGTGAAAGCCGCCGCTGATACAATCCGTGTTGCCGAAGGCATCCGTGAAAATCTGCGGCCGATGTGAGAGAATCCTCCGCCGATGAGCCAACTGCTTCGTGCTTCCCTCTTCATCTTAATGCTCTTCTTCGTGTCCGGCTTTGCAGAGTGCTACAAGCCGGTAACGAAGAACCAGCTTCCAGCGCGAATCAAAACCGTCGCTGTGCCCGCGTTTCAAATGGAAAGCCAGGGGCTGAGGTACAAGATTGAGTCGCGCTTCACCGAAGCAGTGATGCGCGAGCTTGTGCATCGCGGCCGCGGCTTGCGAGTGCAGGGACAGCGTGAAGGCGCGGACGCGGTGATCGAAGGCGTCATCAAGAGTTTCACATTCGGCGGCGTACTGCTCGACGACAAAGGCCGCGCACGCATCTTCGAGATCACAGTCGTTGCGGCCGTCACGGTGCGCGACCAAACTGAAAACCGCGTTCTTTACGACAATCAAAACTTCGTCTTTCGTGGTGAGTATGAGTTCGCGAGTGACCCGCGCACTTTTTTCAACGAAGAGGATCCGGCAGTCCTCCGCATGTCGCGCAGTTTCGCAGAGAGCATCGTGTCAACGCTTATCAACGCAGTCGAGATCCAGAAGTGAAGACGCTGACCAGAATCGAGCTCGAACGCTCTTTACGTGAAGGTGTGCGCCCGCTGTACCTGTTGCTCGGGCCAGAGATCTACTTGCGTCGAGTGGCCGCGCAGCAAATCACCGAGGTTGCGCTCAGTCGCACTCTGCTGCGTGAGTTCAACGAGGCTTCGTTCAGCCTGTTAAGTGATTCAGTGCAATCGGCGGTGGCTGCGGCTGATCAGTTACCAATGATGTCTGACATGCGCGTGGTCCGCATTCGCAACTTCGCACGGCTGCGTGAAGCCGACGAAGATACGCTTATTCGTTACCTGAACAATCCTTCACCTTCTACCGTCATGATCTTCAGCGCTGACGAGCTCGACAAACGAAAGAAGTCGAGCAAGGTGCTGCTCGACACGTGTACGGTGGTCGAGTTCTCGCCTTTGAAAGATTCTGAGGCGAAGGCCTGGGCCAAGTCGCATCTCAAGGAGCTGGAGATTACGGCTGACGATCAGGTGTTGAGCGAGATCATCAGGCTGGTGGGCACTGACGTCCAAACGCTCTCCAACGAGCTCGAGAAACTCGCATCGGCTGCCGCTCAAACCGGTCGTATCACGATGCCCTTCGTTGACGAGCTGATCGGCCGTTCACGCGAGCTCTCTAACTTCGAGCTTGGCGATCATCTGCTCTCAGGCAATCGCCAGCGCGTCCTCGAAACCTTACATCGACTGCTCGAAGACGGCGCCGAACCCGTCATGCTCGTCGGCCTGATCGCCGGCAACTATCACCGTCTCGCACTCGGCAAACATTTGCTCACGCGCGGTGGACGTGAAGCAGTCTTCCGGAATATTTCTTTGCCGCCCTTCAAACGTGACTCTTACATTTCTACGCTGCAACGCAGCACCGCGGCCAAGATCGCGCGCGGCATTCAACTCACCGCCGCGGCCGACCTCGCCATAAAAACCTCGCAAGCCACCCCTCGCCTCCAACTCGAAATGCTCGTCTGTGAATTATCTGCTTAAGCCGGGCTTTTGATCCGCAAAATCCGCGGATAATATCACCTTGCATTTGTCAACGACTGAAATCTCCGGCCCCATTTCTCTCAACTTCTGATCGATCTTATCGATCCAAAACACTGTCACCGTCTCACTGTACTTCCCTTTATCCACTCCGTGATGATCGAGAAAGCGCAACAATCCAGCGCGCATGCGATCGAGGGCCGCATCCCTGTTCATCGTGTGCAGGTACCAGAGTGCGACCACGAGATGATGCGCGTGTCGAAAGTCATCCGCGCCGGTCTCGCACGTTTCAAAGCCGCGCACCACGTTCTCGATCTCTGCCTCTGACTGGTAGCTATTCATGCCCGACTCCTTCCAAAAATAAAAACCGAGGCGGACCGAAATGTCGATCCGCCTCGGTAAATTCCTAAGTTTAGTTTACGACTACTTAGCTGCCTGGTTCGCGCGCGTGGTCAGCCGTGATTTGTAACGCGCCGCTGCATTCTTGTGCAACACGCCCTTCTGTACTGACTTATCGATGACTGAAATCGTCTCCGGCAGCGCCTTCTGAATATCCTCATTCTTGCCGCCGTCGAGCGCCGCGCGCAACTTCTTGATATAAGTCCTGACCTTGGTTCTATGCGCGCGATTAATCATGCGCCGCTTTTCATTCTGGCGCACGCGCTTCTCTGATGATTTATGATTCGGCATTCAAAATCTCCCGCCGCGCCCGGCTCAGGCGCAAGCGAGGGAGTATAGAGATCCGCCGTGTGGGTGTCAAATCAGAAGACCACCTTTGTGCCTTTCGTGCCTCTTTGTGGCTGCATTTTATGCCTCTTTGTGGCAGCATGTCAGGGAAGGAGAAATGTAACCGGGTTTGAAGAAGATTGAGCTGCCGCCTCGTGGTTTGGAGACGCTGTTTGGTGTTCACGACCAGAACATCAAATATCTCGAGTCTCTGCTGGACGTAAGAATTGATGCCCGCGGACAGGACGTTTCCATCGACGGGGATCCCGCCGACGTCGAGACCGCCCAAAGCATCCTCGAAGATTTTTCCGAACTCTTCAAAGAAGGCAAACACTTTACCGACAAAGAACTGCGTGAGGCTTTCGCGCAGATTGCCGAAGACCGCGCCTTTAGCCTGCGCGACTACTTCACCAAGGCGCGCTTCAATCCGGCCGGAAAGAAGCAGGTCGCGCCAAAATCAGCCAACCAGCGTAAGTATATTCAGGCAATCCAGGACAAAGACGTCGTCTTCGGCATCGGCGTCGCCGGCACCGGCAAGACTTACCTCGCCGTGGCCATGGCGGTCCAGGCTTTGATGCAGAAACAAGTGAACCGCATCGTGCTGGCGCGACCGGCTGTCGAAGCGGGTGAGAAGCTCGGCTTTCTGCCGGGCGACCTGCAAGACAAGGTCGATCCTTACCTCCGTCCACTTTACGACGCGCTCTTCGATCTAATCGACTACGAGCGCGTCACCAAGCTGCTCGAGAAGCGCGTGATCGAAGTGGCGCCACTGGCTTTCATGCGCGGCCGCACGTTGTCGGACGCATTCATCATTCTCGACGAAGCGCAAAACACGACCAGCGAACAGATGAAGATGTTTCTCACTCGTATCGGCTTCGGCTCCAAGGCGGTGATCACGGGTGACGTCACGCAAGTCGATTTACCCACAGGCAAACGCAGTGGCTTGATCGAGGCGGAACGAATACTTTCAAAACTGGAAGGTATCGAGTTCGTCTACTTCACTGACAAGGACGTCGTGCGACACAAGCTGGTGCAGATGATCATTCGCGCGTACGAAGAGCAGGGCAGGAAGAGTCAGATGTAGCGATGATCGAGGTCGTGAATCGCCAGAGACGTTTGCCGCTCGACACTGAAGCATGGTCCAGCTTCGCGGAGAAAGCTCTTAAGACAATCGGGAAAAGCGATTCCTCAGCCACGATCGCTTTCGTCTCAGACAAAAAGATTCGCGAGCTCAATCGAGAGTTTCGTGGGATTGATAAGACGACTGACGTTTTGTCGTTCCCGGCTGATGAGGAGTTGAACCTGGGTGACATTGCAATCGCGGTGGAGACTGCGGCCGCGCAGGCGCAGGAGAATGGGTTGACACTTAAGAACGAAATTGAGCAGTTGATACTGCACGGACTACTGCATCTCTGCGGGTACGACCATGAGAGTGATAATGGTGAGATGAACAAATTAGAACTGAGACTTAGGAGGAAACTAAAAATTTGAACTGCTTCTCTGTGCAACCTCTGTGTTCTCTGCGTCTCTGTGGTTAAACTGCTAATAAACCACAGAGACGCAGAGAACACAGAGGTTGCACAGAGAAATCCAATCTTGTAAATCCTGTAAATCATGTTCATACTATCTCCTCATTGATGGAACTTGAAATAGGGCTTGCGCTCCTTCTGCTCATAGTGCTCTCTTTGCTGGCCACGGTCGATATGGCCTTCGCCCAGTTGAGCGATGTGGGTCTTCGCCGCCTGATGGGCGAAAATGGAGACAAGCCTGAGCCACGCTCGAGAATCTTCCTCCGGCACGCGTTAGACAATCGCCCGCGCTTTGGCTTCGCGCTGTCGGCGATGATTCAAATACTGCTCGTCGTCGTCGCCGTTTTAATCACTTCGATTTCATTAAAGCTTTTTCACGACGACCCGCGCTGGGTTCTGATCGGACTCTTTGCAGGACTGATCCTCGCCGGAATTTTTCGTCAACTGATCCCTCTCTTCATCGCCACCAGAAATCCGGAAGGCACATTGCTTTTCCTGCTGCCGGCGGTGCGCCCCTTCTTCCCCGTAATGACCTTCCTCGCGGATCCTTTTCAGCGGCTGTTCGATCGCTCGCGTCGCAAAGATCAGGTAACGGAAGATCGCGTGGAAGAGGAAGAAGACGACGACAGCGGCGATCTCCAGGCGCTGATCGACGTCGGCGAAGCTGAAGGCATCCTCGAAGAAGAAGAAGGTGAGCTGATCCATTCGATCATCGAGTTTGGCGATACGCGCGTCAGTGAAGTCATGACGCCGCGGCCCGACATCGTCGCCGTTCCTGAGACGGCAACTGTGCGCGAAGCGCGCGATGTTATTCTCGACTCGAAATACTCGCGCCTGCCCGTCTATCGCGAGCAGATGGACAACGTCGAAGGCATGATCTACGTGCGAGATTTGCTGCAATACTGGGCCGAGGGTCGCGAAGATGAGTGCATTAAGTCGCTTGTGCGTCCGGTGTACGACGTACCGGAGACAAAGCAAGTCGCCGTGCTCCTGAAGGAAATGCAGAAGGCTCACTTCCAGCTCGCGATGGTCATCGATGAGTATGGCGGCGTTTGCGGACTGGTAACTGTCGAAGACATTCTCGAAGAGATCGTCGGCGAGATCGAAGACGAAGACATCGCGGGCGAAGAGCTTGAAGACATAGTCGAAGGCGAGGACGGAAGTTACGAGGTGCTGGGCTCGACTGAAATCGGCAAGATCGAGCGCCTCTTCGATATGGAGATCGAAGACGACGACTTCACTACCATCGCCGGTCTCGTGATCAACCAATCGGGTACGGTTCCTCCTGCCGGGGAAGGTCTTAAGTTTCGCGGTCTCGAAGTCGAAGTGCTCGAAGCCGACGAACGACGCATTCTGCGATTACGAGTAAGAAAGGCGCCGGAAGAAGACGCTTCCGAAGCAGACGAGAAAGAATCACAAAAGGCACAGACGCCATAAGAACAATGGGTAAACACAAAAGCAAATTCCTGCGCGGGAAGCGCATCGATCCAGCGCCAATCGAAAAAAATGTAGCGGTTGCCGATCTAATCGATGAGTCGTTCCTGGCTTACAACGCCGCGCGCCTGCGCGAGGCGTGCCAGCTTTTCACACAGAAAATGCTGGAGCCGGAGGTGACCATCGGACTCTCGCTGACCGGAGCGCTAACGCCCGCCGGTCTCGGAATCTCCGCACTCATTCCCCTCATCAAAGCGGGCTTCGTCGACTGGATCATTTCAACCGGCGCCAATCTCTATCACGACACGCACTTCGGTATCGGGCTCTCCATGCACCTGGGCAACGCGCAGACGTCTGACGTGGTGCTGCGCGAGGAAGAAGTGGTCCGCATCTACGACATTTTCTTCGACTACTCAGTGCTGCTCGATACGGACGCGTTCTTCCGCAAGATTATCGAAGCGCCGGAGTTTCAGCGTCCGATGTCGACCGCCGAGTTTCATTATCTCTGCGGGCGTTACGTTCACGAGCGCGAACAGAAACTCGGCATCAAAGACAAGTCGCTGCTGGCTGTCGCTTATGAATATGCCGTGCCGATCTACACGTCTTCACCGGGCGACTCTTCAATCGGCATGAACGTCGCTGCCAAAGCACTGCAAGGTAACCAGCTCGCGTTCGATCCTTCGCTCGACGTAAACGAGACTGCCGCGATCGTGCTGGCAGCTAAGCGTGGTGAAGTCAAAGCAAACAACGGCAAGAAGCTGAAAGGCCACTCCGCAGTTTTCATTCTCGGTGGCGGCTCTCCGAAAAACTTTCTCTTGCAAACTGAGCCACAGATCCAGGAAGTGCTCGGCATCGACGAGCGCGGACACGATTATTTCCTGCAAGTGACTGACGCACGACCCGACACCGGCGGCTTGTCGGGTGCAACTCCTGGTGAAGCGGTGTCGTGGGGCAAAGTCGATCCGGATCGTCTTCCCGACGCGGTTGTTTGTTATATCGACTCTACAGTAGCGCTTCCGCTTATTACAGCTTATGCTCTTACGCGTCACGAACCGCGCGAGCCGAAACGTCTCTACGAAAAGCGAGAGCAGTTCATGAACCTGCTGTTGTCGGAATATAAAAAATCAAAACGACGATAGGGTGAATGGAGACGAGCAATCATGGGTGATCCTGTTCTGAAGGCCAAGCCGAAGAGTTATTATGACTGTGTCGACTGCCCGGCATACTGTTGTTCGGTGTACGATCGCGTTCAGGTTACGCCGCGTGACATTCGCCGCCTGGCGAGACACTTCGGCGTGACTGAGGAAGTAGCGACGGCGCGCTACACGAAGATGTGGGAGAAGGAAAGGGTCCTGCGTCGCAAGCACGATGCGCTGTTCGGACAGGCCTGCCAGTTCATCAATCCCGAGACGCGCGGTTGCACGATCTATCATGCGCGGCCGGCAGTTTGCAGAGAGTTTCCGATCACGAAGCGTTGCGCGTATTACGATCTCCTTCAGTTTGAACGCGAGCAGCAGGATGATCCGAACACGATACCGCTGGTGAAGATTACGTTTAAGAACGGAAAGAAGTAAGACCCGTGGAAGACTTTTTATCGAAGTTTATCGGCAGGAAGATTGACATCTACTGCGGCGGCTCGGCCAGCCTGCGTGGTGAGGTGCTCAAGGTGGAATCAGGCGTGCTGCACGTGCGGGATGACGATGGCAAACTCTGCTACGTTGCGGTCAACAAGATCGTCGTGGTGTGGGAAGCTCGTGACGATAACCATCGCGCCGGCTTCGTCGCACCACCGAATAATAAGTAGAGCCACCAAAAGGCACAAAAAATCACTTTGTGGATCGGCTTATTTGTGCGATCTGCACCGGATGTGGCACGCGGCGGAAGCCGTCGACGCGCTTCAACCAATACTCATCAAACTCTGAATAGATAACTCCCTTGTGGCGCGAAGCGTGATAGAAGCCACGCTCGTCAGCAACGACGCCGACGTGTTTCAACCCACTGAAGAACACCAGGGTTCCAAACTTGAACTGCTCTCCCTCCGGCACAGGTTCGAGATGCGCAAACAGGTTGCGAGCGCTTTCTCTGGTGAAGTTGATCCCACTCGCCTGGAAGATGGCCCAAACAAACCCGGAACAGTCGAACGTGTTTGGTCCAGTTGCACCCCAGCGGTATGGTGATCCGAGTCGCTCGTCGATTGCAGACATCAGCAGTGGCTCAAACTTGATGAAGCCCGCATTTGCGGTGCGCGGCGCCGGCGATTCAGACACGGCCCTGGCCATCGCAACAGCGAGCTCATTAGGTGAAGTTTGGGAAAATGCTGAAATCGAGATAAGCGATAGGGCCAAACTCGCGAGCAGAATACGAGGGAACAGTTTTCTTAACACCATAGACAGGGGATTACCTTCTCCTACTAAGTTTTAGTTTTTGTATTTCTATGTGAGGGGGGCACCGCTAAAAGACCTTGGCATCTTAACGGCTGAAATGGAGCGGTTCAACAGGCAATGTGACTGTTTCGTGACGAAACGCACGGGAAAATTCGCACTTGCACTGAAAGAAGTCACGAATCAATTGCGACTACGGTCAATGTGAAGGAAGACTGTACGGAGATTACGCAGATTGTCTCTGTAATCTGTAGATCAGGTTCAAAATAAAAAGTAGAGTTATAGCGAGTGTCATGGGGCACACGAACTCCTGACAACTTAAAAATCAATTCGTTTTGTATAGGCTTATTAAACTCGCAATGAGGACGCGGTCCCAGAACTCATCCGACGCTGCCATTGCGCGCGGCGGCGTAGTTGAGACCGACGGTGATGATCTTCTGTAGCAACTGGTCGTAAGGAATACCTGAATGCTCAGCCGAATCGGCGAAATCCTCGCGATGCGCAATCTGCGGATTGGGATTCGCTTCCAGTAAATAGAACTGCCCTTCCTCGGTCATGCGATAGTCGAGGCGCGCGTAACCACTCAGGAACAGATAGCGATAGATTCGTTTCGACAGGCGCTCGAGCAGCTTGTGCTGTTCGGGCGTTAGCTCGGCCGCTCGTGTCGCGACACCGACTTTCTCCTGGTAATTCGGATCCCACTTCACTTTCAGCGTCGCGATGTTCTCCGCGCCTTCCGGAAGTTTCTCCATCACGAGCTCCCACGGCGCGTACGTTTGAATGTTCTGGTTGCCAATCACGCCGACATAGATCTCGCGGCCCTTGATGTACTGCTCGGCAATCGCATCGGTGTTGTTGTGACGATGAATAAACTCCACGCGCTGCGTCAGCTTTTCATCGTCGTGCACGATCGACGACTGCGCGATCCCGACCGATCCCTCCTCGCTGATCGACTTGACCAGCAACGGAAACTTCAAACGCTTCGGACGGTTCACTTTTCGATGCATCGGAAACACGGCGAAGTTCGGCACCAGCAAACGATGATAAGAAAGAATCATCTTCGTCAGCGCCTTGTCGTGTGCCAGCGTCATCCCGCGCGGATTACAACCGGTGTATGCCTGCTTCATCAGCTCGAGATAACTGACCACGTGCTGATCGTAAAGCGGATAGCCATGAAACTCTTCGAGCAGGTTGAAAGCGATGTGAGGCTTGTGTTCCATTAGCGCGTCGCCGATGACGTTGAGCTGGTTATAGAGACCGATGGGATAGACCTCGTGGCCCATCTTCTTGAGCGTCGAGATCACGTCGAACTCAGTTTTGACTTCCAGCTTTTCCTTTTCGGAGAGACCGTCCAACGAATCGGGAGGCACGAGGTCTTCGTGGACCAGCACGATGATGCGCAGTTTCCGTCGTGGCTCAAAGGTCATACGGCTATGCGATGATAACCCGAATGGAGCACGTTCATTACTTGCACCGTCAGCACTATCATGACACGTCGACGCGTTTCGCGGAAGGGGGTTGCTACACGAAGTTTCAATTCTTTGCACCGATCGATCATGTTTTGCAGCACGTGATCGATCGTGTACTGGTGCACGCCAGTGCCTTCAGCAACGATTTGTCGCACTTCGCGACGCACCTTGCGCAGGAAACTCGCGGCACTCTGTTTTGATCGATGACGTGGATCGTCAGAGAAGATGCGATGCAGTTCTCGATCGTAAACCGCGGGCCACTCGAAGTCGTAACGCTCGCGTTTGCGGCGATAGTGTTCGCGTAACGTGCCGCGCAACGCGGAGAGTGGCTCGATCTTCGTGCGCGTTCTGTTTTTCGGTTTTGTGCCGGCGAGATCCGTCATCAGCTCGTCGATGTATTCGAGCTTCAGCAGTGCGGGCCAGCCGCGATAACGGCGGCGCCATTGGGAACGCGGAGTGAGCCACACGGCGAACGTTTCGGCGAAGTCTTCCGCGGGATGTGCCTGCGCGTACCACGCCGGAAGGTGCAGCACGTATTTGCGGCTCTTCGGTTTCGGCTTGTAGAACTCAGGATAAGGTTGTGCGAAGGATCCGAAGAGCTCGCGATGCCGGCGTTTGAAGTGCAGGCGAAAAGCAGTGTCGAGGGCGTGACCTGCTTCGTGGCGCAGAATGCGCATGCACTCGCTGTCAGTGCCGCCCTCGACTTCGAGCATCTGCTTGCGTTCCAGCTTCATCAAGCGCGGGTGTGCGAGATAGAACGGAATCGCGATGCCGGGCACGCCGTCCGGTGAAAACCACTCCTCCGCCAGCCAAACGTGCGGCTTGAAACGAATACCGCGAGAGTTGAGCTCGCTGTAGAGCCGTTTTATGTGGGGTTCGAGAAACGACCCTTTGATTTTGATAGGCAGGTCGCAGATACGCAGATCGAGTAACTGCTCGTCGCTGAGACGATGCCAGGGGAATCTGTAGCTCACGGTCGAGCAATTCTAGCCGCCCCGGACTAATGCGCCAAGCAGGGTTGTGATCCGCTATTTTCCGCTTGTGGTTGCCGGCCCAGCGAGAGAGCTCCGTGCGTTTAGATTTGCACCGTCATCGACCCCGACACTAAGCCGATCGACGAGTTCGCCGCCTAACCAACCCGTACCGCCGGCAAGCACAAAGCCGATGAACGAGAGCGCCAGGGCTAATGTACTGGGCACATATGGAGGAATTTGCGGGCCGCTGTAGCGAAGATACCAACTACCCAGGAACAGCAACAGGACCACTACATTTCCGAGGCCGTGGAGCAAGCCAACTGATTTCGCCCGCGTACCCTTTGGAATGACGAGCCAGTCGATCAGCCCGAAAGGCGCTGCCGCAATCGCGCCGATAATTCCGGCAATAATCATCCAATAGGAAACCGTCACCATGGTCGGGTTCCCCCAGATTAGATAGATGATGTCGAAAATCACCGCCGTTGCGAGCAGTCCGAACGGGAACGGGATCAACATCTGATGAATGGGATGCCCAAGAGCTTTTGCCCTACTCTCCATATAACCCTCCTTTTGAACTTATCCAGCGGACAAAGGTTCACCTTGCCGACGGTAATGACCTCGTCAGTTTCTATTTGAGGTTCGGGGGGTTAATCAGGGAACGGCTTTAGGTTATGTCCTAAAACTCAAATTGTAAAGCAGAGATGAGGGAGGATTTGGAGTTGCGTCCACAGATTACACAGATTGTGAATTCAATCTGTGTAATCCGTGGATAGATCGTCATGCGGGCTTAGAATTCAAACCGGCCCGCAACCTGGATGACACGGTTCAGTCCACTGCCGCCGATGGTGTTGGCTTGAGTGATCTGACCGAAGGTTGGACTGTTGACGTTGAAGATGGTGTTACTGGTTCCGTTCAGTCCCAGACCGGGAGTCAGGATTCCAGTTAGAAAGTTAGTGTGATTCAGAACGTTGAAAGCGTCTGCGCGGATCTGGAAACGCATCCTTTCAGTTAACCGGATACTCTTTGTCAACGACATGTCCAGCTCCGTGAACAATGGACCATTGATCGTACTCCGTGCCAAAGTGCCGGACTGACCCGGACCATTGTCAAAGAATACCTCACCATTAAACGCCGGCTGGCCAAACGCCGCTGCCCCGCGACCATTGGTGTTAATCACCGCCGGATTTATGTAGTAGACGTTGCCGTTCTGTTTGAAAATGCCAATCAAGTCAGCAATCTGAGCATTCGTGAGACTGGTGATGGCCGTCTGGTTTGCTGATCTGCCCGCACGGTTCAGCGTACCTCGCGGATCAACGATCGTCAGTGGTGTACCGGTGTTGATGCGCAGAATGCCGCCCAATTGCCAACCTCCGACCAGCCGGTCAACTGCACCACTACTACCGTTCCAAAAGCGCTTTCCTTTTCCAAACGGCAAATCGTAAACCGCGTTGAGATTGAAAATGTGGGTCTGATCGAAATCAGCGCGTCCATAATCGAGATGCGGATTCTGATTGTCGAGGAAAGCTGCAACGCGCGACTGATCTTCGCTGTTTATGCCTGGATTGCCCGGACTAATGTTGTCCAGAGTTTTCTGGAAAGTATAGTTGGCCTGTAGGAACAATCCGCCGGAGAACCTGCGCCGCAACTCAACCTGCAACGCGTTGTAATTCGACTCACCCAGATTGCCGAGGATGTCGAGAATTCCCATATTCGGGTTCGGAAGTATCTGTACGGATCCTGTTTGGCCCAACTGCACATACCGGCGCGCCAGATCAGCTACTGAACCATTTAGCAGCAGGTTTCTCACTGTCGCACTGGTCGTCAATGAACCGCCGTTTACGAGGAGCGGGAAGACTGTCAGTGTCTGGCAGCCTGGATTCTGCGCTGGCGTACACGCTGCGTTACCTGTCAACAACAAATTCGAGCGCGCCCGAATGTAGTCGGAAAGAAAGCCGTTGCTGCGAATGTCCACCTGGTTGATATCTATAGTCCGAATCAGCTCATGACTGCGATTCCCGACGTAGCGGACTTCCAGCACAGACTTGAATCCGATTTCGCGCTGGATGCCGAAGTTGTATTGCTCAACACGTGGCAATTGCAGGTTCGGATCGATCAGAAACGCCACATTAGAGCCAGGCGCTAAAGCATTGATGCTCGCGAAGGTCAATGGCGGCGCCTGGAATGCCGGTATCGGCACTGGCGGCGGCGTATTGATCACTCCCGTCAGTCCAAAGTTGATCGGCGTGACCGAGAGTCCCTGGTTCTGTAACGCGTTATCAGGTGAGCGGACGAATTCATCGTTGATGTAACTCTCGCTGAAGCCGCCGCGAATCACTGTCCCATCTCCGCCGAAGAGCATGCGACCGAATCTCGACTTGAAGTTCGGCGACCAGGCAAAACTGAGGTTGGGAGCAAAGTTGTTTTTATCGGATTTGAAAAACAGGCCCGGTGAACCGGCGTTGCCGCCGACAAAATCAAAGGTTCCATTTCGATTCAGCAACGCGGTGTTGGGATCCTGTCCATTAGTCACAACCTCGAGCCGCAAACCACTGGGATCCCTGATGCCGGTGAACAGCTCGTAGCGGAGTCCGAGGTTAAGTGTCAGGTGGGGCCGAACGCGCCACTGATCGGCCACGTAGAACGATATGTTGTTGTAGTTCAGCGTATTGACAACTGGCGCACCGGGTACAAAGCCGGAGGTCTTGCTGGTTACGTTGAATGTGTTTTCTGACTCACCAACAAGTCCGGCAAGTTCAGATTGCAGGGCGTTTGCCGTATCAACCTGATTGGGATCGCTAAGATTGGGTATCGTGAACAACGACGGGACTCCCGGAGTGCCCGCCGGTACGAATCCGAAATTTGGAAAGTTGGAATTGTCGAGAAAGTACGTCGGCAGTGCTGCGCCGCCAAAAGAAACAATGCGGTAGATATTATCCTGACCGCCGAAGCGGAAGGAGTGATTTCCCCATGTGTAGACCGCATTGTCCTGGATGTTATAGAGCTTCGTGGTCCTTCCCTGCGTTAGAAAGGTGTTTTCCGGACTATCGGTGAGCGGCAATCCAATGAAGAAATCAGAAGGCAGACCGCCGGTGTTGAAGAAGGGATTGCTCTTCTGATAACCGCCGCGGACCTCATTGTTAAGCCTGTTGGTGACCGACCAGTTAAAGGCCCCGATCAGCTCGTTTGTAGTTGCCGTCTGAGATCCGAATGGCGTGGTATTGAAACCTCCCGAATCGGTATCCGGACGCAGGAAGAAGTCGTGCGTGCGGTGCCATACGAAATTGACGGTTTTCGTGGGACTAACATCGTAGTCGATGCGCGTCGTCGACAAATTTATCTTCACGTCGGCTCGCTGATTGAAAGTGAAGCCGGTCGTGTTGAGTTGATCGCCAACCTGATCGTTATTGCCAACTGTCGGCATGCCGGCAAGAATACGACTCGAGATCAGTGAATTGATACTCAAGCCCTGGCTTCCGAGAACATCAAACTGGCGCGTCGCACCGTTGTTGTCGATGTAAGTAAAGATGCCCTGTCTGGCTGAGGGCGTAAGGATCGTGCGCGTTGTCGAAACTGTTTGCGGCAGGCGCAGTCCTTCATACTCAAAAAAGAAGAAGGCCTTCTTGAGGTGCCTCGCTACCGGGCCGCCTTCTCCGAATCCGGGAAAATAAATCGGGCCGCTGGCTTTGCCCCCATACTGATTCTGATTGAATGGCGGCTTCTCGACTCCATTGCGGTTGTTGAAGAAACCGTTTGAAGCCAGGGCGGCGTTTTGATTGTATTCGTAGAGCGCGCCATGAAAGTCTACGCCACCGCGAGCGGTGACGTACTGCACTTGAGACGTGCCACCACTACCGAGTGCGGGATTGGCATTTTGCGTAACTATGGTGAATTCGGAAACGTCGTCGATCCGGGGCCGATCCGGATTGAAATTGCCTTCGCGAATGAAATTGTCCTGGACGTTCAAACCATCACGAGTAATGTTTTGCGCCGAGGTCCGTAGTCCATTTACCTGGCCGCCCTGACTCACTCCGGGCTGTAATTGAATCAAACTTGAAGGATCGCGCCCGTTGATAGGCAAACCAAGCAACTGAGTCTCACTTACGGTATTGCTGAGTTCAGCATTGGTTGAGTTAACAACATCGGCACCTGCGAAAACGTTCACTTGCTCTTGAATCGCGCCAACCTCCAATGTGGGTGTCAGGACGTATTCTTTACCGACGTCGATTTTGACGTCGGTGGCGGTGAATGTTTTGAAGCCAGTAGCCGAAAAACTAACCGTATAACTGCCGACGGCAAGTTGTGGGAAGCTGAAGGCTCCCTGCGGATTGGTCGTAACCGTACGTGACTGCTTGGTTTGATTATCGGTTACGACCACAGTGGCATTCGCAATGAGACCGTCCGGGCCGGACACAGTCCCAGACAATCGGCCGGTTGCGGCTTGTCCGTAAGCGAGCGTGGCAAATGTCATCACGCTCAAACAAAGTAAAAGATGCAGGCGAGAGAATTTCACTGTCATAGTAGTTCGAAGCCTTTCTCCCATTGGTTAGGCCACAGATAACCCGAACTGAATCCGGATTGTATCCGCGTTATCTGTGGCTAGATTAGTTAAGTGCTCAGACTGACGCGAGAGGGAGTCGGCCAAGTGCGCGGCAACCGATATGCCAGCGTAGGGGAGAACCAAAGTTCAGTATTTTGGAGTAAATGAAGGAATCCTGGCGGTGGGACGAGGTGTGGCGTTTTTGGATCCCGAGGGAAAAAAGCCACACTATTGAATACTCCACTGCCTTGCGCGAAACGGGGCGCTACTGACACGCAGTAGCGCCCCGGCCCCACCTCTGGGCGTTGCGAGGCTCTGCTACAAGTTGGAACTCATAAACTGCCGGGAACTGTCGCTGCAAGGTTCCGACGACAAATGGATTTTCCTGATCTGATACAAAAATTTTGTAAGGCACACGATCCCTGTCTCGCGCGGGTGCGAGCCGTTACGACAGACTGGCAAAACTGAGGCGCCTAGTACGTCAGACTAGTGACCACGAGAATAACGGTCGTACTGGCTGAGGTTGTGTCGGTGCCGGTAGATGCCACGCCGGGACAATGAATATCGCCCGCTAATCCGGGCAAAGCGACCGTCAAACTGAGGATCGTTGCGGCGCATATTCGGCGTAAGGTGTTCACTTGGTTTCCTCCTAAATGAGATACAAAAATTTTGTATCACACTAAAGCAGGCATGAATCTTCTTGCAAGAGCGGCGGCGAGTGCGTAAGATTTCCGTGCAGTTTGGCCTAATCTTTTTCCTTGCATATGTGAAAAGCAGTTCTCACGATGACCTTACCGGCCTCACTCTTGCGCGAGTTCGAAAATCCAAAGCTTAGTGTGAGTGATCGTGCGCAACTTTGCTGTGACGCAGCCAGGTTGCTGGAATACAAAGGCGAGTACGAGCAGGCGCGGGAACTCCTTGGCGAGTATTGGACGTGCATAGGCGAGCGCCCGAATCTTGAAGGTCTCGAGCCGAACGCGGCGGGCGAAGTGCTTTTACGGGCAGGAGTGCTGAGCGGATGCATTAGTAGCGGGACTCAGATCGCAGCGGCCCAGGAGGAAGCAAAGAATCTAATCAACGAGAGCCTCGCAATCTTTCAGTTACGTCAGTACTGGCGAAAGGTAGCCGAAGCACAAACAGAACTCGCGCTCTGTTATTGGCGCACGGGCGAGCTGAACGAGGCGCGTGTGTATCTCAACGATGCGCTTTCCCGCCTGACTACGCTCAGTGAAGTAAGAGCAAAGGCTGTAGTGAGACTGGCAATCGTGGAATGCGAGGCAGCCAGTTACGGCAAGGCCTTGCGCGTCCTGACTAAGAATGCGCAACTATTTCAGAAAATCAACAACCAGACGTTGAAAGGCAGCTACCACGTTACTCTGGGCACTGTACTGCGGCATCTGTGGGAAACAAAGAGACGCGGAGACTATCTCGATCGTGCGCTCATAGAGTATGCCGCCGCGAGTTATCACTTCGAATTAGCAGAGCACAAAACGTACTTAGCGAACGTCGAAAATCAACTCGGGATCATCTATTTCACGATCAATCGCTGTGAGGAAGCGCATACGCACCTGAACCGAGCGCGACGTATCCTGGTGAGCCTGAAAGATACCGGAACGGTAGCGCAAGTCGATGAGACTCGCGCCAACGTCTTTCTCCAACAGGGACGCATCGCAGAAGCCGAAAAAGCGGCGCGCGCGGCGGTCTATCATCAGGAGAAAACCGATCGGCACCTGCTCCTCGCCGAAGCCCTCATAACACATGGCAAAGCTTTGGCGCGCCTCGAAAGATATGGCGCCGCATTGTTTGCTTTCCGACGGGCTTTCGACTTGTCCGAATATACCGGCAACAGTAATCGTGCGGCGGATGCGGCGCTCGCGGTGTTTCGTGAGATCGGAGAGCACCTGGCGGTCATCGAGGGCGGGCATCTTCTGCCGGCTCGCGGGTTGAGTGAAGAAAAGCGCTCGCTGGAGCATGATGCTATAAAACTCGCGCTCGAGAATGCAAACGGCAGCGTCGTCCACGCCGCTCGCACTCTCGGAATCTCATTCCAGGCATTGACGTACATGCTGAACACGCGCCACAAGGAGCTCCTCACCCAGCGAACCCCAGTCCGCCGTCGTCTACCCAAAATATCAGCCAACTAGCAACCTTTGTGTCTCCATGTCTCTGTGGTTATCTTTTCTGAACAATGATGAACCAGAGAGACACAGAGGCACAGAGTTGCGTAACTTTTTAGCCAGTCGGCAGTTTTAATAACAGAAAACCGGCGCTGCGAGGACTGGTTAGACTTGAGTCAGGCAACTGAATCCGACGAACGGCTCCTGATCGAAGCTGCTCAAAAGGACCCGAGCCGCTTTGCCGAGCTATACGAACAGAACTTTCACCGCGTGTATGCATACGTGGCGCGGCGAGTTCGCGATCGTGCGGAAACACAGGATCTTACTGCCCACGTCTTCCACCAGGCGCTCGCAAATCTCGGGAAATTCAAATGGAAAGGCTCACCATTCGCCGCGTGGCTTTACCGGATCGCTGCGAACGCGATCGCCGATCAGGCGAAGCGAAAGATGCGTGAGTTGAGCGATCAACCAAATCCCCTTTCGGAAAACTCAACCGCAACGGAACTGGAAGCAGTAGAACGTCGCGCTCGCTTGTTTAGTGCTGTCGACAAACTGCCGGACGACCAGCGTCGCGTGATAGTGATGCGCTTCGCAGATGAAAAGAGTATTCGCGAGATTGCGGATGAACTGGGACGTAGTGAAGGGGCAGTGAAACAACTCCAGTTTCGCGGACTGGAGAATTTGCGTAATCGACTAAACGAAAAGTAATACAATGGCCGAACGCTCAATTATTGACCAATTGGACGACGCTGTCGCAGCGATGGCTGGAGGGCGTCAATTAGATCTGGCGCATCTCGGAGAGGAATTAGCTGCGCTCGCGGGAGTCGCGCAGGATCTGGTTGGTCTACCTCGCGAGACGTTCAAGGCTGAACTGCAGCAGCAATTGATAAGGAGAGATGTTATGAGCAGTGCCGTATCAGAACCGGAAACAAACCCCGTACGTTCGATGTCGCTTCATATCTGCGTCGCAGGTGCGAGTGCGGCGATTGATTTCTATCGCGAGGCATTTGGAGCGAAAGAGTTGATGCGACTTACGGAACCAGATGGAAGGATTGGCCATGCCCAATTACAGATTGGCAATACAAGCTTTTCGATCTCCGATGAATATCCCGATTACAACACCTTAAGTCCAAAAACCATCGGCGGTTCGTCAGTGAAAATACATCTCGACGTAACGGACGTCGACACGTTTGTCGAGCATGCCCTCAAAGCCGGCGCAACTCTCGTTCGTCCCATAGCGGATCAGTTTTATGGAGATCGCTCCGGCCAGATCGCAGACCCATTCGGTTACACGTGGATTGTGGCGACTCATCTGCGAGACGTTCCTGTCGAGGAAATGCAGGAGAAGTTGGACAAGTGGGCGAAGGAAGAGTCAGCGAAGAAATCATATGACGCTGGCATAAACGAGCCCGAGATGAGGCGTGCAAACCGCCACGCCGTCACGCCATACATCACTGTTCATAAACCGGCGGAAGTCATCGACTTCGTCACTAACGCATTCGGCGCCATCGAACATTTCCGCGCCACGGGTTCTGCGGGCGGAATTCATGCCGAAGTGTCGATAGGCGATTCAATCGTAATGATCGGCGGGGCCGAGCACATCGAGCCGAAGCCGACGGCAATTCATCTCTACGTGCCTGACGTCGACGAGGCGTATGAACGAGCGCTCCAGGCCGGCGGGAAATCTTTGATGCCGGTTGCGGATCAGCCGTATGGCGAACGTTCCGGCGGCGTTGAAGACAGCCAGGGGAATCGATGGTATATCGCGACACCGTTCGTCCCACTGCAAACAATCGCCGCGGACCTGCACACCGTCACGGTCTACTTCCATCCGGTCGGAGCGCAACGTTTCATCGATTTCGTTACCAATGCATTTGGTGGCAAAGAACTGATGCGCCATGCAGAGGGCGACATGATCATGCACGCGAAGGTGCAAATCCATGATTCAGTGATCGAGCTGGGCGAAGCTCGTTATCCGACACAACCGCTGCCCACCGCTATATACCTCTATATTGATGACGTGGATGCGATGTATGAACAGGCGTTAAAGGCAGGTGGAACTTCAATGCTGGAACCCACTGATCAACCCTTCGGCGATCGCAACGCGTGGGTAAAAGATCCGTTTGACAACGTGTGGTACATCGCAGCGCCAATCAAGCGTTAAACTTTGCTGCGGGTTCTCAGTTAAGAGGCTTACCTCTGTGTTCTCTGTGTCTCCGTGGTTGAATATTATTAAGAAAAAACCATTGAGACACAGAGAACACAGAACTTGTTTTTGTTCCCGCACGTTGCCTGGACCCACGCCTGATCTGATCTCAGCGCTGTATAACTTGTTTCCCGCAAAGCAGGACACGTTTTGCCGTAAACGTGATTCGTTCTAAGGGCTGCACAACTTTTTCTCTTCGAAACAGATCACTCCGATTCGCCGCCATGTCTTGAATACGTGTTTGCAAGTTGAGATCTGACGAATGCATGACCTGCACGGCATCGATCGTGACCTGCACAACCGCATTCACGTCAAACTTGTTTAGGATCGTACGTGTTTCGCTCTCAAGCTGTCATACAGACTGCGATTCGTGACCCGATTGAAGCCGAACACGTCAAACATTGCTCAGAACGTGTTATGCGCACCGCGATCAGTGGTTGTTTGCAGGACAACCACCACAGAGACACACAGAACACAGAGAAGCAGTTCAAATTAATTCGAAAAAGTTGACAGACCTTGATGCAGGTTATAGGATTCGAGCAATTTTCGGGTACTCTGTAATAGTTTCTTCATTCGCTAACCGTCATTCTGAACAGGCTGGTCTCAGAGCCTGCGATTCAAATTTCCGCATCTGTCTCTTGGGGTTTCCCGAGTAACGTTCGCATGCGCATAAAATCATTGCGCGAGGCGTGTGCTTTTCTCAACTCACTTTATGCGGAGGATGCTTTGGTGCGTCCGCATTAACTCAACCGGCCCTTGTAAAAGCTCTGAACTGAGGTGCGATGCCATGAAACTAAAGCTCTATTTACACCTTAGTGTAGCGAGAAGGTACCAAATCACACGCTCGTTAATCCTGGTCACAGTTTTGACTGTCAGCCTGTTGCTAATCACCAGTGCGTGGCAACTCAATTCAGAAAAGATTCACGCTGCCAGCGTTCGCAGCTCAGCGGAGAGTGTTTTGGCTCCGTCACCTGCGTTTGGTGATGACCGCCTGTGGTATCGCGTGCGCGGAACGGGACTTTTGACCATTAGTGGCGCCGGCTGCTGTGAGGGAATCAGTTTTCCAGGCACCTTTGAAATGGACTACCTGCAAGACCCTGCGGGCCGCGTACAGATTCCGCGTCTGCAAGCCAGTATTGTGGACATGGATATAGTCTTTAGATTTCTCATATTTGAGACAAACCGCATCAGAATTCGTTGCGGCGAAACGCAGAATGACCGCACCATCACCGGCAACGTTGACGCACTTGGCAATCTAACGATTCCCTCCGGCGCGGCATCTATCTCCGGCACTTCCTCCGAGAATCGCAACACGCTTGGCGAATGTCATGGCGCGAGCTCCAACCTGGCGGCGACGAACAACGTTCCTCTCAGAGGATTGCTCGATCCGGGGGCGAACCTTGTCAGCTTGGGTGGAGCATTCACCACGCGAATCGAGGGCAACGACTACAACATTACGCTGGAAATGACCGGCAGTTATGCTAATCGCCCACCGCAAGCTCGTTTAGGCGTGACGGGCAGCAACCTGGAGGTCTTCGCGCAAGGCGGCTGTCCTGCGGTCCTGAACGCAGGTAATCCGCCGGAGCCCGTTATCGAAGCCAATGATCCTGCCGGACTGAAGATGTCTTTACGTTCGCTCTCTTATGACCCCGATGGCACATGGACCAGGGCCGACGTCGAGATGGACAAATGGTTCTATGCGCGCGATGACGCTCCTTTAGATTTCCTCGCCGAAGGACGTGAATACGGACCCAAGATTTTTGCTTTCGGTCCACGACATAGGCTCGTGCTCGAAACTTCTGACCGGCTCGGCGCTACAAGGACGTCCGAATGCTCGTTCCGCGTGGTTGATACGATCCCGCCCGTCGTTACGCCGCCCGCTTCAATTAGCGTCGCGGCGACTTCTCGTCGTGGCGCACTCGGCCGCGATTCTCCAGCAATCCGGGAATTTCTCGCAGGGGCAACGTGCCACGACATAGTCGATACTGCTGCGACTCAACTGCCACCTCTTGCATCCGGTGCAACGGTCACGAAGACAACCGTTTTCACAATCGGCGTAAGCACAGTTACCTTTCGCTGCCGTGATCGGTTCGGCAACCTCGGCACGGCACAGTCAAAAATCAAAGTAGTCACGTCTAAATGAACGACAACAGAACTTAGTGAAATGAAGGCCCTCTTCACCAGAAAGGAGCTGAATCGATGAGCAGGATGAAGCTACGAAGCTATGCTCTACCTTTGTTTATGCTCGCCATCGTCACGTTTCAAGCCGGGTGTGCTCTTTCACACGCCACTCTGCCACGAAGACAGAGTACTTGGAGATGCGAGACGTTGTTGCGACAGCCATCGACGCGAGAGCGAACCAGGGTGACAAGCGATCCTCCTTTCAATCCACTGCCTGGCGCAACCTCGCCGCGCTTCTTTACTGCGGTTGATAGGACCGGAGATGGCATCGCGGATGTAAATGACGTGAGGGTGGATTGGCATCGCTACATCCACAACATAATTCTGGCAAGCCCTCGATTTGCGACGCGTCGGTGGTGCATTGAGCCGATGACTACAAACTGTACTGAAAATCTCGGTCCCCCGTTTGTACTGCCCCCTCGAGATTTACCAGCGGACGACCCCCTCTTCACCTGTCCGCGTGAACCACGTCGTGATGAGCAGCTTGAAATCTCAGCTCCAGGTTTGGGCGCCGAAGCCCCGGACTATACTCTCAGCTTGCCTGACACACCCATTGGCTCGGCAAGTTCGCCTGTTACCTTTATATTAAGAAATGCCGGCATGACACCAATCCGTATCAATAGCACGGATTTTCTCAACACTACCGATAGATCAGACTTCGAACAGCCAGGGAGTTCTGACTGCCTGCCGACCGAAGATGAGTCGAGGCGCTTTCTCGGACGTGAACTCAGGGGCGGCGGCACTTGCAGTTTCCAGGTGACGTTCCGGCCGCAAAACAGATCTGGTAGTGAGTGCGACCGCGACGATGCGAGTAATACATCTTGCAGGCGCGTGGCAGTTTTGAGAATCACAAGCGAGACGCTAAGTGGCCAGGTGCTGCCGTCGTTCACAGTAACTTTTATGGGACGAGCCATCGGTGGACGCCTCGTCGTCGAACCTGCCGAAATCTGCTTTCCGAGGGTCCCGCCATCATCGATGTGCACGGATGAGGAGCAGATTACATTTCGCAACGACGGCACCGGCAACGTCAGAATCTATTTAGCGTTTACGAATCTCAGAGAGGACTTCCGTGTCGATCCGGTGAGGTATGCGGGTATAACACTAATTCCAGGGGACAATAGAACTGTGCGAGTGCGATACTGCGAAAGAGGGGATAGAGTCGATAATACTTACACAATCATTAGTACGGCGCCGCGCAATCCGTCAGCAATTGTCGCAGTCTTTAATCCCAACAATCGCACCTGTCCATAAGTAGCCATCAGCTGCGGACCCTTTTACACCGCGGTTTTCGCGTTCTATTATATGGACTCAATTTAGGCAGCGTCTCCCCATCAAAAACAAACATAATCAGGAGAAGAACAAGAAGGGCTATGCTCAGATTTACCATTAGAACTGCAATCTCAATCGCTTGTCTGCTGACCCTCTCAGGGATTGCAAGCGCCGACGTCAAGATCAAATCGCGCCAAACCAGCGGCGGTCAAACTTACGAAAACACCAGCTACATCAAGGGAAAACGCCAGCGCAGCGAAACAAGCGGCGGCCAGATGATCATCGTGCAGCAGTGTGACCTGCGTCGAAATATCCAGATCATGCCGGCAGCAAAAGTCTACGTGATTCAACCCTACGATCAGCCGGCAGCCGGTAGCACGGCGAACACACCGGCAGCCAACACCATGCCGGAACCGGCGAGGAAAGGCGGTGTCGTCACTTCCACTGTCACCACCAGAGACACGGGCGAGCGAAAACAGATGCTTGGCTATACGGCGCGCCACATCATCACGACGATGGAGATGAAGTCGTCGCCGGACGCGTGTTCGCAAGTGAACAACAAGATGGAGATTGACGGCTGGTACATCGACGCGGCCTTCGTGCTCGATTGCGACATGGGTCAGGCGTACGCGAACTACCGGCCGCACGTCAGCGGCGGCTGTCACGATCGTTATGAAACGAAGCAGATCGGGACCGCAAAAAAGGGTTACCCGGTTTGGGAAAAGACCACGATGTTTGGTCCCAATGGAGCGGAGAGCTTCAGCACGCTCAACGAAGTGCTGGAGATTTCACAAGCCACGCTCGAGCCGAGTCTCTTTGACGTGCCGGAAGGTTACCGGCAAGTCGATGACTTTGCGAGTGCTTTCGCTGCCACCGCCGCGACAACTCCCGATACAAGCAATAACTCCAATACCAACGTCACTGCGAACCAGCCGAGCACTCCGGCAGCTACTGAAGTTGCGCCAAAACGGGCCGGCGTCGTTCGTCTCGGCGTCGCAGCCGTCAAGGCGGGCAATGTCGCTGAAACCATGAACGCGAATGAGCTCGCGCTCGCAGTGCAGAACACGTTGATACAGCAGTTGAAGACAACGAACGTCGAGGTAGTTCCGATTCAAGCCACCGGTGCTGCGATTACAGCCGAAGCAAGACAGAAGGAGTGCGATTACGTGGTCTATGCAGACGTTTCGCACAAGAAAGGCGGCGGCGGTTTCGGAAGCATGCTCAGCAGCGCGGCCGGAAAAGTCGCGAGTAACGTCGGCTACGGTAGCACCACGGCAGCAGTGATCGCGACGAATACAGTCGTGGCCGCAACGGTTGCACAAAACATCAAGGCCAAAGACGAGCTGACGCTGGATGTCCGACTCGAGAGGCCCGGCAGCACCACACCCAGCTTCGCGCAGCAGTTCAAAGGTAAAGCAAAGTCAGGTGGCGAAGACATAATCACGCCACTCTGCCAGCAAGCGACACAGGCCATGGTCGCCGCTGTCGGTAAACAGTAGCCTTTTTTGTGGCCTAACTTGGTGGGTGGACGCCGGTCTTGAGGAATGACGAAGGGCACAATTTCTCGATCGTGCACTCGTCACAGAGCGGGTTGCGCGCTTTGCAGATCTTCCGCCCGTGATAAATCATCAGGTGCGGGAAGATCACCCAGTCTTTCTTCGGCACGATCTCGATCAAATCCTTTTCGATCTTTTCCGCCGTCTTCTCCTGCGAGAAATGGAGGCGATGTGAGAGGCGTGTCACGTGTGTGTCTACGACCACGCCGGCCTTCACACCAAACGCATTCCCCAGCACCACGTTCGCAGTCTTGCGCGCGACGCCCGGCAGCTCGAGCATCTCATCCATCGTATGCGGCACCTCACCGCCGTACTGCTCCGTCAACATCTTCGACGTCCCCTGGATCGACTTCGTCTTATTCCGAAAGAACCCGGTCGACTGAATATCTTTCTCCAGCTCCCGGGGCGACACCTTCAGGTAATCCTCCGGCTTCGTGTACTTCCGAAACAGATCGGCAGTGACGATGTTGACCCGTTCGTCAGTACACTGCGCCGAAAGAATTGTGGCAATCAAAAGCTCAAACGGATTCGAATGATTGAGCGAACACTTCGCGCCTGGATAGGCTCGCTTGAGTCGCCGGATAACTTCGCGTGTGCGTGCTTTGAGTTCCTCTAGCTTCTCGCGTTTCGCCATCAATTCATCCCGTTCGTTTTAACTTCCCTGTCTTCTTGGCCCATGCCTCCATACGCACGAACACAAAGAGTCCGAGCGGCAGCAGCACTGCTCCCATCAACGCCAGCACCAGCAGCTCGTGCGACACCGCAGACAGCGGCGCGCCCGCGAGATACTCAGCCGTCGAGTTACTGTTTCCCACGCCGAATAACTTGCGGCAGGCAGACAGAGTGTACGTCGCCGGTGAGACTGCCGATAGCGGCTGCAACCAGGCTGGCAGGACGTCGACGGGATAATAAACTCCCGAAACGAGCAGAAGCGAGCCCTGAAAGATGTGCGTCGCTTCTGCACCTCGCTCGGTGCTCATCACTGGAAACACTGCCGCGAACAGCCCCAGACCAATAAACGCAATCGTACTTACGGCAAGCACTACGAACACGCCCGGCAGGTTTGCGCCGCGCAGATTCAGGTTCGTAAACAGCATTAGGCCGACAAGCACGATCACACTCGTCACGATGCTGTTCACTAACGAGAACAGACTAACTCCCAACAGGTGAACCGCGCGCGAAACCGGCGCCATGAACGTGTACTCCAGCGTCCCTTCCCAGCGCTCGTACGCGATGGACATTGCAATCTCCTCGTAAAGCCGGGAGAGATAGTTCCACAGCAACGCTCCAATAATCAGTGTCAGCGTGAGTTGATAGTTATTTTCAGCCACGCCGATCAGCGCCACCGTCGCTGACGTCACGAGCGCGTAAAAGTTGAAGACGATGACCCAGCCGATGTATCGACGAGTAATGTGATACCCGCGAAACAGGAAGGCCCATGTTTGTCTGAGAGTTGCTTCCATGACTAACTCCTAATCTGCGCAGTCCGCGTAATCTGCGGCTACTTCTTCCTCTTCTTCGGCCAGCTCTTCACCAGTTAACTTGATGAAAGCGTCGTCGAGCGTGGCGGTGCCGGCGCGCTTCATTAACTGCGCTGCCGTGCCTTCCGCGACGAGTTTGCCGTGCGCGAGAAAACCGATGCGCGCGCACAGTCGTTCAGCTTCCGCCATGTCGTGCGTCGTTAAGAGAATCGTCGTCCCTTCGCGCGCCTGCAGGTTCTCGAGAAACAACTGCACGTCACGACGACTCTTCGGGTCGAGACCCGTCGTCGGCTCGTCAAGCAACAACAGCGGCGGATTGATCATCAGCGCGCGTGCGATGCTGATCTTCTGCTGCATGCCGCGACTCATCTCTTCGAGCGGCGTCGAGAACTTCGTGTTCTCCATTCCGAGTTGTTCGAGAATCTCCATGACGCGGCTTTCTGCCTCGCGCGCTTTCTGGCCGTAGAGCAGCGCCGTGTAAAGCAGGTTTTCTCGCGCCGAGAGCTTTTTGTAGAAAGCCGCGTCGACGCTGACACGCCCGATGATGCGGCGCACTTCCTCCGCCTGCTCGGGCAGTTTGTAGCCGAGCATTTCCACGTAACCGCTATCGGCGATCAGCAGCGTCGACAGCACTCGAATCAGCGACGACTTGCCCGATCCGTTTGGGCCGAGGAGTCCGTACGTCTCCCCCTGCGCAACGATGAACGAGACGTCGTCGATGGCCCAAAGCTCGGATTTCTTGCGAAAACCGCTTCGCTTGCGGAAACTCTTGCGCAGGTTGCGCACCTGAATAGCTAGTTGTTGCATGATCAAAAACCTCGAAAGTGGAAAGCCCAAAACGGGATCCACTCGAAAACACACTTCGATTGTTTAGGGAAAAAAGGGAGCGGCTACGCCCGACTCAGCGTCGGTCCAGCCAGGCTTTGAAGAGGATGGGAATGTTCATCACTATCACCATGTGCCGGAAGGATACCCTATCTTGTTAATCCTGTAAATCTTGTTCATCCTGTCTAACGTCTACCATGTGCAATCTTGATCGCTTCCGGCAACTGTCTGAGTCTCAACATCGAGATCACTCCAAACAACGGTCCGGGCGCAAGGATCATGAACGCATAGCGCCAGTTCTGAATCTTCGGCACCAACTCGATCGAGACCGTCGTCAACAAAAACCCAACACACATCTGTATCGTCAAGGCCGTGCCGATATACTGCGGATCGCCGAGCTCAGTCACGCACGATGAAAACTGCGCCGAGTCAGCTACCACCGTCAAACCCCAGATCGCAGCCACCAGCAACAGGAACAACGGACTGCCGCCATAAAACAACCCGATCACGAGGCAACACGTTCCACTGATCGCCATTGCCCACGATGTGACCAGAGTTCTCCCAACGCGATCTGCTATCAACCCGGCAACCACACACCCGATCGCGCCTGTGCCGATCACGATGAATGACCCGAGCTCAGCCAGGCGCGGATCACCATTATGAGTCGCGAGACTTGCGCGAATCATTACAGGGATCCAAATCCACATGCCGTACAGTTCCCACATGTGACCGAAGTAACCAAAACTCGCGAGCCTCACACCACGATTGCTAAAGACTTTGACGACCTGCGATATGTCAAACTTGGCCGGCGGCAACGCGTGCGGTCCATCTGCGACGAAGAAGAGCACGATCAGCCCGCCGAGTGCTGCAAGGAGAGAAACGAAGACGATGTTGATGCGCCAGTTCGCGCTGCCCACCGCGTTGACGAGATAAGGCGTCGCCTTACCCATCGTGAGCGCCCCGACTAACACGCCGAGCGCCATGCCGCGCCGTTCGCGAAACCAGGTCGCCATGATCTTCATGCCGGGCGGATAGACACCGGCGAGACAAACGCCTGTCAGAAAGCGCAAGAGGATCGCAGTGTTCGGATCGTGCACGTAAAGACCGAAGATCAGGTTCACGGCCGCGCCGAGGAATGAAGAGACAGTGAAGAGATGTCGCGTGCTGAGAATGTCGGGCAAGTTGAGCGTCGCGCTGATGAGAGTGCCGGCGACGAAACCGAGCTGAACGGCGATGGCAATCCAGTTAATCTGTGATTGGGATAGTTGCCATTCGTGTGAGAGCGCGGGAACGACGGCGGAGCCACTGAACCAAAGCGCCATGCCGAGCAGCTCCGCGATTGATAAGAGCGCGAGGGCCTGCCAGCGCGCTCGATCAGGGTTGGTCATGTTAGACAGGATTACAGGATTTTCAGGATTCACAGGATTCAATCTTGTAAATCATGCAAATCCTGTAATCCTGTCCTCTACTCAAGATCAAACAACAGGATCTCAGCCGGCTCTTCAGTACGGATCGTGAGCGACGACTCACCAACAATCACCGCACCATCACCCTGCTCCGCCCGTTCACCATTCACACTGATCGAGCCCTTCGCTATCTGAATCCACCCATATCGCCCCGGATCCATCGTGCGCTCGACCTCCTGGCCGCCGTCAAGTATCGACGCAAACAAACTCACGTCCTGATTCAACCGCACTGAACCCTCACGCCCATCATTAGACGCTATCAACCGCAACTGTCCGCGTCGCTCTTCTTCAGAGAAAGCCTTCTGTTCGTAACCCGGTGTGAGATTCTCCGCATTCGGCAGGATCCAAATCTGCAAAAGGTGCACGCGCTCATTATTCGACGCGTTCTGCTCGCTGTGCCTGACGCCAGTGCCCGCCGTCATGCGCTGCACGTCGCCTGGTCGAATAACAGAGCCGTTGCCCATGCTGTCCTGATGTTTGAGCGCGCCTTCGAGAATGTACGTGATGATCTCCATGTCGCGATGTCCATGCGTCGGAAACCCGCGACCCGCTGCCACAAAGTCTTCATTGATCACACGCAGGCTGCGAAAGCCCATGTAACGAGGATCGTAGTACTGGTCAAAGGAAAACGTATGGTACGTGTTGAGCCACCCGTGATCGAAGTGCCCGCGCTCTTTTGATCTTCTAATACTAATCATCTTTGTGCCTCTTGTGCCTCTTGTGCTTCTTTGCGGCTATGGTCCGATCCCTTCCTCATGCGCGACGAACACCGTCACGAGCTCGTTCAACCCTTCCGCATCCTGGTCGTCGAACCTCCCGATAGTCGGGCTGTCGAGGTCGAGTACGCCGAGAAGTCTCTCACCATCAAACAATGGCACGACGATCTCCGCGTTTGACGCCACGTCGCACGCGATGTGTCCGGGAAACTCGTGCACGTTCGGAACGATGATCGTCTCGCACTGCTTCGCCGCCACTCCACACACGCCCCTCCCCAACGGAATACGAACACACGCAGGATTTCCCTGAAACGGACCAAGCACCAGCTCATCACCTTGCAGGAAATAGAATCCGGCCCAGTTCACGTTCGGCAGCGAATTGAAAAGCAGCGAGCTGAAGTTTGCGGCATTTGCAATGAAGTCGTGCTCGCCTTTTAGCAAACTCAGCAACTGCACCACGAGACTCGCATACAGCGCCGGCTTCGTATTGTTCTCGTGTGTGGCAACGCGCCGCTTCGTCGCTTTCTTAGCAGTTGTCTTCTTTTTCAGCGGGGCCGATTGTTTGGTGGGCTTCTTCTTAGCAGTTCGCGCGGTCATGTTTGCTCTGGTTCCTCCGTTGCAGGCCGGATGCTGATCACCACTGACTTCGACACAGGCGTGTTGCTCTTCAGGGCGACGTTGCGCACCGGCACCAAAACATTTGCTTCAGGAAAGTAAGTCGCGGCGCAGCGACGCGGAATATCGTAAGGCACGACAGCAAATTTCCGCGCGATGCGCTCTTCGCCTTCGAAATGACTGACTAAGTCTACAACTTGTCGCGGCTCCAGACCCGCCCCGACGATGTCTGCTTCGTTCAGGAACACCACCCGCCGGTCGCCACTGACGCCACGATAACGATCGTTCAGAGTATAGACCGAGGTATTAAACTGATCGTGACTGCGTATGGTCATCATCAGAAACTGATCCGGGGCCAGATCGTGTTGCGGCAATTCATGAACGGTAAACTGCGCCATGCCGTTGGCGGTTTTGAACACTCGATTACGAGCGTTATTCGGAAGGTAAAAACCACCGGGCTGTCGCACGCGCACGTTGTAATCGTCAAAACCAGGCACGACTTGCTCGATAGCATCGCGAATAAGATCGTAGTTTTCAGCTAGCTCTTCCCAGTTGACCGTGGTGCGGTGCTCGAGCGTCGCTCGTGCGAGCCGCGCGACGATCTGCGGCTCACTCAGAAGCTCCGTCGATGCCGGTGCCAGCTTCCCGCGTGAAACCTGAACCACGCCCATCGAGTTTTCCGTCGTGACAAACTGTTCGCCTGTCGTCTGAACGTCGATCTCCGTGCGGCCGAGACACGGGAGAATCAGCGCGCGATCTCCGGTGATTAAATGGGAACGATTCAGCTTCGTCGAGACGTGGGCCGTCAAACGGCAACGACGCAGCGCAGCGGTAGTGAAGTCTGTATCGGGAGTTGCCGAGAGAAAGTTGCCGCCGAGCGCAAAGAACACTTTTGCCTGTCCATCGTGCATCGCGTGAATGGCTCTGACCGTGTCGAACCCGTGATTACGCGGCGGCTCGAAGTCAAAAACTTCGCCCAGCTTGTCGAGAAACAACTCAGTCGGTCGTTCCCAAATTCCGACGGTGCGATCGCCCTGCACATTGCTGTGTCCACGCACCGGGCAGAAACCCGCGCCAGGCTTTCCCACCTGGCCGCGCAACAGCATCAGGTTCACGATCTCCTGAATGTTTGCCACCGCGTTGCGATGTTGCGTCAGGCCCATGGCCCAACAAATGATCGTGCGCTCCGAGTCGACGAAGATCTGCGCTGCTTGTTCGATCTTTTCTCTTGAAATACCGCTCTGCTCGACGATGTCGGCCCACGAGACGGCTTGCAGTGCAGCCACAAACTCTTCGAATCCGGTGGTGTATTGATCGATGAAGTCACGGTCCAGAGATCCTTCGCGCGCGAGCACTGCCTTCGAGATCCCTTTGAGCAGCGCGACGTCGCCATTGATGCGCACCTGAAGAAAGAGGTCCGCCAGTTCAATTCCGGATCCAAGCAGCCCAAGCACGTGCTGCGGGTGTTTAAAGCGCGTCATGCCGATTTCCGGCAGCGGATTGATGTGAACGAGTTTGCAGCCATGCTGTTTCGCACGCTCGAGAGCCGAAAGCATGCGCGGATGGTTTGTGCCGGGATTTTGCCCGACGACGAAGATTGCTGTCGCCTGGTCGAAGTCTTCGAGCGTGACGGTTCCCTTGCCGACACCGATGGTTTCACTCAATCCTGTGCCGCTCGACTCGTGACACATGTTGGAGCAATCAGGCAGGTTGTTAGTACCAAACTGGCGCGCGAAAAGTTGATAAAGGAAAGCCGCTTCGTTACTAGTCCGGCCCGAAGTGTAGAAGATTGCCTGGTCGGGATAGTTGAGTGAATTCAGCTCGCCGGCGATCAATTCGAAAGCGTCATCCCAGCTCACGGGCTCGTAGTGACTCGCGTCGCGATGCAGCAGCATCGGATGCGTCAGACGTCCCTGTGCATTGAGCCACTGATCCGATTGTTGTGCGAGTTCGGCAACGCTCCACTTCTCAAAGAACTCCGGCGTGACCCGTTTGTTTGTCGCTTCGTCGGCGACGTGCTTGGCGCCGTTTTCACAAAACTCAAAATGCGAGCGCTCGCGATCCGGCTCCGGCCACGCGCAGCCGGGACAATCGACGCCGCCTGTTTGATTCACCTTCAGCAGCGTGCGCACGCCACGCACGAGTCCCATCTCTTCCGAGAGAGCTTTGACGGTGGCGACTATCGCCGGCATTCCACCGGCAGCCTTTGATTTATTTATTTGATGTGACATCCGGATTGCTTCTTCTCAGTGCAACCTCTGTGTCCTCTGTGTCTCTGTGGTGGTTCTAAGTGAATTTAACCACAGAGACACAGAGGACACAGAGGTTGCACAGAGAAGACTTTACACAGATTTCACTGATTTCAAAAATCTGTGTAAGCTGTGCTAAAAGCCTGACGAGGAAAAACTATATGTCCCTTTTTCGCCCGCTTGTTCTCTTCGTTCTCTGCCTTACAACTTTCGGAACCATTGCCCACGCGCAAATCAAACCGGGCCGCGATCCGAACCAGGCGATCGATCAGGAGTACACCAACAAGATTCGCGAGTATACAACCGCTCCTTACTTCAACTCGCCTCTCACAGACTATCTTCCGGCTTCGGCTGACGTGCCGACTCCGAAGGCAGTGCTCGGCGACGTGGCGGGCGCGCCTGGCAAGTTGCCGTATGCGGAAGACGTTTACAAGTACATGCGGATGCTCGAGCGGGCGAGTCCGCGCGTGAAAGTGTACTCGATCGGCACGACTGAAGAAGGCCGCGAAATGATCGCCGTGGCAATCGCCTCAGAGCAACTTATGTCGAAGCTCGAAGAGAATCGGGCGCGTCTGGCGAAGCTGGCGGATCCGAGAACCATCAACATGGACGACGCGGAAGCGGATCGCCTCGTCGCCGCCTCGTTTCCAGTCTATTACATCACGGGAACGATTCACTCAACTGAAACCGGTGCGCCCACGGCGCTGATGGAACTGGCTTACCGGCTGGTCGTCGACAACAGTCCATATATCAAGTTCATTCGTGACAACGTCGTCACACTGATCACTCCGGTGGTTGAAGTAGACGGCCGCAATCGCATGGTCGACGTCTATAACTGGCACCTCGCGCATCCAAATCAAAACTGGCCGCCGCTGATCTACTGGGGCCACTACGTCGCCCACGATAACAATCGCGACGCCATCGGTCTCTCGCTGAAACTCACGCGCAACGTGCTCAATACTTACGTCGCCTGGAAACCGCAGGTATTGCACGACCTGCACGAATCAGTTCCCTATCTTTACGACAACACGATCGGCGATGGTCCTTACAATGCCTGGGTCGATCCGATCCTGACCGACGAATGGCAAATGATCGGCTGGAACAACGTATCGGAGATGACGAAGTTTGGCATGCCGGGCGTGTTTGCGCATGGCAACTTCGATACGTGGTCGCCGGGGTACCTGATGTTTATCGCTGCGACTCACAATGGAATCAGCCGGCTCTACGAAACGTTCGGCAATGCCGGCGCTGATACGCTCGAGCGCACACTCTCGCCAAATGAGTACCAGCGCACGTGGTATCGCCAGAATCCGCCTCTGCCGAAAGCCAGGTGGTCTCAGCGAAACAACAATAATTACGAGGAGACGGCACTGCTCACGTCGCTCTATTATTTCGGCAACAACAGTAAACTCTTTCTTAAGAACTTCTACTTGAAGAGCAAGCGATCGCTCGATAAGCCGAAGAATGAAGGTCCGGCGGCTTACGTTCTTCCCGGTGACGATCCGAGACCCGGCAATCAGGCTGAGCTGTTACGAACGTTGCAAGGGCAAGGCGTCGAGATCAGCCGCTCGACGGCGCCGTTCACGGTTGCAGTTAAGAAGAAAGCCGGCTCGAGTGCGCCCAAACCAGCTAGTCCATCACCGTCTGCCTCCCCAACTCCGGCGCCGAAAACAGAAGATCGAACTTTTCCTGCCGGCAGTTACGTCGTGCGCATGGATCAACCTTACAGTCGCATCGCCGATGCACTGCTGGATTACCAGTACTGGGCGCCAAACGATCCGCAAACTGACATTTACGACGACACCGCCTGGACCATGGGTGAGCTCGCGAACGTGGAAGTGGTGCGCGTGGTTGACACGAAGGTCCTGCAAGCGCCGATGGAGCGAATCACGGGCGACGTGCGGTCGGCGGGAGGAATCTCAAACGCCGGCTCCGTCTACCTCATAAATCACAACGCCGACAATGCTCTCGTAACGCTGCGGTATCGACTGAAAGACGTCGAGATGGATGCGGCCGAGGAGCCGTTTGAAGCCGCTGGACGCAAGTTCAATCGTGGCTCGTTCATCATTCGCAAAGCGTCCGGTGAAGATCTGCGACGCGTCGCAAACGAGCTCGGCATCCAGGTTTATGCGGTCGCAGATGCTCCGTCAGTGAAGATGCATCCAACCCGGGCCGCGCGCGTCGCAATGATGCACACGTGGCTGGGCACGCAGGATGAAGGCTGGTATCGCATCGGCCTCGATCAGTTGCAGGTGCCGTTTGCATACATCAGCACGCAGGACGTTGCGCGCGAGCCGAATCTCAGAAGTAAGTACGACGTCATTTTGTTTGCGCCTGTCGGACGGAATGGACTCGCGATCATCAACGGCATGCCCATGTACGGCAATCCGCTGCCGTGGAAGAAGACTCAGCTCACGCCGAATCTCGGCGGCATCGATGAAACTGACGACATGCGACCAGGACTCGGCTGGAACGGTTTGCAAAACTTGCAGAAGTTTGTGAAAGACGGCGGGCTGTTGATAACAGTCGATGACACCTCGGATTTTGCGGTCAATTACGGCTTCACTGCCGGAGTCTCCGTAAACAGGTCACAGCGTCTCAGAGCCATCGGCGACATCCTGAGGATAAAGACTGTCGATGCCGCGAGTCCGGTTGCGTATGGCTACGGCGACTCGCTCGCGATGTATTGTTTCAACGGTCCGATTTATAACCTCAGTAATGGTGTTGGTGGACGTGGTGGACGAAACGTGCCGCGCGCGACTGGTCGTGGTACGCCTGACGATCCGGACGTGCCGCAGGGCCGTCCGCCTACGGAGATGCCTGAGCCACCGCCGCGAGTCGAGGCGTGGGAAGTGCCGCCAGTGAACGACGAGCAGCGACGCAACGCGGTGGGATTGATACCGCCGAACCAGCGCCCGCGTGTCGTGCTGCGCTACGCGGATAGTCGCGATCTGTTTGTTTCCGGGTTGCTGGATAACGGGGATGAGATCGCGCAGCACGCGGCGGTCATCGACGTGCCGTCGGGGAATGGGCACGTGCTGTTGTTTTCGACGAATCCCTTCTGGCGCGGGCAGACGAAGGGCAGTTACTTCCTCGTGTTCAATGCGATCATGAATTGGGATAACCTGAATGCCGGGAGGAAACTCGACGACAAATAGACAGTCTTAGACAGGATTGCAGGATTTGCAGGATGAACAAAATTCATCTTGTAATCCTGAAAATCCTGTAATCCTGTCTAACCAAACCTCATGAACTTATTCGACGCCATCTTCGCGCACGACTCATCATCACCCGCTATTCTCTTTGAGCAGCGGGCGATTAGTTACGGCGAGCTGCGCGCCGAGACTTTAGAGATGGCCCAGGTCATTCAATCGCTCGGCGTGCAGCGCGGTGACCGCGTTGCACTCCTGCTTCACGACTGTCCTGAGTTTATCGAAGCCTTCATCGCGATCTGTTCGCTCGGTGCGATCGCCGTCCCCATTCACATGTCACTACGCGCTGAAGAACAATCGGCAATCGTTCACAATTCCGGTGCGAAGCTGACGCTTACTGAAGAAGTATTGAAAGTCTCGCCGCAACAAACGAGGAGCGTTAGCTTTATTGAACCCGCTGAAAACGATCCGGCCTTCATCCTCTACACCTCAGGCAGCACTGGTCATCCCAAGGGCGCTGTACATCGTCAAAGCGACATCTTCTACACGAACCAAACATATTGTCGCGAAGTGCTGAGACTGACCGCGCGCGATCGTCTCTTCTCATCGTCGCGGTTGCCGTTTGCGTACGGTTTAGGTAACAGCTTTTCGTTTCCACTTCTCAACGGCGCGACGACGATTCTCTGTCGCGAGAAGCCATCGCCAGACATCATCGCCCGCATCTTCACTCAATATCATCCGACAATCTTTTTCGCCGTGCCCGTGATTTACAACCTGCTGCTCGAACAACACCACGCCGGCAGAAAGTTCGACACTGCGAGCCTGCGCTTCTGCGTGTCAGCAGGTGAAGCGCTGCCGGCTCATCTCGGCGAAGAATGGGAAAAGCAGTTTGGCGTGCAGTTGCTCGACGGGATTGGTTCAACCGAGATGCTGCACATGTTCATGTCGAACCATGAAAACGAGGTGCGCTACGGCAGTAGCGGCTGTTTGCTTCAGGGGTACGAGGCGCGGCTGGAGGATGAAGGAGACCTGTGGGTGAAGGGCGAAAGCGCTGCGATGTACTACTGGGAAAATCCTGAAGCGACCGCTAAGACTTTCGTCGATGGTTGGGTCCGCACCGGTGATCTGTATCGTTGCGACAGCGATGGTTACTGGTTTCACATGGGCCGCAGTGATGATTGTTTTAAGTCGAGCGGGCGGTGGGTTTCTCCGGTTGAAGTCGAGGGCGTGTTATTGCGCCACCCGGCTGTTGCGCGCGCGGCAGTGGTTGAGGATTTCGACACAAAGCAACTGCCGTGTGCGTGTGCGTTTGTTGTCAGGCACGATGTAGAATCCGAGCCGGGAAGATTAGAGCACGAGCTGCGCAAACTCGCCGCCGAATCGTTGCCACGATTCAAACAGCCGCGCCGTTACGTGTTTGTTACCGAGCTGCCGTACACGGCGACGGGAAAGATTCAGCGGTTCAAACTTCGGCAGAGTTTACGCGCGGCGGGTGCTTAGTTGTAGACAGGATTACAAGATTTTCAGGATATTCAAGATAAATCCTGTTCATCCTGCAAATCTTGTAATCCTGTCTAAGACTGACTTAATCAACCATGCAATCACTCCAGGAAACCTACGCTCCAAACAACGCCTGCTTCGGCTGTGGCCCCGCCAACCCGAAAGGCCTCCACATCCGCAGCTTCGCTGAAGGCGACGAAGTCATCGCCGAGTGGCAACCAAGCACCGAGTATGAAGCCTTCCCCGGCGTTTTGAGCGGCGGCATCGTCGGTACGCTACTCGACTGCCATTGCAACTGGGCCGCCGCATATCACCTGATGAAGAAGAACGGCGCTGACACACCACCGTGCACTGTCACCGCTGATTACGCGATTACGCTCATGCGCCCGACACCAACCGACCAGCCAGTGAAACTCGTCGCACGCATAGCCAAATCATTTCCCGACCGAGCCATCGTCGCAGGCGAGTTGTTCGCACACGATGAGCTTTGTGCTACTTGTCGCGGTACCTTCGTCGCCGTGAAGCCAGGACATCCTGCCTATCATCGTTGGTAAGGAGTTTAGAAATGCCGGAAATGATTCACCGTCCTCGTCGACTCCGCAGAACGGGTGCCATCCGCGCACTCGTGCGTGAGACTCGCCTCGCGCCGGAGAATTTCGTGTTGCCGTTGTTTGTGTGTCCGGGCACGAATGTGCGCCGCGAGATCTCTTCCATGCCCGGCGTTTACAACCTCTCGATCGACGAAACAACTAACGAGGTTTCGGCAGCTTACGACGTCGGTGTGCGAAGCATCATTCTCTTTGGACTGCCCGAAACGAAGGACGCCATGGCCTCAGGCGCTCACGCTGAAGACGGTATCGTGCAACGCGCCATCCGCGCGATTCGCAAGTCAACCCCCGAAATGATCATCATGGCCGATACGTGCCTGTGTGAATACACTTCGCACGGACACTGCGGTGTTGTGCGCGATGGTGAAGTTATCAACGACGAGTCGCTCGAGTTGCTGGCGTTGACCGCGTTGAGTCAGGCAAGCGCCGGCGCCGACATCGTGGCGCCGTCGGCAATGATGGACGGACAGGTGGGTGCTATACGCGAGATGCTCGACAATGCGGGATTCGAGCAGACGGCGATCATGGCTTACGCAGTTAAGTATGCCTCCGGTTTCTATGGTCCATTCCGTGAGGCAGCGCAGAGTGCGCCGGAGTTTGGCGATCGGCGCGCGTACCAGATGGATCCGCCGAACGCGCGTGAGGCTATGCGCGAGGCCGAGCTTGACTACGGCGAAGGCGCCGACATCTTGATGGTGAAGCCTGCGACGGTCTATCTCGACGTGCTGAAGATGGTGCGTGAACGATTTGACGTTCCCACCGCGGCGTATCACGTTTCGGGTGAATATGCGCTGATCAAGGCGGCAGCTCAGAAGGGATGGATCGACGAAGAGCGCGTGATGATGGAAACGCTCACCAGCATCAAGCGCGCCGGCGCCGACATCATCCTGACTTACTACGCCCGCGAAGCCATCAAGCTCTTGAAGAAGTAACTTCTTCTTTGTGCAACCCGGTAGACCGAGCGCGCTTCTAAGGGCACACCGCTGGAGAAGAACGCATGAAAATGCTCCCCGGCTTTCAGCGAAATCGCCATAGAAAAGGCCTTTTTGCAGCGTCTGGCTTGTTGCTGTTGCTCGCGACTCAGACGGTCGCACAGTCAGGCAGGCGCGCTCCGAAGCCTGCTCAGCCTCCTGTAACCACCCCACAGACCGACGCCGAAACAACTCCTAAAATTACCGGACGCGAGTTGAACCAAAAAGTTTCGCTCCTCGTCGCCAGCGAGTTTTCTTCCAAACACCTGCTCAGTGAAGACGCCATCTTCGGCAACTTTCTCAAATACCTCGGAGATTTCAAAAACGTCACCACCACGCACATCGGCGAGCTCAAGCGCGACCGCGCCGTGAAACGAGCGAAGAGCGAGACGCAATCGGCAGTTGTGCTGCTGCAGTTTGACGTCGACGAGTTTCAGAACGGGACCGTGATCCTGAACTCACCGGATTTGAATGTGCGCATACTGGTATTTGAACCGAAGACAGGCCAGAAGAAGTTTGAAGGTAAGGTGTATTACAAAGCAGTGGGTGGACCAATGCTTAAGAAGGATAACTGGCCCACCGGCACTCCGATCAGGATCACGACGGAAGCAGTCGGCATCGAAGCCGCCGAACAAATACGCGATTGGCTCATCGTCGAGGAAAGCAGGAAAATCCGTCACTGATCCGTGTCATCCGTGGCTAACTTCATCCAGTGCTAACCCGAGCCGTTCTAATCCACTTTCCAAAACATCCGTATCTCCCGCAATCCCCACCCGAAAGTGCGCCGGCATCTCAAAGAAAATTCCCGGCACTACCGACGTCTCATATTTCTCGCGCAACAACTGGCACAATCTCTCCGACGTTCCCTGCCGCACACGCGGAAACATCACCGTCCCAAACTCGGGCCTGATCACTTCCAGATCTTCGTGCGTATCGAGAAACTCATTCAGTATCCGGCGATTTCGCTCTAACACTTTCTTCGCGTGTCCGCCAATCTCAGCAAGCTGCTGCATTGCAACGACGCTCAGCCTTTCGCCTGCATGTACTGGTGTTGCCGCAAAGAGATCGTTCAGCAACCACATGCGTCTCGCGAGCTCGGGCTCAGCCAGGATCCAGCCACAGCGCAGTCCACTCAGTCCGAAAGCTTTCGTCAGACTGCTGGTCACGACAAACTCTTTACCAAGGTGAAAAGACGTTCGCGGCGAGTCTTCAAAGAGGGTCTCCATGTAAACTTCGTCAACCAGTACACGCGCACCTGCGCTCCGCGCAATCTCACCGATCTTCTTCATCGTAGCTTCATCGATGAGCACGCCGCTCGGGTTGTGCAGATTTGTAAGAACGATGAGTCGTGTGTTGCGCGTGACGAGCGGCTCGAGTTCTTGCGGCAAAATCCGGAAGCCGTTTTCAAACTTACGTGAGAAGCGTTTGACGTCTGCGCCGAGATAGCGAGCCAGCGCGAGCATCGGTTCGTAAGCCGGATGCTCGAACAACACTTCGTCGCCGGGCTTGATCAACGCCGCCATTGCGAGGTGGTTCGCGAACGTAGTTCCGGCGGCAGTGACCACTTCTGCGGGCGCGACCCGATATCGCTTTGCAATCGAATCGATCAGCGGCTTGTAACCGTAACCACCGTTCGTGATCTCCAGATCGTCGAGTGAGACACGAAGGTCGCGCAGCTTCAAATTGCCGAGACCACTCGTGGCCAGATTGTATTTTGCGACTGAGCGCGTCTTGGCCCAGTGCATGTATGAAGATCCGATGATTTCGCGCGCGGCCGTCATCTGCTGCTCCTTCGTTGCCAAAACCAGTAAGCCGGAATGCCTGCGAGCATGATTGCGATCCCGATCAGAGTATTATGCGGGTAACGATAGATCGTATTAATCGCGACGATCCAACAGACTGCGATAAACAGGAGCGTCGTCAACGGATGGCCCGGCACTCTCGTCACCGCAGGCAGTTCTCGCCGTCGAAATACGAAGATACAGCAAGCGGTCAAGCCAAAGAAAATCACGTCGACTGAGACGACGTAGTTGAGAATTCGCTCGTAACTTCCGAGTAAGGCGATGACTATTGCGAGAAATCCCTGGAGTGCAATCGCGACCACCGGCGCTCGCGTCGTTGGATGGACGATGCCGACACTTTCAAAAAACAAGCCATCCTTCGCCATCGCGAAATAAACCCGCGGCGCAGTCAGCATGCTTTGGCTCAAAAAGCCTGCGGTAGAGATCGCGATTCCGGCCGCGATAACGCGCGCGCCCAAATCACCCAGCGCCCTGCGCATCACGTCTGACGCTGGCGCCGCTGAGCCTGCAAGCCCTGATGTTCCCAGGACGCTTATGTAGACCACGTTTGCCGCAAGATACAGAAGCACGACACCACTGACACCAAGAATCAATCCGCGCGGCAGATTCTTGCGAGGCTCCTTGATCTCACCGGCAACGAACGTCGCGGTTTGCCAGCCGCCGTACGCAAAGATCACCGGCACCAGCGCCGCACCAAATGCCGTCAGTAGATCTGCTGAAAGCGGCCTATCCAACAGACCGGAAGGATTTGTCGTTCGCTGTGCAAAGAGGAATCCGCAGATGACCAGCATCGCGATGGCCACGATCTTCAAAACCATCAGGATGCTTTGCACGGTGCTGCCCGCGCGCACACCGAGACAGTTGATGATTGTAAGAGTGGCCAGCACGATTGCCGCGAGGTACGCCGAAGGAACCGGCACGTGAGTGAGTTCGACGAAGTAACGTGCGAAGGTAACTGCGACTGCGGCCATGCCGCCCGTTTGGACCACTAACAGAAGAACCCAGCCATACAAAAAAGCAACGCCCGGGTGAAATGCTTCTCGCAGGTAAGCGTACTGGCCGCCCACGTCAGGTCGCAGGGCGGCAAGCTCAGCCCAAATGAATGCTGCGGCGAGTGCGAACAAGCCGCCGAGCACCCACGCGCCGAGAATCAAAAACGGTGTATGGACCTGGAGCGCCACGACGGACGGGTTCATAAAGATCCCGGAGCCGATAATGCCGCCCATGACGATCATGGTGGCATCAAATAGACCGAGTCTGCGTGCTAGTTGCGTTTGGTCCACAGGATTACAGGATTTACAAGATGTACAGGATTAAGCGTATCTTGTAAATCCTGAAAATCCTGCAATCATCTAAACCGTCTTTGACAGCCATCCGAAGCTTTCGATACTCTTGCCAGTTTTGCACGTATGTCTGCCCACGCTGACACTGTTATCACGGCCGGTTTGAGACCTGACCTCTTCGCCGGTCGCGGTATCTTAACCAACAGTCGCACCCTCGTATTCGCCGCCGTTATCGTCCTCATCGTCGCTGGTTTTGGTTTTCGTGTGACTGGCCTGAGCGCGGAAGGTTTAAGCGAAGATGAGCTCAACAAACTTAGCGCGGTCGCCGATTATCGCGCGCACGGTCTGACCGGCGCGAACGGCGAACACCCGATGTTGATGAAGGCATTCCAGGCCGGCGCGATCGTTCTCGCCGAGAAGTGGAACAATATTTTTCCCGTCAGCCGCATCGCTCCTGAAACCGCACTAAGATTACCAGGCACAATCGTTGGCGCGCTGAGCGCGTTTTTGATCTTTCTGATTGCTTCGGAGTTATTTGGCTATGAAGTGGCGCTAATCGCAGCCGCTTTATGGACCTTCGATCCGATGGCGATCGGTTTCAATCGCATCGCCAAGGAAGATTCGTTTTTACTCTTCTTCTTCCTGCTCGCGAATGTATTTTGGCTGCGTGGCCAGCGCGTCGCAGAGAGCACCGATCAGAGTCCGAATAAGTACTACTGGCTTACGGCCGCGTCGTATGGCGCGATGGTCGCCTCGAAGTACGTACCGCATCTCTTCGCGATTAGCATCTGTTACTACTGGATGTTTCAGAACATTCCCGAGACGCGCTGGCGACTCGGAAAGAAACGCCTGCTCGCGTTCTTCGCGATCATGGGAATTGTTTTTTTGATTCTGAGTCCGACGATTCTGCTGCCGGAGACGTGGCGCCAGATGGGACTGTTTGCCGGAGGCAAGCGTATCGGCCACGACAGCTACGAGTTCATGAATAAGCTTTACCCGCAGCGTCTTGACGACTGGCTCAACGGCATACCCGTCTACTTTTACCTCGTCTTCACCGCGGTCAAACTTCCCTTGCTGACGCTGCTCGGATTTGTGACTGGTTTGCCGTTGCTGTTTCGACGCAAACTCGGCGACGGGCGTTACTTCATTCTTTTCTGGTTCCTGTTGTGGGTGGTGGCGTTTTGTTTTCCGGGCGGAAAATTCACGCGTTATTACACGACCGTGTTACCGGCTGTGCTGATCACGAGTGCGCTGGGGATTCAATTTGCCGGGCGGTGGCTCGCTCATTGGGCCGGCAGCTTGAAACATTACGTGCCTGCGACTCTTGCAGTGATCGTCATTGCTGCTTCCGTCGTTAACTCGATACAGGCAGCGCCACACTTTCGTCTGTTTATGAACTCAATTGGCGGCGGCACGGCGTGGGCCGGTTACTACTTCCCGCACGATGAGTTTTACGATGCGAGCATGCGCGACGTGATGGCAGTCATTGCCACGCGTGCGCGACCTGGCGCTCGCGTTGCGAGTGAAAGCCCCTCGTTAGCTGCCTACTACGCAGAACGTGATAACCGCTCCGATCTCGTGTGCGTTTCCCTCTCAGACCCCGACGCAATCAAACAACTCGGCGCCGGCGATTTCATAATCATCGCCCGCGGCCGTCGCTACTTCAGCAACGACTCCATCATCTCCACCCTTCGCGACCACGCCTCCCCCATCACCGAACTCTCCCTCGGCCCCGTCCCCTCCGCAAAGATTTACGAACTGCCACAAAAAGTCACAAAAAGCACAAAAGATTAAAGTGCAGTTTTTGTGCTTTTTGTGCGTCTTTGTGGCTAATGTCTTAGTTCGACTTCGACGGGCTTCGCGTCCTTTGAGTCGTAGCCTTCGGGCCAGTTTGAGATGTTGACGCCGTAGAGCCAATCGGATTCCGGTGTCACTGCGAAACGAATCTTCAAAGGCAGTCCACGCATGGCTCGCAGCCGCAAAAGCATACCCGTGAGGCGCCACTCCTGAATAATCGGTTGCCCCTGCGGCTCGACGGGGATCAATCGTGAGCCGGCATTCCAGCCTTCAACAAAAAGCGTGACACGCGTCTTCACGAAGTCAGTTGCAGCGTCGACAGGCAAGACGGGCTGTATGTGGGCGCGCACCACAATCTCGCTGACCTTGCGCCGATCGTCCCGCTCGGGCACTGTATATTCCAGATATCCAGAACCGAGCCCCCAGATATAGCCCACCCCTTCACCAATCTTCTCGAAGCGCTCGACGCTCGCCATCTGCGGCTTGAATCGATAAAGGAGCGTTTTGTCTCCACGCACGATCATCTGCGGCAACGTCGCCGGATCGTCTGCGGCACGTGCCCACGCAAACTGCCGCGGAATGAGGTGGCGATCACTGTCCTGCACGCGTGCCGGTATTTCCGCTGATTGCAGGGATGCAAACAGTTGTGACGCGCGCGCGATCTCACTCAGCAATTCGTGGTCACGTGAGGTTGTGTAAGTCACACCGTAACCACGCCGCGGATCGGGCGTCAGTATCCAAAACATCGCGCCGCCCGCTCCCGCTCGTACGCTTCCTTCAAAGAGCGCTCTGTACCACTCCGCCTGCGGAGCGTTATTGAAACCTTCCACCCCCATTCCAAACTCGCCAAGCACGAGCGGCTTTCGAATCGAATACGCAGCCGCAGCACGATTCTCGATAAACTCCTGCAACGCTGCTGGCGAATCCACGAAGCTGTTGTGATCGTCGCGCGGGTAGCTGTGCACGTCACAATAGTCGATTGTCGGTATGGCATGATCAGCCAGCCACTCACGCCGTTCAGACGACGAGCGATAACCCCACGCGCCTGGTGCAATCATGTGATTCGGATCGAGCGACTTCAGATAAGCACTCATCTCCGCGAACCACGCGCGTCGCTCAGCCCAACGTCCGGTGATCACCTGTGCTTCGTTCATCAACTCCCAGCCGAAGATCGTCGGATCGTCGCGATAGACAACTCCCGTGATCGTGTTTCTTCGCGTGGCAAGCTTTTCAAGATGCTCACGATAGAGACGTCGCGTTACCGGATTGGAGTAAAAGAGAATCGCCCTTTCCAGCACATTGGGATCCTAAGCTTAGAATTCCACGTGGACAAGTTGTCGCG
>JADMIO011631498.1_pt1 | contig 101934 bp, 70 predicted proteins | sample 8958161 | NCBI WGS metagenome assembly JADMIO01 (sample SAMN16585339, study PRJNA669376) | soil metagenome | isolation source: Crop rotation soil | place: USA: Cullars Rotation, Alabama | collected 2011 | reverse complement strand
CCGCGACAACTTGTCCACGTGGAATTCTAAGCTTAGGATCCCAATGTGCTGGAAATACAGCCGCTGCAAATGCGCGCGGATCTTCCTGCGGGAGGTTATGCCCGGCGCGCGGCACAACACGGTGCTGCCGCTCGCCGGAAAACAGCGTCGCGGCCGACTTACCGTCCGTCGCAGGTACTACACCATCGGTACCGCCGTCGAGGGTAATGGCAGGCACGGCAATCACCGGTTGGGCGGCCAGGCGCTGTTCCATATCCTCGTAAAGCGGAAACCCTTTGGCAAAACCGAGCCGGTGGCGGTAGGAATGAATGGTAACGTCGACGTAATCGGGGTTATCGAAAGCGGCCGCGCTGCGGTTGAATGTATCGTCACCGAACTTCCATTCCGGCGAATTGCGCGTCCACATCAGGCGGGCGATCTCGCGGCGGTTGGCCGTCAGCCCGGCATAGCCCCGCTCGGTCAGGAAATAATACTGGTACCAGAAACCGGCTTCCATTCTGGCAGGCAATGGTAGTGAAGCCTTCCCAATATCCTGGATCAGATAGCCATTCACCGACACCAGGCCGATGCAGCGATCGGGCCATAGCGCGGCGGCTACACAGGCAGCCCTTCCGCCCCAGTCATACCCGGCCAGCAATGCACGGGGAATTTCTAATGCATCCATTAATGCAATTACATCATTACCGACGGCCGCCTGCTGCCCTGCGCGCGGCGTGGCATCGTTCAGGAAACGCGTCGTTCCGTGCCCCCGCAAATGCGGTACGATCACGCGGCAACCGCGCGAGGCGAGCATGGGCGCCACTTCTTCATAGCTATGAATGTCGTAAGGCCATCCGTGGAGCAGCAGCACTGGTATGCCGCCCTTCGGGCCCAGCTCGGCATAGCCGATAGACAGCTCTCCCGCTTCGATCTGCTGAATGGCGCCCAGCGGGTCTTGCCGAGGCATTTCGACGTTGCTGGCAGCTCTCCTGCCCGCGCGGTACATGTGTATGTAGGAGGCCTGCGGCACCATAAAGGGCCCTGCTGCCAGAGTGAGGGCGGCAGTGTCCAGGAAATTCCGGCGACTGTATCGGGCGCTCATTGTGTATTCGGTTTAGGGTCGGAAGAAATTCCCGGCCACCTTGTCGAAGAAGTGAAAGGTGACCTGGGAACTTTGAAATCATATTTACTTGGAAGCCAGGCCCTGGGTATCGACAGTGCTGGCGGCGTTAGCTATGAAAGCGGCTACTTTTGCGGGCTGTGACAGCATTGGCACGTGGCTGGAATTCAGTTCGAGCGACTTTGCACCGATTTTCTTGGCCAAAGTGCGCTGTAAGCCGGGGTTGATCATCCTGTCGTTATTGCCAACAACGAACCACGATGGCTTATCGTGCCAGGCAGCTTTGCTCACTTTCTCGCCTGTGGTAAATGCGGCCCACTGTCCCTGCGTGGCAAGGATCAGCTTGCGCTCGGGCATCGGCAGGTCCTGTGCGAAGTCTTCGAAAATACCCTTGGGTGTAAGCGAAAGGAAGCCTGCCGCATCGGCCTGCACTTGCTCGTTGCCCGGTGCGGGCGTTGCGGTTTTGGCCACGTCGTTCAGCGACTCGCCATTATCCGGCGCGAACGCTGCTACATATACGAGACCTGCTACTTTCGGGTCGTTACCCGCTTCGGAAATGACCACGCCACCCCAGGAATGGCCCACGAGCAGCACCGGCCCGTCCTGCAATGCGATAATGCGTTTGGCGGCGGTTACATCGTCGTTAAGCGAGGTAAGCGGGTTTTGTACCGCCGTCACTTTGAAACCTTTCGCTTCCAGGAGCGGGATCACTTTCGACCAGCTCGACCCGTCGGCGAATGCGCCATGTACCAGTACGATGTTTTTGACGCCCTTTTTCGGCTCTTCGGTTTTTTGCTGCGATTCTATCTGCTGCCGCGAAACAAATGCCAACAGCGCGGTAGCCACCATTCCGATGGCGATTGAGTTAAATTTTGACATGGTATTAATTGGATAAGGGTGAATCTTATTAAAATTTCATTGAACTAGCTGAGGTACTTTTTCAGCTCGGCACCGATTTGCCTGATGTGTGAACGAACGGCCGGCGAAGTGGCCAGGCCATTGAGCAGCCCAAAATCGTGGATCATTCCATTGTAGCGGACCGTCGTTACCGGCACCCCGGCTTCGTCGAGTTTGCGACCGTAGGCTTCGCCCTCGTCGCGGAGAATATCGTTTTCGGCGGTCTGGATAAGCGCCGGCGGCAAGCCTTTCAGTTGTTCCAGGGTTGCCTGCAATGGTGAGGCGTAAATGGTTTTGCGCTCTTTGGGGTCCTCGATATAGAGATCGTACATCCATTTCATCAGCGAACTACTCAGGAACCGGTCTTTACCAAATTTGCGGTAGGATTTGGTTTCAAAATCGGCATCCACAATCGGCCACATCATAACTTGCAGCTTAATCTCCGGCCCGCCTTTTTCCTTCGCCATCAGGCAAGTGACGGTGCTCATATTACCGCCCACGCTGTTTCCTACAATAGCCAGCTTGCTGCCGTCGACGTTGATCATATGCCCGTTGGCCGCAACCCATTTCGTAGCTGCATAAATTTCGTTGATCGCCTGCGGATAGCGCGCCTCTGACGTACGGGAATAGTTTACAAAAACTGCCGCCATACCCGATTCGAGTACGATGTCGCGAACCAGCCGATGGTGCGTCGGGAAATCGCCCAATATCCAGCCGCCGCCGTGGATGAACATAAATGCGGGTAAAGTATCGGTAGCATTTTCGGGGCGTACGATGTGGAGGTCTACCGTGTAGCCGTCGCTGGTGATGGTTTTCAGATCTATTTTAATACCCGACACATCCACTTCTACCGACGCTTGTGCATTGGCCAGTCCAGCCTGCGCATCGGCGAGCGGCAACGTTTCGAGGGCAGGACCTCCGGAATTGTTTACGATTTTCAGAAATTCCCTGACGTCCCTGGACAGGTTAGGATCGGTAGCATAGTCTTTGATAGCTTGCTTTTTTTGCTTCTTTTTCATGTTGGTTAAGTTCTTTTTTTAATAAATCCTGAAAATTTCCCCTCCATAGAATCACCGTGTTGCTGATCGGACTTCGCGGGAACGGCGCGCCGACGTTGGTTTGTCCCGTGCACGAACGGATGGAAAGTGCACACCCCTTACAGCAGCCTCGGTGAGCTGGCATCCGTCATCTTCGTTTCGATGAAAGTGAAATCGGCTGTCCGGGCAGAATTGTCGGACTGTATCACCAGTGAAATCTGCCCGGACGTTATATTCAATTGCAAGGCGCGTGCCAATATTTCAACCAATTGATTTACAATTAGTTGAAAATTAATTACTACGAATTCCATGACGATATTTCGTACAATTACTTGGTACGGCGCTAAATACAGTGGTATGCGCCGGCCGGCTGATGCGGCTACAAAGGTGGCAGGAGCGGCAAAGTCACGCGGAACCAGCCATCCACCTCCTCAATGTGCGGGCTGGCCTGGTTGAGCAGCTTGTATTTGAATGCGATGTTGGACAAACCCACCCCGTTTGACTCTACCCTCACCTTGCGTCGCTGGATATTGTTCTCGATGACCAGTTGCCGTTCTGCTGTCGTACGGATGCGTATGGTGAGTGGCTGGCCGGGCAGCGCCACATTGTGTTTGACGGCATTTTCAACCAGCAGTTGTAATGTAAGCGGCGGTAACAATGCCTCATTATGCCCATCCACTGCCAGCAGATCGGTGTGGACGCTGTTGCCGTAACGGGTACGCAGCAGATGGAAATAGGATTGAATGAAACCCATCTCCTGCCCCAGCGTAGTGAGCTCGCCATCGCCCGCACGCAGCAGGTAACGGTACACGCTGGAAAGCTCGTCGACGTAGTCAATCGCCCGGCTCGGGGTTTCGTCGATCAGCGAGGATAACGTGTTGAGCGCATTGAAAAGAAAATGCGGGTTGACCTGGCTCTGCAATGCTTTCATCTGCGCTTCGGTGTGCTGCTGTTTCAGCTGTTCCAAAATCAGGTCTGCTTCAAGTTGCCTGCGCAAATGCTGCTCCCGTTCGCGGATCAGTTCCTGCTCGGCCATCACCTGCCGCATCGCCTGACGCCGCTGCCGGTACGAGATACCGAGCGATACCAGTGAGAGGTCGAGGAAAATGCCTGCCTGCATGAGAAAACCGGGGTGAATGATCAGAGGCAGCGTATCCAGCGCTGCAATGCCATTACCGAGGTGCATATGCAACGACACCGTCGACAATATCTCACCCACCCACAATGCGACCGTACCCGCGAAAAAGAAGCGGGCAAGGATGTCGGTCCGCCTGAGATGCCTGACGAACGTGTAGAGAATACTGAGGTTCGTGGCAACCACGACAATGGAGCGGATCACATTCAGCTGGGTTTCGTGCCAGCCGGTGCGCCAGAGGTCGGAAAACAGGTTGAAATATATTTCCGGCAAAGTGAATGCAAACCAGGCGCATTGCATGATCCGGTACCATCGCACAAGCCGCGGGTTGCTGCTCAGGTCTATGAATTCCAGCGCCAGTTCGAGGTATATGATTGAAAACAAATAGAATGGGACCGTCCTTCCGAAAGCCACCACATGATCGGCCAGGGTCAGTGTTTCTAATCCGAAGGAGGTGATCCACAAAAAAACATACAGGCTGTACAAAAGGTAAATGCGATCCCGACGAACTACCCATTGCAGCAGGTTAGCGGCCAGCAATACGGCAGCAGCGCCGATAAAAAGCAGTAACCATTGTTGGTAGCCGGGTAGAGGTAAAGTCATGAACAGGAAGGGTGATATTCAGACGAAAATACATAAAAGTCGTTTCATCCCCTTCATTTTACAGTTCATCTGAGTGAGCGTAGGCAACGGGTAGCACGTGCACTATTTTTGTCCCATTCAAAACGAGTAATATTAGCCATGAAAATTCAACGTATACTTTTTGCTACCGTTCCCTTCGACGGGCATTTCAGCCCGCTAACCGGCCTGGCCGTCCACCTCAAACAGCTCGGGCATGATGTCCGCTGGTACGTGGGCGGCCACTACGGTGAGCGCGTCACGAAACTGGGGCTGGTGCATTACCCGTGCGTAGAGGCACCGGTAATCAACCAGGGGAATATGGAAGAGCTGTTCCCTGAGCGCAAAACGATCAAAAACCCGATCGCCCGCGCCCGGTTCGATGTGAAGCACACCTTCCTGAGCCCCATTCCCGGGTATGTCGACGATCTCGTGAAGATCCACGGCGAATGGCCGTTTGACCTCATCGTTTATGACCTGGCCTGCCTGGGCGCATTGTTCGTTCAGGAATTGCTGGCCGTCAAAGGAGTGGCCGTGGGCGTGCTGCCATTGTTCGAAAGCGAGTCGAACCCGCCGTCCGACGACCCCGCCCGGAATGCCATCGCAAGGTCGGTAACCCGCTGGGCTAAGCGCGCCAAAATCCATTTTCAGTTCAACATCATCATGAAACCGTGCAGCATATTGTTCAACGAGCTTCGTACCAGATACGGCCTGCCCCAGGAGCCCGGCTTCATGTTCGACGCGGTGTTCCGGAATGCCAGCCTGTACCTTCAAAGCGGCGTCCCGGGTTTTGATTATCCGCACAGGAAGCTAAGCCCCAATGTCCGGTTTGTCGGACCGCTTCTGCCCAACAAATCGAACGGGAGGACTTCATTTCGGCAAGCCGACGAAACTTTGAAATACAAAAGGGTTATTCTGGCTACCCAGGGGACATTTGAGCGGGACGTAGAGAAGATCATCGTCCCCACGTTGGAAGCCTTCAAAAACGACCCCGATACGATGGTGATCGTCACCACGGGCGGCTCCGGTACGGAGGCATTGCGCCAGCGTTACCCGCAGCCTCATTTCCTCATTGAAGATTTCATCGATTACGACGCCGTAATGCCTTACGCGAGCGTGTACGTCACAAACGGGGGCTACGGGGGCGTGATGCTCGCGCTGCAACACAAGCTCCCGATCGTGGTGGCGGGCGTACATGAAGGCAAAGACGACATTGCCGCTCGTGTGCATTTCAATGGCGTCGGGATCGACCTGAAAACGGAAACGCCCAAAGCGGGCCAGCTCCGGCGTGCGGTCACAGCCGTGTTATCCGACAGCAGTTACCGCAGGCGGGCAGCCCGACTCAGCGAGGAGTTCAGGAAATATCCCGCCAATGAAATCGCAACCGGTTACATTGGCGGGCTTGTTTGAACGGCCGGGACTATCTGGAAACCGATATCTCTTCCTTCCGCGGCGCCCCCAGGATCATTTTTTCAATGGAAGCCATTTTCGAATCCATCGCTTCGAGCCGGGCTTTCAACTGATCATTTTCCTGCTGTAATTGTCTTGTACGTTTTTCAAGCGCCTGGATAGCGGCCATATTCACGCCGTCGATATCGCCGGTATTGATCGTTGTGTCGTTCGCAATTCCGTCCAGGCCAAAGGCTGTATAAAAATCCTGCGCCATGGGCCCTATGTGCCTGGTGGTCGCAGGCTGGCTTTTATAATTCCAGCTCGTGAGGGGTAACTGCGCTACTTTATGGAGGATCTTTTCGGTATCCAGCGCCTCGAAATTCTCCTTTTTCCGTCTGTCGCTGACCGTATTCCACGATCCTCCGCCCGCGGCAATTTCGACCCCGCTCGTGAGGCCCTGATTGGTAAAAACGCGTGCTCCGCCTGCAAAACGCATGGTCAGCTGATTATTGACGGTACTGTAAGCGCTGTCGCTGCTGAAACTGGCGCTGGCGTCGCTGATCACGAAAGACCCCTGGTGCCTCACGCGTGCATTCTTGCCAAGCGCAAAAGAAAAATTCCCCCGCGCACTGTTTTGCAGGCCTATTGCTACTGCAAATGATCCATGGGCAATAGACGGGCCTATAACAATTGAGGCAAGCCCGCCTGCGATCGACGACGGACCAATCGCTACGGCGTCGTCGTTAGTCGCCTGCGCACCGCTGCCCAGTGCAATGGCGCCTACCGCGCTCGCCGTTCCGTTGAATCCCAGCGCACGATCTGCCGATGCGGTGCCATAGTGTCCAAGCGCTACGGATGCCTCTCCGGTTGCGGTAGTTGCCAAACCGGCCGAAAAAGAGCTCGAACCGATAGCACGCACATGCTGGCCCGCTGCGAACGAGTAATTGCCTATATTGGGAGTATTCCAATAGGCACTGGAAAATCCTCCAACATAGCCGACGCGGAATGCAGCCTTATCCACATACCACATCATACGCCGCCCTTCGCCGGTAACGGGTACAGGTTTGTTTTCGGCGACGTCACCGGGAGCGGCGAAAACGACGCTGCTGTCGGCCACGTGGAGGCCAGCCTTAGGCGTAAGAGTACCAATCCCCACCTGGGCATGGGCATAAAGGGATGCACTGAGAAAGAAACTAGTGATGACAATTCGTTTCATATCGATGAATAAGGGAAGGTTAATAATTATTCAACAACCAGCTTGCGATTCACAACCCCCTGGTTGGTAGTAAGTTTCAAAAGATACAACCCGGAAGCAACGCCATTCAGGCTCACCTGTACAGAACCGTCGGACAGCGATGAAGTACGCACAGGTACCTGCCGCCCAAGCATATCCCAAAGGCTCACTTCGCCTGCTGCAATGCCGGTGGAAACAGTTACCATACTTGCCTTGCGGGCCGGGTTCGGGTATACGCCCGCATACTGGCCCGCACCGCGTGGTTGGAGGGAAACAGCCCTTGACAAACTGAAAGTACCATCCAAATCGACGGAACGGAGCCGGTAGTAAACGGTTTGCAGCTGGTTGCCGAACGAACGGTCCGTAAAGTTGTACCGTTGCAGGGCATTACTATTACCCGCCGCAGCCACCGTGCCGATTTTCTGAAAGCTTCTTGCATCAATGCTTCGTTCGACGTCAAAATGAGAAGCATTCTCCTCACTGGTAGTTTGCCATTCAATCAATGCATTGTTTTCGACCGCCTTCGCATTGAAACTGACCAGCGTTACGGGCAATCCGGCTTCCGGAATAGCACCGAGTGTGAACGGGCTCCAAGTCGATATCACCTCGCTCGTTACAAAACCTGCCGTCAGTGTGCCCGTCACATTATGCCCTTCGTTGAGCCAATTACCTCCGGTAAGGTGGGCTACGCTGAAAACATTCGGGTTTTCGGAAACGGTAATGGACGGATTTTTATAATCATCGTATGTGATAATTACCTTGCCGGTTGCGGTGCCTTTCGGCGCGAGGTCCCAGTACTCTTCATTGTTATAGGCTTCGAGGGCAATGTTGGAGGCGCCGGTCGTCGTGAATGTCCCGGTGCCGGCGTCTCCGGCAAAGTAACGGACGCTCATTCCGGCGCTGTTATCGGTTAGTTCCACCGTAGCAGGCTGGTACCTGACCCCGTCCCCGACCGGGTAAACAAAACTGCCAGTCCCGGTTTTCACCACGTAGCCATTCACGTGCCTTTCATCGGATACGCCCAGCACTGATGCGGTATCACCAATCACGAGCGCGGCTACATCGTTAGTAGCATCCACGATGCCGTTTACGAGATTCACCCTCGCGCCGACCTTGATACTATTGTCCAACACAATGCCTGCGGGATTGTTGATCGTCAGAAAACGGGTAAAATAAGTTTGGGTACCACTCACGGTCTGCGCATCAGTGCCGTCTAACGTCAATGCACCCGTATCAGCCTCGGCCATCGCCTGGTTATTGACCAGGTTCCCGGAGACGAAAACATTGCCATTATTGGTAAAAGCCCCCCCGCTCAATTCCAGGTTACCTTTTACCTGCAAAATGCCGCCCTGGATCGTTACGGTCCCACCGGCACTGGACAAGCCTTGCGCAAAGGCGCTCCCACCGAACCCGGCAAGGACCGCCACAATATATATAGCTTTCATTTGGAATAAATTTGATTAAAAACAGGAAGTTGAGCTGCACAAAATGCACGAAGTTAAAACACCCGGTTTCCGCCCGGGATCATGCGCCGCCGTGCCATCACCAGGCCTCCTCCCAGCGCAAGGGCCAGCAACCCGAACCCGGCAAGTCCCATCCAGGAATTCCCATTATTGTCATGCATTTGCTGGCGAAGTGCCGCATTATCCGCTTTCAGGCTTTCCAGTTCCGCCGCCAGGTTCCGGGTGCGCTCTTCCAGCGCTTTAATGCCCGCCAATGCCACGCCGTCGGCATCCACGGTGCCGATGCTACGGTTATCACTACCCAGCCCGAACGCCGCATAAAAGTCTTGCGCCGTGGGCCCGATGTGGCTGATATTTTCCGCCTCCGTTTTATAGCTCCATCTTGTCAGCGGGAGTTTCTGAAGTTTTCGCAGGACTTCTTCATACGAAATTTTTTCGAAGCGATGTTTTTTGTTCACATCGGAGACGCTCTGCCAAACTCCGCTTGTTGACAGGTAAGCACCGGTGGATGTAGATATAACCGCATTCGATTGTCCCCAGTTACTCACCGAAGCGCCGCTCTGGAGCGTCACGCCGGTACTGAGATTGGACGCCGTAAATATCCGGAACCCACCGCTGACGCGCCAGTTGGCCGAGTGGTTCACACCGGCCCGGATCGTATCTACGCTCGACCGGTCGGCGAACACGAAACTTCCCTGCCGGGCATTGGTATGCGCATGATAACCCATGGCGACCGAAGCAGCTCCGCTCGCGACATTGTTTTCACCTACTGCAAATGACGATTGCTGCGCGGCGGTCGTCCGTAAACCAAAAGCAGTTGCGTTGCTGGCCGATGCCCGCACATCTTGTCCGATCGCCACGGAATAGTCTCCGATATTGGCCGCATCCCATTGCGTACTGTTTACACCTCCTCCGCGGAAAGCGCCCTTTCTTGGGTACCACATCAGGCGTGTACCAGCTCCTTCGACAGGTACGTCAACGCCTGATCCGTCTCCATTGAATTCACCGCCAAACAGAAACGCGCCGTCTTGAAAAACGATCATGTTCTTGTTTTGCGCGGCATCCCGCCCAACCAGGAGTGTGTCCGTCTTTTGCGCATACACGCCCACAGGTACAAGTAAGGAACAAAGCAAAGTTTTTAAGACAGGTTGCCGCAGGAACGAGTTGGACAATTTTCTGCGGGAAGATTTTAGGGTAAAGCTTGCATTCATAAGACAGATAGGATTAGATGTTGTTATAAAAAATACAACTATTTCCAAAAATACAACTATGAATATGAAATACTTCTAAACACTATTGTGATCTTTTTGTAGAATTCATTTACAACTCGTGAACCTAACCCTGGCCATCCGGTGTCGTTCTTTTATGTGAGGCACCCGAAATTTGTAACTCATTGATTTACCGACCGAAACCGCGTGAGCGGAATCTCCCCTGACCGTTTAATAAGTATTTATATCAAAGCGCCGCGGAATGTGGTCCCGCGGCGCTTTTGCATTAACAATTCTATTAGATCATTGCGCGAATTTGCGCTGTTTCGTTTCCATCTCGGTCGGAAAATCGGAGGGGATAGGAATGTCCACTTTCCCGGTTGCGACCCATTGGCTGCCGCGTTGCAGGCAGGTAATGAAGCCCACGCATTCCACCGAGTAATCCGCGTGGCCCAATGCCATGTGAAAAATGCGGCCCTTGCCGTAGCGGAGGGCGATCAACATGGGCTCGTTGCGGTCTGTGCCGTTGTTGGTTTTAGGAGAAAATGCCGTGGCCAGGATCTGCATATTTTCGGCGGGGCCACGCAGGCGGTCATACAACTCGTCGCGGCTGTGCAGCCAGCTTGCAGGCATGCCCTTGGTAATGGGGTGGTTCGGTTCACGAACGGTGATTTTAAACTCCATTTGCGCACCGTGCGAACCGGCCTTGCCCGGCTGCATGTCGCGCACCTCTTTGCCGTTCTGGTCGTAGTATACATACGGACCGTCCTTTTCCGTCCGGTCACCCCAGCCGCCGAGACCGATCATCTGGTTGTAGGCAGGCCATTGCGGGAACGAGTTATTGGCCGCGTGAATGACCACGAGTCCACCGCCGTTTTTCATAAATTTTTCAAAATCCTTCTGGGCCTCAGCCGACCACGGTGCTGCATTCCAACCGAAGTTGCAGATCACCACATCGTAATTTGAAAATTCGGGATGAAAAGTGGAATCCATTTTGGGCTGCTTCAATGCCTCGGTTGCCGGACCGTTCTTCACCGGATACTCCTGCACAAGCTTGTCGCCCTGCCAGGTGTAGCGCGTGCGCTGGATGTCCACGCTGAATTTTTTAGTGTCTTCCAGATAGTATTTCATCATGGCCGTGATCTTCGGCCATTGCTCGTGGTTGTTCTGCCCATCGACAATGAGGACTTTCACGGGCGACTTTTGCGCTGATGATGGAATGCAAACACTGCCACCAAGTAATGCGAGCAGGAAAATCAGGATTTTGTTTTTAAATGTCATAAATCGACGGGTTATGGGGAAAATGTGCGATTCCAATCAAGAGCAGACAATAGGCCCTATTTACCCATTACCGGTAATCCGCTTGGTACGCTTTCGGGAATTGATTTGTCAAATGAATCGTCGTTGAGCGTATTCAGGAATTCGACGATCCGGGAAATATCTTTGAAATTGACGTCCATATGCGTCGCAAGTGGATCAACCTGGCCTTCCTTGACGTTCGGGTTCGGCAGTTTACCGCCTGCGATATCCTCGTAGAACATCAACACCTGGTCGAGGGTAGCGAACTTGCCGCTGTGCATGTAGGGGCTCGTAAACCGAAGGTTCCGCAGCGAGGGCGTCCTGAATGCATACTTTTTATCGGCGCCCGAATCGCTTTCCTTCCTGTTGTCGGTATCGGGCACGCCCAGGGTGTGCAGTTTAAAATCGGAGAACATCGGGCCGGAGTGGCATTTGGCGCAACCGGTGACGAGGAATGCATTCATCCCCTCCTTTTCACCGGTCGATAATGCATTGCTGTCGCCACGCATGTACTGGTCGAAGCGCGTGTTGGTAGCCACGAGCGTGCGCTCATATGAGGCTAGCGCGCGGGCAAGGTTCAATTGGCTGACAGGCGACTGATCTGTCGGAAACGCCACCGAAAACAGCCGACGGTACTCGGGGATCCGGGAAAGCCTTATTACCACCTCGTCCAGGATTCCCGTTTCGTGGAAGCCGTTTCCACGCATTTCTTCCAAAGTTTTGATAGGCTCCAACGCCTGTTGTTCCAAACCTTTGGCCCTCATATCCCAGAACATCGGGGCTGAGGCGGGATCGTACTCCTCATTATTTCTGAGCCCGTTGAAGGCCGTATTCAGTACGCTCTGGGAATTTCTTTTGACAAACGGAATGTCGTTAGGGTCCACGAACCGGCGGCCCTGTCCCCGCCCGACTCCATTTACGCCGATCGAAGTTTCTAGGAATTCTGCATAGTTGAATTCAGGCTGATGGCAGGTTGCGCAGGCCACATCCTTATTCCCCGAAAGCACCGGATCAAAGAACAGCAATCTGCCCAGCGCCACTTTTTCGGGCGTCGAAGGGTTATCGGCAGGGTGAGCGGCCGTCAGCGGCAATGCGCCGAGGTCCGCGACGGTTTCCACACGTTCTTCCTTCTTCCCCGATGCGGCATCCCGCTTGCCGCCGCATGAAAAAAGCATAGTGGCGGCAACCAGGGTCAAAATACAATTCCTTAACACTTCATTCGATATTCCTGTCATTCCAATCTCAATATTCAAACCCAAACACCCTTATATAAGGCAAGCAGGAGCTGAAATTTACCATTGGAACGACATGAATAACAATGACGAAGGTCATACCCGGGTGTTTTAATCGGCCCGCAGGTTCCTGACCGGGTTTAGCAGCGCCGTTTTCACAGCCTGGAAACTAATTGTAAAAACAGCCAGCAACAACGCTGCAAGCGCCGCCATAGCCGGTACTTCCCAGCCGATAGCGATGCGATAGGCAAATGCATCCAGCCAGCGCTCCATGGCCCACCAGGCCAGCGGAAGTGACACGGCAATGGCTATGAGCACGAGTAGCAGAAAGTCGCGCGAGAGCAGAAACGCCACACTCCCTACCGAGGCACCCAGCACTTTACGGACGCCCACCTCTTTCACGCGCAGTTTCGCCGAATAGGCTGACAACCCGAAGAGGCCAAGGCAGGAAATGAAGATCGACAATGCCGCAAAACCATTGAAAACCTTGCTCATGCGGTTCTCGGTAACGTACAGTTTGTCCAGGTTTTCGTCCAGGAAAGAGTAGGTAAATTTGCTGGACGGCGCCAAGGCGTGGACACGGCTTTCGAGGAACCCGATCGTCGCGGGCAGCGAACCGCCTTTCACTTTGACCAGAATATAGTTGATACGGTAGGGATTGTACTGGATCACCAGCGGCTCCACACCCGCGTGCAGGGAGGCGAAATTGAAGTCTTTGACCACACCGACAATCGTCCCGGTGTCGCCCTCGGCAATGAATGCTTCGCCTACGGGGTTTTTAAGCCGGTATGATTTCACCGCGGCTTCATTAAGGATAAATTCATGGTTTTTGATCTCGGGAAACTGGCTGCGGAAAGCTCTTCCTTCTTTGAGCTGAATGCCCAGCGTGGTCAGCAGCTTATCGTCCGACCAAAGCATTCGCGCGTTTTCCGGCATCGGATCCTGGTTTGCGCGGTGCAGCGGGGTAGCCGTATAGTTTCCGAAACGTTCGCCCGGGAGCGTGGAAGTGATCGAGAAACTGGCGATGCTGCTGTTTTTCGCCATTTCGTCCGTCAGCGCACTGTATTTTTCGCGCATCTGGTCATACATGGTCACAGCTACTACCTGGTCTTTATCGAACCCAAGGTCCTGATCATGAAACAACTGCATTTGCCGGTAAACGATCATCGTACCGAATATCATAAAGACGGAGACCGTAAACTGGAAGACGATCAGCCCTTTCCTGACCATATTGACCGTCGTCCCGGAAAGCCGCTTGCCTTTCAGCGACACCACCGGGTTGAAACGTGCCACAAACCAGGCCGGGTACAGGCCCGCAAGCAATGCAATACCTGCAACGAGCAATGCAACAATGGCCATATTAGGCAAAGTAAACATGCTATCGAACACAAAACCGCCCGAAGAGACATTGGTATAATAGGGAATGATAATCTTGAACAACAATACCGCCACAGCCGTGGACAACAGGGTAATCATCAGCGACTCGCCCAGAAACTGCCGCAGTAACTGGCCGCGCGTGCCGCCCACGACTTTCCGAAGCCCGATCTCTTTCATGCGATTGAAGGCCAGCGCAGTAGAAATATTGATAAAATTGACGGTCGCTACCAGCAGTATGAAGATGGCGGCCACGGCAAAAATGTAGATATAAGTAATGTCGCTGTTGGGATACATTTCCTTTTCCAGCTTCGAATGCAGGTGAATGTCACGGATCGGCTGCAAATGCAGGTGCTGCGTTGCAAGAATCTTCTCTTCGGAATCGCCTGAGGGCGCGTAGAATTTGGCGGCAAATGCAGGCAATGCCGCTTCCACCTGCGCGGGAGTAGCGTCTTTGCGCAGCAGTACGTAATTGTAAAATCCCGACCAGCCGATATTCTCCATCGACTGCTTGTCAATGTACCGCTCGATGGTGGGCATGGAAACCAGGTAATCGAACTGGAAATGACTGGGAAAATCGAACGCTTTCACGACGCCCGTGACGAGCAGCGGCAGCCTGGCCCGGTCATCGGTGATCGTTTTGCCCATCGGATCGGCGTTCCCGAAGTATTTTTTTGCCATCGCCTCGCTCAGCACGATCGTATTGGCGTCTTTCAATGCCGACTTCGGATCGCCCGCAATAAACGGCAGCTCAAACGTCCCGATCACTTCCGCGTTGGCAAAAAAGCCCCCTTTTTCTTCAAACCGCTTCACATCGCCTGACGGGCTGGCGTAACTGAAAAGCTGGTAAGGGAACAACCGGTGCAACCTGACACCCGCTTCGATCTGCGGCAATGCGCGTTGCAGCGCAGGTACCAGCGGCGGCGGCGTGGCGGCCCAGTGCCGGCTATCCTCGCCGGTGCTTTCGTAAGTTACCCGGTAAATCCGGTCGGCTTTTTCAAAACCTTTCTCGTAACTCAGTTCATGGCGGATATGAAACGTGATCAGGAGCACGCCAGCGATACCGACGGCCAGTCCTGTGATGTTGACCAGCGAAAAAGTCTTGCTTTTCCAGAGATTGCGCCAGGCAATTTTGATGTAATTTCTGAACATATCGGACGGATGTTTTTACCGGAAAGAATATATCTTCTGCAGTTGGGGAGTTAAAAAGCAATGCCAGGAATTTAACTTACTGTATTACAACCATTTACGCGAACCTAAATGCAGATAAGTGTCCGTTATCGTACAGATGTGACCGCCGACGGGCCTGCGGCCGACCATGGACCATGGTCGCCGCAGGCCGTCATCCGCCCCGGGAACTTAACCTCCGCACTTTGCATTTGATTTGTATAATACAAAAAAAGCCAATGCATACCGAAACGCTGCAACAGTTTTACGAACGCACGAAACAGCCGATGCCCGCGGAGCTGGCTTCGCAGGCGAATGTGAGCCATTTTAATGTAAAACAACGCACCTGCCTGAACAGGATGACGCCCTACAACCGGCGTGACTACTATAAAATATGCCTGATCATCGGCCAGGGTGTGCATCTGGCGGGCGACAAGGAAACACCCATTGAAAGCGCCGGCATTATCTTTTCAAACCCCGGGGTACCCTCTTCCTACCATGCTATTTCGGAATCGCAAACCGGGTTTTACTGCCTTTTCAACGACACATTTTTACTGAACAGCGTCCGGCAGGAAATACGCTACCGAAGCGCATTGTTCAACCCTGCCATTCAAGCGGTTATCCCACTGGACGTCGTCGACAGGGAACGTTTCAGCCACCTTTTCAGCGAGATGGATGGCTTATTATCAAGCACATACACGTACAGGTTTGACATGATACGGAGCTTGTTGCAGATGATCATCCTGGAAGGGATCCGGTTGCAGGGGCCCGTTGCGAGCGAAAACACCAACGACCGCCTGATTTCCCGTTTCTTCGGGTTGCTCAACCAGCAATTCCCCGTCGACTCCCCGGAAAACCCGCTGAGATTGCTCACGCCAGCTGCTTATGCCGACCAGCTGAGCATTCATGTCAACTATTTAAATAATGTACTCAAAAGATCGACAGGCAAAACTACCCGGGAGATCATCCATGAGCGCATTGTGGAAGAAGCCAAAACGCTGCTGCTGAACACAGACTGGGACGCTGCCCAGATCGCCTACACGCTCGGGTTCGAGTACCCTTCCCATTTCAATAAATATTTCAAACAAAATACACAGACCACTCCCCTGCTTTTCCGCGAGCAGCTCCGGCATGCCAACTGACATTTGATTTGTATAAGCATTGCTTTGATTCTTATTACCTGCGGATTTGCTTGTAGCCCTACCTTTGGGACATTAATAGCAAGCATATGAAAACACTTAAAGAATCCAATAAAGCAATAAGTACAGTCCTCGCCCTTAGCCTGATCCCGATCACGGGCTTTGCGCTCGACGTGTTCATTCCCTCGCTCCCGGCTATGAGCGACCGGCTGCACGCTACGCCCGAGGCCGTACAATTATGCATCTCCATTTTTCTCGCGACTTACGGTATAAGCCAGTTATTGATCGGCGGCTTACTGGACAGTTACGGCCGCTTTTGGCCCAACATATTCGCGCTGGCCGGATTCAGCGTCGCCAGCTTTGTCATCGCAAACACCGAAAGCCTGGAAGTTATATATGTAATGCGGGCGATTCAGGGTGTGATGTCGGCGGTGATTGTGGTCAGTAAAAGATCGTTTTTCTTCGACCTTTTTGAAGGCGAAAAACTGAAACATTATACCAGCCTTTTCTCCGTGATCTGGTCGGCGGCGCCCATTATTGCACCTTTCCTGGGCGGGTACCTGCAAACCCGCTTCGGCTGGCAATCCAATTTTTACTTTCTCGGATTTTTCGGGCTCGCATTTCTTGTGCTGGAACTTGTGTTCAGTGGCGAGACTATTGCCTCCAAAGCACCGTTTCGTTTGAAAACCATCGGTAATGCCTACCGGTCGATGCTTGGGACCTGGGATTTCACGTCCGGCCTGCTCATTCTGGGGCTGTCGTACGCCGTTTTGATGATTTATAACATGTCGAGCCCGTTCCTGATCGAGGAAGTAATGCATTATTCTGCCACGGTCACCGGCAACTGCTCCATGATTTCGGGCCTGGCCATGCTGGGCGGGAGCCTGTTATCCAAAGCACTCATTTCCAAACCGTTCTACAAAAGGTTATTCACAGCTGCCGTCGCGCAACTGACCGTATCGGGTGCGCTCATTCTGCTGACGTTACAGTACCACAACCTGTACACGCTGATGATCTACGTGATTTTGCTCCACTCGGCATCCGGCTTCATCTTCAACGGCATGCTTGCCTATTGCCTCACCCGCTTTTCACAATTCGGCGGATTGGCGAGCGGCCTGACGGGCGGCGGGTATATTCTCTCGACCTCGGCATTCAGCTACATCGTCGTCAAAGCCATCCGGATCGACAGCCAGGTTTGGCTTGGCGCCGGCTACGCGGTACTCATTTTTGCGGTGCTGACGTTGATACTGCGCACGAAATGGCTCGAACGCGGGACAAAAAGCGAGGTGAAGGAGCAGGATGTTGCATTAATTATCGAGTAGATTTGGGCGGAGAAGCAATAATTGATAATCCAAAAATCGATATCAATTATTGGCTTCTTTATCCGCGTTTTCTTCAAAAAAATCAATGGCAATCCGGCATAGCATTTCACTTTTCAACTCTGGCATTTCGTGTCCCATATTAGGATAAATACATAACTGCCCTTTTTTAAGCGACCGGTACATTTCAATGCTGTGTTCCAACCGGATCATATCCCGGTCGCCCCGAATTACCAATACGGGAACAGCAATACTGCTCAGTTTTTCTTCCGAAACCTTAATTTCTCCCGACCACATTTTTTGGCTGTCCTCCCAAAACTTAATCCACTTATCGGGTTGAGGGTTCAATTTTTGGTAGTTTGTCAGCCAGTCTTTGTCCTCCTTTACGGCTTCGACTGTATATTCTTTTAATAAATCGCGCCCTTCCTGCGTCAGGCCGCTTGACTTTATATTGGAAGCTCCGCTTATTACTTTCTTTACCTTATCCGGCCTATTCGCAGCGAGTAAGAGCGCCGTGTTGCCACCCATGCTCCATCCCATTACGTAAACGCTATCCAGTTTCAGCTGGTCGATTATTTCCGAACAATAGTCGGCCAATAGCTCGCCACTCAGGCTGTCGGCTTGCTCCGAACGTCCGTGCCCGGGCGCGTCGGGTGCTATAATTCGAAAATGTTTTGATAATTGTGGTATAATAGCGCCCAGATTTTCAATCGATCCTAAACCCTGATGCAGAAGCAACAGAGGCGCACCATTTCCGTATTCTTCATAGTAAATCTTTGTGCCCTTAATCGTCAGGTATTGGCCCTTATCCGACCCGTATTTGATCGGTACTTCCGCATCTTCTGCCTTTTTGCAGCCAATAAGTGCAATGCCAATGATCAGGTAGCAAAGAAATTGTTTCATATCAAATCAGGCTTTATCAATCCAATACGCGGTCCGATACCTGTATGCGGCAGTTATTTTAAAATTCAACTACTTTACCCTGAACGGTAAAATTGGTTTGCGCGCGCTTGCGGGAGCTCATCGTGACGAGGTAGCAAGCTATCAGGTACTTACCACTTAATAGATTTTTAGTGACTTACTAGTAGTTCCCAACGGTTAATAACTTGTAGTAAATTGATAATCAGCATTATCAACAGTAAGCTCCACCGTTTATCCCCTAACCAGATGAACTACTACTCCCTTAAAAATCCAGCCCAACGCAGCACAGGTTTTCCAGTTGCTGTCGCTTCCAGGATGTGTATCTTCCCATGGATTTGCCTGCTTGCATTGCTCCTCCCCCTCGTTGTGGAAGCCCAGCCGCCTGGTGTATTGTGGAAAAAAACGCTGGGGGGATCAGCCAACGATAATGGCAACGACATTATCAAAACCCTGGACGGCGGATCGCTCGTCGTAGGCAGTTCCAGTTCCAGCAATGGCGATGTAACTGGCGCTCACGGGCTCGCCGATGTGTGGGTGATGAAGCTCGATGCCGACGGCGACCTCGACTGGCAGAAAACTTATGGCGGGATCAGCAATGATTATGGCTCTACCGCGGTGGCAACGGCTGATGGTGGCTATTTTATCATCGGCCACACGATGTCCAACGATGGCGACGTGTCGGGCAACCACGGCAGTTTGGACAATTGGGTGATCAGGGTCAATTCGGTGGGCACAATTCTCTGGCAAAAGACTTACGGTGGTACCGGCTCCGATGCCGTTAGCGGCGCCAGCATGCTCGGCACAGGCGATCTGGTGATCGCCGGTTATACGAATTCCAACAATGGGGACGTCTCCGGAAACCACGGCGGAACGGACTACTGGCTTTTGAGAATTGACCCGGCCGGCACTATTCTTTCTCAGAAATGCTTCGGCGGAAGCTCCGAAGACTATGCGTTGGGAGTGGGACTTTCATCCGACGGCAATGTCGTCCTGACAGGATTTACCATATCCACAGACGGGGACGTAACAGGCAACTTATCAGGACTTTATAGCGGAGGCTGGACGATCAAAACTACTCCGGCGGGCACATTGCTCTGGCAGAGATATGTGGAACCTGACGATTTTGGAGAATTGTGGATACAAGATGTTGTCACAACCAATGACGGATTCATCGTGGCAGGTAAGAATTCTGACGGCATGTATACCGATTTATGGCTAGTGCGCTATGACGAAGCCGGCAATAAGGTCTGGGAAAAACAATATGGCGGATTCCAGGAGGACATCGCTTACAATATAACAACCATGCTCGATGGTGGCTTTTTGGTGGCCGGGCACACCTGGGACACGCCTTTCGACGGGGTTACACGCGGGTGGGGCAATTTCTGGGTCATGAAGATCGGCACCCCGGGGAATATCATATGGGAAAAAGTACTTGGAGGGACCGCAGCTGAGTCAGTTCATGGCGCCATCGTGAATACCGACGGCAGCATGGTCATAGCGGGTACTTCCTCCTCCAACGACGGCGACGTCTCGGGTAACCACGGGATGAGCGATGTTTGGGTGGTAAAACTGGATGTCGACCCTGCGCTTCCGGTATCGTTGATCAGTTTCTCGGCGCAACCCGACGACAATTCTTCGGTCCGGCTAAAATGGGTGACGGCCAATGAAATCGACAACGCCGGCTTTGAACTGGAAAAGAGTAAGGATTTGAAGGATATTATCACGGTTGTCAAAATCCCGCCCGTTGCGAAAGAGGGAAGCACGCACAACTACACCTATACGGACGAGACGCCATTTCAGGGTACGAGCTATTATCGGTTAAAACAAGTCGATCTGGATGGCAAGATAACTATCTATTCCTGGCGGTCCGTCGTGGTCAATCAGTATTATACGATCTTTCCCAATCCGACCCCGGCAAAACGGTTCCGTTTACGGCTCGACGAGCCGGGTAATGCGGCTATCCGGATCTACGATATGCATGGCAATTTGATACCTTCGAAGGTGAAGAGAGATAGTGCCGGATTGGTCGAAATATGGCTACCGGAACACACCCCGCCGGGAACGTACCTGTTGCATGTTACGGAGCGCGGAAACGGCCGTCAGCATCGCCTGGTGGTCGAATAACACGGCTAATGCATCCTATTTACCACCCGGATAAGCGTACCCGAAAAGCCCCGCGATACCTGCGTATTTGCGGGGCTTTTTTGAATGCCTATTTCCAGACGCGCACCATACCACCATTCCTGAAAAGATTAAAAATAAATTAGAAAAAATAAGAAACCGCTTTATTGTAATTCTTATACTTTTTCGATCTTTATGACGTCTCAGCCAAAGCAGACGCTCAATCCCTAACAGAACGTAAAGCATGTCCCCTATCAAAAATTTATCTCCTGGCCTGTTACCGCATATCCGGTCAAAATACGGACCAACGTATAGCACTATAAGTAACTGGCGGTTTCCCAAATAACCTCCCGGCTCCCGGCCCGTACTGTCTTTCTCCTCTTTTTGGAATAGCTACTATTTTTTAACCGATCACTTACCGATCGGTTACAACCATGGGTAACCCGCGTGTGTCACGTGTTTGCTATATCCTTTCAACAATGGAAAGCTTAGTCAACAATAGGTTCGGGGATGTTTTTGAAATATCCAGCACCAAGTGCATCAGGAAATAATAACTCAGATTATTGATGGATTCCGCTCCGGCAACATCGCTTATTATTGCAACTTATAACTGGGCGGAAGCGCTGCATTGCAGCCTTTTGAGTGTTATTAAGCAAAAAATCTTACCCACAGAGGTAGTCATCGCCGACGATGGCTCCGACAACCGGACGAAAGAAGTTGTCCGCAAAATGCAGGAGACATTTCCTGTGCCGATCATCCATGCGTGGCACGAGGACCTGGGGTTCCGTAAAAGTCAGATCCTCAACAAGGCCGTCGGACAATGCTCGGGCTCATACGTGATCCAGGTGGATGGCGATGTACTCCTGCATTCCTCATTCATACGGGACCATCTGGCCGCGGCCGAGCGAGGAGCCTTCATACGCGGTACACGTGCACGGCTCACGCCCGCGAAGACCGACGAATTGCTCCGGAATGCCGATACGAACGTCGGCTTTTTCTCAAAAGGGGTTTATAACAGACTCAATGCCATGCGGTTACCTGTATTACAGTCACTGGGGCAGCGCAAGGAAATGACGAGCCGGAGCGTCCGCGGCAGCAACCTGGCCTATTGGAAAGACGACTTCCTGCGCGTGAACGGATACAATAATGAACTCAGCGGATGGGGCCACGAGGACGAAGAACTGGCAGCCCGCTTCATCAATAACAACATCATTAAAAAAATCGTGAAGCTCGGTGCGGTGCAATACCACCTTCATCACGAAGAATTGCCCCGGTCGAACGAGCCCGTTCACCGCCAGGTCATCCAAAATACCCTGCTAACAAAAGTTAAAAGATGCCTTAATGGATATGAAAACCTTCTTTAAGAGTTCGCTGATTATCTCCACCTACAATTGGCCGGAAGCACTGCGGCTTTGTCTGCTCAGTGTCAGGGAGCAGTCGGTATTACCTGATGAAGTGATTATCGCCGACGATGGCTCTACCGGGCAAACCGCGGAGGTGATCGAAGCCATGCGGCCTTCATTTCCCGTAAAATTGATCCATGTATGGCAGGAAGATGATGGTTTTCAGCTCTCTAAAATCCGGAATAAGGCCATTGCCACGAGTTCTTGTGACTACATTATCCAGATAGACGGCGACCTCATTTTACATAAACATTTTATCAAAGACCATCTCGCATTGAGCAAGCGCGGCAGTTTTGTGGCGGGAAGCAGGGTTTTGATGAACAAGGAGCTGTCCGAAAAAATGCTGCGCCGCGAATACGCCCGGGTCACCCCGTTCCAGTCGGGATTGGGTAATTTCACCAACCGGTTCAGCATTACCTGGCTGAGCAGGTACATGGCCGACCGTTACAAGACGCAGGACATATTTGCGTTGCGGGGCTGCAATATGGCATTCTGGCGGGAAGACCTGCTGCGCGTGAACGGCTACAACGAAGTGTTTCATGCATGGGGCCGCGAGGACAATGAAATTGCCGTCCGGCTGCTCAACTCGGGCCTTAAAAAACGGGCCGCCAAATTCGGTGGGGTCGTCTTTCATATTTACCATCCCGAAGTAGACCGCCGCGGCTGTCCCAAAAACGAGGCTTACCTCACCGACGCGCTGTTGAACAAAACCGTGTATTGCGGTCAGGGCGTTCATCAATATCTTACCCACGTCAGCGAGCCTGTCAGACTGACTGAACGGGAATTTGCGCTTTAATGCATGGGTAACAGCCAATTGATCTCCGTCATCCTGGTCACGTACAATGCAGAGAAGTTCTTGCAGCGATGCCTCGACAGTATTTACAGCCAGCCTTATCCTCATATCGAGATTATCGTGATGGATGGCGGCAGTACCGACGGCACAACCGCTGTAATTCACAGGCATGCCGACAAACTTGCTTTCTGGAAAAGCGAAAAGGACGGCGGGATCTACGAAGCCATGAACAAAGCCCTTGATCACGCACGGGGACAATGGATCTATTTCATCGGCGCGGACGACGTTCTTACCCCCGCATTCTCTCAAATGGCCGAAGTGTTAACCGATCCGGCGGCCATTTATTACGGCAGCGTGATCAAAGCCGGTCAAAAATACCTGGGCAAAATGGCACCCTACAAGCAGGCGAAGACGGGTATTAATCATCAGGCGATCATTTACCCGGTCGGAATATTCCGCGCGCGCAGGTACGATACGCGCTACCGCATTTCCGCCGACCACGTGCTCAACATGCAGTGTCATAGCGACAAGCGTTACCACTTCACTTTCCTTGATTTTGATATTGCACTTTTCAATGATACGGGCATATCATCCTTGCAGAAAGACCCGGTTTTTGAAAAAGAAAAAGCCGGACTGATCTTGAAGCATTTCGGTCCGGGCATTTATCTGAGGTTCCTGTTCAAAAGGCTGAAAGAACGGTTTTTCAATCACTAGCAATTTTCCTCCATCACCATTCCGGCATTCCTGTCGAATACGATCTTAGCCGCCAACCCGAGCAATTTAAAGATCAGGCGGTTCCGCCACTTTCTTTTGGGAATAACTTTAATTAAAACCAGCATGAAGCGGCAAAAGGTCAGCTGCCACGCATGACTGTTTTCCCTGGCCAGCAACTGCTTTACCTCTCCCAGGTATTGATCGCGCTGGTTGTAGCTTTTCTGGTTTTCGGACCGGAAACGGAAACCGCCCAGCATGAACGATGTCGAATGCAACCGCTCATACCTGAAAAACCGGAGCCAAAGCTCGAAATCTGCTGCTAATGCAAGGTTTTGATCGATAAAACCACCGGCCTGGTTCCATAAGGTGCGGCGCCAGAAGACAGATTCCTGCTGGATAAACCGGCCATCCGACAATTGAAGCCGCAACCGCGACCAGCGCTGGCCGTACGGCAAGTCGTCGTAGAGAAATCCCCGCCCGGCTTCGTCGAAAAATGTGTTGGTACCCATGAGCCATTTCACTTCCTCAAACCGATTGAATATATCTGCTACTGTAAAAAGGGATTTCTGGTGATACATGTCGTCGGCATTGAGCCAGGCCATAATCTCCCCAGTAGACCGTCCGAAGCCCTTTTGCAAGCCATCGTACAGGCCGTTATCCGGCTCGCTCACCCACCAGGCCAGCTGCTTCTCATATTTCCGGATAATGTCCACAGAACCATCCGTGCTGCCGCCGTCGACGATAATATATTCGAGATTGGGATAGCCCTGCCCCAGCACCGAAAGAATGGTACTTTCCAGGTACTTCGCCTGATTGAACGACGGGGTCACAATGGTGATTTTCGGCAGCGGCATATTCAATGCACAAAACTCATTAACAATGTGTTACGAAAGGGACAACTCGTAGTGATTTGGTTCCTGCGCGCATTCCTCGTGTTCAAACGGTTCGGAGGCGAGTACCATCAGGATCGACTCTTCGGTGATTTCAAGCATCTCGTGCCGGTCTTCGGGCGCTAGCAGAAGGCATTGGTCCGCAGAATTGAGGACAAAATGCTGCTCCTCGGTACCCGTTTGGTTGGTGATGAGGCAACTTCCTTTCAGACAAATGACCGCCTGTTTCATGCGCTGCCGGTTTCCGCCATTTTTGAAATGATCAGGACCATTGACGTAGAAAATACGCTTGATTTCGAACGGGATTACACGCTCGATCACGGTAAGGCTCCCGCGCGTGTCCGTAAAGGTTTTTAGATTGATTAAACGAGCCAAGGGGTGTTTACGATTTAGGTTAGGTTAATGCATGCTCTTTGGTATAATTCTTATAGCGCCCCCTCAACCCGAACTGTATACGTCGCGACAAGCTGACCGTTATCCATTTCAAAACCATAGGTTGCTCATGGAAAACGGCCGTCGGGTCGATCAGCAGGATCCGGGATTCGGCGGAGGAAAGCGCTTTGATATAGGTACTGTAAACGAGCCGGACCATACCCTCCGGAAGCCGGTATTGTTCGGCGGTGAGGCGGAAGCTTCTGTCGACACAGTACCGGAAATCGTGAAAATGATAGAAGACGAGCGGAACTCCTTCTGCACCAGCCTTTTGCACATACAGCTGCCCGTTCGCATTTTCACAGGCGTAATCGATGGCATTCCAGGGCGCAATGCCCCCGCCCGGATGTTCGAGCACGTGTATACCCGTGAAGCGCTCCGTCCAGTCGTCGAGGTACTTCTGGTCGCCGAACTTTCCGTCCTCGAACCGGGCGTAGCACCATTCCAGGCAAGCATTCATCCACCACGCCAACACTGCCAACCCTTCTTCCGTGTTCTTGAAAGTGATAAACTGAACGCAATAAATGCCGCTATTTTCCGACTGGTCGTACTGCGGGCTATACCGGTGCGCGGTGATCAGCACCGATTTTTCGCCCATTTCGTCCGTCAGGACCTTCGGATCGGCAAAAAACAGCAGGTCAGCGTCGAGATAAGTACAATGATCGAGCGAAAATGTGTGAATGCAGTGCCATATTGTGAAAGAAGTGCAGGTCCAGCAATATTCCCCCGGCGTGCGGCCGTCCTTTACAGCGAGAAGTTCGGAGGTTTCAAATTCATGCAGGGAAATAATCGTTGCATTGGGAAGATCCATGCGGCGCAGCAGAGCGTCGCAAGCCTCATCGAATGCGAAAATATACAAATGAAAATCAGCCCCTTGCCGGACGAGCGAATTGTACATCGACAATCCCCGCGAGAGGTAGCACGAGTTGAAAAGGGTACAAAAATTCTGCATTAAAGTATGTTAGGGGTAGAAGAGGGTAACTTCTACTACAAATATCAATGATAAATTGCGAATGTGGTTACACCCCCGGTTGACAAAATAATATATCACAGACTATTTTTTAGCGCGCAGGGTTGTAAAAATTGTACAGAATTAATTGACTATCAGTTATATAATACACAACTACTCTCATTATCACGAAGTTGCCTATGCTAAGATCGTATTGTAATGGAGTTACTAAATAATGTCCTAAATTGCGGCTGATCCTGAAAGAACAATATGGCCTTCTTTAAACCGAAGAAAAAAAATCCCTACGGCTGGTTTGGCGACTACAAAAAGTGGGAAGCGCTCACTGCGCTGTCCGGCGGTTATGAGGCCGGAGCTATTTTGAACAAAACGAAGAACGCGCTTTTGAAAGTAAAGAATGGCCAGGCGGTTTACGAGCGCGATTCGGTTTTGTTTGATAAAAAAATTTATCCCTACTCCGTCATTTCCGCGCTTCTGTACGTGGCGGTTGAATGCGGTAATAACCTGAACGTTATCGACTTCGGAGGATCATTGGGTAGTACCTATTACCAGGTAAGGGATGTGATCCCGCCTGCCGTACGGCTGCATTGGAGCGTGGTGGAACAGGAGAATTATGTCCGGTGCGGAAAGGAATCTTTTGAAAATGAAATCCTGAAATTCCATTTCACGGTGGAAGAAAGTATGGCAGCCCTAAAGGCCGACGTGCTGCTGCTTTCGAGCGTGGTGCAATACCTCGAAAAGCCTCACGAGTTTTTGGAAGAGATCAAAAAATACGATTTCAAGTATATCCTCATCGACCGGACGGCATTTATCAAAGCCGATCGCCCCGACAGGCTTACGCTACAAGTAGTGCCGCCCGAGATTTACGAAGCACATTACCCCGCCTGGTTTTTCAATGAGAGACAATTTCTGGAACATTTTGACGGCTACGAAATCAAAATGGAGTTCGAATCATTCGTAGCGGGTGAGCAGGAAATGGAGATCGACCACGTCAAAGCGGGTTACGACAAAGGTTTCTTCCTGATAAAACGGTGAACGTCGCATTATCAGGAAGGAACTTGCTATGGTTCTACTTCGACGATCATTTCGATCTCCACCGCAATACCGGAAGGTAACGATGCAACGCCAATAGCAGAACGGGCGTGTTTGCCGCTCTCACCGAAAACTTCCACCATAAAATCGGTAAAACCGTTGATGACTTGCGGTTGTTGGGTCAATGTCGGTGTGGAGTTCACGAGCCCCAGCACCTTCACCACTCTTTTTACTTTCTTCAAGTCGCCGATCTCGTATTTCAATGATGCGAGCAATGCGATCCCGCAAAGTCTGGCGGCTTCTTTTCCCTGCTCTACGGTAAGGTCATCCCCTATTTTCCCCAGGATTTGCCCGCCACCTGGCTTGTCGGGGCCGTGGCCCGAAAGGTAGATCAGGTTACCTACGCGTACGGAACGCATGAGGTTTCCTTTACCCGCATTAAGTTTCGGCAGCGTAATGCCCAGCTCGGTCAGCTTTTTCTCCGGATCGGGGCGGGTTTGCGCGTTGCCCTGAAAACTTACAGCGAAGGCTAACAGCAGGAGTACGACTAGTGAAGTTGGTTTTAACATGACAGGTTTAGTTTTATCTAAAAATATGGTCAAAAATAGCAATCATTCACAAAGAACCACATCCGGTTCCCATCTCCGGCCTGATCGTTCAATCCAAAACAGCGTTTTTTAATATTTATTCAACAAATAATTAAAATAAACAGTATTTGTTTAACCCTGCTTGACTTATTAGTTCAAGTTACTCCTCCTCTACATGACCGTCACGCTGCCGGCAGCCCCAGAACTGCGGCAGATTATGTTATTGTTAAATAGCTTTCTCCGGAAAGTGTAAGTACAAAGGATTGCCCAATTTTGTCGCCTCAAAACCGGAATTAACTTAATTCATTCACCATACCAATAAATCTACACCCATATGTATCGATGTAAAGAAAGGTGGCCGCTGCGTGCAGGCACCTTACACAAATCGATTGCCCAGGCTGCGCTGATCGCCATGATCGGCGGCACGAGCTGGGCAAGCCCGACTCTTGAAACCGGAATCAAATCCGGGAATCCGCACCGGAATTTCACCAAAGCTGACCGGCAGATCAAAGGCCGCGTAACCGACGGCGATACCCCCGACGGTATCCCGGGCGTGAATGTGGTTATTAAAGGCAGTCAGACCGGTAGCGTTACCGACGCCAGTGGCAACTACGCTCTCGAAATTCCGGAAGGCGGCGCCATTCTGGTGTTCTCCTATGTAGGTTACGTAAGCCAGGAAGTCGAGACGGGCACACGCTCCACGATCGATGTCGCATTGAAGGCTGACAGCAAGTCACTTAATGAAGTGGTTGTCGTCGGGTACGGTACGCAAAAGAAAGTAAACCTGACAGGGGCCGTCGACCAGGTGGGACAGGAAGTGTTGCAAAACCGTCCGCTCCCTAACCTCGCGCAAGGCCTGGTAGGTACGGTGCCCAACCTGAACATCCGGATGTTCGACGGCAAGCCTACCCAATCGCCCGCATTTAACGTACGTGGTACCACTTCGATCGGTCAGCAAGGAAATGCGCTGGTACTGATCGACGGCGTCGAAGGTGACCCGCGTATGCTCAACCCCCAGGACATCGAGAGCGTTTCGGTACTGAAAGATGCCGCTTCGGCCTCCATCTACGGTGCCCGCGCGGTGTTTGGCGTGGTTCTCATCACCACCCGGCCTGCTCCGGAAGGTAAAATGAGGATTTCCTATTCGGCTAACTACTCGATTAAAGCGCCAACAGAGGTACCCGACAATATCACCGACTCATACCCGTGGGCGCAGGGTTTCAGTGATGCCTGGTCGCGCTGGAACGACAACGGCAGCACGCCGACGGCGATCAACAAAACCATCAGCTTCTCTCCTGCCTACCTGGCCGAGATCAAAAGAAGGTATGAGGACCCATCGCTTCCGAAAGTGGAAGTGAACCCCACTACCGGTGAATATCAGTACTATTACAGCACCGACTGGTATAAAGAATTGTACAAAAAGCGTCTCAGCGCTCAGGATCACGCACTTTCTATCGCGGGTGGTACCGACAAGGCTACCTATTTGCTGAGCGGCCGCTTCAACAACCAGGATGGTCTTTTCCGCTACAATACCGACAAATACAGCATGTACAACTTCCGCGGTAAAGGCGGTGTGCAGCTGACATCATGGCTGCGCGTCGATAACAATACTGAATTCTCGTCGATGAAGTACCACCAGCCGCTCAACGTGGGCGAAGGAAGCGGTATTTACCGTAACATCGCCGACGAAGGCCACCCGCTCGCGCCATTGACCAACCCGGATGGATCGCTTTCATTTTCGGCAGCTTATACCGTGGGTGACTACTATTACGGTCGGAACGCCCAGGATCAGACCCGCCGTTTCCTGAAAAACCAGACGGCATTGAAGGCCCAGTTCTTCGAAAAGGCGCTGACCATCAAGGCAAACATGACATTCCAGAGCACGGACCTTGCTACGCATCAGGTACGCGTTCCGGTGCCATACAGCCGCGCAAAAGGGGTTATCGGTTACACCGGCACTAACACCAACGACATTGCTGAGGGAAGAAATACGATTAACTACCTGGCTACCAACTTCTACGCGGATTACGTAAAATCGTTCAACAACGCGCACAACTTCACTTTGCTGGGCGGTTTCAACTACGAACAATCCGTAACGACCAACCTGGCTGCCCAGCGCAACGGTATCGTATACAGCGGTGCCGACGATATTAACCTTGCATTGGGGCAAAGCATTACAACGCAGGGTGGCTACCAGAAATGGGCGATTGCCGGCGGTTTCTTCCGTTTGAACTACAACTTCCGCGAACGCTACCTGCTTGAACTGAACGGACGTTACGACGGTTCCTCGAAATTCCCGACCGACCAACAGTGGGCATTCTTCCCGTCAGTATCGGCCGGATGGCGGGTATCAGAAGAGCCATTCTGGAAGGTGAACCCGAAAATCATTTCGAACTTGAAGGTTCGTGCTTCTTACGGTTCGCTGGGCAACGGAAACATTTCACCGTATTCATTCAACGAGAAGTTCGGTATTTCTCAGTTGGGACGTGTGATCAATGGTGTCCGTCCGCAAGCCACGAGTATGCCGGGCGTAGTACCCAACGATTTGAGCTGGGAAACTGCCACCACCGCCAACCTTGGTCTTGACTTTCATGCCCTTAACAGCCGTCTCCAGTTCTCGGGAGATATTTACCAGCGCAAAACGACCGACATGTTTACTGTGGGCCCAACTGTTCCCGCAATTTATGGAACAGCCGTTCCAAGAGGCAACTATGCCGACCTGAAAACGAACGGATGGGAGCTCTCGATCAACTGGGATGACCAGTTCAATATGGCATCGAAGCCTTTCCACTACAATGTCCGTTTCACATTGGCTGACTCCAAAGCGACTATCACCAAATATAACAACCCCGATAAAAACCTGACGGACTACTACGAAGGTCAGCGCGTGGGCGAGATCTGGGGATATAAAGTTGCAGGCTTGTTCAAATCGGATGCAGAGATCGCTGAATCTCCTTCGCAAAGCAACATCCCGAACACCAACACCCGGAAAAACTACGTGGGTGATATCAAGTTTCAAAACCTGGACGGCGATAACGTGATTTACCAGGGGCTGAACCGTGTAGGCAACTCGGGTGACAAAACCATTATCGGTAACTCGGAGCCTCGCTATACCTACGGCGTCAACCTGTCGGGAGACTGGGGTGGCTTTTTTGTGGGTGCATTCTTCCAGGGCGTGTTCAAACAGAACTGGTATCCATCATCGGAAGCACGTTTCTGGGGACAATACAACCGTCCTTACAACTCCTACCCCCGCTGGCAGCAGGACAACATGTTCCGCGAAGAGCTGGGTAACTTCGATGCTTACCTCCCGCGCCTCGTAGGTTACGTTGCACAGGGCTCCGGCCGCGCATTGCAGGTGGCCAACGACCGTTACATGCAGAATGTAGGTTATGTCCGCCTGAGAAACCTGCAAATAGGTTACACCATTCCGGAGCGCATTACTTCGAAAATCCACGCCCGCGACCTGAAAGTGTACGTGTCCGGCGAAAATCTCTGGACATGGTCGCCGCTGTACAAATGGACGCGCGATACCGATGTAACGAGCATTTACGGATCTGACCGCGACCTGGGTGGCGGGGGCTCTGGTGACGGATACAATTACCCGATGTTGAAAGCCGTGTCAATTGGCTTGTCACTCAATTTTTAATGGAATTATGAAGACTAGAAAGATACTTAATTATACGCTGGCCGTCATGCTGATCGCTACGGCAAGCTCCTGCGACCTCAACGAGGTGCCCGTTGATACCGCTACCAATGATGCCGTTTTCGGTTCGGAAAGTGGCCTTGAACTTTATGCAAACTCTTTTTACAACCTGCTCCCTGATCCGGATGCCGGTGTGTTCCAGATCGACGACAATTCCGACCTCGTAGCACGCAATGGAGTGGATAATTACCTGGCTGTAAATGCATTGAGCCCTATCACCAGCAGTGGATGGGATTGGGGAAATCTGCGTAACATCAATTACTTCATTGAAAACACAGAGAAAAGCACCGTCCCTACCAAAAACCATTACCTGGGTGTAGCGCGCTTTTTCCGGGCTTTGTTTTATTTTGATAAGGTAAAAAGATTCGGTGATGTTCCCTGGATCGACAAGATTATCGACGTAAAGGACGATGCCACGCTGTACGGTGCACGTATGAACCGTTACGAAGTAATGGACAAAGTGCTTGCGGACCTGAACTTCGCGATCGAGAACATTACATTGACTTCCGATCCGTCGGTAACACGCATTACCAAAAACGTGGCCCGAGCTTACAAAACGCGGATTGCGTTGTTCGAAGCATCGTGGCGGAAATACCATACCGAAGACAACAAGCAGGCAACTGCCAACACCTGGTATGAAGAAGTGGTGAAGGAGGCAAATGCGATCACGGGCTTCACGCTGCATTCAACCGCAGCCGACAGGTCTTATCGCGAAATGTTCATCGCCAAAAGTGCTTTTGCAGACGAGTCGATCCTTTCGGTCGCATTGAGCGCCAGCTTGCAGGTGTACAGCTCGGCAAACCGCCGGTTTATCAGCCCTACTTATGGTAACCGTCCCAGCCTGACACGCCGTTTTGTAAATACCTACCTGAACCTGGACGGTACGCCGTTTACCAGCAAAAAGGGTTATGAAACAACTCCATTTGTGGAAGAGGTAAAAAACCGTGACCTGCGTTTGAAACAAACCATCCGCACCGGCGATTACACCCGCACGGAAAACGGCATTCCGGTGATTGCGCCTCCGAATTTCAACCAGACCTACACAGGTTACCAGCCGATTAAATGGTGCTACGACGAACGTTTTCCTTTCGACGACGAAAGCCGTAACGACAACGCGCACATTATCATGCGCTATGCCGAAGTTCTGCTCAATAAGGCGGAAGCATTGGCCGAACTCGACAAAATGACGGCTACCGAATGGACCAGCACGATTGGCGCCTTGCGTAAGCGTGCAGGTATCACGGGCGCGACATTGACGTCGCTTCCTACGACAGCCGATCCTTATATGGTGTCGTTTTTCGGCGGCAAGTTCAGCAATCCCGTATTGCTCGAAGTATTGCGTGAAAGAGGTACCGAAATGGTCTTCGAAGGCCTCCGTCCGGACGATTTGAGAAGATGGAAACTCGGTAACCTGTTCCAGGATGCCCCTATGAACGGAATGTACGTGCCCGCCCTGGGCGAATACGACCTGAACGGCGACGGCAAGAACGACGTGTATTTCTACCAGGGTACCAAGCCTACGTCGACAACCCCGGGTATCGCATTCGTGGATGTAAGCCCATCGACAGCCGTGGGACGTATCCAACTTTCAAAAGGCACTTCCGGCGAAGTAATCTGGAACCCGGGGGCACGCGAATGGGCGGACAAGAAATACCTCTACCCTATTCCGGAACCCGATCGCATCAGAAACCCGGCACTGGGGCAGAATCCGGGGTGGTGATGTCAGGCTGATGGTCCAGTCTGGCGCGCCCAGACCTAGTGCCCCAGGCTGGCGACCCAAGATAGTGCGCCACCGGGCCAGCGATCCAGGCTAGTGCGCCCCGGGCCAGCGATCCAGGCTGGCCGCCCCAGGTCTTAAGACCTGGGTTATGAGAGAGCGAGGTTGCTGTTTTCGGCGGCCTCGCTTTTTTGTTCCCCGGTCTGAAGACCGGGGTTATCCCTCCAGGCCATATCCCCTTGCCCCGGTCTTTAGCCCGGGGATCAGATGATAAAGATTGATAGATGACAAAGATCAATTCAGGACAAAAATGACTATCCCAAAAATATTTTACATACAAAACATGAATTTAAATTTTGATAATACATACATTTAATGACTAAATAGACTAAACGATTGTCTGCCAGATGAAAGGAACTAACCTTGGCGAATTTGAAGAGCTGGTATTGCTCACGATTGCGGCGCTGGGGATCGAAGCGTACAGTGTGGCTGTTTGTGATGAGCTGGAAAGGTATACCGGCCGTTCGGCAAAGCTGGGCGTGGTGCATGCCGTGCTGAACAGGCTCGAAGAAAAGGGACTGGCCAAAAGCCGTCTCGGCGACGCCAGCGCTACCCGCGGGGGGAAACGCAAGCGCTTTTATGAAGTGTCACACGCGGGCAAAGTAGCGCTCACGAGAGCGAAGGAACTGCGGGAAGTAATCTGGCGGGATATCCCGGGCTTTAACCTCGAAGGTTCGATATGAAAAAGCCTGACCCGCAGCCACCCAAATGGGCCACCGATTTTCTGAGATGGTATTGCCGTCCCCGGCTGCTCGAAGACCTGGAAGGCGATCTTTACGAGTATTTCCTGCGCAATGTGCACGAGAAAGGTCCTGGGCGTGCGCGTCTGGTGTACGTGCTCGACGTGATCAAGTTCCTGCGCCCCTATACCATCCGTAAAATAGAACCTCTGACATTCCTAACCCATTTCATGATGATCGGCAGCTATTTCAAAACTTCGAGACGTAACCTCGTCCGCAACAAACTCTTTTCGTTTATCAATATCGTCGGCCTGGCCGTGAGCATGTCGGTAGGGCTACTGGTAATTGCCATTGTGAACGACCTGCATTCCTACGACGATTTTCATGAACAGAAAGACCGTATTTACCGGATCATCACCCGCCATCAGAGCGACGGTCAGCCGCCGATGGACCTTGCCTCCACGTCGATAAGAACCGCGCAAAGGCTGGCTGGCGATGTGCCGGGAGTCGGGAACTTCACGATAATACGGAACGGGTTTTCCGGAGATGCCAGGGTGGGACAAAACACTTTCCCTCTCGAAGGAACCTATGCCGACCGGTCGTTTTTCAAAGTACTTACATTCCCGCTCGTAGCAGGCGATCCGGCAACGGCGCTCAAAGACCCCTACTCGCTGGTTCTGACAGAAAAAACGGCGCTCAGGCTATTCGGTAATACCCATGTTGTGGGACAAACCGTACGCTTCGACACGCTCAATTACCAGATTACCGGTGTTGCCAAAGACGTCCCGCACCTCTCCCACATCCATTTCGATGCCCTGGTATCTTTTGCAACCGCCGACGCGATGTTCGGAAAAACGCAGGATGGGTTTTATAACTGGGACAATGTCTGGTCCAACTACATATATATGACGGTGCCCAAAGGCGGCAACACGGCGGGTATTCAACGGGCGCTTAACCAGATCAGCGCGGAAGAAAACAAGGCCTTAATCCGGAAAAAAGTAACGTTATCGCTCCAACCGTTCCAGGATATTGCATTGGGCAGGAAACTTTCGAACAATATGGGGCCGCGGACCGAACCTGTTACGCTATGGATACTGGGCGGGCTGGCTTTTGTGATCATTTTGTCGGCTTGCTTTAATTACACCAACCTGTCCGTCGCCCGGTCGCTCAGGCGGTCGCGCGAGGTAGGTGTGCGCAAGATCATAGGCGCACGCAGGAGCCATGTATTGGGGCAGTTCATGACCGAGTCGGTAATGATCGCCTTCCTGGCCCTGCTCTTTTCATTTGGGTTGTACCTGTTTTTGCGGAGAGAATTTCTTGCGCTCGACCCGCACATTCCTGAGCTATTTACGCTCGACCTTTCGCTTCGTTCCGTGCTTTGGTTTATTGTCCTCGCGATGGTCACCGGGCTTGTTGCCGGGTTCCTTCCGGCCGTTTTCTTTTCGAAGATCAACGCACTGTCGGTCATGAAAGATGCCTCCGGGCTCCGGATTTTCAAGCATATCGGATTACGTCGGGTGCTCATCGTGGCGCAATATGCCCTTTCGCTGATATTTATTGCCACTACGCTGGTAGGTTACAGCCAATACAAAGGCTTCCTGAATTTCAACCTCGGCTTCACTACCGAAAACATACTAAATGTCAAACTGCACGGCGCGGATGCGGCGGCGTTGAAAAAGGAACTCTCGGAAATCCCCGAGGTGTCACAGATTTCACAGTCGAGCATGGTTACCAGCCTGGGCAGTATTTATGGTTTCGATGTGAAATACCAGCCGGAGGCATTGCCAGCCGATTCTGCATTGGTATGGGTTAATACAGTGGATGAAAATTACCTGCCTATTCACAAACACAAGCTGCTGACCGGCAACAACTTTACGCTACGTCCCGAAAAAGGAAAAGAAAGCGAAGTTATTGTAAACGAGCAGGTTTTGAAACGGTTCAATATCGGTGGTCGCGACCCTCAGAAAGCATTGGGGCACATTTTGTCGGTCGACGGGCAGAATCTCACGATCATTGGCGTATTGAAAGATTTCCATTACGGGACAATGGAAAATAAGATCGAGCCGGTAATGTTCCGCTATTCGAAAAGCGAGCCGTGGGGGTATCTGAACCTCAAAATAGCCTCCACCGATCTGGAAAATACGATGGCCAAAATCGAATCGGCGTGGAAACGGTTCGATAAGGTACACCCGCTTAAAGCCAATTTTTATGACCAGCAGATTGAAGAGGCGTACAGCGAGTTTTCCATGATGGTGAAGACCATTGGTTTCCTTGCATTCCTGGCGATCTGCATTGCTTCACTAGGCCTTTTCGGCATGGTCGTATTCACCACCGAAACCAAGTTGAAGGAAATCAGCATCCGCAAAGTACTGGGCGCCAGCGAGCCGGGACTGGTATACCTTCTCTGCCGGGGCTTCCTCACGCTTCTGGCCATCGCGGCGATGATCGCCCTGCCCGTTACCTATCTGCTGTTCGACAAATTATTGCTCACCCGCTTCGCCTACCATCAGCCCATTGGCCTCGCCGAGCTGCTGGGCGGGACGTTGGTCGTGATGCTGCTGGCATTGGTGATGATCGGCTCCCAAACCGCCAAAGCAGCCAGAACCAATCCGGCAAAAGTCTTGAAAAGTGATTAGAGAATTGCCGCCGGTCTTAGCTGGCGGTAATTTTTATTGATTTTTACTTTGAAATACAAAGTACTTTTCAAATATTTAGAGAAATTTCCAACCACTATGAATGTTTTGAACCGCCTGGCCGCATTTTATCTGAAAGCAAAAGGGAACAAGTGGTTCCGCTACTTTGCCACTTTTTGCCGCGTCGGCCTGGCATTGGCCTTTATTCCTTCCGGCGTCGTGAAGGTAATGGGCGAAAGGTTTACGGCGCTGCCTTCGAACCATCCATTGGGCCATTATTTCGACGCCCTGCATCTGACCGGCTTCTATTATACGTTTATTGGCGCCGGACAGCTGATCACCGCAGCCCTGTTGCTCATCCCGCGCACGGCGGTACTGGGGGCGCTCATGGCCTTTCCCATTATCCTCAACATCTCCGTGCTGGTTTACGCAACCCGTTTCGAAGGCACGCGCATCGTCACACTGATCTTGCTGGCCAACACTTACCTGCTTTGCTGGTACTTCGACAGGATCAGGTACATCCTGCCTTTCAAACAAGCCGACCTGGGTATTCAGGAATATAAATCAAATAACAGCAGATTTCCCTTTGCTTTCTTCGGCATGGTGATCGCCCTCATCGCGGCTGTCATCATCGGCAACCATTACCTGTACAACATCCGCCCCGGCAACTCCGCCGAGGAATGCACGAACGGCTGCGCCGGCAATGCTGATCCGGAAGCGTGCAACCATTTCTGCGACTGCATCTATAACCAGGGGAAGCCGCTGGATGTTTGTTTGGAGGAGTATGAAAAGGCTTCCAAGCGGTAGATTGGCACATTATTTAATAGTGTAAATTTATTTTTATATAAAATTAAATTATATATTTGATCAGTAAGGTTAACGTCTCATTCACAACTAACCAAACCTGACAAATGGCAGCAATAGAAGTACCCGGCAACGCCCACGGCACTGGCCACGGCAGAGTAAGAAGCAGGGTTTCCACACGCGTAGATATGACGCCCATGGTAGACCTCGGATTTTTACTGATCACATTCTTCATGCTTGCAACCACCATGAGCAAGCCCACGTCGATGTCTGTATTCTTCCCGGATAAGGAGGGGACCAAGATGGCTCCAATCGGTGCCCTCCGCGTTCTGACGGTCTTTCTCGGCGGCCACGATCAGATTTATTACCTCGACGGCGTCGCACCGGACGACGACGATGCACCATCTTCACTCAAAACTACCCACCCGGGTTACGAACTCCGGAACGTCATCTTCGCCGCTCATAAGCGCGTAAATGCGCTCCCACGCAAGGGACATCCGGAAGATCAGGGCCTCGTGATAGTTATTAAACCAACGGCGGTATCCAGCTATAAAAACATGGTGGATGCGATGGATGAAATGGCGATTACGAAATCGAAAAGGTATGCATTAGTAGACAAACTGACAGAGCCAGAAGTAAAGCTCCTCGGTGAGCGGATCCTCGCAAATGAGTGATGCGTTAATCAGAATGTATTACTCCGAACCTGATCACCCCCCTACTGAACTATTTGTGATTTCCGTTCTGTGAATGAAAACCACAACAGAATGGCAAATGCAGTAATAAGCAACGGAGCGGCGATCAGGTTCACCACATTCCACCCCCAGCGGTCGAGCGCCGCACCGGCCGTGAAAGACGATAATGTCGCAACCGCGTACACTATGAAGTCGTGAAAGGCCTGGCTTTTGGCCCGGTCGCCGATCGCGTACGACTTTGTCAGCAACGCGGTGCCGCCGATAAACATGAAATTCCAGCCTACGCCGAGGAAGATCAATCCAGTGGTGAAATGGAATAATTCGGTGCCCGAAAGCGCCAGGGATAAATGCAGCAGGAATATCAGAATTCCGCAGGAAATGACCCGCACCGCCCCAAAACGCTGGATGAGGTTGCCGGTAAAAAAGGACGGCACAAACATACCCAGCACGTGCCATTGAATGACGACCGACGAGTCGTCGGCATTGTACCCGCATATTTTCATGGTAATGGGCGTGGCGGTCATCACCATGACCATCACGGCAGACCCTACCGCAGAAGAAGCAATGGCGCCGATGAATGCAGGCCGCTTCAATATCTCTGAAAGCGGTCGCTCCCGCCCGCCTGAGTCCCCGTTAGCCGCCTGGCGCGTGTCGTGCCGGATGCGCGAAACCGCCACAACCGCGCAAAGTGACAATGCCATAATCGATACATAGGAATACAGAAAGGGAATCTCGCCGATATCTTTGGTGAACCGCGCAATGGATGGCCCGGCGATCGCGGCAAAAACACCGCCCGAAACCACCCACGAAATAGCCTTGCTCCTGTCAGCCTCCGCCACCGACTCCGCGGCTGCGAACCGGTAATATTGCGAGAAGCCCTGATATGCCCCGATAAACATATTCCCGACCGTGAACAGCCAGAAATCGACAAGGTAAATCCCGAGCGAGGTCAATGCGCCGGCCAGAAAACCCAGCGCGATCCCGACCATAAACCCGCGTTTCCGCCCGTATTTTTTCATGAATATCGAAGCGGGGATCAAAGCGGCGGCTGTTCCGATGCTGATCACCGCAACAGGCACGGTCGCCAGCGCTTTATCCGCAGCCAGATTGTACCCCACCAGTCCCGACAATGCCGCTACCAATATCCCCGCGGTCTGAAAAAAGGCCTGTCCGGCAACCAATGGAAATACATTTGCCAGAAACCGGCCTTTTGCATTCATAAACATGTCAGCTATTTGATCCGCCCCTAAAACAGATATACCGCCTTAATGTACGGCAACCTTCGGCCACATCCGAGCCTTTCAATAGGTTATTTCCTTCCGCCTGCTCCGTTTTGCTATTTTTAGCTTCACACCGAAAACCTTTGGCTATGCAAATCCCTTCTCCCGACGAAGTCAGGACCATCGCTTCGATTACCGATCCGGCGATCCGCAATCTGCGCATTACGCAGTGCTACCACGAACTTTCGGCCGCATTTATCGGCCGCACGGGCCCGGTCGCCAACTGGTGTACGTTTGCTACCTGGGCCTCCAAGCAGGCAGGGCAGAGTATCCGGCGCGAAGACCTGCTGCGGAGCGTGGAAGCCAGGCTGAACCTCGGTCAAATGGAGGAAGTGAAGTTATTGTGGCGCATTGCCGGCGAACTGGGAATCGACAATGCTTTGCAACAAAAGCTGCTCGGTATCATACGCAAGACCTGGCTGGCGGGCATTATTGACAATATCAGCGACGCAGTTGCCCGGGGCAACCGGAAGGTATTCGAGGAAATCGGGTGGGAATTTGCGCGGTTTCTTCCGCTATGCATTGATGACGGAGCATTCGATCAGCAGCGGCTGGACGCATTTGGCGCAGGATTCAGAACAGGAAACCCGCCTGACGGGCAGCAATATCTCAAACAGGCATTTACCAATTACTATCACGCCTTCTTTGAACAGGACCCGCAGCTTCGGACCGAATTGCAGCTGCTCGCCAACCTCGAAATCGGGTTTCATGAGCAGACGCGCTTGCAGCCGGAAATTGCGGCATCGCTGAATGCGGCATTTGTGGCAAATAAAGAGGTTGTCCGCAAGAAAATAACAGACACTTTTTTCCCGCCCGACAGCTGGCTGGCGAGGATCCGGCTGGCGTACCTGAAAATCACCGGCCAAACGTCCCGGCTGGATGCCGCTATCGACCAGTTGCTGGACCGTCTGCAAGGCATTGTCAGAGAACAGCTAACCACGCACCTCATGACGCTCACCCTTCCACCCGATCTCCGCCTGTCGCTCGGAAAAGACCTGAACAGGCCCTATCCCGATGCATTATTGCGCCTGTCGTGCACGGGCCTGTTAGCCCTGCTGTCTGAAATAGACCCCACACCCGACAGCGTTTCGCAGAGCGGCGCCATCGATTGGGCTGACCTCCGGGAACGCATACATTTCATTGCAGAGCTTTTCCGCTGTTACCACATCGACCCTGTGCTGTACAACGCTGCATTTACACCAGAGCAGGTCGGGGCAATGAAGGCAGGCAAATTACCCACCGGGCGGCTATAAAAAGCCTGAATTTGTATATTAATCCATAGAATTACGTCTATTCAGATAATATATAAAGTACATTTTGTAGAAGTTATTAAACAAAAATATATTTTCACATATAAGCCCGCACAAAACAAATTGTCATACTAATTACAATCGTATTCGTTGAAAAATAGTCAACAAAATAGCTCTTAGATTATTTCCGGCAAATTATCGGAAGTGGGTTGTTGCATTCCAATAAAAAATCACATTATTGCAAGCCATTAATCACATCAAATAATTAAAATCTATGGGCTTGTTATCTTTTATTAAGGGCGTTGGCGAGAAAATTTTCAAGAAAGACGAAATCGCGGCCGCACCCACTGCCGAAGCTGCTGAACCGCTACGTGCGAGCGCGTTGCTGGCACATGTGAAATCGCTGGGCCTCGCCTACAATAACCTCAGCATTAAAACCTCTAATGATACGGTAATACTGGAAGGGGAAGTAGCCCGGCAGGAAGATGCAGAAAAAATCACCCTGGCCGTGGGGAATGTAGAGGGCGTTGAGGTAGTCGACAACCGCATTAAAGTGGCAACACCGGCACCTGAGGCTACTTACCATACTGTTGTGAAGGGCGATACACTTTCCAAAATCGCGCAGGTTGTTTACGGCGACATGATGAAATACCCGGTTATTTTCGAAGCCAACAAGCCTATGCTGAAAGATCCCGACCTTATCTATCCCGGCCAGGTATTGCGGATTCCGGCATTGTAAAGACTGTTAAAAAACTTTCGCATAATTTTTACCTAAACTAAGTGCTATGACAAATCTTTTGATTTCGATTCTGATCGGTGCGCTGGCAGGCTGGCTGGCCGACAAGGTATTTAGCCGCTTCTCGTTGTCATTGTGGCTGCAAATACTTCTGGGTATTATAGGCGGCTTTGTCGGTGGTTGGGTATTGGGAAACGACCTGGAAGCTGTGCTCGGCCTTCCTTCAATCGTTTCACGAATCCTGACATCTTTTATCGGTGCAATTATAGTACTAGGTATAGCTGCACTGATTAAAGGGAAGAAAACGGCTTAGTAAAAACAAATGGCCCGGTTATCGGGCCATTTGTTTTATTTTTTCAGCGGTATCAAAACCCCCACGTGAACAGACATTCCTCTGTTATGCAATTCCACATTAGGGCCCATTTCCCTCAATCCGAGATGGTATCGCGCCTCCGTAAATATTTTACCAAAATGCAGCGGATAGGCAACTCCGGCCCCGCCTGTCAAACCGTAATCGAAAGCCCGGTAAACATTTGACTTCGACAAATCAGTTTCAGTAGTCGTCTCGTCCTTCACTACCCCATCTTTGTAATTCCTGACCGTCGCTTTTATGGTTTGCGGCCCTACACGAAACCGCAATTCCGGTCCGAAAGAAACAATACCTTCGAATTTACCGATCTTTGGTTTGTACTGCAATAACAAAGGCACTTCAATATAATTTAGCATAATTTTCCCGAAAATCTGGTTCCGCTGCCAGGCACCATCCACGATCGTTTGGCCGTCAAGATCGATCTTCGAGCCGCGCTGGGAAAAACCCGGTTCCACTTGCAGGCTCAGATAGCGATTGAGGGGAACATTAAGCAATAGCGCCACGTTTGCACCTACTTTCGGCTCGTAGTCAATCGGGTTAGGCCTGAAATTCGAGAAGTTGACACCTGCCCGGACACCCACGCTGATTTGCGCCATAACATCACGGCAAACAAATAAAAGCATTGCCGCGGAAAGAATAGAAAACCGTACCGTTTTGTTCATGAACTAATAGAGATTTGTGAATTAGTCAATCTAAAAACGGAAAGAAGCAATTCTATTATATTAATATTTAAAAAAATATATTCTTAATTAAAGCAATATATCTAATGATTTGAAACACAAATCAAATCAATTAAAAAAAGCACCAGAACTTAATTGTCAGCCAAAACAAGAGGCGGGTAGTCTACATAACCACCTGCTCCCGGCGTAAAGAAAGTATCGTAATCCACCGCATTCAATGCAGCACCGGTTTCGATTCTCGTAATGAAGTCGGGGTTAGCTAGAAACGGCTGACCGAAAGCAATCAGATCGGCAGCACCTTCGTGCAATTTCGCCTCGGCAGTTTCGGGTGTAAAGCCGTTGCAATAAATAATAGTGCCTTTAAAATTCCCGCGAATAGCGTCCAGTGTTTCCTGGTCGATATCCGGACTCAATGAAATGTGAATGTAGGCAATGCCCAAATCATTCAGTTTTGCGGCCAGAAATGCGTAGGTTTCGCGCACTTCGTTCCGGTCGTAGGGAACCATGTTATTGTAAAGACCAAAGGGCGAAAAGCGGATTCCAACTTTTTCATTTCCGATGGCATCGGCGGTCTTTTGCACAATTTCCAGTACCGCTCTCGAACGGTTTTCGATCGAACCACCGTATTCGTCGGTCCTGTTGTTCACATTCGGGTTGAGGAACTGGTCGGGCAGATAGCCGTTCGCATTATGCAGTTCAATGCCGTCGAAACCAGCCCGGATTGCATTTTCGGAAGCTTTTACAAAACCGTCGATCACGTCTTTTACTTCCGAAGTCGTCAGCGCTTCCGGTTGCGAGTGCGGCTGCATACCTTCCTGGTCGGTCCATATTTGGCCTTCTGCCGTGATATCCGACACGCCTACCACGCGGACGCCCGCAGGCAGGTTGTGCGTATGCGCTATCCTACCGGTATGCATCAGTTGCATGAATATCTTGCTGCCGCCCTGGTGCGCCGCGTCGGCTATACTTTTCCAGGCCTCTGTTTGCTCCTCGCTAAAAATGCCGGGGATACGTGAGTAACCCAGCCCTTCGGGTGCCGGCGCGGTTCCTTCGGTAATGATGAGCCCGGCACCATTGCGTTGCGTATAGTATTCTACCATCAGGTCGTTGGGAAGGTTACCTATGGCCCTGGACCGCGTCATGGGTGCCATTACGACGCGATTTTTCAAACGGAGTTTTTCCGTAACGTATTCTGTCAGAATCTTTTTCATTTTCCTTTGCTGATTATTTGATACAGCAAAGCTATCTCGCAGAACAGGAACAAAATAACCTGATATGACAAATAAATAGTCCTATCCGACCGACTGAAACTTCTTGGGCGTCTTGCCATGGTGCTTCGCGAACAACCGGCTGAAATGGCTCAGGTTAGAGAAACCCAGGTGGTAACCGACCTGCGACACCGCTACGCCTGGTTGCCGGAGCATGGCCGCCGCTTCTTCCATGCGAACAGTCTGGTAATAATTGTAAATGCTATCGCCGAAAACCTGCCTGAAAAGCATTTTTAGCTTAGTTTCACTCATATTGGCCAGTTTCGCAAGATCGCGCAACTGAGGTGGTTCCGAGAGGTTAGCCACCAGTGTATCCCGAACGGTCATGAGCATACTCACGTCCAGATTGTTGAGCAGGCAATGCTTCTTGTCCTCGCGCTGTGCCAGCTTGCTGAACACCAGGTACAGCAATTCCTGCGCCTTGACCTTGTAAAAGAACCTTTTGAGCGGATCCGCGTTTTCATTTTCCAGCAAGCTCCTCAGCGTCCGGTCGAAGTCAGGGATCATGAGTAAATGGTACAAAAACGTGCTGTTCGCTTTCGTAACGGTCTCGATAAGCTGGTTGGGCTCTGTGGGGCCAAGCAGCTCACGGAGCAATGCGGCCCTGATGCCCATCGATGTAAAATGGATTTCATGGCCGGCAGGAAAACGAATCTCGGAACTGAGGTCTCCCGACGACACCTCCACGGAAGCCGCCTGGGTTTTTGTACAATTAAAACTTACTTCCCGATTGGACAGGAAGTTGTTCGGGAATGCCGAGCTGTAAAAAACGACCGTAACCAGATCGCTGACCGCCTCGGGGGCCATTCGTTTCAAAACAAATTCTTCGCGAAAGGTATATTGGTGGATATGCAACCTGAAATCGTCGCCCAGGTCGATCCGCTTGATATTACCCTGCCCCATTTTCGCGGGAATCCTCAATTCATCGCCCAGAACAGGTACGTCGAACTGTTGTGAAAAACCCGCGAGAAAATCCGCGCCGGTACCGGCTGAGAACTCGAATGTCATAATAGTAATTTAGAATACGCCCGTCTGATCCTGCCATTATTTATTGTATTAAACAAAAATTGACAGTATCCGTTCGATCTCCGCTCCCGCCCTGGCATTATTTGTCCTGCCCGGCAGAAGAACACCCCGGCTTTGGTATTTTTTGAAGACAAACCAACAAATTCACGATTTTAAAGGTCAAAAACTTGGTTAAAAAGCCCTAATACGAATATATTCGCCCAATTGTTAAATAGTATTTTTTCGGGTATGCGTACAAGGAAGGTAATTCCGGGTGTAGTTTTTTCGCTTATTTTCTCATTATCAGCAGCATTTGCACAAAACAAAGTCGACCTCTCCAATGCGATCAATGCTGCCCGCCTGAAATCCGCTAAGGATACGGCCTGGCATAAGATCGAATTCGGGGCAAATCTCAACCAGGGGTCGTTTAGCTCCAACTGGACCGGCGGCGGGGTGAATTCGGTGGCGCTCGGTGTGTTTTTCAACGCATTGAACGAAAATAAGAAAGGGAAGGATTCGTGGCGCAACGATTTCCAGTCGCAATACGGCATTGTGCGCAACAAGGGCCAGGAAAGCCGCAAGAATGCCGACCGCATTTTCCTCGATACCAAATACAACCGCGAACTCTCCCAAAAGTGGAGCTTCTTCGCCAATATCAATTTCCTTTCGCAGTTCGCGGCGGGCTATGAATACAGTGCCAGTACCGATTCGGTCGCTTTCAAGAGAAAAGTTTCCGGCCTGCTTTCGCCCGCCTACCTCACCGAAGCGATCGGTATCGAATACCGCCCTGCCCCCTATTTCTTCGTCGATCTGGCGCCGGGCGCATTGCGGCAAACTATCGTGGTCGACAAGGATTTGTACGTCAACACGCCGGACCAGAAAAACTATGGCGTACCCATAGGCAAGCGTGTACGCACGGAAGCCGCGCTCATTCAGCTCGTAGCCAACTTCGATAAGGACGTGGCTAAGGACGTCAACCTGAAATTCAGGTACCTCTTGTTTTCGAGCTTTCAGCATCCTTTGGAGATCGACAACCGTCTGGATGCCCAGCTTACGGCGAAGATCAACAAGTATGTGAATGTAAACCTGGGCGCCATTATAGTGTACGATAAAGACCAGAGCAGCAAAATCCAGTTTGCCCAGGCATTAAGCATCGGCTTCCTTTTCGCGTTCTGATCAGGAAACCATTTGTTTCCAGAGTGTGCCGTTTACCGTATTGTAGGCATTTAAAAGGCCTTCCTTGTGTAGCGCGCGAAGCTGCTGTTCGACGCTGTCGAAACTTTGGCCCGTTAGTCCGGCAAATTCCCGGGACGTCAGGGTCGGATATTGACTGAAAAGGTCCTGCCAGTTTTTGCTGTACCAGGTCTTCGGGGCGCCCGGATGCATTTTGGCTATCGCCGCTTCGAAAACTTCATAAGGTTTAAAACCATAAACTTTCTCATACTGGCCCTCGCGGTTGAAAACCAGGAGCGTCGGGAAACCACGGACAGACCATTCGGCCGCCAGTTGCAAATCCGCCTGGAACATGGTCACCGCATGGGTTTGATAATCCTCTTCTAACAGCCCAACGTTCAGTCCGGCATGACCCGCGGCATCCGCCAAATGCTCCCACCGGGTAATGTTTTTCTTTTCCAGAAATACCATTTCCCTGATCCTCCGCAAAAACGCGATGGCCTTATCCTCATCCTGCATTTGTGCCGCTTTGAATGCTACCGACGGCGGATAGGATGAATGCAAAGGGTCTTCCAGCCACACATCGCCGACAATGGGCATCTGGTAATACCGGCTCACTTCGTCCCAATGCGGCGCCACGTCCGTTGGCTTGCTGATGCCTCCGCTGTTGTAGGACCAGTCGGGCAATAAGCCGCCCATCCGGTATTCCAGGTCCACCAGCTGGCCGTATTCCAGTTTCAGTTTCCGTAACTGCGGCTCGATTCCCCAGCAAGTCGAGCAGATCGGGTCGGTGAAATAAATGATTTTGACGGGCTTTTTACCCGGTTCAATGGCCCCCGCTACATTTTCAAGGGGTGCCGACGGCAATTCACAAATGCCGCTTTCGGTATCGCAGAGCAATGGATTGTTTTTCATGCACGAAAGTACCCGCAGCACGGTTTCCAATTGTTATGGATTTCCCTTTGGTAACCAGTTACCTGTTGGAAACTACCGGGCACAGCTATAACTTTACGCCCGACCAGATCAGGAAAAGACATGAAAAAACAGGCTTCGTGCAATACCTCCCAGCAATGCAGGAAAAGGATCCTCGCTATCCGGGATGCCATGGAGATCCTTTCGGGAAAATGGAAGTTTCATATTTTGGGAACGCTGCTGCTCAACGACAAAATGCGTTTCATGGACCTGCTGCGGGAAGTGGATGGAATCGCCGCCAAAATGCTTTCCAAGGAACTGCACGATATGGAAATGAACCAGCTTATCACCCGCCGCGTGCTCGATACGAAGCCCGTGACCGTCGAGTACGAGCTCACTGAATACGGCCGGTCCGTAGAACCGATCATCAACGAAATCGCGGGCTGGGGTATGCTTTACCGGCAGGGCGTGGTGGCCTAATGGAAAATAATAGACTGTCGGTTACTTAAAAATATTTTTGTTAATTGCCGTTCATCTAATGTATCAAATCAGCCAGCCATGCAGACATTTCAACGGATTTTCAAAGGATTTTTATCGGTAACTACCTGTGCCCTCATCAGTAATGCGGCGCAGGCCCAGCTCAGCCTTGGATTGAAAGGCGGCGTCAATTTCAGTACCATTACGGCCGAAAACAGTAACATCAGCATTTTCAAAGACCGGGTAGCGCCCAATTTCGCCGTAATATTCAATTACCAACTGGCACCGGCGTTCAGTATTCAGGCAGAGCCGGGTTTTTCAGCCCGCGGGGCTTCGGTACGCCCGGATCAAACGGGACCAATATTCTCAAACCCCGGTGTACCCTATCGGATAATAGAAAAGGGCGTCATCAAATTCAATTATTTTGAATTGCCGATAGTAGCCCAATATAGGCCGCACCTGACCAAAAAACTGGAAGCCATTATTTCTGCCGGCCCTGAGATCCGCTTCCGGACCGGGCCACAAAAGTTGGAAACCACTGCGGCAACTTATGTAAACGGCGAGAAAGTGGGGACGGTAAAGCAAACCGAATCTTACTCGGGCGACGACGCGGTCAGCACATTTGATGTAGGCGTGGTGGCCGGTGCCGGTGTTGCCTATCCGATAGGCCGGTTAAAAGTATTTGTTGAAGGGCGTTATCACCTGGGCTTGTATAATCTCGCAGCACATGCCAATGACGGCGATGACGACGACGTCAAAATACACAACCGGGGCGCTTCGGTGGTCCTGGGCGTGACGATACCGATTTTCAAATAACCCTTTTATGACCCCGAAAAGCCATCCATCCGCACCCGTATCTATTGCTGTCCTTCCGTTTGTGAACCTGAGCAGCGACCCCGAAGAAGAGTATTTCAGCGACGGCGTCACCGAGGAGATCATTAATGTGCTAAGCCGCGTGCCCGGGTTGCAGGTCGCGGGACGGACCTCGTCTTTTACTTTCAAGGGCAACAATCATGACGTGCAATGGATCGGCGGGCAACTGCAGGTAGGTCATATCCTGGAAGGAACCTTGCAAACTTCGGGGGACAAGTTGCGCATTACCGCAAGGCTGGTGCGGGCCGCAGATGGCGGGCAAATATGGTCGGAGAAATACGACAGGGAACTGGAAGACATATTCGATGTCCAGGAAGAGATTGCGCAGGCCATCCTGGGCGCGGTTAGGATCGAGCTGCTTGGGGAAGAACCTGTGATCGCATTCAAGCGCTATACCAATAATAAGGAAGCTTACCAGCTTTACCTTCGGGCTCGGTTTTACCACAACAAGTTCGGCGGAAGCGACGACTACCATAAGGCCATCGGCTATTTCCGCGCGGCACTGGAAATCGATCCTTCTTATGCGATCGCCTTTTCCGGCATTGCTTCCTGCTATCTGAATATGTGGTTTTACAGGCATATGCCGGCTGCGAAGGCATTACCGCTCATGAAAGAGGCCACCGAGCAGGCGCTGGCACTCGACGGCGCCATTGCCGAGAGCTACCTCGCGCTCGCACGTATGCAGATGCTGTACGAGTGGGATTTTACCGCTGCTTCCGCGTCGTTCCGGAAAGCATTGGAGCTGAACTGGAACACGGCCGACCTCCACGGCCAATATGCATTATACCTGGCCCTCACCGACCATCCGGCGGAAGCCGAAGAAGAAGCGGCCCACGCCCTGGCGCTTGAACCGTTTTCCCTAATCAATAATTTTTACGCGGCTTATGTGTACTGGATTTCGGCCCGTTTCGATCTGGCCGTGGAGCAGGGACGCAAGCTGACGGCGCTGGACCCGTCATTCTGGGGTGGCCATATGATCACCGGACTTAACCTGATCACATTAAAACAATACCCGGCCGCCCAGGACGCGCTCGAAACGGCATTGGAGATGAATTACAACGGCATTACACTAAGCGCCTGCGGGGTGCTGTTCGGATTGTCGGGAGAAACGGAAAGTGCAAAGGATATCCTCACGCAAATGACGGCACTGGGCAAAACGAGCGTCGTCGCCAACTATGATTTGGGCATTGTAAACGCCTCGATCGGCGAAAAGGTGACAGCGGCGGCCTATTTCCGGGCCGCGATCGACAAACACGAACCGCCGATGCTTTTCTTTAAGTATATTGTAAGAGACTGGCTTTCTGGCGATTTGTACGATAAAAGTTACGGATCGCTGATTATCCCGCATCAATAATTTTACAAATATTATATTTCCGTTACAACATCAGAATTTTATTCTAACTTTGAAGCTTAACAAAAAAGTAAAAGTATGAACAAGGGTAGGGTCAAATTTTTTAATGAAACGAAAGGTTTCGGTTTCATTTCTCCTGAAGATGGAGGAGATGACATTTTTGTACACACATCAGGTCTGAAAGACAATGTTCGTGAAAACGACCTTGTAACTTACGAAGTTGAGAACGGCCGGAAAGGACTGAATGCAGTCAACGTTACGTTAGTCTGAGTAATTATATTACGTGACAGACGAATAATCCTCCTTTCCGGGAGGATTTTTTATTTAAAAAAACGCGCATTACCTCCTATCTCTTTATGGCATTTATCGACATCGTTCTTCGCCCGCCTTCGTATGGATGGCAGGATGAGCAGGGAAATCTGATCAAACCTCGCCCCGGCCAGATTTTCGCCGAATTCTTCAAACGGTTAAACGTCGTGCAGGACAAGAGGAACTGGCTGTCGCTGATGAGCTGGGTGAAAGTGCTCTGTATGGTGCCCTTTCTGGCGCTTTTTATTTTCAAATTCTTCAATCTCTGGCTGCTGCTGGCGGCGTTTGTGTACAGCATGTTCATCATGGGCACACACGGCACCATCTGGCACCATCGCTATTGCACACACGGCGCATACAAATTCAAGAACCGCTTTTGGCGTCTTGTTACCCAAAATCTCACGGTTTGCATGATACCGGAGGAGATATACGTGATTTCACACCACGTACACCACGCCAAATCCGACCGTCCGGGCGATCCGTACAATGCCGAAGCCGGGTTTCTTTATTGCTTCCTGGCCGATGTGAACCACCAGCCTATCGCGTCCGACCTTACCGAACAGCAGTACAACCGCGTGAAGTCGCTCATGCGGCATACCGGTGTTGCGGCAAATTCCTATCAGCAATACCTCACATGGGGCTCGTATCAGCATCCGGGAAGGGCTGTTCTTTACTGGCTGCTCAACTGGTCTTTCTGGTACGGAATGTTTTTCCTGCTTGGTGGCCACGCGCTGGCTTGCACGTTGTTCGGCGCCGCAGGTTTCTGGGCGGTTGGCGTGCGTACCTTTAACTATGAAGGGCACGGAAAGGGTGAGGACAAAAAACGCCCGGGGACAGACTTCAACCAGAACGACCGGTCGATCAACCAGCTTTGGCCGGGCATCGTTGCCGGCGAATGGCATAACAACCACCATCTTTTCCCGAAAAGCGCCCGGAGCGGTTTTCAACCCCACCAGGTGGATTTCGCATGGTACTATATCAAGTTGATGAGCACGCTCGGTGCCATATCCAGCTACCACGATTCAAAAAAGCAGTTCCTCAAACAATACGAATCGCCCTATCGCGAGGCAATGCAAAATCCCGGCAGGCCTGCGGAAGCCCTGAGAGACGCCTAACGCGTGGGAGGCTCGGCATTTTCAAAAAGCTTTCCCTCCCCACTCCTTTCCAGATCGAAATAGCTAGTATTCTCTTCATCCGTTGTAGCCCAGGACGCTTGCGCCGTGCTACCGTCCTTTCTGACAATAAACTGCACGAGCCGAAGCGGGAGCGCGGCGGCACGGCTTAATGTGACATCGCCGATGGCTGGTTTATTATCAACGATTGAGCGATACCAAGCAAGCACCAGCCACAAGGTCGGACAATAGCAAATATTTGCTATACGGTGTCAGCATTCTAATTTCCACTATACGGCGACCTTCCCGTGTATTTTCAATAAGCGTCATCCCTACACGTTTCATCGAAATGCGTAGAATAATTTCTATCTTGTCGAGTATTCTGTACCCCCATTAGTCTTGACAGTGAATAATAACGCCTGCCCTGCCTGCCTTTTGCTGTTTCTCCTATGCTGCAATTCGCTCTGCGCCTGGTCTCAAAACGGACGACCGCCGGGGTTACAAGAGTTTCGCATTGAACACTATACCGATGAAGATGGCCTGCCCCAAAACAGCGTTTACGCCATTGCCCAGGACGAACTGGGATATATGTGGTTAGCTACGCAGCGGGGACTCGCACGGTTCGACGGGAAGAACTTTAAGGTTTTCGACGAATTCGGCAAAACCTATTCAGCGGCGGTTGTAACCTCGTTTAACGTTGATCCGCGCCCCAAAGCCACTGGCTTTTTCGCGCTGAATGATGATTGGGATTTCGTTCATATCTACCAGGGCAAAGCCGAAATAGACACCAAGCTGCATCGATATGTAAAATTGCAACCATTCCTGTACCCAAAGAAGCATAAAGGGCATATCATGGAGCGGCAACCCAGGATGTACTATGGTAACCCGTACCCCAACTACTCCGTATACCCCGCCGGTGGCGACCGTTTTTTCGTTTTCAACGGTAGCACGCTTGAATATTATGACCACAAAAAGATAAAAGGGAAAATCGGCTGGACCGATGATGGTCCATGGCGTTTCTTTCGGCTGGATAACAGCTTGTATCACCTCAAAAACGGTAAACTCAACCGGTTTTCTACCGATTCGGCACCATTCAGAGCCCAGCCTGTTTCTTTAACAGGCGCATTGTCCGATGATCCGTTATACCGGCAGGGTAAATACGAGATATACTGGAACAACGCGATGAACCAGGCATTTATACAGGCAGGTCAAGCCCTTTATCACATCATGTCCGGAGCGAACGGAGATTTAAATTCCCAGCTGATCCTGACTGGATTTGATTTCAAAAAAGAACAAGTAATGGCCATCCATTACGACCCTAAGACGCAGCGTATCTTCATCGGCAGTCAGCTTAGCGGCCTTTTTGTGCTTACCCGTGAAAAGTTTACTACCCTGGCATCACCTTATCCGGGAACCGACCAGGTCTACTACGGGCAAACATTGATTGATAAAAACGCGATATTGTCCAACCAGGGGATTGTCTACACGACCGATGATTCCGGAAATACCACGAGCAGGCAGCTTCCGCTGGTCACCAGTAGTGTATTTTGGGATAAATCCAGCATTCTGAAAGATGACAGTGGCTTTATCTGGTGCAAACTCGCAAAAAAGCTGATGATGTTTGAACCCGACGGTTCCGCCATTAAACTGACGTGGACACTCCCCTCCGAAATTACCCAGCTATATCAGGGACCCGACAGAACGATCTGGATTGCAACCCGCACCGAAGGTCTCTTCTCGCTGAACGCACCTTTCACAAATAACAGCCGCCCCGCCTTGTTTTTGAAAGGCCCGCTCGCGGAAATATGGTGTGTTGTAGAGCAACCTGCCGGCGTGGTATGGGTTGGTACTGTGAAGGGGCTTTTCCGGGTTTCACGAAAAACAAAGCAAATAACGGCAATCAAAGGGCTGGAAGGCATCTATGTACGAAGCCTTCATATTGCTCAAAACAATACCGAGGTCTGGATAACGACCTATAAAGACGGTTTTTTTCTCCTGAAAAATGGCAAACTGACCCACTTTCCGCTCGACCGCAAAGGCTATCTCGCCAACGCGCATTGCATCGTCGAAGACGGTAACGGCTTTTTGTGGATCACCACCAACCGGGGGCTGTTCCAGGTATTGAAAAAGGACCTGTTGAGCTACGTCGACAAGCCCGGAGAAGTCTATTATCACCACTATTCGAAGACCGAAGGGTTTAATAGTAGTGAATTCAATGGCGGATGTATGCCCTGCGCACTGAGGCTCCCTTCCGGAGTAGTGTCCCTGCCCTCGATCAATGGACTGGTCTTGTTTAAACCGGAGCAAACATCGGCGGAGACGCCCGACAAGAAAATCGTCATCGACCGGATTGAAATCGACCGAAAAACCATTGCAGCACCTCAGAAACGCATTGCTTTCATGCAAAATCAGAAGCAGCTGAGATTAGAGGTCAATACACCGTTCTTTGGAAACGACTACAATGTTGAATTCTCCTACGCGCTCGCCAAACGCGGCAACATGCCTACCCCGGCGGACTGGCTGGATGTCGATGCACCCATTGCCAACAAAGCGACGATCAACATTTCGAGCCTTGGCAAAGGACGGTACACCTTGTACATCAGGAAAAAGAATGGCTTCGGCACGGGTAATTACGGCTACGAAACCGTCGAGATCGACGTTCCTCCATTCTGGTATCAGACCTGGTGGTTTTACTCCTCGGTCGTGCTGGCGGTCTTTCTGGCAGCGTTCCTATACCTGAAATACCGGATCCGGTCGGTGCAGCGAAGAAGCCAGCTCCTTGAACTTCAGATCAGCGAACGTACCAGCCAGTTGCAGGGCACATTGCGCAACCTGGAAAGTTCGCAAAACGAGCTGCTCAGCCAGATGCACCTGCAATCGCGGCTGATGGCCTCCATTGCACACGACGTGCGCTCGCCCCTGGGCGCGGCGATCATCGTTGCAGGCGAAATGCAGAAAATGATCGAACGGCGGCAGTTCGACATGGTGTCGCTGTTCGGCAAAAACATTGAAGATGCCCTGCGTATGGTAAAAGGCTCCCTGGAAGACCTGCTGGCTTATGTAAAAATCCAGGTCTACAATCACCAGCCAAAAAGTGAGACAGTGGCATTGCACGAGCTACTGGAAGAAAATATGCAGCTCTATGGTAAAAACACAAAAATCAATTCAAATACATTCCTGAACCTGATCCCCGCCGGTACATTCATCGATACCCACCAGCAGTTGCTCAAAATCGTGATCCATAACATCATCGACAATGCCAACAAGTTCACCGACAATGGCGAGATCAAGGCTTATATTTTACAGCAAGGCAACCGGTTGAAGCTGGTAATCGAGGATTCCGGTCGGGGAATTTCAAAGGAACTGCTTGCATGGTTTATGGAAGACAAAGCATTGCCACCCACATCACCACAGACCGGGATCGGCCTGGCGATGATCAAGGAACTGGCACCGTCGGTCACGGAACGCCTCGAAATGGAGCGGCTTGACCCTGGAACGCGGGTTACACTGACCTTCCATTCCTTTTCGCAGAATCCCTGAAATTACAGCTTCGGGAGCCGTAGCTCCCGAAGCGCGGCTCCCGAAGCTACGGCTCCCGAAGCTTTCTCGCCAGGTCGATCACATTATCGACACCGAGTTTTTCAAATATCCGCGCTTTGTAGGTACTCACGGTATTGGATTGAATAGCGAGTTGGGCGGCAATTTCCTTCACCCATTTCCCGGCAATCAGCAGTTCCGAGATCTCCCTTTCCCGGCCTGAAAGGCTATTGATCCCGAATTGCGGCTTCTGTTTCTGATTACCGAAAGTCGCCACATCCAGCAACTTTTCCTGCACGGCCTGACTTACATAACGGCTTTTTTTGACGACCGTTTCAATGGCTTTGACAGTTTCGCTCTTTTCGGCAGTTTTGGAAAGAAAACCGTTTGCACCGGCGGCGATGAATGCCAGGGCGTTGCGTTGCTCATCGGCCGCAGAACAAACCAGAATGGGCGCTTCCGGCTGAAACTGGCGGATTTTGCCGATCATTCCCGTTCCCTGTCCTCCGGGAAGTTCAATATCGAGCAGGATCAGGTCATAACGATTGCCCCGGATACTGGCGATGGCATGATCGAAACTTTCGGACTCGGAGATTCTAGCCTGGCTGTAAAGTTCCTGCAACACAAGCTTCATGCTCATCCGGACCAGAAAGTGGTCTTCAACGACAAGGATGTTCATGATTTAAACGTATAATGGGTGGTTATCGCAGCAAAGTAACATGTAATTGTAGTAATAATTCGCAAATTTTTACTTCAAATTTTTGTTAAAACAGCATTAAACTTTACCGTGGTCGCTGCCGATTCTCACCCGGCCACAAATCAAAAAGTCTGCAAACCGATGGTTCACAGACTTTTACCAAGCTCCGAAATAGCTCTTTCCTTAACCTGCCCCGACGTAACTCCGGATATCCAAAACATTAAAACCCAATATCACCGGGTTTCCCGGCGCGGATTTGAACCGTATCGTGAGTGATTCATCACCGGTAGAAATGCTGTTCGAAAGCACCGCCGATGATATGGGGCAATATACCGGCCAGTCGCCCATTGTCGCCAGGCCTTTGATGATCGCTTGCTCCGTCGCGGAAAAATCGGCGTCCGAAGTGAGGGTAAGGGTAATGCCGTCGGCGGCCAGTATGGAGCCCACGGCATGGGTAAGGCTTCCGTTTGTCTCGAAATAGGCCTGCCAATCGGCACTGTCGGTCCACGGTGGAGTGCATGGCGACGCCCATGCCTGGTGTAACAGGAAGGAATTATACCATTGTCCCGGCGTGACGGCAACAGTTGCAAAATGGTCGAACTGGACTGAAACGGTGATCTTGCTCATTGCGAACTTCCTGCTCACGTGAAATGCGGCCGCGCTGCCCGTCCATATTCCGAAATAATTAGGATCATCGCCAGGCACCCAGGAGTTGGAAACATCCGGGTCGTCGTTGATCGAGTCAAATGAGAAACTCGTCCCGGAGGAAGCTCTCAATGTGTTTTTCAGGTCTGAGAGCGTGGGCGAGAAATCGGCTGGCAGGGCATTGGGTCCTTCATAGGGTTCCAAAACAGCCTGCGCGCCGCTGATCAGCAGTTGCACGGAAAGATCGGAACGCCCGATGTTGGCTACCTCAGGCGCATTCACCATCGCCCATTCAAACCACACGCTGGGCAAGGTATTGGCAGCCGGAGGGGGTGAGATGGTTTTCAGGTAAGCCTGCCATTCTGCATAAGTGCCGGCTCCGATGTCCTTCACGAAAGCGCTTTCGGGGAACGACAGCTCATTCACTACCCCTGCATATTGGCTGAAAAACGTCGGCTGCTGGTAGATCCAGCGATTGTATTTGAGCGTCACAGGCGGAACAACATTGAAGCAATCCCAAAGACTCTGGTCGCTGGTCGGCACCGCCGGTGGTTGCAGCAACTGGAAATGACGGACCGACAGGTTCAAACAGGCGGCCAGTCGGTTGTACCACCCGTCGGTAACGGCTGTCATCGCTTCGGTAGGAGTATCGTAGGTAGTTATCATTTTGCTTCCTGAAAGATGGTTTCCTCGCACACGGGTAAAATCAAAAAGAAGAAGGCCGGTGTTACCCAGCCTTCCGAAAGAAAACATCAGGCAGTAGCCAGGCCGTTCGGAACGAATGCTTTGGCCGATTCGAAAAGCGAAACGCCCAGATCCGAAGAGTGGCCCACAAATTCACCGACCGGCAATACATTCACACCCAACACAACCGGTACCCCCGGAATACTGCTGGTGGTGATGGTCATATTGTTGTCCTTGTTGAATGTAACGCGGTTGGTAGACGTGCTGCCGCTATCGCCCGAATAGAACGGCCAGAAACCTGACGAGCCGCTGGATGTGATCGTCTGCTGGTCAACAGAAGAATACTTGGCATTCGAAGTAATGGTAATAGACATACCCGACGCTACGATCACGTTCGCGGAGAAGTACTGCATGTTACCATTTTTGCCAAACGTATTGTCCCAGTTGATGGGCGCCTTATCTCTCCATGGGCTGCCGGTTTTGTTGGCAAACGCCAGACCCATCGCCGAAGAATAATACCAAGCGCCCGGCGTGTTGGGCAGCACGAGGATGTGCTCAAATTTGGCTTCCAGCTGAATACGGCTGGAAGCGAATTGCTCGCTGAGCGTCGAGGTAGAGCTGCTGCCGCCCCAAAGGCCGAAGAAACCAGACGTCGAGCCGCCTGCCCAGGAGCTGCTTACATTTTTGTCCATCGTGCTGCTGTCGAACGAGAACGAACGTGAAGGAGCGCTTGCCAATTGGTTTACCATATCGGCATAGTTCAGTTGCCAGTCGAAGTTGATCGGCAGGCCCTTATCCGTCGTGTACACCAATGTAAGCTCGTTTTGTGCGGTAGCGATCGGGTCGAGCAGAATGGCTGCATAATCGGAAGAACCGATATTGGCCACTTCCGGCGCGTTAAACATCGCCCAGTTTCTGAACATCGTCGGCATCTGGTTCATACTTGGTGCAGGCTGTGTTTGCACGTAAGCCCTCCATGCGAGAAAATTCTCTTCCCCGATATCCGCTCTCACATTGATATTCCGCGAAGCCTCCAGCGCCGAAAGCAAGCCTCTGTAATTGTTGTAAAACTGGTTACCACCGCTGGCGACAAACTGTGTGGTCAATGATTTGGGAGGGATATTGTTGTAGTAAGCCCAGAAAGTCGGGTTCGCGGCAGTACCGCTCGCAATCGGAGGCGCAGGCTGAATGATCTGAAAAGAGTCCTGGCTTTGGCCCAATCCCTGGATCAGACCATTGTACCAGCCGTTTTGTAAGTCTAGAAAATCGCTCATTTTGACATATGAATAACCCCTGTTTTAAGACGGCAGGATCCGCCCCTGTAATCAATCCTCTTACAGGTAAGCCCGTTTTTTCAAGTGGTTGCTGAGCTCCACTGTACAAAAGCTTTTGCCTGACAAAGGTTCGTAGAAATAATTCTTCACAAACGACAACAAACACCTGTTTTGAAAAACACGTGTTTACACCTGCTTCGATAAAAAAGTGCTAAATAATAAAAAGGAGAGGCTTATTGAGTCCTGTGAGCGTCAGGATTAAATATAGAAGTATTTCTAACTTAAAGATTGGCACCCTGAGACTCCATGGCATATTCGGTGGGTGTTTTCCCGAACTGCTTCTTAAATTCCCTGCTGAAATATTTCCGGTCGTCGTACCCTACTGCATAAGCGACTTCGTACACCGTCATTTTCTGCTGCTGCAAAAGCTGCGCAGCCCTTTGGAGGCGGATCGATTTCAGGAAATCATTGACAGACAAATCAGTAACGGCTTTGAGTTTTTTATAAAGCACCGACTGGCTCATCCCGATCTTTTCGGCCAGCATGGCCACCCCAAAGTCGGGGTTATCCATCAGTTCTTCAGTGATAGCCACGATCCTCGACAGAAATTGCTCGTCCAGGGATTCTATCAACACATTCTGCGGCTGCAAGGTGATTTGCCGGCTGAATTTCTGCTGCATCAATTTCCTCGACGACAGCAGGTTCCGCACATTCAATTCCAGCAACTGAATGCTGAAAGGCTTGGAAATGTAAGCGTCCGCACCCGTTTTCAGCCCACTAAGCTGGTGATTCAGAGAAGCTTTGGCTGTGAGCAGGATCACCGGGATGTGGCTTGTCCGCTCGTCGGTTTTCAGTTTCGTACACAATGCAAGCCCATCCATTTCGGCCATCATCACGTCGCTGATGATCAGTTCGGGAATGCATTCGGTGGCCGTCGCCCAGCCCTGTTCACCATTTTCAGCCTGAATAATGCGGTAGCGGTCGCCTAACGCCCCGGCAATAAACGTCCGCACTTCCTCATTGTCCTCCACGAGCAGTACCACGGGTTTATCCCCGCCCGGCACGGGTTGCGGCGTCGGCAAAAGTTCCGTTTCCGCCGAAAGATTGTCGTCTTCCGCGGCAACGGTTACCGGCGCTTCCAGTTGCTCCGGCGCGAAATGTCTGTTTCCTTTTAGTAGCGTAATCGTGAAGCAGGTCCTACCCTTCCGGTTCTGCTGCTCCACGGTACTTTCCACCGTCAGTTCTCCCTTATGGAGTTCCACAATGCTTTTGGAAAGTGCCAACCCGATGCCGTAGCCGGTATTCTGTTTTCCGTGGTCGTAAATCTGAAAGAAATTGGCGAACAACTTATTCAAATACTGCGGCGCAATGCCGATGCCATCGTCTTCGATGTTTATCCTGACGAAGTCGTCATGCACGGAGACTTTCAGCGAAACCTTGCCGCTGTCGTGGGTAAACTTGTAGGCATTGCTGAGCAGGTTAAAAATTACCTTCTCCATCTGCCCGGCGTCGAAGTAAAGCGGTATCTCTTCGGAGTCATATTCAAATACCGATTCAATCTTCCGGTGCTGCGAAACAAAGTTGAAATCGTGGAAAACACCGCGCAAGAACGGGACCAGGTCGTGGCGTGTCACGTGCAGCGCGAGGTGGTTGGTCTCGGCTTTCCGGAAATCCATCAGCTCACTGACCAGTCGCAACAGACGGTTGGCGTTTTTGCGCACAAGCGAAAGGTGCGTCTGCACATCCTCGTCGTGCTGGCGGGCGAGCATGAGTCCTTCCACGGGCCCCTGTATCAGCGTTAGGTGTGTCCTGATCTCGTGCGAAACATTGGTAAAAAAATTCAGTTTGACCTGGTGCAGCTCGTGCTCCCGCTTGAAAAGTGCCGTCATGTAAAAATACCGGGTCACAAAAAGCACCGCCGCAAGCGCAGCGATCACATACAGGCAGTAAGCCCACCATGTTTTCCAAAGCGGCGGCAATACGTGGATCGTAAGCCGGCTGGGCGATTTACTCCATATGCCGTCATTATTAGCCCCTTTTACCACAAAAGTGTATGTCCCCGGCGGCAGGTTGGTATAGGTCGCCGACGAAGTCTTCACATAATTCCAGTCCTTCTCAAAGCCGTCGAGCCGGTAAGCGTAAGCATTCTTTTCAGGTTTGATATAATTCAAAAGGGCAAAATCGATGGTAAAAATGTTCTGGGCGTGTGTAAATGTGATTTCCCGGGTAAGGTTGATATCCTTTTGCAGCAGCTCGTCCGGCCCGCCGATCCGCACGGGGATGTTGAACAATTTCAAACCGGTAAACACCACCGGGGCGGCGAAGTCATTGGTTTCGATAGTATTAGGCAAAAAACTAACAAGCCCGTTGAGCCCACCAAAGAACATTTCTCCCGAGGCGTCTTTATAATGGGTATTGGAAATGAACTCGTTGCCCGGAAGTCCGTCGGCGACGGTGTAATTCTTGAAACTACGTTTGCCGGTATCGAACCGCGACAGTCCGTTGGAAGTGCTGATCCAGAGATTACCCCGCTCGTCGTCGAGGATACCAAGCACATTATCGTTCGGCAAGCCGTCTTTTCGGGTAAAATTGACAAATGTGTTGCTGGCGCGGTCGTAGCGCGTGAGGCCGCCGTAGTAAGAACCGATCCAGATGATCCCGCGGCCATCTTCCCGTACACAGTTGATAATTTTCGGAAACCGTTTCTCCGGCGACTCGGCACGGGGTTTGATCCAGTCGATAGCACCGGAATCGCTTCTGAGAACATTCAACCCCTCATTTGTCCCGATCCAAAGGTTATGCCGCGAATCCTCGTAGAAGTTACGGACGAAATTCCCGCTCAGCTGAAATGGCGCCTTCGTACCGACGTTGAAATGCCGGAAAGTACCGGTTTGCCTGTCAAGCAGATCCACGCCCTGCTGATCGGTGCCGACCCATAACCTCCCGCGGCTGTCTTCGAAAACCGCGCTGACATTGTCGGAGCTGAGCGAACCGGGGTTATCCGGGTTGTTGCGAAATGTCGTGAAACTCTGGCCGCCAACCGGGCGCTGGCGGGATACATTGTAATAGTTCAAACCACCCAAATGCGTACCGACCCACAGATCCCCTTTTTGATCCTCGACAATGGCTTTCACAAGGTTCGAGGTCATGCCGGACGCGGCCGGGCCGCTTCTGAAATTCCGTACGGCACCGGAACGGACGTCCAGGTGGTCGAAACCACCGCCTTCCGTTCCGATCCACAGGTTGCCGGTTTTGTCCTTCACGACCGCGCTCACGACGTTGTGATTAATGCTGTACTTTGATTTCCCCGCCTGATAGACCTTGAAAGGCGTTTCGTGCGAATAAACAATGTTCACGCCATTATAATAGGTACCCAGCCACACCGAGCCGCTGGCGTCCTGAAAAATATCGTATAATGAATTCTGGCTCAGGCTAGTCGGGTTTTCCGGCTCGTGCTGATAGGTTATGAAGGCACGCGTCGCGGGATCCAGAATGCTGAGCCCTTCCAGCGTCGCGATCCACAGCTTGCCGGACTTATCGGTGAATATCTTGCGGATATTATTGTGGATGAGGCTATTGCTACCCTCCCCTCTTTTGAAATGGATAAACTTCCCCGTGGTACCGTCGAGCAAATTCAGGCCGCCGTGTTTCGTACCGATCCAGATGTTCTTCTTCTTGTCTTCTGCGATAGTTGTTACAAAGTCGTCGCTCAATCCGTCCTGCGCTACCGTAAAAATCTTGTAGCTGATGCCATTCCGGCCAAATTCCATTCGCGTAACCCCTGATGTCGTACCGACCCACAAACGACGCTGCGAGTCCTCGAAAATGCAACGTATATCGTCGCCCGGCAATGAGGCCCGTCCTTTCCGTGAAAAATAATGCCTGAACCGCAAATGCTGCCGGTCGGTAAGCTGGTTCAGGCCGCGGCCCGTCCCAATCCACACTATCCCGCGGCTGTCCTCGAACAGGCAATTGACGGTATTGCTGCTGAGCGAGTCGCCCTCCTTGCCCGCCAGCACACGTGTAAAAGAATCGGTTTCCGGCACATACCGGTTCAGCCCATGGCTCGTCCCGAACCATAATGTGTGCTTCGAATCGCTCAGGGAAGACAGTATGTAGTTTCCGCTCAATGTCCCCGGCACCGAAGGGTCATTCTGGTAGATCTTGAAATTCCGCCCGTCGAACCGGTTGAGGCCATAGCTCGTACCGAGCCACATGTAGCCGGTACGGTCCTGCATAATGGTCAGCACCGAGTTCTGCGACAGTCCGTTCTCCGCATTCAGCTTGTTGAATACGATGCGCTGCCCCGATACTCCAGTCCGGAAACACAACACAATCATCACCAGGAACACCGCCCTTAACCTCACCATTTGTCGCTTGCCAGGCACATTTTTGCCCACTGTTTTTTGGTACTAAAATACGATAAAATTATCCCTCCGCTGAAAAACACCCCTATTCCAAATGGATTTTCACCCCGCCTGACGGCCCCGTTAGCGGAATTTTGTTTGAGCATTTTTCTGCGAAACAAAATAATCCACCTTCTAATCCCGGGAAATACGATGAAGTATTCTACCAAAACTAAAAATAACCCTCCTACCCCTCTGTCGCCCATTGGGTATGCGCGGCCCCGACCCGGTGCGATGCGCCTTCGCGGTCATGCAAGCGCAGCCTTTGTATTGTTATCGCTGTTGTCGGCACCCGGCATTCTTCCTGCGACCGGCGCTCCGGCGGCAGGCGTTCCGGCGGCGGCCCCGGCATTTACCCGGAAAACCGTCGCCGAACTAGGCGGTAAAGTAACAGACGAAAAAGGCGAGGGCCTTCCCGGAGTGAGTGTCATCCTAAAAGGCTCCCAGCAGGGTACCGTGACCGACGCCGAAGGCCGGTTCAAACTGAGCATCGGGGACGTAGCGGGCAAATCGCTTGTGTTCAGTTTTGTCGGTTATGAATCCAAAGAACAGGAGATCGGCAGCCAGACGGAGTTCACCATCAGCCTCGCGCCATTGGCCAGCAACCTCAACGAACTCGTCGTAGTCGGCTATGGCGAGCAGAAAAAAGTAAACCTTACCGGCTCGGTAGCTACTATCGATTCCAAAAGCATCGAAAGCCGCCCTGTCACCAACCTTTCTTCCTCGCTAGCGGGCCTCGGCCAGGGCGTGTACGTGCGCCAGGGATCGGGCAAGCCCGGCGACGACGGCGCTACCATCCGTATCCGGGGAACGGGTACCCTCAACGACAACAGTCCTTTGGTACTGATCGACGGCATTATCGGCGTCATGGACGCCGTAAACCCCAACGACGTGGAGAGCATTTCGATCCTGAAAGATGCGGCGTCTTCGGCCATTTACGGTTCCCAGGCCGCAAACGGGGTCATTTTGATCACCACCAAAAAAGGCTCCAAAAACAAGACGACCGTTTCTTACAGCGGATTGTTCTCGACGGCAAGCCCCAGTAACCTGCCCCAATTTGTTTCTGATTACCCGCGCCATATGCGCCTTTTCAATGAAGGCGCCGCCAATATCGGCCGTGCCGTGCCTATTTATTCCGACCAGACCATCCAGACCTGGGAATATGCCAAAACACACCCGGACGAGCTGAATGTGAACGGCGTACCGAACTGGCTCGCCTACCCTAATACCAACTGGGGTAAGGTGATTTTTGAAAACAACGTGGTACAGAACCACAACATTTCAGTGAATGGCGGGAGCGAAAAATCGCTTTTCAATATCTCGCTGGGATATTTAAATAACCCGGGCGTGATGCAGAACACCGGCCTGAAACGCTACCAGCTGCGTGCCAATGTCCAGACCAAAATCGGCAATGCGGTCACCGTGGGTACGCAGACATTCGCCCAAACCCAATCCAAGGACATGGGTAATACGGCCAATGCATTCAACTTCCTCCGCCAGACCGTGCCGGGCATTGTTCCCTATTACGACGGTCGCTACGGGCTGCCGGCAGCTGCCGACGAAATCCAGACCGCCAACGGCATCCTCGCTTACCTGAACACCACCGGCGGGAAAGATTCGGAATCGCGGTTCAATAGCACGCTTTTTGCGAATGTCGACATTCTCAAAGGTTTGAAGTTTGAAACAAAAATGAACTACCAGATCCGGTTTGCGGAATATAACTCACACGCCATTCCGGTACTTCGGTGGAATTTTGCCAACAACGTGGCCGACGACGTGAACCAGACCAACGACCCGACCACGATGAGTACGCGGTATACCTACAACAAAAACTACCAGATCACCTTCGATAATGTGCTCCGGTACAATACCACGATCGGCAGAGACCATGAAATCGGGGCGCTGGCGGGGTATAACCAGTATTATTACAATTATTACGATATCGATGCCTCGAAAACGGGCCTCATCGACTGGACTATCACGACCCTCGGTTCGGCAACCGACATGACCAACACCACCGGCACCGAGTACGACCGCGCTATGCGCTCCTGGTTCGGACGGCTCAACTATTCGTTCCGCTCGAAGTACCTTTTCGAAGCCAACATACGCTACGACGGTTCTTCGCGGTTCTCGCCCGACACGCGCTGGGGAACATTCCCTTCATTCTCGGCCGGCTGGCGGATTTCGGAGGAAAACTTCTTCGGCGGCCTGCGCAACCACATTCCAAATCTGAAACTGCGTGCTTCCTGGGGGAAACTGGGTAATAATGCATCCGGGGATTACGACTACCAGGCCAATTACGGGAAGGTCAACTACTCCTTCAATGGTACCATCGCTTCGGGCCTCGCGCAGGGCAAGATCGCCAATCCGTTCCTGAGATGGGAATCGACCACGGTAACCAACATCGGCCTGGACGGAAATGCCTGGAACAACCGCGCGAGCTTCGAATTGGAATGGTACGACAAATACACCGACGGTATTCTCACCACCCCGCCTATTCCGCTTACCGCCGGCACCGTTTCTGCACCCACGCAGAATACCGCTGCCGTGCGCAACCGCGGGATCGAGTTTTCGCTCGGCTGGCGCGATAAGGTTGGAGGCGTAAACTATTCTATCAATGGAAACTTTGCTTACAATATCAACCGCGTCACCACTTACAAGGGAAAACTGAACGAGCAGTGGGTTACCAATGCCGACGGGACACGGACTTACGTCAGCAACCTGGGCGACGTTTCGACCGGTACCGACAACCGCATCGTGGAAGACCGCGCCATTAACGAATACTACCTCCGCGAGCGGTATACCGGCACAGGCACCTACAAATCAGGCGGCGAGCTGGACGTCAATGCGGGGCCCAAAGACGGCATGATCCGCACGCCCGACGATCTCGAATGGGTGAATGCGATGAAGGCGGCAGGCTATTCGTTCTCGCCCGTGAACAGCGTCGGCAAAGCCCAACTTTACTACGGCGACTTCATTTTTGCCGACCTGAACGGCGATGGCAACTACGGAAACAGTTACGACCGGAAGTTCTCCGGCACGACATCGAACCCAAAATATGTGTTTGGTTTGAATATGGATGCGAACTGGAAGGGCTTCGACTTGTCGATGATCTGGGCCGGCTCGGCGGGAATGCAGTATTACTACAATGCCGAGGGGTATAACAACTCCATCGTCCGCGACGGAAACGGTATTGCATTACGCGTAGCCGACGACCATTACTACTACAACGACGCCAATCCGAACGATCCGAACAACAATATCAATGGCTCGTTCCCGAGGCTGAAATACAACGGCGACGCCATTAATACCACTTCCAGCACCACCTGGCTTTACAATGCTTCCTATATCAAGCTGAAAAACCTGCAACTGGGCTATTCCATCCCCGACGTTTGGAGCAAAAAGCTGAAAATCAGCCGCGCGAGGCTGTTCCTTTCGGGAGAAAACCTGCTGATCATCACCAAATACCCGGGCCTCGACCCTGAGATCGGTGCCGGCGTAGGCTATCCGACCATGAAGCAGTATTCGCTTGGAGTGAATGTAACCCTTTAATTTTCAATTAGTACCATGAGATTTTCTATTCATATATTCAAAAAAAGCGTCTGCCAAATCGGTATTCCGGCGCTTTCGCTACTGGCTCTGAGCGCTTGCGAACCCGACCTGCTCGATACGAGCCCCTACGGCTCCATTTCGTCGAACAACATGTGGACTACCGATAACCTCACCGATCTCGGCATGACCGGCGTCTACAACGGATTACGGCTCGGCATCAATACCAGCGCCGCTTCCGGCCGCGAACTTTACCATTTCGACCGCCTCGGCATGAGCGGCCAGCAACGCGATGGCGACGCATTCATGAACGGCACCGCTACCGTGGGTAATGGCAATGTCAGCAGCGTATGGTCTGAGTTGTACGAAGGCGTGCACCGTGCGAACGACGCCATTAAGAACATTACAGAAAAATCGCCGTCCTCGCCTGAAAAGAAGGCCCGGTACATTGCCGAGAGCAAGTTTCTCCGCGCCTACTACTATTTCAGGCTCAACCAGCTATTCAAAGGCGTGCCCATTTACCTCGAACCGGTCCAACTGGAAGAGATTACCAAAGGCCGCGAAACCGAGGCGAAAGTTTGGGAGCAGATCGTGAAGGATTTGACCGAAGCCATTAACGAGCCCTCATTACCGGACAAATATGCCAAAGGCAATGCCGCGTTCGGGCATGTGACCAAAGGCGCGGCCTACGCTTTGAGGGGCAAGGCTTACATGTATACCAAACAATGGGACCTCGCCATCGCCGATTTCGAAAAGGTGAAAGCAGCCGGTTACGCGCTATTCTCAGGCGCCGGTGCCGACAGCTACCGCTTGCTCTTCAAGCAGACCAACGAGCAGAGCGACGAGATGATCTTCTCCATTCAGCACATGGGCGTGAGCGGTTACGGCTCCACGACGCAGTTCTTCTGCGGCACCCGCTCTTCCACCGGCTCTTGCTGGAATACCTACCTGATATCGCCGAATGTTGTTGATTTGTATGAAAACAAGGACGGCAGCCAGTTCAACTGGGACGCGATCATCCCCGGCTACAATGCAATGCCTGTCACCAAACGGGAGGTTTATTTCCTGAGAAACAACCTTACCGCGACGGAAATAGCCGCCATGACGGCCAAAGGACTCGATATGAGCCTCTACCTGCCTACCGGGAACGAAGAAAGGATTTTGAAAGCTTACGAAAACCGCGACCCGCGTTTGCAAGCCAACGTGATCACCCCTTATGCCCCCTACAACGGTACCACGCCGGTGATTTCGCGCTGGCCTTACCGGGTCGCAAACGGGTTGCCGATTGCCGACCTCCGCACCGACACCGGTAACCTCTTCTATTACCTGCACCGCAAATTCGTTTACGAAGGCGCGCCGGCTGTTGAAATCGAGAACCGTAGCTACGGCCCTACCGACTTCCCGCTGATCCGCTATGCCGATGTGCTGCTGATGTGGGCCGAAGCATTGAACGAAAAAGGCAATACCGCTGGCGCCGTAGCGCTGGTGAACGAGGTCCGGGCACGGGCGGGCGTGGCGCTGCTCAATTCCAATGCGGCTACTACCGTGGCCGGGCAGGCCGATCTTCGCGAGCGCATCCGCAACGAGCGCCGCGCGGAGTTTGTCAACGAAGGCATCGATTATTTCGACGAGCTTCGCTGGGGTACTCTGAAAGAAACGGTGTTTGATAACGGAAACGGCGTGAAACAGGTTTGGGGAACGGTAGTCGTGCCTTACGTATGGTCGGGCGATTTCCTGAACACCTGGCCTATCCCGCAGTCGGAAATCGAGCGGAATGCCAATTTGCAGCAAAATCCCGGCTGGATGAATTAGGTATATTCCAAAAAGCGGAGTACGGCCTTGTCCGGCTCCGCTTTTTGTATTTTGTCAAAAACAGGCTTATCCATTTAATTTCAACACATCATGAAACAATGTAAGTCCTTTACCAGAATGCTTTTCCTTGCAGGATTGATCGCTTTCCTGCTGGGTACCAAAGCGCACGGCCAGAATGATTTCACCACCATTTCCGACCGCATTTTTGACAATTTCCAGGCCGCCAGCGCGTCTACGGTAGATACGCAAACGGCCTCCTTGCTCAGTACCTTGCAACCCGACTTTTCCTGGCCCGATATCAACTACGCCTCCACCGCCCAGACAGACTGGGCACCCGGCAACCACTTGGCCAGAATGGGAACGCTGGCCAAAGCCTATTCCAAACCCACCAGCATTTATTACGGCGACGCCGACCTGAAAACGAAGATCGAAGGCGTGATGAACTATTGGCTCGCTTTGAATCCCGCGCCGAACAGCACCAACTGGTTCTACCTCTCCATCAGCGCGCCGAAGGACATTGGTAATACCCTCATTTGCCTCCGCAAATCACCGGCAGGCATTTCCCAAACCCTCGAAAACCAGATGCTCGCCTGGATGACCAAAGGCGTTTCGATCACAGTTTCGCCTGCGAAAGACGGCTCCAACCTCACCGACGTCGCGCAGCATTACATCATGCGCGCCTGCCTCACCGAAAACCAGAGCCTGCTCAACCAGGCCATTACGGCGGTAACCAATTCGATCGTCGTCACAACGGGCGAGGGCATTCAGATCGACCATTCGTACACTGCGCACGGCCCGCAGCTATATGTGTACGGGTACGGGCGCGAGTATGTGTCGGGGATCAGCAATATCGCGGTTTATGTCGCCGGTACATCCTATGCGTTTTCGAGCGACAAGCTGGCCATATTCTCGGATTTTGTCAGAAAAGGCTTCGTAAAGCCGTCTCGCGGCGCCTATGCCGACTATAACCTCTACGGACGCGGCGTGAGCCGGGCCAATGCGGGCAAAGCCGACGTAGCCCTCATCGAAAAAGTAAAGGCATTCGACCTGCCCGCCCACGCGACGGAATACGACAATGCGATCCAGCGGATGCGCGGTTTGCAGCCGGCCTCTTACAATGTATCGCCCGAGCACGTGCATTACTGGCGCACCGATTACACCGTGCATCACCGGCCGGGTTATATGTTCGGGCAGCGCAGCATTTCCAACCGCAATGCGAAGTCGGAAATGGGTAATGGAGAGAATATCAAGGGCTATTACCTCACCGAAGGAGCCAATTACATTGCCGTTAACGGCGACGAGTATTACAATATCTTCCCCGTTTGGGAATGGAACAAGGTTCCCGGTACCACGGTGCCGGAGATTACCACCTACCCTGTCAGAGCGTCCTGGGGCGTGAATTTCGGCACGGTACCATTTGTGGGAGGCGTTTCCGACGGTGTTTATGGCGCGAGTGCGTTCGCGATGAGCGATTATGGTACTTCGGCCAAAAAAGCGTGGTTTTATTTTGATAACGAGATTGTCTGTCTCGGCGCGGGCATCAACTCTTCCGCTGCCCAGGCGATCAATACAACCGTGAACCAATGCCTTTTGAAAACCGATGTGACGGTTTCCGATGCTTCAAACAATGTGAGCGTACTGGCGACCGGCTCGCGCGATTATGCCGGTAACCTGAAATGGGCCTTACAGGGCGATGTGGGTTATTATTTTCCGCAGGCCGGCTTAGTTTCGCTGAGCAACCAGAGCCAGACAGGCAGCTGGTCGTCTATTAACACCACCGGCTCCACGGCGTCGGTGTCCGCGGATGTTTTCAAATTATGGTTCAAACACGGCGTTGCGCCCAGCAATGCTTCCTATGCCTATTTCGTGCTCCCCGGCAAAACCTCGGCGGCCGAAATGCAGGCGTACAATGCATCGGACATCAGCATTCTGACCAACACCTCCACCGTTCAGGCGGTGCGGCACAATGGGCTGGGTATCTGGCAGATCGTGTTTTACCAGGCAGGAGAATTCACGGCCGACCAGGTGACTGTCAAAGTAGACAAGGCCTGCGTGGTAATGCTGAAAAATACCGCCAGTAACGACGTAACGGTACATATCGCCGATCCGGCGCAGAGTGCGCAGCAGGTTTATGTGGGTATCAAAAATAACCAGTTCACTACCATGAAAGCCGCGGCGATCACCATGCCCGCGGGCGCCAGCGCGGGAAGCTCCGTGGAGGCCCACATTACCGGCAGCAGCCCCGATTACCAGCAACCCGTTGATCCTTTGTTGACGCTTATGAGCGTAGCCGACGCCTTCGTGCGCAGCGGCGGAAGCGGCAGCACCGCCGCCTACGCGACTACCAATTACGGTACCGACGCCGTGCTGACAGTGAAAAAGGAAAGCCCGGGGTACGACCGTGAAGCATACATCAAATTCGATTTGAGCACCGTTACTTCGAACCCGGACAGCGCCGTGCTGCAATTGCGGGTAAACAATGCGAATACCGCGATTGCGAGCACCAAATGGGCATTCTACCTCGTGGAAAACAGTAGCTGGACCGAAACCGGCATCACCTGGGCGAACAAACCTGCGCATACCACGCGACTTGGCGAAATGACTGGCACCGTATCCGGCTCCACCATCCGGTTCAATGTTTCATCCGCCGTGATTAGCCGACTGGCCGCCGATAAAATCCTCTCGCTGCACATTGTTTCGGAACCAACGACGACCGACGCGGCGATTATCAGCAAAACCGATGCGAGTTTCAATGCACGGGAAAATGCCAACGCGCTCTACCGGCCGCAGGTCTTCATTTACGGCAGTACCACGCCAGGCCCGCAGACATTGAAAGACTCGTTGCTAACTACCGCGGATTCCTACGTGCGCAGCAATGGCAATGCGGCCAACAACTATGGCTCGCAGGGCTATCTCGTAGCCCGCAACAAGTCGGACGATACCCAGGAAATGTACCTCGCATTCGACCTGCACGGCATGCACCGCAATGTTTCCAATGCCAAAATCAGGCTCTGGGCCATTGAAAGCAGCCTGAGCACCGGCTGGAACCTGTCCGTGGCTTCCAACAATTATTCCACCAGCGCCACTCCCTGGACCGAAACCGGCGTCAACTGGAACAACAAACCGCAGGCAGGCAGCTCCATCGCCAGTACCACCGCTCCCGCCGCGGCAGGTTACGTTTATTTCGATATTACTTCCGCATTCAGCAGCATTTCGTCCGACAGCATCCTGACCGTCAGGATCGCCGCCACTACCGACGTTTACAGCTCCTTCCGGTCGAAGAATTTCGGAACCGACGCGCTTCGTCCCAAACTCATTTACGAGTACAGCACGAGCGGGCAGTCGCCGACGCTTCCCGTTGAACTTGTTTATTTTAAAGGAAATGCCCTGGATAATGCTGTAATGCTCTCCTGGGAAACCGCCGCGGAAGAAAACAACAGCCATTTTGAAGTCGAGCGCAGCGCAGATGCGCGCAACTTCCGCACGATAGCGCATGTGGCCGGTTCGGGAACTATCAGTGCTACAAGAAAATATTCGGTGGTGGATAACGAGGCTGCGAGCGGGAAACTCTACTATCGGCTCAGGCAGGTCGATGTGGACGGTACAAACACCGTTTCATCCATTGTTTCAGTTTTATTTAAACCGAAGGAAAAGCTGTTCGCTATCGGGCCCAATCCGGCTTCCGAACGCCTCGATGTATTTCTGGGAGATAATTCCGACGTCTTTACATTGTCCATTATCAACTCTAATGGCCGCATACTGGCTGAAAAGCAGGTTTCTAAAAATCCGAAAGCCAGCTTCGACCTGACCGGATATTTACCTGGCACTTATCTGATCCAAATCAAACAGGGGCAGGTAATGCAGGCTTACCGGTTTGTGATTTCAAAATAGGTTAATTCTTTCCCGCCCGCCGGTGCACGTTTGTGCTGGCTGGCGGGAATTATTTGCTAGGCGATTTCAACAGTCGCCACGAGCCAATCCCGCACAATGGCCGACAATGCCTCCCGGCCCGCTTCCACAGCCTCCAAATTTTTAAAAGAAGCGATCGCCCGGTCGTTTTCCCTCCAAACCAGCAGACCGGATGCGTCCTCCACAAGCCTTTCTTTCGGTTGCTCCTTCACCTTTGCCCCGCGGTGAAAAACGAGCTGGATTTGCTTGGGTGGCTGAATCCGCATCGTGATCCTATCCTCCGTGCCTACCGCATAATTGGGGCCGTTCCATTTGATATTTTCTTCCAGCATGGCATTTGCATCCAAAATGATCTGGCGCAACGCTTCGATCTCCGGTCGGAGCGGGTGACGAAGTTCGTCTAAAAATCGGGTAACGTCTTGGTTCAAAGGCATTGGCAGCAATGTTATGCGTGAAGAAAATCTTTTATTCTAAAATAGGCTGACAAAATCGTATCGTGTTCCCGTCCGCGTCTGTAACATAAAACTCCCTCCGGCCCCACGTCTGGTCCACCGGCCCCTGATGTACCGGCGACGCGGCCTTATGCGACGTATCCAGCCCTCGCTCCTTGTACTTCGCGAACAATGCATCCACATCTTCCACCCAAAAATAGATTACCGATCCGAAAAGAGACTCGCGCTCCGACGTGGTTATTTGCATATTCCAGCCATCTCTGCCAAGATCCACCACCGGCGACCCGGCATGGTCGTTCGGGTCGGTCATCACGAAGTCCAGTACCTCGGTATAATGCCGGATAGCCTCGGCCATATTTGTGATTTTGAATAGGGGGACGATCATATGAATTGGATTTCTTTTCGATAATAGCAAAGAATTGGGATTCAATTATCTCCTATCCTGCCGATTTCATTTGTAACAAAATAACAGCCGGAGGCCTGCATTGCGCGTGACCTCCGGCTGCTATTTAATTGAGATTCCTATCCTTACAATGCCACCGTCTTGGTCGAAATGCCAATCCGGTTCAGGAAATTGATATGGGAAATACAAATAAAAATATCACCGATCTCGGCCGTCGTGAAATGCGCTTTTGCACTTTCATAAGTCTCATCGGCAACGCCATCGATGGAAATGTGCGTGATCTCCTCTGTCAATTGCAGGGCAATTCTTTCACTTTCGGTAAACAGTGGGCTTTCTTTCCACGCCGAGAGGGCAAATATCCTCCGGGCGGATTCCCCGATTTGCAGGGCCTCCGTTGTGTGGTAGTCGATACAATAGGCACATTTATTAATCTGCGAAGCGCGGATCTTGATCAGTTCGATCAGCGTGCGGGGAATGGATGAGGCATATATCCGTTTTTCGATGGCGGCCATATGGGTCCAGTAGGAAGGTTCTTCTTTCCAGACGTCCAGGCGGTGTTTAACAACTTTTGACATGATTGACATTGTTTTGTTTTGGTATTACAAAATTCGCCGGTCATGCGCAGGAAGTTCTTAAACTGGTTTAAGAAAGGAATTTCTTCCGGATCTCACTCAGGTATTCGGGCGTAAAACCCAGGAAGGATGCCATCAGGTATTGGGGTACCCGTTGCAGGAAAGCAGGATATTTGCTGCTAAAATCCTGATACAAATCCTCTTTCGACATCTCGTACGTCTTGCGTATGCGCATTTGCGAGGCTGCATACGCGCGCTGGAACACGAGGTGAAAGTATTCGTTGAGTTCGGGAAATGCCGATAGCATTTCGCGCTGCCGGGTAGCGGAAATGGCCAATACTTCGGTTGCCTCGATGGCGCGGATGGAAAATTGTGCGGTAGCGCCATCCTGAAAGGCCATAAAATCGCTGGTCCACCAGTTTTCCAATGCAAAATCGATGGTTTGCTCCACGCCATTCTGACGCAGGTAGAACAAATGCACACATCCTTTCACGATAAAAAACTTCTCATGGCACCGCTGTCCTTCTTGAAGCAGCAATTCCTTTTTCTTGAACGTCCTGGCCTCAAAGAAATCCCCGATCGAATCCAGTTTCCCGGGCTTTACCGATGAATGTTGCGCAATATGGGTAATCAGTTGCTGCATATGCATGCCTCCGTTTTTGTGCAGGAGCAAAATTACGGCATTTGGGCTTTGGGTGCGTCGCAGGCAAAAAATATGCGTTTTCGTGCACGCGCCATAAATCATGCTGAGAGAAATTACTAAATTCGTTTTTCTCAAGATATTTTTATGCGCAACGACGACCATCTTTATGATCTGGAATTGTACAGCCTCGCAAAGTCAGGTGATGAAAACGCCTTTACGATGCTGTACCGCCGTCATTGGCAGAGCCTGTTCAATGGGGCGTACAAGCGGCTGCAATGCAAAGACCAGTCGCAGGACATCGTCCAGAACATATTCATTGATTTTTGGGAAAGAAGAAATTCCGTGGACGTAGGCAATGTGCAGGCCTACCTGCATACCGCAGTGCGTTTTCAGGTGTTCAAATACACTGCCCGCCAGCCGCAGAATGCGCAATTGCTGAACAGCTTCGAAGCAAGCCTTGCCGCTGCCGGCCACGCCGACGACGCGGTGCTTGAAGAAGAAATACGCACGCTCCTGAGCTTGTGGATCGAGGCCCTGCCCTTCAAACGCCGTGAAATTTTCCTGCACCATTACTTCGAGGGATTGTCTACCTCCGAAATCGCGACGCGCCTCAACATTGCCCGGAAAACCGTCCAGAACCAGCTCAATACCGCTACGATCGAGCTGCGGACGAAGTTTGATAAAATTTTGTGTCTCGACCTGATCGCATTCGCAATTTTCTTCCAGTAATCCCGTCTGAGGGTTTTTATTCGGCCTTTTTGAAAAAAAATAGAAAAAATCCTGAATCGTTTTGGGAGTAAGGGCAACGTTTCGGTACATGTGTCAAAGAACGGCACCGAAACCGCCGTACGCCCCTATCATGAAAGCATTCGAAGGCAAGGAGGATTTCCTCAAAATGGTCCGGAAATACCTGAGCGGCAGCGCCGGTAAAAAGGAGCGTGCGTTCCTGGAAAAGTTTTACGAAAGCCAGGACAACAGGCACGACGTGCTCGATCAGTACACGGATCAGGAAAGGGCCGTGCTCGGCCGGGAAATGGAGGAAAATATCCTGCGCGGGATCGCAACGAGCCGCGAAAGAAAGCTTTCACTGTTTGCCTGGCCAAGGTTCGCTGCTGCTGCCGCCATAGTGGTAATGACCCTTGGCGGGCTGTTCTACCTCCGGCAGCAACCAAAAACGGCCACACAGCCAATCGCAGCGAAACCGACAGACTTCGCGCCGGGTGGCGAGCGCGCCGTGCTTACATTGGCCGACGGCTCGACGGTCGTGCTCGACAGCGTCGCTCAGGGTCGCATTGCCAGCCAGGGCAATGCGACCATCCTGAAAAATGCCGACGGCGAACTCGCCTACCAGGTCAGCGAAAACGACAAAACGGTGGCCGGCATGAATACCATCAGCACCCCGGCGGGCGGACAATACAGCATCAAACTGCCAGACGGCAGCCAGGTTTGGCTGAATGCGAAGTCATCGATCACCTTCCCTACCGCATTTTGCGACAAAGAACGCCGCGTGAAGGTGCAAGGTGAAGTGTATTTTGAAGTCAAAAAGGATAAAAGCAAGCCGTTCGTGGTGGATGTGGATGGAAGGCAGCAGGTGATCGTCACCGGGACGCATTTCAATGTGAATGCCTACGCCGACGAGCCGGAAATACGCACGACATTACTGGAAGGGGCCGTGAGCGTGGCGGGAGGCAAAACAGATAACGGGCGGCTTCAACTAACACCCGGTGAACAGGCCAGTCTGCACCCTGGCGGGCGTTTTCGCAAGGCAACCGTAGATGTGAGCGAAACCATTGCCTGGAAAAACGGGCTTTTCCAGTTCCGCGAAACATCCCTCGCGACGATCATGCGGGACATCGAGCGATGGTATAATGTAGAGGTAACCTATCCCGAAGGCATTCCGCAGAAGCGGTTTTCAGGCAAACTGCGGCGCAACTCGAAGGCGTCCGAAATACTCGAAATTTTGAAGTTTGCCGGAGTCAACTTCCGCATCGAAGGCAGCGAATCGGCGGGGTACCGCGGCAGGATCGTCGTGCTGCCGGCAGAAAAGAACCTATAATCCAGTCTGTTTTTTCACTAAACCTACCTTTTCATGACAGCACATTTACGAAGCCCCTAGCCCCGCCCCCCGGTTACAGAAAAAAACCGCAGACGTGCTCGAACCACATCTACGGCGACGTTCAGGCTAACCGCCACGGCAATGCCGTGCAAGAATCTCACATCTTTTATTAACCCAAACATTGTAAAAGTAATGAATTTTCATTCACAAGGGAAGACTGTGCCCGATGCACAGCCGGGTTTCCTGTGCCTGCCAAAAGGGCCTGCGAAGCCATTGCGCATCTCAACGTTATCTAAGCACCAGATCATTATGCGCCTCAACCTAACCACGATGATGCTGATTGCCCTGCTGGTCCGCGCCCAGGCAGGGAGTTTCGCGCAGCCCATTACGCTCTCAGAGAAAAACGCTCCTATTGAGCGCGTTTTCGGGGTAATCGAGGCGCAAAGCGGGCATGTATTCTTCTACGACAGCGAAGATGTGCGCGGCCTGAAAGTGAGCGTGAATATGAAAAACGCATCTCTTCAGGAGACATTAAGACAATGCTTCCAGGGACTGCCGCTGGCCTACAAGATCGTAGACAAAACGGTAGTGGTACGACGGCTCGAAACCCCGGTCAAAAAGGCCGCCGAACCGCAGCCGGTTTCGCTTATCCGGGATATTCAGGCTGAGATAAGAGTAACCGGTAAGGTGCTGGATGACAAAGGCGACGCATTACCTGGTGTAAGCGTGCTGCTCAAAGGATCGAGCCAGGGTACGTCTTCGGACATCAATGGTCACTGGGAATTGTCGGTGCCCGATAAGGAAGCGATCCTGGTTTTCAGCTTCGTAGGCTTCACGACCCAGGAAGTTACCGTCGGCAGCCAGTCGGCGATCAATATCACCATGGCTCCCGATATTCGCGGCCTGGAAGAGCTGGTGGTGGTGGGTTATGGTGCACAGAAAAAGGTGAACCTCACCGGCGCCATTACGTCCGTCAACTCCGTGGATCTGAACAATCAGTCGGCCTCCAACCTCTCGAACACGCTCGCGGGCCGCGCGCCGGGCGTAAACGTGACGAACACATCCGGGCTTTCGGGCGCGTCCTCGTCCATACGTATGCGGGGAAGTTTCGGCGATCCGCTCTACGTGATCGACGGCATTGTGCGCGACAAGGAGGCATTCGATGTGCTGGAAGCCAACGAGATCGACCAGATGAACTTCCTGAAAGATGCGGCCACGGCATCCATTTACGGTTCGCGTGCAGGTAACGGTGTTGTGATGGTGACGACCAAGTCGGGTGTTCAGCAGAAGCCTACATTTAATTTTCAGTCAAACTACTCCACTAACCGGCCTACCCAGACGCTCCTTTCCGACCTGACGACCGCAGAGGATGAGCTCATTTACCAAAACCGGGTCGCGGAATTCAATGGCACACCGATCCCGAACGGGCAGCGGGAATTTGATTACTTCAAGGACAAGCGTTACAATGTCCACGATTTTATCTGGCAAAACCCTTACAGCCACCGGCATTCGCTGAGTGTTACGGGCGGCGACAAGAAAATTACTTATTACTCGCTGCTCAGCTACCGGGGTGAGGAAGGATCTTACAAAAGCCTTGAAAACGGCAAGTTTAATTTGCGCACCAATGTAACCGCGCAGATTAACGATGCCGTCAAAGTGGGCCTTAATATCGCCGCTTACCAGCAGAACCTCGACCGTTTTTACTGGCCCTTCACCGGCGACGATGATTTTGACGTGTCGGATTTATACCGCGTGACATTCAACTGGCCCAAGCTGTACCCTTTCTACACAACGGCCGACGGCACACCCGCCGACTACCCGACCGCCTACCCTGTGCAAACCCCGATGGGCAGCTGGCAGGCGTGGAGCGTGATTGACCAGGTGATCGGCGACCGCTATATTAAGACCCGTACCCGCAACATGAATTCCATTTTGACCCTGGACATCAAGCTCGACAAGCTCATTCCAGGGCTTTCGACAAAGATCATGGGGAACTACATTGGCGAGGATTACATGAGGAAGAAGTACATGACCTTTCAGAAGAACTATGTTTTCAACCAGGCCGACCCGAACGGAAACCGCTTTATACCTGCGGCCCCCGACGAGAACAAGATCAACATTTTCACATTCAGCCAGAACCAGCAATCTCTGAATTACAACATTTCGACTGGTTGGAGCTACCAGTTCGACTGGTTCCTGAATTACAGCCGCACTTTTGGAAAACACGGTGTTGACGGTCTGGTAGTATTCGAACAGGCGCAAAATGCCAGTTACTCCGCCAGCGCGCAGTTAGAGGAGCCATTGACGCCTTACGACCAGTCTTTTGTGTACTCTACCGACACCCAGCGCCGCAACGGGAGCGCCAGTGAGGAAATCGGGGCGAGAAGGTCTTGGATCGGTCGGCTGAACTACAATTTTGACAGCCGGTACATCGCCGAGTTCTCGTTCCGCTACGACGGCAACACGCTCTTCCCGAAAGGCAAGCGCTGGGGCTTTTTCCCCTCGGTGTCGGCGGCATGGCGCATTTCGGAGGAGCAGTTTATGAAAAACAGTACTTCTTTCCTCGACGATCTCAAATTGCGCCTCTCGTACGGAACGACCGGTAACGACCTGAATGTGAACAATGACAAGATCAGCCCGTTCTCGTACAGCTACCGGTACCAGAATGCGGGCAGCTATATTTTCGGGGACAAACTCTACCAGAGCATTGCACCGGGTGCTACGCCGAACCCCAACCTGACCTGGGCAACTTCGACGACCTACAACGCCGGTCTGGATTTCGGTTTCCTCAAAAACCGCCTTTATGGAACGCTGGACGTATTTTTGAAAAAAGAAACAAACATCCTCGGCTCGCGCGTGGTGACGCTTCCCGACAACTACGGCCAGAGCCTTGCGCCCGAAAACTACGCGGCACGGTCGTGGCGCGGCGGTGAGCTGTTTATGGAATGGCGCGATAAGGCGTTCGACAACAAGGTAAATTATGCTATTAATGCAAATATTGGCTATTCCAAAGACCGCTGGGATATCCTCGACGAATCGGCGGCATTCCAGCCCGGCGGCAACCGCCATTTCCAGAGCCAGGTAGGCCAGCCTGCCAACCGCATTATCGGCTTGAAAACCATTGGTATGGTCCGTACCCAGGACCAGCTCGATGCATTGCTTGCCTCGGGTTTGAAACAATATGGCCGGAACCCTTACCTGGGCGGGCTGTATTTCGAAGATTTCCGCGGGGACGGTTACGCGGCGGGGCCCGACGGCAAGATCGACGGCAACGATATCCAGGTGCTTTCTACCAATGCTACGCCGCGTATCAATTTCGGTTTTGGATTAAATGTATCCTACAAAGGGCTGGCCATCAACTCGCACTTCCAGGGCGTGGGGGCTTACGACCGTATTATCAGCAATCAGGAAGGCGAAGGGATGCGGCAGCACGGCGGTACTGTGAGGCCGTACTACCCTATCTGGGCCGACGACGTGTGGACGCCCGAAAATCCCAATGCGAAATACCCGCGGCCTGTCGGACAAAACTGGTACGAGTCGGGTACGGGCGCTACTTCCTTCTGGATCCGCAATGGTGCCTACATGAGGCTGAAAAACCTGAACATCGCCTACAACATTCCGAAAAAATGGGCATCCATGCTCAAACTGGGCAGCCTGCAAGTATACGCGAACGGTACCAACCTGTTTGCGATCTCCAAAGTGAAGGAATTCCACGATCCCGAGCAGAAGAACTACGATTCGTTCCCGATCATGAAAACCTATACCGTTGGTCTCGATCTCAAATTCTAAGCTGAAAAAGACATGAAGAAAATACTATCCCTGATCATCGGTATCTCGCTCTTCTGCGCATCCTGCAACGATGTGCTCGACGTGGAGGATATCAGCAACTACAATCCCGAACTGGTTTGGAACGACGCCAACCTCGCCAATGCCTACATGGCCAACCTGTACCCGATGTTCGGGAACTGGAATACCGGCGCCGATGCGTTCAGCCAGCAACTGGCCGGCATTAACTTCTATTCCGACCGGATCACGATCACGAACGGCGAGTTTAAGCTCTGGAATTACGGGCGCATCCGGCTGATTAATCAGGCGATCGTCGACGTGAACAAGGGAAGGCTTTCCGACGCCGTGAAGGCCAACATTACTGCCCAGGCGCTCTTCATGCGCGCTTACACGTATTTTGAAATGGTGAAATTCCACGGCGGCATTCCTTACATTACTGTGCCGCAGGACCGCTACGAAGACGAGCTCGCCGTTCCCCGCAACTCAACCGCCGAATGTTTCGACCTGATCGTGAAAGACCTCGATCAGGCCATTGCCGGCCTGCCGAAAAGGATTGCTACCACTTCCGGCGATTTCGGGAAGATCGACGGCAACTTCGCGCTGGCATTCAAAGCGAAGGTATTATTGTGGAAAGCATCCCCGCAGTTCAACCCTGCGAAGCCATTCAGCAATGCTTATTGGGCAGCGGCTTATGAGGTCAATAAAAAGGCTTACGAAGACCTGAAAGCACAGGGTTACGGGCTGGTTGACAACTATTCGGACATTGCGCTGGTGGAACGGGGCAAGGAATCGATTTTTACCGTAATCAACTCCTACCCGAACAAAGTCGCTTCCTGGGACAACGGCGTGCGCCCGGGTTCCGAAAGCCGTGGCCCAGCGTCGGCGGTACCAACCTGGGAGTTTATCAAGGAGTATCCCATGAAGGACGGGAAAATGTTCAACGACCCAAGTAGCAAGTATTTCAAAACCGAGGAAGCATTGCTGCAAAGCTTCTGGAAAGACCGCGACCCGCGCTTCGACAAGTCGATCGTATGGAATGGCAAGTTGTACGAGGTTTCGGGAAAAGCCGGAAAGCGGCAGTACACCGCACTGGGTGTCGCGCATGAGCTGGATGATTTCGGTGTTAATCCGAAAGCCGGTGTCAATTCCACCAACCTCGACCGCTATACTGGCTTTTTTATTCTGAAAAACAGCCTTTTGAAACTGGCGCAGGCGGAAGTACAACAATACGATCTCGATTTTGTAGTGATGCGTTTTGCCGAAGTAATGCTCAACTATGCCGAGGCTGCCAACGAAACGGGCAAGATCGCCGAGGCGCTCGATATCCTCAAACAGATCCGCAAACGTGCCGACATCGAGCCGGGTGCTGATGGTAACTACGGTATTTCGGCCAACAATGCCGCCGCCATGCGGGAGGCGATCCTGGCAGAACGAAATGTCGAATTTGCATTCGAAGGTCACCGGTTCTACGATCTGCGGAGGCTCCGCATGCTCGACCGCCTCGACGGGACTACCAAACACGGCGTGGAAGCGATAGCCGTGCTGCCCAACGGCCAGGATATGCCCATAGGCGAGGCCCGCGAGAAAGCCAACAAGTACGAACTGGTCGAAACGAATTTCAAATACAACCTGCTCCAAGTGCCGCGGTCGGGCGTGAAGGTGAATGTCGTTCCCGACAAATACTATTTCTTCCCGATCCAGCGCGATATCCTGGACAGGAACAAAAGCCTGGAACAGAACAAGGACTGGGGAGGTACGTTCGATCCAACGCTGCCGTAACAGTGCCCGATTCACTCACTTTTATCAAAGCCGGAAACGTTTTCTTCCGGCTTTGGCGTTCGTTGTGGAATGAAATAAGTAAATTCGCAATCGTCCGTCCTGACCAAATCCCGGGCATTAAGACTAAACTTCCTACAAAATGAAATTTGCAATCCACGCGTTCGTCGCCGGCGCAACACTGGCCTTCGCGCCATCCCTGTCGATCGCCCAGCAAGCTGCGGCCGGCGCCCCTGTCGAGACCAAGAAACCGAATTCTGAGTACAAGTCTGCCTTCGCAGGCCAAACCCGCATCGGCTCGGTCGTTACCAAAACACCGTATGAAGGAAAAGTACTGACATCTTCCCTGGAAAGACCCTGGGGCATCGCAGTCCTGCCCGACGGCAAGTTTATTGTGACTGAAAAAGGCGGGACGATGCGGATCGTATCTGCTACCGGCGAGGTTGGGAAACCCATCGACGGCGTACCCAAAGTGAATAGCGACGGCCAGGGTGGCTTACTCGGAATTACCCTTGACCCGGCATTCGCTCAAAACAGAATGGTTTACTGGGCATTTTCGGAGCCGCTGGCCGACGGAAACCTGACGGCCGTAGCGAAAGGCAAACTCTCTGCCGACGGCACAAAGCTGGAAAATGTAAAAGTCATTTATCAGGCAACCCCTGCCTATAAAGGTACCCTCCACTACGGCGGCCGGGTGAAATTTGCGAAAGACGGAAACCTCTTCGTTTCAACCGGCGAGCGTTCCGACCTCGTTACACGCCCGCAGGCGCAGGACCTCAATTCCGGCCTTGGCAAGGTGATCCGCATTACAACCGACGGAAAACCTGCCAAAGGAAACCCGTTTGAAGGCAAGGCCAATGCACGTCCTGAACTGTATTCGTACGGACACCGCAATGTACAGGGTCTGGCGATCAACCCGGTTACGGGCGATTTGTGGGAAACTGAGTTCGGTCCGAGAGGCGGCGACGAGATTAACCGCGTATTGCCAGGCAAGAACTACGGCTGGCCTACGATCACCTACGGAATCGAATACAGCGGCAAGCAAATCGGTGACGTAATTCAGCAAAAAGAAGGAATGGAACAACCGGTTTACTACTATGACCCGGTTATTTCCCCGAGCGGTATCACCTTCTACGACGGCAAGCAAATCCCCGAGTGGAAAAACAACCTGTTCATCTCGTCGCTCAGCGGCATGCACGTTTGCCGCATTGTGCTTAAAGACAACAAGGTAGTCGGTGAAGAAAGACTTCTTTCGGGCGAAAACCAGCGTTTCCGCGACATCACCGAAGGTCATGACGGCGCACTTTACGCTGTGACCGACCAGGGAAGACTGTATAAAATCGGTAAGAAATAGTTTCGCGGAACATTCTCCCGAAAAACACTATTGACATATCACCCGTCGGATAACCACTGTGTTGCCATCCGACGGGTAATTTTTTAGGCGTTAGTTATTTTTTTGTAAAGTTTAATTTACATTTTGTAAATTATAATTTACCTTGGCATCATCAACTTAAACGGACAAAAAGATGATGTTACTACTTCCGGCCCACTATCGGGCAAAAGGTTTGCTGGCAACCTTCACGGGCCTTATCGGTTTTATGATCGCCTCCAACAATGGGCTGATCAATCTTTACCGGATCGTTCAACCGGATTTGACAAACCCCGACGGTTCTTACCCCTACCCCGCTCATTTTTGGGAAGTCAATGCCGTGTTTCAAAGTGTATCCGTGTGTTTGGTTTTGCTCGGGATAATTGCCGTATTCCTTGCCCGGGAAGAAGATGAGTTTTTCTACAAAATCCGGTTAGAATCCATTCAATTTGCGATGTACACGCAGTTTACCGTATCCCTCGCATCGCTCGCCTATTTCTATTTTGCACCCGGCTATCAGCTTGTCAATGTATTTGAAGCTATCCTTGCGCTCGGACTAGGCACCTTTTTCGTGGCTTACTTGCTTCGGTATTACTATTCTGTGTACTTCCAGGCAAACCTGAATTGAAAGCGCAAAATCAAAAACTGGAAAATACTTTACGTGTAGAACGGGCAATCGTGCGCATGACGCAAGCCGAATTGGCCGAGAGGGTCGACGTTTCCCGGCAGGCGATCAACGCCGTCGAAACCGGGAAATTCATACCGTCGACCCTCCTCGCAATCAAACTGGCCCGTGTATTCGGGAAAGCGGTGGAAGATATATTTACAATTCAGGAAGATGACGTACCTCCCATTTGACCTTCCCGCCGAAAGGGTCACTGCTCACTGCATATTTACCACCCTTTTTTACGAGCACGACTTCTTTTACACTTTCCTGGCCGGGCAGGAAAAGCTGCATTTTGGCGGAAGAGGTGCCTGCATAACTCACGAGCTCGATCCGTGACCAGTCGATATCGCCGGTAGACTGCGCGACCTTGACGTGCGGAAGCACTGCTCCCTCGCGCACCATGATCACAACGTCCAGTTCGCCGGTTGTGATTTCGTGCCAGCCGCTTGCGTAGGTTTTGCCGGTCTGGTAATCGGTCCATTGCCCTTTTGGCAGGTACACATTGCGTGTTTTCCCGGTCTCGAAAAGTGGCGCTACGAGCAGGTCCGAACCCAGCATATATTCATTATCGACCATCCAGGCACCGGGATCGCCGGGGAATTCGACGAGCAATGCACGCACCATCGGCAGTCCTTTTTCCGACGCGAGTTTTGATTGGGTATAAATGTAGGGCATGAGCTTGTACTTCATTTCCACCGCCTTTCTGAAATAGTTCTGAAAGTCCTCACCGTATTCCCAAGGCTCCTTGGGTGCCTGCCCGTGCGTGCGGGTGTGCGAGGCGAGCAGCCCCATCGGCAGCCAGCGACGGTAGAGGTCCTCCGGTGTTTTCATCGTAAACCCGCCGATATCGTGGCTCCAAAATGTAAAACCGGACAATCCGAGCGATAACCCGCCCCGCAGCTGTGCTTCCATACCTTTGTTGGTCGTTTCGGCATCGCCGCCCCAATGAATGGGGTATCGCTGGCTGCCGGCCCAGGTGCTCCGCGCCCAGATGATGTTGTCGCCGGTCATTTTGCGGGTCAATTCGGAAACTATCTTGTTGTAGCGCAGCGGATAGAGATTATGCTCGTAAAAACCTGTGCGACCCGAAGCATAAATACCCGACAGTGGCGCTGCCTCTCCGAAATCGACTTTAATAGCTGAAACGCCCAGTTTAAGCAGTCCGGCAATTTTATCTTCATACCATTTAATCGTATTTGGATTGGAAAAATCAAGGATAGCATCTTCATAGGGAAGCGTACCATTGCCATTTTTTACAGCCAGGCCATTGGCTACAATTTCAGGGTACAGGTCATTTTTTGGAACAAAATAAGGCAGCTGCCAGAGCGAAGTCCGGAAGCCCTGCTTTTTCAGGTCGGCGATCATACCCTCGGGGTCCTTGAAACGGCTAGGCGCGAACCGGTAATCGCAGCGCCAGTCGGTTTCGAACCAGCCGGTATCGAAGTGGATAACGTCGGAAGGAATGCGGTTCTGCCGGAGTTTAGCGGCCACATTCCGGCCATCCTGTTCGGAGAAGTAGGTAATGCGGCTCATCCACAGCCCGAACGACCACAATGGCGGCATGGAGGCTTTGCCTGTGAGGTCGGTGTAGGCGTCGAGAATGTCTTTTGGCTGACCGAGGAATACGAACAGGTCGAGGTTCTCGTCACCAATCTGCATGGCATTCGACTCGCCGTAAGTCGCCCCGAAATCGCAGGTAATGGGCGACGTGGTGTGCATAAACATCCCGTAGCCGCGCGAGCTCATGTAAAACGGGATGGGCTTGTACATGGTCTGCGTTTCGACACCGTTCGGATCGTGCGTCCAGAGCACCAGTTTCTGCCCGTTTTTGTCCAACCGGGTAAACGACTCGCCGCAGCCGAATATCTTTTCATCCGGTGAAATGGAAAACACTGCCGCCACGCTGCGCGAATAATCCGAAGCTCTGCGGACAAACGAAAAGGGCAATGTAGGCGTGTAGGATGCCTTGCCGTCGGCCTGGCTGCGGGTTTGGGTCAGGATCTTGCCATTCGCATCGCGGATGAGGATTTTCCAGGGGTTTTCGTAAATGGTCACCGAACCATAAGCACCGGTGTACTGATGCCCCCCGCTGATCTTGCCGTATTTCCACGAAGCATCCTTCGCAGGCTCGCCCGTAAGCATGAGCGACGCGCCCGGAGTGGGCCCCTGCGCGCCGGTGTTCGCACGTATACGTACCGTACGCGGGGAGGTGAATTCAATGGAAAATGGCAAAACAGGATCCTGGGCATATTCAATGGCCGGAAACTCATTGCTGAACGAGCGCTTGTAGCTCAGCATCGAATTGTTGAAGTTATGGGCCGAAAACGGTTCATTTCTTTTCCACTTAATCTTGCCCGAACCGGTAGCCGGATCGAATGCGGCCAGGCTGTCGGCCACGAAAATGGTATTGGAAAAATCGCGGAAATCGCCGCTGATGTCAACAGGTTCGTTGACCAGCTTGCTATGCTGGGCATTACCTTGCTGCGCATTAGCGCTGAAACCCGACAGAAGCAGTATCAGCGACAATGGAACGGACCGTAATTTACCTGATTGAAATAGGTTATACATGGAGTGCTTTTCAAAGGTGATGCCCGGTATTAACGGGTAATGATTTTCCTGACAGCCGACTGCCCCGCTGGCCCGGTAAGCCTGATCAGGTAAATGCCGGCTGCGAATTTCCGGTCGATCACGACTTCCCGCTGCGTTTTTTGGAGCGTTTCTCGGTAAAGTTGTCGGCCGGTGCTTTCGGTGATGGTAATCTTGTCGAAACCCCGGTCGCCCCACCGCACGGTGATATTATCACAGGTTGGGTTCGGGAATACCTGGAATGACTCTGTGGAGGGTGCTTCGCCGAGTACCGTTCCGCCATTGCGGAGCTGTATTGAAGTAACAGACATTGGTAGCAATGAAACATCGAGCACATTGCCAGCCACATTTACCTCGGATTTTTTTAATGCATTCTGGGTATGGGAAATGAAGGTTTCATCCGCCGGAAGCTGCGAGAGCGTGTATACGGCAGCCTTTTCCTGCATAGGCAAAAAGTGCTCGAAATTTACACGCACCGCCTGTACCGCATCCGATCGGTTTACCAGCACGACGGTCATGGAATCCCCGGCCGCATTCACGCTCGGATAGGCCGATACCAATGCTTCATTGCCCGAAACGCCGCTCACGGAAAGCGTCTGATTGTACCGGCTCAGCAAATGCAGGGTCTCCCACATGCCTGCCTTCCAGGTCCAGGGCGTGAACAGTTCTACATTGTTTTTCATAAACTCCCCCAATGTGGAAGCATACCAGACGGCGGTAACCGAGGGCGCCACGCTGTTGTCGATGCCGGTTTCGGTGAGCCCGAGGGTAACACCGTGGTTGGTACCCAGGTATTGTGTAAGCCAGTCGTTGCAGCGGCCGAAAATGTATTCGCGGGTCATGCTGTTATCGTAGCCGCCGTTGATGGTTTTTACGCCATTGGCCTCGGGGAAGTTGTAATTACGGTCGAAAAATACGCGGTGGAACTGGACAATTTCCCCGGTCTTTTTGCTGGCAGGATAAAAATGAATATCGAGCACATCCAGCAGCCTTACACCGCTTTTTTGCTGCTCTTCGGCAAGGGTTTTGATGAAATATTCCAGCCACGGATAGGTCTTGCCGTTTTCGGTAACAGGCTTGCCGTCCCAGTTGTACCATTGCCACTCATTAGCCGTCACCGGCCCCACGAGCTTGATTTCCGGAAATTTAGCCCTCGCCTTTTTGGCCAGCTCAATATAACGCCGGATGAATTCCTGCGGGCTGAGCTGCACAGGCATGACATCGTCGTGCGTTCCCGACCAGATTTCCGGCTCGTTGTCCATGTTCCAGTAGCGGATACCTTCCCTTTTCAAACCAATGCCTCCTGCCCCGAACCAATGGTCGAGCATCGCCACTGATGAATCTGCGGTCCATTTTTCCAGATAGAGGTTAACATTCCCTTCCGTTTTCGCCTTCGTACCCGTTGCATTGGGCACACCGCCGCCGGCCAGGTTCTGGTTTACGCCCTCCCACCATTGCGAGCGGTTGTAGTCCCAGTCGGCGAAATTGGCGGTACCGGTTTTGGCCGCATAACCCAGCAACTGAAAGGCCCACATGCCCTGCGCGGCCGGGAAATGCTTTTGCAGGGCCTGTGCGGCCTGGTTCCAGTCGTTGACGTATACGTTGTTGTACCAGTCGGGATGGCTGCTGAGCTTCTGACGCCAGTTGTATTTGGAGGAATTGTTCCCGCCGCTTTCCCTGAAAAACGTCACACCCGCGTCGCGCAGGCGCACGAGGTCCTGCTCGGGCAAGTTCCAGTTGGGATCGGTGGAAGAAAATGAATTGTTCCGGCCGTACAGATAGGGCGAGATCGGCTTCACATCCGCTTTCGCGTCGACGGTCACCTGGATTTGTCCGGCCACCGGCATCGCCCCCAGCAACAGGATTGCGAGTGCTCTACCGATGGCGGATAATTTATTTCTTGACATTCTGCCTATTTTTTCACGATCCGGAAATTGTCCACGCTACCGTTGAAGGAGGCGATGGCCACATCCGGCGTGCCGAATGATACTTTCAGGTCGGTGATCTTGGATACGTCGGCGATGGTTGAACCCGAAGCACTCTTGAACTCGGAAAGTTCGATGACAGCGGTCTTCCATCCGTTGGTCTGATAGCCGGCCGCCGCATATTCGGTAGAGTTCCAGGGCTGGAATGCATAAACATATTCTGTGCCGCCCGCACCGATGGTAATGTCGTATTTCCCGGCTTTCCAGGGTTCTGCAATGTTATGCTCGAATTTAAATTGTCTGCTTGCCGCGTCTCCGGCCGCTAATTTGAACTCGAAATAGCAGGTTGAGAATACCCAGCCGTCGTTGTAGCCGGTAGCGGGCAGTTTGGTTTGCTTGATCCTCGAAAATTTGCCCGAAATAGCCTGCGCGTCGGTGGCGGCAACGATCGGCGCACCTCCCCAGCATACTTCCGATCCCCAGGTAGTGGCCGGAACGTCGAAATTGACCATATTACCGGCGACGTCGTTCATTTTGAAGTTAGTCTTGGCAATACCAAACTCCCCTTCTACCGTAATGATGTCAACCGCCGCAGTGGCAGGCATTTTGGCCGTGATCTGTTTTACAGTAGCGCTCACAACCTGTAAACTGGTGCTGCCCAGCTTCACCGATTTGATATTATAGAAATAATCCCCATTGATCACGACCGTACCGTTCGCCTTCACAAACTCCGAATACAAGCCTGAAATGACTGGTACCGGCGCCGTCAGCACAAAATCATAGGTCGCTTCGCCGCCTTTGGTAAGCACCTTGATCTTGTTGGGCACACCGGCATCCACCGCTTTGGTAGGCGCACTGGCCGGAATGGTCACGATAATGTTCGAGTTACTGCCCAATGCCGAGTTAAAACTCGCTTCGAAATCATTGAAATACACTTTCAAAACGCTGCCCAGGTTCTGGCCCTGGATCACGATCAGACTGCCCGGTTCGGCGGCCGTCAGCGAGCTGTCGGCTTTCGTGGGATCGAGCAGGCGCACATTGCTGATGGCCGGAGCGCCGTCGATGTCGTCGTCGTTACAGCTCTGGAACGCCAGCAGCATACCTGCCGCCAGCAAGAGTCCCAGTGCTGTTTTACCTATATTTTTGAAATTCATTTTGATCACAGATTTGGGTTAATCGACTAGTTTGCTGAAATCGAAAGCGACCGGCTCGTTCTTCAACGAAGGCGCATTCACGATCTCACTTTCTGGGAATGGCAGGTACAGCGTGGCGGCCGTCAGCGGGTAATACTCGGCTGGCGAGTACGTCACATTGTATTTTTTAGGATTGATAGAGCCCGCCGCGTAGGTCATCGTATAGTTTTCCTTGTGCTGCGCAGCGGTGTAGGCCATCGCTTTGGCAGGATTGAAATAATACCAGCGCACCACCTCGTTCCAGGAATTGCCCTCAAACACGGTTTCCACCCTTCTTTCTTTGAAAATATCCTCGAAAGTCAGCGAAGTTTTCGCAGGCATTCCCGCTCTTTTACGCACCGCATTGAAGTATTCCAATGCTTTTGCATCTGCGGTAGTCGCGCTGTTGCCCAGTACGGCATCGGCATAGATCAGGTACACTTCGGCCAGGCGCAGCATATAGGAATTGATATTGGCAGCCATAAAGCCACCCAGCCCGCCATTGTCCGCCGGTGAGCCGATAATGTACTTTTTAATCGCCGCCAATGCAGCCGGACGGTTGTATTTCAACCCGCCCGTCCCTTTTTGAATAGTAGGGTAAACATCGGTATCGAACATCGCTATCGCCTTTCTGCGCAATGAATCGGCCGGGTTTTCGGTGAAATATTTCACGAGATCGGCCGACAGTCCCTGCGCCGCTCCCCAGCCGTCGCCCGTACCGGTAATGTTGGCATCGTAGGCAAAATACGCCTGGAACGAGTTATTAACACCCCACGGGCTGCTCACAGGCATCCATTGGAGGGAGAACAGGCTTTCAGGATTGTTCTTCGAAGCATTGTTGTTGGCGCTCTCGAACAGCTCCGCATAGGTAGGTGCGAGCGAGAGGCCGCTCTGGGTGATCACATTCCCGGCATAGTATTTCGCGCTGTCCAGGTCCGACTGGTTGCGGGTACCGTTTTGGTTCAGGCCTGAACGCATGAGGTACATACGTGCGAGCATTCCTTCTGCCGAATACTTCGTTAAGCGCCCCTGAACTGCCGTTGCGGGCAGGTTTTCGGCGGCAAACCGATAATCCTGGATAACGAGTTTCCAAACATCCTCGATCCGGTTGCGGACTGGCGGCGTGTTGAGCTGGGCAACATTGTCGTACACAATAGGAACGGCGCCCCAGTTGGTTACCAGGTAATAGTAGGCCGTGGCGCGCATAAAGCGGCATTCGCCCAATCCCTGCGCCTTCACGGCTGCCGAAGCGGTGCCTCCCTGGGCCTCTTTGATCGCCTTGTAGGCATTGTTGCTCTGCGCGATGATCTTGTAAAACGATTTGTAACCCGGCAGAAGCGTGCCCACGTCTGTCGATGGGATCGCATGCTTGATGTAGGCCGTGCGGTCGTTGGAATTGAGGTTACCTGCACGGGCCTCCTGGAATGCCATATTGGCCTTGTCGTTGAAATCGAACCAGACGATATTGTAGAGCGGGGCGGTTCCGGCCATGATCTCGTCGTCGGTTTTGTAAAAGTTACCCGACGTGATCGCATCCAGCGGCGGGCGGTCGAGGAAATCCTCGCCGCATCCCTGCAAGAGCATCATCGCTCCGATGGCCGCTATGAATCTGAATTTGAATTGCATATGAATATTTTTTTGAAATTGACGTTGGGACCGGCCGGTTAGAAGTCAGCCAGCAAACCGAATGAATACATGCGCACGGATGGGTAACGGCCCGTATCGATGCCGGCCATAACAGTACCGCCATAGTTGACCATCCCGATCTCCGGATCGTAACCTTTGTACTTCGTGATAGTAAACAGGTTCTGCGCACCCACCGAAGCCCGCAACCCTCTGATGAAGAAGTCTTTCAACATCGATTTCGGGAAGTTGTAAGCGATCGTGATGTTTTTCAGGCGCACGTAGCTACCGTCCTCGATGAAATTGGTATTCATCCGGTTGTTGCCATTCGGGTCGCCCGGCGCGATGCGCGGGATCGTGTAGCCCGGGTTGGTGAGCGTCACTGTTTCCGCATCGGCGGCATTGTAGCTGCTTGGCTTCGCGTAGTTGGCCACCGATTTCCATTGATTCCCAAACACGCCTCCATTTCCGGGGATTTCAGCCCGGTAGCGCGGATAGTTGAGAATATCGTTCTTGAAGCTTCCGGTCAGGAATGCATTCAGTTCGAAATTCTTGTAGGTCATATTGTTGTTAAAACCGAGGGTAAATTTCGGCCACGGATTCCCGATCACGGTACGGTCTTCCGCATCGATCACGCCGTCGCCGTTCAGGTCGCGGAACTTGGTATCCCCTACCCAGCTACCGGTAGCCGGATTGATCGTCAGCTGACCGTTCGAAGTCTGTACAGCATGGTTTTTAATATCGTTGGCATCCTGGAAGAGCCCGTCGGCAATGTAGCCGGTAATCATGCTGGCCGGCTGCCCTACTTCGGTTTTGAAACCTACGGAAGTTGCATTCCAGGTCGGCGTGATCGGGTTCAGGAGCGAGGTCACCTTGTTGCGGTCGAACGAGAGATTAATGCCCGTTTTCCAGTAAAAACCACCTTTATCGATATTCACGGTATTCAAAGTAAAGCCGATACCGCGGTTTTTCATCGAGCCTGTATTCACTGCTGGCCAGCTCAGGTAACCCGGCGAGTAAGCAATGTCGCCGCCGTAAGTAAACGGATAGGAATTGACGGTAATGAGGCTGGTAATGTTCTTGATATACGCATCCACGATCAATTCCACGCGGTTGCCGAACATGTGCAGGTCGAGCCCGCCGTTGATCACGTCGTCCTTTTCCCAGGTCAGGAACTCATTGGCGAAGTTGGACGCCAGGAAGCCCGTTCCCCAGCCGGTAGGCACGGTTTGCAAGGTCGAGAAGATCGCATTGCCGCCGCTGCCCTGGTTACCGGAGCGACCCACCTCGAAACGCAGTTTCAAATCATTGATCTCCTTCACGTTTTTCAGGAAAGGCTCCTCCGAAACACGCCATGCCACCGACACCGCAGGGAAGTTGCCCCAGCGACGCCCTTCACGGAATGCCGAAGAACCGTCCATCCGGTAAGTTCCCTGCAAGAAATAGCGCTCGTTGAAGCTGTAATTCACACGGGCAAAATACGATTCGCGCGAGCCGGCACCCTTGCCGCTGTTGTTGCTCACATTCGAAATCACGGACGCATCACCGCCAGCAAGCTCTTCAATGGTATTGGTAATAAACTTCTTGCGTGTACCCGTGAGCGACTCGTACGTAAACGCCTGCGCCTCGTGACCGGCCATGATATTGACGCCATGTCTTCCGAGTTTCAAATCATAGGTTAATCGGCTGTGCAAACTCCACCAGTTGTTCGTATTCACCGAGCGGGTCGAGGTAGCCGCGTCCTGCGACACTACGTAACCTCCAATGGTATACGACGGGTGGAATGAGTAGTATTTCAAAAATTCGGCGCTTCCATTTGCCTCTGTATGCCAAACGAGGTTTTTGGCCAGTTTCACATCGGCAAAAAGACTTCCCAGGATCGACGTCCGGCGGTTGTAGTCATTATAGATCTTCGAGATCATCACCGGGTTCGTAAACTGGAACTGCGTCGAGGTAGGCCCGCCCCAGCTTCCGTCGGGGTTGGTTACCGGCACGCTCGGGTTCTGGTCGAGTGCGAGCTGGATAATGCCGCCATTGTTGGTATTCACTTTTTCTTCGGTAATACCCACACTCATATTGGCCCCGATTTTCAGCCAGTTGCGGGTCTGGTTTTCGAGGTTCAAACGGCCATTATAGCGCTTGAAACCCGAGCCTTCCACGATCCCTTTTTGGTTGAAATATTCTCCCGACAAATAGTAGGTCGATTTCTCGGTACCGCCGCTCAGGCCCACGGAGTACTTTTGAAGGGTCGTAGGACGGAACAATGCGCTTTGCCAGTCGGTACCATTGCCCAGCACCGACGGATCGGCGAACTGCGGCTCGCTGGCTGTGCTGCCCACCGCAGCCGCCTCGTTTCTGAACTGTGCATACTCCCGCAGGTTCATCACATCGATGTGTTTAGGCTCCGCCTGTACGGTCACGAGTGAATTGAAAGTAATCTTCGCTTCTCCCGCCTTACCGCGCTTGGTAGTGATCATGACCACCCCGTTGGCACCCACCGCGCCATAAATAGCAGTCGCCGAAGGCCCCTGCAAAACGTTGATCGTCTCGATATCGTCGGGGTTAATACTGGAAAGGATATTCGAAAAGCCTGTCGGACGGTTGTTGGGATCGTCCTTCATATTATCCGGCTTGATCTGCACCCCGTCGATCACATACAATGGCTGCGTGGTACCCGTCAGCGAGCTCAAACCGCGGATCAATACCGAAGGCGCTGCACCTGGCTGGCCGGAGTTCTGCTGCACCATCACGTTCGCCGCACGGCCCTGTAAGCCCTGTTCAAGCGAGGTATTGATGGTTTTGCTCAGATCCTTACCCGAAACGGTCACCTGTGAACTGGAAACGTCGGTCTTTTTCATTTCCCCATACCCTACCACCACCACTTCATCCAGGGAGGAAATGCTTTCTTTCAGTTTAATGTCGATTTTGGATTTGTTTCCTACCGCCGCTTCCTGCGTTTCATACCCGATGAAGGAAAATACGAGCGTGCTGCCCGAAGTTGCCTCGATCGAAAACGCCCCGTTGGTATTGGTCGTCGTACCGTTGGACGTACCCTTTACCACCACACTCACGCCGGGGATGCCATCGCCTTGCTCCAAGGCAACGACCGTTCCCGTAATAACCCTTTTAGCTTCCGATTGCGCGAATGCGCCGACGGCAGTACCCATGATCCCCAATGATAGAAGGAGAGGTCGTAGCAACCCGGCCAGAAAGCGCGAACGCCGCTTTACCCGCCTCGTTTCGTACAAATTTTGTTGCATGTTGTTTTGTTTTAAAAGTGACTATTTGTTCATCCCGATTTAGACATTTCCGATATCTCGGGGTCGCACACCGGACAATGGGACAAATCGAATGAATAGTTGGACAAATGTGTCTCTTTAAAACATGCTGCAAGGGGTCCAAATGTTTACAAATGGGGGATCATTTGTAAACCAGGGCGAAAAATCGGGCTATTTTTTCACCTTTTATTCCAGTTTATAGGAGGACGAAGTGCAGGAATGGATGAGCAAGTGATGAGCAGGTGATTACAAACGGATATGAGAGTATCCGACTCACCTGTTGTATTATTCTAATATTCGAGAGGCTGTCGCCTGCTTCCTGCGATACTCGGTCGGCAGCATTTGATACTCCTCTTTGAAAAGCTTTGTAAAGTATTTGGGATTATTGAAACCAACCTGGTAGGCGATCTCGGAGACGGTGAGCTGGCTCTTTTCGAGCAGACCGGCGGCTCTGCGGATGCGGATAATGCGGATGAACTCGATAGGCGTTTTGCCCGTCAGCGAAAGTATTTTTTTGTACAGATAAACCCGGCTCATCGACATCGCGTCGCTCAACTGCTCCACCGTATACTCGGCATTGGCCAGGTTCTCTTCCACCACCTTCACGGCGCTGTTGACGAATTGTTCGTCCATCGACCGCACTACCACATCGCTAGGGCGTATCTCGACGTGCTGCTGGAATTGCTTCTGCAACTGCTCGCGCTGCAAGATCAGGTTCGAGATCCTGACCTGCAAAATATCCAGCCTGAACGGCTTGGTCACATAAGCGTCGGCGCCTGTCTGGTACCCCTGCAACTGCTGCTCTTCCTCCGCCCGGGCGGTAAGCAGCACCACCGGGATGTGGGAAATGCGCCGGTCCGTTTTAATCGTCCGGCAAAGCTCGATCCCGTCCATTTCCGGCATCATTACGTCGCTCACGATCAGGTCCGGAATGTGTTCGAGGGTCATATCAAGACCGGTCCGGCCATTAGCGGCTTCGAGTATCCGGTATTCTTTCTGAAATACTTCTTTGAGATACTCCCTGAACTCGTCATTATCCTCCACGAGCAGAACCAGGGGCTTTTCCTTACCGGCTTTTTCCTCGGAAAGGTCAATATCGATGGTCGCGGCATCCGCGGGTGGCATATCCGCGACTTGCGCAGGCAACGCGCGCGTTAGGCGCTCGCGCAGGGGCAATGTCACCGTAAATGTGCTGCCCTTGCCCACCTCGCTTTCCAGATCGATAGTACCACCGTGCATTTTGACAAATTCCCCGGCAATGGAAAGCCCGATGCCGCTGCCCTGGTTAAGGATATGCCCGGGCATGGGGTGCTGGTAAAAACGGTCGAAAACTTTCTGCTGTGCCTCGGGCGGAATGCCTATACCGGAGTCTTGCACGCTGATTTCCAAAGCCTCCCCGCCCTCCTGCTCCACCGTCCGCAGCCGTACCGTCACCTCCCCGTTTTCAGGCGTAAATTTGAATGCATTGGAAAGCAGGTTATACATCACTTTGGATAATTTATCCTGGTCAAAATCAGCATAGCGCGATTCCACGGCACTTTCGAACCGGTACCGGATGTGTTTGTGCTCCGACAGGTCCGAGAACGTCTGGGTGATTTGCCTTACAAACTGCACAATATCGCCGCGTTCCGGCATGAACCGGGTTTCTTCCACTTCCAGCTTTTTAAAATCGAGCATCTGCGTCACCAGGTTGAGCAACCGCTGGGCATTGCGATGGACGAGCGAGAGTTGGCGGTGAACGGTATGGTCGGAACGGATACCCCTCAGCAGGTTTTCGAGCGGCGTGAGCATGAGCGTGAGCGGCGTGCGGAATTCGTGGCTCACATTGGTAAAAAACTTGATCTTCATCAAATCCAGCTCATGCATTTGCTGGGCATAATGCCGTTCCTGTTCCAGCTTGAAATTCATCCGCTCGCGCTCGATCAGGACCCAGCGTGCGATCATCAATGCGCCCGCTACCAACAAAAAGTAAAGGAGATAGGCCCACGGCGTCTGCCAGAATGGAGGTAATATCCTGATTTCCAAACGCCGCTCGGTCGCAACACCGCCTTCCTTTGTTTTAACCTTAAATACATAACCACCGGGGTCAAGGTTGGTGTAGGTGACGCGGCGCGTGTTATCAGCCTCAAACCACTGTTCATTAAAGCCTTCGAGCGTGTACAGGTAATGGTTTTTCTCGGGGTGAAGGAAATTAAGAGCTGCAAATTCGATTGTAAAGACATTCTGGCTGTGTTCCAGCACAATGCGGTCGGTTATCGAAACGGATTTTTCAAGAACCGTATTCCCGTCGACGGATACTGCCGGACGGACACTTTTATTAAAAATCTGAAAATCAGTCAGCACCACTTTTGCGGCGGTACGCTCATCGGTAACCCGCGCGGGATCGAAAATGGAGAAGCCGTTGGCCCCGCCGAAAACCAGTTCCCCCGAATGCAGCCGGAGCGCCGCATTCTCATTGAAGCCGCGCCCCTGCAAGCCGTCGACCTCGTTATAGGCCCGCACCTGAAATGGGGCCGTCGGCGCTCCGGGCGTTTTCAGAACCCGCAAATTCACCATTCCTTTCGGGGTACCGAGCCATAATTGCTGCCGCGCGTCGATGGCCACTGTCAGAATGGAGTTATCGGGCAATCCGTGACGGGTATCGTAAGTCACAAATGCATTCCGTGCAGCATCGTATCGGTTAAGGCCTTCGGAGGTACCTATCCAGATAGTACCGGAGTTATCCTGTGCGAGCGAAGTCACCGCATCGCTGCTGAGGCCGTTGCGGTCGCCTGCGCGATAGCCATAATGCACAAAACGGCCGGTCTGGCGCATCAACACGTCGATACCATTCGCCGTTCCTACCCACAGATTACCCTGCCTGTCTTCCAGCATCGCAGAAATATAATCCGAGCGGACAGAATTGGGGGCGAGGTTGCGATAATGCCGGAATGTTTTCGCCGAACGGTCGAACAGGTCGAGGCCATCGGCCATCGTACCCACCCACAGCCGCCTGCGCGAGTCTTCGAATATCTCCCACACACGGTCATCGACCAGGCTGGTGGAATCGGCCGGGTCGTGCAGGTAGCGGGTAAATCGCCGGCCGTCGAAACTGTTCAGCCCGCCGAAGTAGGTACCGATCCAGAGCACATCCTGCCGGTCGAGGAAAAGACTGACGATCACATCATTACTCAGGCTGTTCGCGTCGCCCGGCTTGTTCCTGAACTGCCGGAAGCTGTTGTTTTTGCGATCATAATAAATCAGTCCACCGCCATTGGTACCGACCCACAGGTTGCCCTTCCGGTCTTCGGCAAACACATTTACATCGTCGAACGGCAGGCTGGTTGCATCGCCGGGCAAATGGCGGACGAGCGAAAATTTGAAAATATTCTGATGGTAATTACAAAAACCCTGCTTGTAGGTGCCAGCCCAGATCATGCCCGTAGCGTCCTTGTACAATGCCTGGATGCTGTTTTGACTGATCGTCCTCGGGTCTCCGGGGTTGGAGCGCAACGTCGAGACCCTTCCGCTTTGTTTGTCCAGAATATTAATGCCCCCGTGGTCCGTCCCGATCCAGATCCTGCCATCGGGCCCGGAAATCATAGCGCTTACCGCATTGTTACTTAGCCTGAAATCAGGCCCGGCCGTGCCCGCAACGCGCAGTATATTTTTCTTGAAATCAAAATTAAACGCCCCGACCGCCGCCCTGACAATATATACCCAGGGCTCTCCCTGTCCATCTACAAAAACCTTGTGATTGGATAGCTTGCCCAGGTTGAGGCGCTGCAACAATGCGCTCCGGATGTCGATCGCGTGCGTGCCGGCATTCACCCTGGCGAGGAACCCGTCGTCGCATACCACCCAGAGGTTTCCTTCCGCATCCTCATCGAAATCCGAAATCGCACGCGTACCCGGCGCATCCTGCGAAGGCGTGAACCTGATTTTGACGAGCCGCTTCGAAGCTGTAAGGTATTTCAGCAATCCCAGCTTGTTGTGGCTGATCCAGTAATCGCCGGAACGGGCTTTGAAAATGCGGTTAAAATCGGCGTCCCGAAGCCCGAAACGCTGTGCAGCCCGGTTGACGTTGTGATCGATCGTTTCGGTAACAGGGTCGTAAATATCGAACCCGAGCCGGGTGTTGATCCAGATATAACCTTGCGGATCTTCAAAGAGCGCATTGACCTGGTGATCTGAAATGCTCGCCGAATCGGCCGGGTCATGCTTGAATACCCGGAAAGAATAGCCGTCGAAACGGTTCAGTCCATTGGCGGTGCCTATCCAGACAAACCCCCGGCTGTCTTTTAAAAAACAATTGACCTGATTATGGGAAAGCCCTTTTTCGGTGTTGTAGCGGACAAACTGGTAGTCCGCATGGGACGGCTGGGCCGCAGACGGCTGGGCCGCAGCCGGCTGGCCCATACCACGTCCCACCCATCCAACGAGGCCCGCCAGGACCAGACAAATATTGATAACCCACTGATTCATTAACGTGAAGGTAGCATCGTTTTGCTTCAAAAAGAATTCCAAATTGTTACACTAAATTGCCTGAATGAAGATCCTGATCATAGAAGACGAGCCCGGCCTGGCCGAAAGCATCGGCGCCTACCTGGCCGCGCAGGACTACCTGTGCGAATACGCAGCCACGTGGGCACAGGCGAGGGAAAAAGTGGAGCTTTACCGTTACGATTGCATTCTGCTGGACCTGATGCTACCCGGCGGTGACGGTATGGGCATTCTCGAAACGCTCAAAAAGCAGGGACAGCAGGACGGCGTGATCATTATCTCGGCCAAGGGCGATTACGAGCACAAGATCACGGGCCTGCACGCCGGTGCGGACGATTACCTGGTCAAACCATTTCATTTACCCGAACTTGCCGCACGCATTTATTCGGTGATCCGCAGGAGGAGCTTTGGCAATCACAACCATGTCTTGCAAAATGAATTGAAGGTTGATCTGCTCAGTAAAACGGTTACTGTTCACGGCGCATTGGTGGTATTGACAAAAAAGGAGCTCGATCTTTTACTGTTTTTTATCGGGAACAAAAACCGGGTAATCGCCAAAAGTGCATTGGCGGAGCATTTGTCGGGGGACATCGCCGATATGTTCGACAACCACGACTTCGTGTATGCACATGTCAAAAACCTAAAAAAGAAGCTCAGCGAAGCGGGTTATGGTAATTATCTGAAAACAATTTACGGTACCGGCTACAAATGGGAAGGATGAAAAAGCTGCTCGACCAAAGCCTGCGCCCGCTGGTGATTTATGCATTCACGGTGCTGGTGGTCAGCATTCCGGTTTATTTCCTGATCATCGACTGGATCTGGGAAAACGAGCTCGACAAGCACCATTACGCCATCCGGGAGAAACTGGAAAAACGCCTCACGCGCCTGAGCCTTCCCGACACCGCGGTAGATAACATGATTGCCACCCTCGACAAAGTGCAGCCCGGCTTCTCGTTCAGCGAGACCGCCGCTCCCCGGCCCGACAGCCTTTACACCCTCATCCGGTTCGACAGTTTCATGAACGACCGGGAACAGTTCCGCTGCCTGACGACCGACATTCGCGTCAACGGCAAGCTGTACCGTGTGCTGATCGAAACGAATATGGAAGAGATCGACGAGACGATCCTGGCCATTGCCGCGGTGACGATTTTCTTCATTACGCTGCTGCTGGCCGGGTTTATTTATCTCAACCGCAAAACAGCCCTGCGCATCTGGCAGCCATTTTACGACACACTGGCCGGCCTTCGCAAGTTCCGTCTGGAAACTGGCAAAGCGGTATCGCTACCTGCCTCCGACGTGACCGAGTTTACGGATCTGAATGCGAGCCTCGATTCCCTGATGCAAGGGAGCCTGGCCTCGTACCGCCAGCAAAAGGAATTTACCGAAAATGCCTCGCATGAGTTGCAGACGCCACTTGCGATCGTCAAATCCCGGCTGGACATGCTATTGCAGAGCCAATCACTGGATGCGGAGCAAATGCGGATCGTCGAGCAGGTTTACCAGGCCATTAACCGCGTCTCCCGCATCAATAAGAACCTGCTTCTGCTGGCCCGCATCGAGCACGCGCAATTCGAGGAAAACGAGCCAATGGTGCTCGACCAAACGCTTAAAGCCGTCGCGGCGCAGTTCACCGACCGTTTTGAAAACAATGCATTACATTATGCCGAAAACATCGAACCGTTTGCAGCCGAAGCAAATCCGGTCCTGATGGAAATCCTGCTCACCAACCTGCTCGTGAATGCTGTACGCTACACGCCGACGGGCGGCGAAGTTCTGGTGCATTTGAGCAGCGGCGTACTCACGGTTTCCAACACCGGCCCGGCGGCATTGCAGGTTAAAAACCTGTTCAGAAGGTTCGCACAGGCGTCGGACGAACACGCGGGCAGCGGGCTCGGGCTCGCGATCGCACGTGAGATCTGCGAGCGTTACGGCTGGCAGATCGGCTATGATTTCGCCCATGGAATGCACCGCTTTTCGGTCCGCTTCTGAATTCGAAATTTCTTCCAAATCAGTTTTCATTTTTGCCATCAGATAATTTAATATATACTCTGAATGGCTTTCAAAACAATCCTGACCCTGCTTTTTTGCTTTTTAACCTTGGTCCAGCTCAGGGCGCAGGTAAGTAAAGTAACGCTTTCCGGGCAGGTAACTTCCATAGCAGGCGGGCAAGCGCTGCCGTTTGTCAATATTGTTCTCAAAACTGAAAAAGACAGTGCATTTGTAACGGGAACGATCACAAACGAGCTGGGACGGTTCAGCCTGCCGGATGTGAAGAGCGGCAATTACCGCATCGAATGCGTTTCGCTGGGTTACAAGGCATTGCAAAAGCCCATTACCGTGGGTGCATTGAGCCCTTTTCTCGACCTGGGCGAATTCCGGATGGCCGATGAGCCCCGGAACTTGCAGGAAGTGACCATCAACGGCCAGCAGGCAGAAGGTGTCGACGACAAGCTCGACCGGAAGACCTTCAATATCAGTCGCAATGTAAGCCAGAGCGGCGGGTCGGTGTTGCAGGCGCTGAAAAACCTGCCGGGTGTTACCGCCGGAGAAGATGGCAAAGTACTCCTGCGGGGAAGTGATAAAGTGGCTATTCTGGTGGATGGACGACAGACGGCGCTCACCGGTTTCGGCAGCCAGACGAGCCTCGACAATATCCCGGCGTCGGCTATCGAACGGATCGAGATTATTAACAATCCGTCGGCCCGTTACGATGCGAATGGTAATGCGGGGATCATCAATATTATTTATAAAAAAGAAAAACAAGAGGGCTTCAACGGGAAAATCGGGCTGGCGGCCGGCCTGGGCTCATTGTGGGTGCGAAAAGAAAACCTGCCTGATATCCGTCCGCAATACCGCAATACCCTCAAACTAAATCCTTCCATAGCCCTGAACTACAAAAAGAAGAAGGTGAATGTGTTTTTCCAGGGCGATTACCTGCACACGCCTACCCTCAACAAGAACGAGTTCGTGGACCGGTACTACGACAGCGGCGATACTGTGCGGCAGCAAACCAAGCGCAACCGCAGCACCAATGTGGTCACCGCCAAAACCGGTGCCGACTGGACTTTCAACGACCGCAATGCATTCTCGGTGTCGGCGCTGTTCAGCAGTGAAAAGATCCTCGACCGTGGCGACGAGCCTTTTTTTAATGCAGACCTGACCCGGCGAAACCAGCTATGGCAGTTCCTGGAAGACGAGTTGAAAACCACCGTAACCGCCAGCGCCTCCTACCAGCATAAATATGCCCAGGCGGGACGCTTGCTCAATATCGGCCTCAATTATACTTTCCACCGCGAGAACGAGCAATATTTCTTTACCAATATCATGCCCGATTTCACCGGTAAGGATGCTTTCAAACTTATTTCGGACGAGAATGTATTTGATTTTAACGCCGACTACATCCGCCCGCTGCGCTACGGGCGGCTTGAAGGCGGGTTGAAACTGCGCCGGCGTTTCATCCCGACGAATATGCAGTTTTTCCCAGGACTGAACTCCCCTATCGACAGCCTGGCAGGCGGCTGGGCCGATTACAAGGAGACGATTCCGGCAGTTTATGGAAATTATGTGTTTGAAAACAGAAATTTCGAGGTGGAAGCCGGTTTGCGGGTCGAGTACATCAGCCTCCGCTACGACGTCAATCCAACCCATCCTACCTACCATAGCGACGGTTATACCTATGCGAAGCCATTTCCGAATGTCCGTTTCGCCTACAAAATCGACGATCGCAATAAGCTTTCGCTGTTTTACAACAGGCGCGTCGACCGGCCGAACGAGGTGGACATCCGCATTTTCCCCAAGTACGACGATGCGGGGATCATCAAAATCGGGAACCCTGCCCTTAAACCACAGTTTACCAGTTCCTGGGAGGCAGGTTATAAAACCAGCTGGACCAATGGCTCGCTGTACGCCGCATTATACCGCAAGCAGATCAACGGCACCATCATCCGCATCGGTACCATCGTGCCCGGCAGCACTTTGATCTACAACATTTTCCAAAACGCCGGCAAAAGCTATACTTTCCAGCACAGTGGGATCCGAAGCTTGGAATTCACGTGACTTGAAGTCGCGGC
>JADMIO010888842.1_pt1 | contig 101991 bp, 71 predicted proteins | sample 8958161 | NCBI WGS metagenome assembly JADMIO01 (sample SAMN16585339, study PRJNA669376) | soil metagenome | isolation source: Crop rotation soil | place: USA: Cullars Rotation, Alabama | collected 2011 | reverse complement strand
CGCGACAACTTGTCCACGTGGAATTCTAAGCTTAGGATCCCAATGTGCTGGAAAGCGATGGACACCCGACGGTGGTCAGCGTCACCGTGACCGTGGCGAGGGTGTTCTCGGGTGTCAGCGGTAACCCGCCGCTGACGTTTTGTAAGTAGAAGACCGTGCCGTCGGAGACCCACTTGCCTGTCGGTGCACTCTTCGCTCCGGGGCCGGTGCGAGCGAACAGCGGTCCGGTCGGCGATCCCACGTGCACCTCGACTGCCGACACACCCGCGGTATTCCACGACACCGTCGTGACCGCCCACCCTGTTCCGTCGCAGAGTTGAACCGGATTCGGATTCGCCGAGATGGCGCCGGTGATCGTCGAGCAGCCCGTCGTCGTGATGTTCACCGTCACGACCGCGATCGTGTTCGCGGCGGTGAGCGGCTTCCCGCCGGTGACGTCCTGCAGATAGAAGGTCAATCCCTGCGTCACCCACTTGCCGGTCTGCGCGCTGAACGTCCCCGGACCGGTTCGACCGAACAACGTTCCGCTCGGCGATCCGATGTGCACCTCCACGGCGCCGGCGCCAGACGTGGTCCACGTAATCGTGGTGATGCCGGGGGATCCGTCGCAGACCTGGATCGGATTGGGGTTCGCAGCAATCGTCCCTGTTGCGGTCGTTCTCGATTTGAAGTTCGCCGTGAAGGTCGTGTCCGTTGCCGGCGTCGAGATGTTGTGCGACGCGGCGCCGCCATCCGACCAGGTGTCGAAGTCATACGTGGCGCCGCTCACCGTCTGCGGCGTGATGATGCCGAGCGTTCGCGTGATGTTCACGACCCCCGCGAACGTCGAGGGCGTCGTCACCGGCGTTCCGTCGAGCGTCACTTGCAGTCCGGACGGGTTGGCCGCCAGCGTGACGTTCACCTTCCGGGGGAGGACGTCTCGAATCGTGCTCCGCGAAATGCCCGACGAGTCCGTGACCGTCAGGATGATTCGATACCAGACGTTCGCGGAGGTCTCACCCGTGGTGGGAATCGTGAAGCTCCCGCCGGTCATGCCGCTGGTCGGCGCCATGAACGGATGAAAGTGGGTGTCGTGCTGGAACCGGATCTCCCACGTGAACGCCGACGGCGGCAGATTTCCGTCTTCTGGATCCGTTCCGGTTCCCGAGTACGTGATCGTGTCGCCGGCGCTGTAGAGCGTCCCGTCCGTGGGTGCGGTGATCGTCGGGACCGGCGGCTGATTCGGCGTCACCGTGAGGGTGGCGGCGGTGCTCGTCGCGGTTCCGAACGAGTTCGTCACCACCACGTCGTACTGCGCGCCGCTGTCACTGAGCGCCAGCGTTGGCGTCGTGTAGCTCGACGACGCGGCGCCGGGGATGTTTACGCCGTTACGTCGCCACTGGTATGTGAGGGGCGTGTCGCCCGACACGCGCACGAGAAATCGAGCGGTGCCTCCCGCCGGCACGGTACGGTCGTCAGGGTTCTGACCAATCTGCGGCGACCGAACACCGGTGTAGGCAATCTTGTAGACCGCGCCGGTTCCCGTGGTGAGCTGGCCGCTGCCGTCGTCGCTGGTCCTGCTGATGTAGTAGAGGCTGCCGTCGGGTCCAAGTGTCAGGCCGACGGGCTGACCCGCGAGCGCGGTGCCAAAATCCTGCAGCGCGTAAGTCGAGGTATCGATCAACTTCAGAAAGCCGGCGCAGTAATCGAGGAAGAAGTACTTGCCGGTGTAGTCGGCGGGAAACTGCGGCGAGCTCGGGTTGTAGAAATCGCCGCCGGTGATCGCGCACCCTTTCGGAGTCGTCGAGCCTGTGAAGTGCGCGTAGTAGTAAACGGGATCGGTGTACTGCGCGTTCGGCGGATTGCAGGGGCCTTCGCAAATCGGCCAGCCGTAATTCTTCCCCGCCGCCATGTCATTGATTTCTTCCCAGGTGGCGTCGCCGACGTTGTTGACGAAGATCCGCCCGGTGCCTGGTTGGATGGCGAATGTGTACGGATTGCGCAGGCCGACCGCCCAGATCGCTTTGTTCCTGCCGGTCGTCGAGTTGTAGAACGGATTGCTCGCCGGGATGGTGCCGTCCGGATTGATGCGAAGCAGCTTGCCTTTCACCGTGTTCAGCGACTGCGCGTTGGAGGTGACCGAGTTCTCGCCGGTCGCAATGAACAACGTGCCGTCCGCCGCGAAGTGCATCGCGCCGCCGACGTGCACGTTGTACGGCGTGTCGTCGAGCTCGATGATCAGCGTTTCACCGGACGCGTCCGCGACGTCACCGCTCGCCGTGAAGCGGCTGACGCGCGCGTGGATCGTCGGTGTCTTCGCGATGTAGTAGACGTAGACGTACTGATTCGTCGCGAAGTTCGGATCGAAGGCGATTCCAACGAGTCCGTGCTCCCCCTGCATATCGGTGTCGACGGTGGCGAACGGCGTCGGCAGCAGCGCTCCGTTCTTCACGACGCGAATCTGCCCTCCCTGCTGCAGCACGAAGAGCCGGCCGTCCGGCGCGAACGTCATCGCGGTCGGCGCCGTCAGCGGATACGCGAAACGGCTCTCCGCAAATCCGCTCGGAAGCGTCTGCGCGCCGGCGATGGTGTTCGTGAGAGTACCTATTGCCATCAAAGCGAGAACAACTCGAATTGCCCGCGACATCATCTGCATGTTATTGACCGACTCCCCGGGCTCGACGAAACGTGAGAACAGTTCTCGCGTCTTCCGGCTTCCGCCGGAAGCCACATCTGTTGTGTCTGCACTTCCTCACTGCACTTGCTGCCTGACTTCAGTCGACACGCTCCCCTCGAGCGTGGCGTTGCCGACGTATTCCGCGGCGACGGTGTGCGTGCCCCGCGTAAGACCTGAGATCTGGAAGGTCGCCGTTCCTGTATCCGAATTGATTGGCGTCAACGCCACCTGCCCCGCGACGATGCCGTCGATCGTCAGGAGCACGTCCCCGGACATGTTCTTGCCCGTGGACCTCACCGTAAAGGTCGCCGCAGCTCCAAAGGCACTCGGATTGGCGGAAGACGTCAGCGACGTTGATGTCGACCGCAGCTTCGGAGCGTCGGAAATGCCAACGGCCAGCGGCGTCGAATCGCTCCCCGCTGCCGTCCCGCCGCCCTGATAGCGTCCGACGATGAAGTGCGTGCCGGCCGCAAGGGTGGAGATCTTGAGCGAGGCGGTTCCGTTGTTCAACGTCGCGGAGCCGACGGGGGCGCCGCCGACCAGCTCGAAGAACTGCACCGTGCCGGTCACGGTGCTGGTTCCGGATTGTCGTACGACCTTCGCCGTAATCGTCACGTTCTGACCAAGGTTCGCCGGATCCGGATTCGACGACAGCGTCGTGGTCGTCGAGTTGGCTGCCGCGTTGACGACCTGCGCGGACGCCGGACTCGTGCTCGACGAGAAGGCCGCATCACCTTGATACGCCGCGGTGAGACCATGTGTCCCGCTTGCCAGCCCGTTCACGACGATCGACGCAATCCCCGCATTCGAGAGCGATGAAGCGCCGAGCAGCGTCGCTCCATCGAAGAAGCTCACGATGCCGGTCGGAACGCTGCCGCCGGGACCAACCGCCGTTGCGGTGAGCGTGATCGCCTGATTCAGGCTGGACGGGTTCGGGTTCGACGCGAGCGCGACCGTCGGCGTCGCTGGAACGATGCTCAACGTGCCGTTCGCGAAGACGATGATGTAGTTCGACGAGGCGAGACCACCTGGAGTGATCGGATACGCTCCGACGGGACTCGTGGGTATCGCGGTCGTCGCGAAAACGAGTTGACCGACGAGATTCGCGATCGTGTCGCCGTTCACGAAGCCGGCGGCACTCGCGGTGAACCCAGGCAGTGGCGCGCCGAACGTCTTCGTCTTGTCATCCGCCTTGATCGTCAACGGGGCGCGCGCAACGGTCAGCGACACCGAGCTCGTGGCGGTTGAATAGTTCGTCGTATCGGTTGGCGTGAAGGTGGTCGACAGCGTTTGCGCCCCACCCGTCAGGACGACTCCGGGGCCCGGCGAGTACAAGAACGTGCCGGGCACGCCGGCCGTCGCATTCAACTGCGCGGCACCGATCGGCGTTCCATAAACGATGTCGGCCGGCTTCGCCCACGTCACGGTCGGCGTCGCCTTCAACACATTCAGTGAGACCGTCGCCGTCGTGACCGAGTACGTCGTCGTGTCGAGCGGAGTGAACGTCGTCGACAGCGTCTGGGTTCCAGCTGTGAGGACGCTGCCCGTTGGAGGCGAGTAGACGAAGCTACCCGGCACGTTCGCGGTCGCGTTCAGTTGCGCCGCGCCGAGCGCGGTGCCGTAGACGATATCCGCCGGCTTGTTCCACGTGATGGTCGGCGCGCATCTCACGCGCACCGAGACCGTCGCCAATGTATTCGCCGCGGTCAGGGGCAACCCGCCAGAGACGTTCTGCAGGTAGAACGTCATCCCATCGTTCACCCACTTGCCCGTTGTCTGGCTGAACCAGCCCACGCCCGTCCGCCCGAACAACGTACCCGAGGGGGATCCGACATGGATTTCGACGATGGTTGCGCCCGTCGACGTCCAGTTCACCGTCGTGACGCCGATGCCCGATCCGTCGCAGACCTGGACGGGATTCGGGTTCGCCGCGATCGTTCCTGAAATGTTTGCGCAGCCGGAGGTGGTGAAGTTCACCTGCACGGTCGCGAGCGTGTTCGCCGCGGTGAGCGGCAATCCTCCCGAGACGTTCTGGAGATAGAACGTCATCCCCTGCGTCGCCCAGTTGCCGGTTGTCGCGGAAAACGTGCCGGCCCCGGTGCGGCCGAAGAGCGTTCCGGTCGGTGAACCAATGTGGATCTCGACGATCGAGACGCCGCTGGTCGTCCAGGTCAGTGTCGTGACGGCGGTGCCGGACCCGTTGCAGATCTGGATCGGGTTCGGCGTGGCGGAGATCGATCCGAACGCCGTCTTCACTCGATACGTCGCGGTGTAAGCGGTGTCGACCGCCGGCGTCGAGATGCTGTGGTTCGCCGCGCCGCCATCGGACCAATGATCGAATTCGTAGATCGTCGGGCCCGAGGTCTGGGGCGAGACGACACCGATCGTTCTCGTGACACCGACGACGCCGACGAACGAGTACGGACCGACCACCGGCGTGCCGTCGAGCGTCATCTGCAGCCCGGTCGGATCACTCGCGAGCGTGACGGTCGACTTGCGCGGCAGCACATCCCGGAACGTCGTGCGCGAGATGCCCGCCGAATCCGTGACGGTGAGGATGATTCGATACCAGACGTTCGAGGACGCCTCGCCGGTTGTGGGAATCGTGAAGCTGCCTCCGGTCGCGCCGCTGGTCGGCGCGATGAACGGGTGATAGTGCGTGTCGTGCTGGAACCGCACTTCCCACGTGAATCCGGAAGGAGGCAGCGTCCCGTCTTCCGGATCGGTACCGGTTCCGGAATACGTGATCGTGTCGCCGGCGCTGTAGAGCGTACCGTCGGGTGGATCGACGATCGTCGGAACCGGCGGCTGATTCGGCGTGACGGTGAGCGTGGCCGCCGTGCTCGTCGCGGTGCCGAACGCGTTGGTCACGACGCAGCTGAATGTCGATCCGCTATCCGCCAGCGTCAGAGTGGGTGTGATGTAGGTCGACGACGTGGCGCCGGGGATGTTCACGCCGTTGCGCTGCCATTGGTAGGTCAGCGGCGCGTCGCCCGACACGCGAACGAGAAATCGCGCGGTCCCGCCGCCCGGGACGAGCTGGTCGTCGGGGTTCTGGCCGATCTGCGGCGAGCGCACCCCGGTGTAGGCGATCTTGTAGATCGCGCCGTTCCCGGTCTTGTAGACGCTGCCGTCGTCGTCGCTGCGGCTGATGTAATACAGGCTTCCGTCAGGGCCCGTGGTCAGCGCGATCGGCGCGCCCGCGAGGCCGGTCCCGAAATTCTGCGCCCCGTACGTCGATGTATCGATGTATTTCAGCCACGCACCGCAGTAATCGAGGAAGAAATACTTGCCGGTGTAGTCGGCTGGAAACTGCGGCGCCGCGGGGCTGTAGAAATCGCCGCCGGTCACCGCGCACGCGAGCGGCTGGGCGTAGGAGTGCGGGTACGAGTAGATCGGATCCGTGTACGTGCCGTTCTGCGGCGAGCACGGGCCTTCGCACACCGGCCATCCGAAGTTGCGCGCCGCGACCCCCTCGTTGAGCTCCTCGAACGACGCGTTCCCGACGTCGTTGATGAACAGACGCCCGGTCAGCGGCTGGAAGGCGAAGGTGAACGGGTTGCGCAGGCCGAGCGCCCAGATGGCGCGATTGATCCCGCTCGTGATCGCATAGAACGGATTGCTCGCGGGGATCGTGCCGTCGGCGTTGATCCGCAGCAGCTTCCCTTTCACGGTGTTGAGCGACTGCGCGTTCGTCGAGACCGAGTTCTCGCCGGTGGCGATGAACAGCGTGCCGTCTGCCGCAAAATGCATCGCGCCGCCGACGTGCACGTTGTACGGCGTGTCCTCGAGCTCCATCACGATCGTCTCGCCGGATCCATCCGCGACGTCCCCCGCCGCCGTGAATCGGCTCACGCGTGCGTGGATGGTCGGCGTCTTTGCGATGTAATAAACGTAGATGTACTGGTTCGTCGAAAAATTCGGGTCGAATGTGATGCCGACGAGGCCGTGCTCTCCCGTCATCTCCGCGTCGACGGCGGCGAAGGGGGTCGTCAACAACGTTCCGTTCTTCACCACGCGAATCTGTCCACCCTGCTGGAGAACGAAGAGGCGGCCATCGGGCGCGAACCCCATTGCGGTGGGCGCAGTGACGGGATACGCGAAGCGGCTCTCTGCGAACCCGCTTGGCAGCGTCTGGGCGTTCGCCGACGCGGCGACGAGCACCGTCAACACGAGGGCGAACGAGATGCCTTGAAGGACAGAGAGCTTTCGCATTGTTTTGTCTGACGCTTCCGAGTCGAGCGATTCACCCAACCCACACATTGACTTTCACAGAGCTCACAGAGGAAAACTGAGCCCACAGAGGCTTGCCAGATTTTCTCTGTGTCCTCGTGCCTTCCTCTGTGACCTCTGTGCCGTGGCGTCCGCTGACTTCGAAGATGCCGACCGATCCTATTTGTGCGCCGCCGTCACCGTCGTCGACTGGAGCAGCCGTTTCCGATCGCGACCGGCGTAAAGACGGAACGTGTAGGTGCGACCCGCGCCGATCCACGACGCGGTTTGCGATCCGGAGGGGCCTTCGGCGAACAACGCTTCGGGGCTGCCGTTCTCCGAGACGTAGATCTGACCGACTTCTGCTTCCGCCGAGTTCCAGGAGATCGTCACGTTGCCTGCGGCGCCTTGGACCGGGACGGGGTTCGGCGTGGCGGACAACCGGCCGTTCTTTCCCGCCGCGCTGACGACGAGCGTCTTGAGCGGTGTCGTTCGATCCTCACCGCCATACAGCACGAACTCGCGCGTCGTTCCAGCTGGAAGCGCGTCGAGGTACTGCACTCCGTAGGGACCGTCTCCCTCCAATTTTTCCTGCCCGCCGTCCTTCGCGAACAGATGGCCGGTCGTTCCGTCGCCGGTGTTCCACATCACCGCAACCCGTCCCTTCGTCGTGGTGAAGGGAATCGGATTCGGAATCGCCATCAGGCTGCTCGCGCATCCGGTTGCATCGGTGCGAAGCGAGTAATCGTCGACCCACACCTGGCCGGCGTGCGCGACGGCGTAGACGCGCCCCGCGTGCGCGTTCGCGGGTGCCCGGAATGTCGAGGCGGCGGCGGTCCATGCCGGCGACGCGGTGGCGGTCTCGATCGATGCGGTCGACGGATCGAGCTCGCGGCCGGACGCATCGACCCAGTTCATTTGAAGACGAAGCGCGCTGTCCGGCCGATCGGTCCGTTCGAATGCCGACAAGCGATAGCACTGTCCCGGTTGAACGGCGATCGGTCCCGAGACATAGAACGCTTTCGGATCGACACGAATCGCGCCCGCGCCCGAATGCGCCGACGACCCTCGGAGATACACCGGCGATCCGATCGGCGACCAGCTCGCGGGCGCCGCTTCCGCGGTTTCGAACCCGGCGTTCGGAATCAGCTCCGGGCCGGTCGGCGCCGATCCGTCGGTCAGCGCATATACGTGGACGCGATCGAGGACCTTCACCTCGCGCAGCCGCGTGCTCGCGGCGATCGCCGGCTCGAGGCTCGCCCAGTTCTCGACGAATCCCCAGAACTCCGATTCCGGTTGATACAACGATTCGTCGACGAGGACGTATTTGACGCGCCACTTCGACAGCAGATCGAGCGTCAGGTCCGAAGGGAACAGGCTGAGCGTCTCCCACGCCCACTGGTTCGGCGGGTAGCTCGCGTAGCCCATCACGATCGGCTTTCCCATCAGGCGGCGCGAATACATGGCCGGCCCGCTGTAGGCGTGATTGGGAATCGGGTACTCCATCACGGAGAAGTCGCCCGGCTGCGCCGCGATCCAGTTCTCCACCGGGCGCGGTTGCACGATTGCCATCCCGAGCGGCGCCGCGAGCGTCTCGGCGCTGGCGAGCGCGATCGCAACCGCGGTGATGGCCCATTGCAGGCGAAGCGATCGAGCGCCGAATCGCGTCTCGATGCGCTTCAGGATCTCGCCGAGACCACCCGCCGCCAGCAGCGCGATCGCGAGCTGGAGAAAGAACCCCATGCGCGACCATGCGCGAAGGAACGTGAAGGGGGGCATGCGGCCGAGGAGCGCCACCGGCATCGGGATGCTGGAGAGCGGCGCCAGATTCGCGGCGCCCCCCGCAGCCGGATGCGTGAAGTACAGGCTCGGACCGAGCGACAGGAGGAACGATCCGCCGGCAAGCGCGAGCAACGCGACGAGACGGCGATCGCGACGGCTCAGGAGGATCGCGGCGAGGGCGAGCAGCACCGCGACACACCCGATGTAGAGCTCCCATTCGGAGAGCCACTGCCCGTTCGCGCCCTTACGCCAGTGCGTGAGCATCCATTGGCCCCAGACCGGATGCGACACACTCGGAATGAAGTAGTCCGCGACGCTTGCCGAGAACGCCTGCTTCTCTTCCCACTCACGTCCGGTCATCGCGCCGGTGCTGGTCGCCTTCGCGTACGGGATGACGAACGGGATGACGAGCACGAGCGCCGTCACGACCGCCGTGGCCCCTGAGACGACCAGCCGTTTCAACGTTTCGCGATCACCGAGCCACTCCACGCGCACCGCGACGTAGAAGATCGCCGCGATCGGCGTCATGAACGCGTAGTACCAGGTGACGAGCGAGGCCAGCCCGAAGAACACGCCGGCGAGAACGCCGTCCACGATGCGTTGACGCTTGATCGTTCGCTCGAGGAAGAGGAAGAAGAACGGAATCCACTGCGTGGAAACGATCGACAGATGTCCGCCGGCGTGAGTGAATCGATACGCGCAGAATGCGGTGACGATGCCCGCGAGCAGAGCGCCGGGCCGCGTCCCCCACAGCTCTTTCGCCAGGAAGTAGGTTCCCGCGGCCGTGAGGAAGAACGACAACAGGATCAGGACGTTGTAGCTGGCGACCTCGCCGATCGCCCAGGTCAACGGCGAGAACAGCAGCGCCGTCGCCGGCGACAGATCCATCTGCCGGATCAAGCTGAAGCCGAATGGGTAATAGATCGCCGGATCGAAGAACGGCGACACATGCGCCCGGAAGATCGCGTCAGCGATGAACCAGAGCTCCCAGAGAAAGTGGAAGTTGTCTCCCGGATACGCGCCGATGGCGCGCGTCGACAGATTGGCCACCGCCGGATACGTGAACACGATCGTCGCAACCGCGAAGAACAGCATCGCGGCGGCATCGGGTGACGTCGCGGCGCTGCGAACGGCAGCGATCCGGCGTGCGAACGCCGACCCGTTGCCGCCGGCGGGCATCGACCATCCCAGCGACTCGCGCGCGACCGCGGCGCCGCCGTCCGGCGCCTGAGTGAGTCCCTCGTTCATGACACCTTCCGGCAGACGCAATAAAGAATGTTCATCGGCAGCAGCGTCCGGAGCCCCATCTCCACTCGCTCCATCTGGCGCGCCAGCGAGTACGACAGCGGCGCCACGAAGGGCGCAAAGCCGTTGAACGTGCCGATCTCCTCGACGCGCCAACCGGCGGACGAGCAGGCGTCAGCGAGGCGTCGCTTCGTGAACTTGCTCACGTGCTGATCCCCCGCGAGCTGCGGCACGAGTTGCAGCCGATCGAGCGACCACTCGATCACGGGCCAGAGGCTCAGATAGTTCGGCGTCGTCGCAAACAACCGTCCGTTGGGTTTCGCCACGTCGTGAAACAGGCGAAGCGTCTCGAGAGCCTGGTTGTAGTACAGGTGCTCGAGGACCTCGACGCAGTAGAGGCCGTCGAAGGGCGCCGACTCGCGAAGGCGCTCGAATTGCCCGAGGACGAAGTGCAGATTCGGCCGCTGAAACGCCGTCGAACCGTACGCGATCGCCTCGGGATTGCTGTCGACGGCAACGACGTCCCCCGCGGTTCGCGCGAGATAGTCGGCGATCGTGCCGGATCCACACCCGACGTCCGCGACCCGCATGCCCCCTGTCGGCGCCGCCACGCGGTCGATGAGGCGGAACTTCGCTTCGTGCCACATGCGCTGCGTGAGCCGCTCCGACACGAGCGCACGCGCCTGGTAATCGCCACCTATCCGGACGTCGTCGCCCGTCCGCCGCGCGCCGGCTTCGACCAGAACGCCAGAGTTCGAGCTCATCGCTGCACCGCCCACATTCGTGCTCCTGAATGAATCGCGTCACTGTCTTCGGCGCCGGCCACGACCTCACGGACGAGATAACGCGGACGCCGCTTCACTTCTTCGTAAATCTGCGCGATGTAGGTCCCGATGATCCCGAGGCTGACCATCAGGAAGCCGCCGATGATCAACTGCAGCAGGATGACGGTCGTGAAGCCGGGAACCGCGACACCGCGGTAATAGAGATAGAGCGCCTCGGTTCCGAGGCCGACGGCGGCGACGAGCACGAGACCGCCGAGAAGCGTGACGACCTGCAGCGGCAGCGCCGAGAACGAGGTGATCGCTCCGATCGCGAGCCGTACGAGTCGCAGGAACGACCATCGCGTGTGCCCCGCGGTACGGGGCGCGACGTCGAACGGCACGTCAGTGCAGCTGAAGCCGAGCCACGAGACGATCCCGCGGAAGAACGTGCTGTGCTCGCCGAGCCGATGCCACGCACTGACCACCGCGCGATCGAGGAGCTTGAAGTCGGAAGCGCCGCGCAGGTCGTGACCGGCGAGCGCGTTGAGCGACTTGTAGAACAGCGACGCGCTCATCTTGTACGCGAACGACTCGCGTCCGCGCCGCTGCTTCACGCCGTTGACGATCTCCCAGCCTTCCTCGTGCCACAGCCGGATCATTTCGGGAATCAAATCCGGCGGATGCTGCAGGTCGGCATCCATGATGATGCACGCGTCGCCGCGCGCTCGATCGAGTCCCGCGCAGATCGCCGCTTCCTTTCCGAAGTTGCGCGACAGCCTCACCGCCACGAGCTCCGGCACTTCCTCCGCGGCGCGCCGCAGCTCCTTCCACGTTCCGTCCCTCGATCCGTCATCCGCGACGACGATCTCGAAGGGGAAACCGGTCGACAGCAGGTGATTGCGGATCACGACGAGGTTCGCGGCGATTTGCTCCGCCTCCTGATAGACCGGGAGCACCACCGAGATGAGCCGCTCGCCGTTGTTGGTTCTATCCATACCGTTTCCTTGTATTTCGCCCGGATGCTGTGGGGCCGGGCCTTCGGGCCCGGCCTGGACGACCCTGAACGTTCGTCCCTACGTCGATTGCTGTAAACGGCGCGCGATGATCGGGAACGCGGGATACGTTCCCCACGTGATGCCGAACTCCGGGAGCGCTTCCGAGCAGATCCGCATCGACAAACCTGCGTTTCGGAACGCGCGCTCGAGTCCCTTCTCCGAGAACACCCGCATCTCGAGCGTCGCGCCGGGACCGCCGTGGAACACGAGATTGTCGAAGCGCTGGAACACCCCCGAGCGGCTGATGTTCTTCAGCACGTACTCGCCACCAACCTCGGAGATGTCGAACCGGTGCAAATCCGGAAAGTGCTCGCGCGTCGACTCGTCCTGCGAGTACGGGACGGTGAACACCGCGAAGCCGCCGGGCTTCAGCACACGCCGAAGATTCTCGAACGCGACCTCCACCGGCGGATTCACGTGTTCGAACACATCCGATGCGATCAAGAAATCGAATCGCTCTTCATCCGCAGGGTTGATGTCGCAGATGTCGAGTCGCGGCTCCTGGTGGTAGTAGGTGTTCGTGTAGTCGAACTTGCGCTCGAGCCTGATCGCGTAGCCGTACCAGTCCGACAGGCCGGCGCCGACGATCTCGGGCCGCTCGGGAAATTCATCGAGAGGCAGGACGCGTCCGAACAGCTCGCGAGAGAGCGTCGCGATCACCGAACGGAAGCGGACCGTCGATCCGCACGCACGGCACGACGGATGCTCGCGCGCGATGTCCTCCGGCGCCGTAAACGTGATCCGGCTGCAGATGTTGCACCGGTATCGCAGGGCTCCGGGCCGCCGTTGAGAAGCGGGTGGTTCCTCTTCCGGCACTTCTGCTGTCGCCAGGGGCCCGAACGCGCGGTCCGCGCCGTAGAGCGCGAAGCGATACACGGAGCCCCGGCTGATCCACGGCGCTTCGATGCGTCCCGCCGGCCCCAGGCCGACGAGACTCTCGGGACCGCCATCCTGCGACACGTAGATTTCACCGTTGCTGCCGTCGCCGGTGTCCCAGCTGATCACAGCGATGGAATCGCCGGTGGGGATCGCGCTCAAGCTAGGTTCGATCAAGGTTTGCTTCATTTCCGATCCTGCATGCTCGTCTTCGTGGCTTCCGGCTGAAGCCGAAAGATCTTCCGCCTGAAGGCGGAAGCCACTTCTACACTGACGCGTGTCACGCGACGTCAACCGCTCTCAAGCCTCGCCGCATGCCGTTCGCTTTAGGGACCGCGGCCGCGATCGCATCGCGGCGCCGCATCGTGAGCCCCGGGGACTTGCGTTCCTGAGCGGGCGACATCAGTTTGAAAATGACGCATCGCTCCTCATCGCGAAGCACGACGGGGTAATGCGCTTCGAGATACTCGCGAAGACCGCCGTAGTACTCGAGCCACCAGAAGGCGGTCTGCGGAAACACGAGGTATTCGGCGCCCGCCGACCGGAGACCTTCGAGTTGATCGATCGCGATCGTCGCGTCGGCGGGATACTCACCCGCGTACACACCCTCGCTCGTGCGCGGGAAATGCCAGCCGCTGTGGGACTCAAGGCTGACGATCGCGTCATCCCCTTTGCTGACGATCGCGACGGTGGCTCCCTCGGGCACCGTCGACGCAATCGCTTCGCGCACTTCGCTCACGAGCGTGAGGTATGTCGCGCGCGGGTCGATCGCCACCGCCACGTCGGCAACCCGGCTCGACGTCCTGGACAGCAGCGTCTCGATCGCGCTGCGGAACTGCGCGCGCGCGGATTCCTTGCCGTGGTTCGCCGTGATGAGCCGCGACGCTGATGTGGCGAGACGCGTCCAGAGCTTGCGATCGTCGACGAGGCGCTTCATCGCCGACGCGAACGCCGCCGGCTCGTCGGCGATCAGGATGTGTTCGTCGTGGCGCACCGCAAGTCCCTCGGCGCCGATCGTCGTCGACACCGCGGGCGTCCCCATCATCAGCGCCTGCAGAAGCTTTCGCTTCGTGCCGGCGCCGTGCAGAACCGGAATCACGGTAATGCGCGCCCGCTCGATATAGGGATTCACGTTCGGGACCCAACCAACAAGTCGAATCCCCGGACGATTCCCGACGATGCGACGCACGCGATCGTCGAGTGCGTTGCCGACGACGAGGAGCGGATGCTCGCGAAGGATCCGCTCGTCCACCCGCGGCAGCACCCGATTGCAGAGGAACTCGAGCCCTTCGACGTTCGGCGGATGCCGGAAATTTCCCAGGAACAGGATGCCGTGCCGCTTCGCGAACGGAACGGTCGACGGCGTCAGATCCTCGGCGTCGGGCACCGAGTACGTCAGGCTCGGATCGTTCGTGAGATCCGCGATGAGGGTCGCCTCCTTGGGCGACACGGTCCAGACCGCGTCCGCTGCCGCATACGCGTTCAGCTCGCGCACGGTCTCGTCCGCGAAGGCGTTGTCGAGGCGACCGGGCGCCGCACCCCGTTCGTCGGGCCGGAACGTGCGCCGCGCGTTGCGCATGAAGTGCAAATCGATCGTGTCGACGACGATGCGCGTCGAGGGTGACACGCGGCGAAGGAGCGGGATGTACGCCTCCGCGAGATACCAGAAGGCGATCACCGCGACGTCGAATCGTCCGATGCGGATCAATTCCTCCATCTCCCGCGGCGGGCCGCCGTACACCGCCACCCCCTTCTGCTGAAGATCGCGGATGTAACGCTCGCCACCGCGGGGGTTCTCCGCGACGAACGTCACGTGCCACCCGATTTCAAGAAAGAACTCGATCAGGTGATAAATCCGCCGGGAACCGCTCTCGCGATCGAACTCCGGCAACAAGGGCGCACAGACGATCGCCCGTCTCGTTCCGCTCATTGCGCTGCTCCGTGGTTTCCCGCTCTGGCAGGAAATGCGTTGCGTCGGAAGGCGGACGAGCCGCCGTCGGCAACGTTTGTGATCGAGTGATCGCGGTACGCCAGCCGATGCCACGTCTCGCGGTCGTACTGGTCTGGCGCCGGCGGCAGCGTCTGAAGGACCGATTTCCAGCGCGCCATGAACTTGTCGCGATTCACCGCCTGGAACCGCTTCACGCCGCTCGACAGATCGGTCCCGCAGCTCGCGCCTTCGCAGTGCACGACCTCGCAATCGGGCTGGTAATAGACCTTCAGACCGTGCTCGCGAACCCGGAAGCAATAGTCCGTGTCCTCGTAGTAGGCCGGCCGGTATCGGGTGTCGAAGAGACCGAGCTTCACGAAGAGCGATCGCGGCGTCGCGAGCAGCGCGCCCGAGCAGTAGTCCACCTCGCGGACGAAGCTGTAGATCGGATCCTGCGGCTGCAGATCGCCGCGGCCGAAATTCGCGCCGGATCCGTCGCGGAAGATCACGCCGCCGGCTTCCTGCAGGCTGCCGTCCGGATAGAGGAGCTTGCCGCCGACCGCGCCTGCATCCGCGCGATCCCTGAAGGTGCGGAGCATCGCGAGCAGCCATCCAGGCCGCGGCAGCGTGTCGTTGTTCAGGAACACGACGATCTCGCCTCGCGCCGCGCGCGCGCCGCGATTGCACGACGAGATGAATCCCTGGTTCTCGCGGTTCCGCAGCACGCGGATCCGGTTGTCGAGCGCGGCGCGGCGCCGCAGCATCTCCGCGGTCCCGTCCGACGACGCATCGTCTACGACGACGATCTCGACGCCGAGCTGCTCGGGAATCGTGTCGAGGAGCGCCGCCAGACACGCCTCGGTCACGTCGGGGCCGTTGTAGCAGGGGATCACGATCGACGTCGTCGGCAGCGCGGTCTCCGCAACCTCGACGCGCGCGTGCCAGTGGATCCGCCCCTTGTCGCTGCCGTTCGTCCTGCGCCGCGGAGCACCGTTCGTCTCCACGACAACCGAGGCGTGCGCCACGCGACGCGCCTCGGCGCGCCGCGGCGCGTCATCGTCCCGGTAGACGACGATGTCGATCGTCTGATCGGCGTAAGGCAGCGTGGATCCCGGTGTCGGCGGCGTGAAGACGGTGCGCTGCGGAAGCACACCCGCGATGTCGAGCCCGGTATTCCAGTCGAGAATCGCCGGCTCGCGCCCAAAGCGCGTCTGGAAGTCGGCGACGGCGCTCTCGAGATCCGATTGCCACTGTCCGACCGCGGCGATCGCCGGCTCGCGGAGTCCGTACATCACGCAGGCATCGGTGCGCAGCGCGATCCGGCGATACGACCGGTCGAGGTGATCGCGGAACTCCGAGTAGTGCGACAGCCACCACGCGGACGGCGCGGGGACGACGAGAAACTCGGCGCCGCGACTCCGCAGCGCTTCGAGGTGGACGATCGCGGCGTGGCTGTCGGGCGGATAGAAGCCCGCATACTCGCCGGTCGACTGTTGCGGGAAATGCCAGCCGGTACGATTCGGCAGCGCAACGAGCGCCGGATCACCCTTGCTGATGACGAGCACGGTCCGGCCGGCAGGGACCGCCTCGCTGACCGCGGCTCGAACGCGCTCTCTGAGCTCGTCGTAACCGCGAGCGATCGACTCCTCCGCAAGACGCCGCGCCGCACGCTCCTGCTCCAGGGCAGAGGCGAGCTGGTCTTTCGCCGCCATCGCTTCGGCGAACCGCGCCTCGAGATCGACGACAGCCGAGGCCACGCCGTCGATTGCGCGGCGTTGTTCCGATTCGCGCTCCGCCGCCCGGGCGATATCTTCCTGCAGCGCCTCGATCGCGATTCGACTCCGCTCGAGCGCGGCTTCGTAGGTCTCTTCACGAATGGCGTGGTCGCGCGCCGCGACCGCGAGGCGATCGGTGAGATCCTCGACTGCGCGCAGCAACTCGGCGTTCTCGCTGCCGATCCGCGCGGACGTCATCGACTGCTCCTCCAGGCCGCTCTTGAGGAGAGCAATCGTCTCGAGCCGACCGGCGAGCTCCGCGGACAATCGGCGGTTCTCTTCCTCCATCTGTCGGTCGCGAATCCGAAGCTCACCGATCGTCGCATCCCGATCGTCGAGCTCTCGGCTGAGACGAACAGCCCAATCGGTGCGGTCTTCGAGCTCGGTCGCCGATCGACGCGCCTCGCGCTCCAGATCCTGAACCCGGCTCTGCAGCTGTTGCGTTCGCGTCGTCTGCTCGCTGATCGTGCGCTCGAGATCGCGAAGCACCTGATCGCGCTCCTTGACGTCGGCGTCACATTTCGTCGCCCAGGCGGTGCGCTCCTCGAGCGTCGCCTGCAGTTGAAGGATGACCGCGTCGCGCGACGCGAGCTCGCGCGCGCTGGAGTGATAGGCCGCGGCTGTCTCGTCGACGTGGGCCTGGAGCGAGCGGATGCGCTCGTCGCGCTCGGCGACGGTGCTCTCCAGACTCTGCGCCCACACGGTCCGCTCCCCAATCGTGCGCTGCAGGTCGCGAATCATCTCCGCGCTCTGCGCGATTTGTTCCGCCGATTTCGCCGCCCACGCGGTTCGCTCGTCGAGCGTCGCCTGCAGCTCGTGAATCCTGGTGTCGCGCTGCGCCGTGTCGACGTCCGCGGCCCGTACCATCCCTGTGAGCTCGTCGATCCGCTTCTGAAGACCACGAATCCGATCGTCGCGCTCGTGAACGTCGTCCTGGAGCCCTCTTGCCCAGCTGGTGCGTTCGTCGAGTTGTCGCTGCAATGTCCTGATCGTCGCGTCGCGCGACGCCACGTCCTCCGCCGATTTGGTGGCCCATACGGTGCGCTCGGCGAGGATTCCTTCGAGCTCGCGAATCCTGGCCTCGCCACCCTCGCTCTGGCGCGGGGTGGGCGCAGATCCGGGGGCTTCGGCCGCCGGCTCCGGACGGATGTCCGACTCTCTCGGCGCGAGATCGGAGATTCGTCGGGCCGCTTCGAACGGCACCGCCTGGACGATGAATTGATAGGTGGTCGCTTCCGGTGCAAACGCGAGCCACTCGCGCGCCGATTGCGGGAGGCTCGCGGGCACGATGATCTCCGTGCGATCGATTTCCACCTGCCGGCGTCGCCATGACCGCACCAGATACCCGGCGCGGCGGAACATCTCTTCGAGCGTGACGCGCGTGAAGAAGCGCAGGTGCGTCGTGTCGAGCAGCCCGGTCTCGTGATACGTGAAGTCACCGCTCAGCAGCGCGAGCCGGATGCTCCCGTGCGCGATGTTCGGAACCGAGCACACCACCGCTCCCGAGTCGGTCAGGAACGGCCGGACACGTTTCAGCACGCTCTCCGGATCGCGCAGATGTTCGAGCACGTCCGCGAACACGACGGCGTCGAACCGCTCCTTCCCGAGCGTCGCGTCGAGATCGATCGTCTCGATGTCGCCGACGATCACGCGATCACCTCTCGTCCGTGCGATTTCCGCGGCGGTGGCCGACACCTCGATCGCGGTCACATGGCATCCGAGCCGCGATTTGAGGACCTCGGACATGTAGCCGGTGGCGCAGCCTACTTCGAGCACCCGAGACTGCGGCGGCACCAGGCCGACGACGAGGTTGTGCGTCGATCCTTCCGCGTTGTCGAACGTCGTGTATTTGCAAACGGTCGTCATGTCGTCACTTGGTATCGAACACGTGTCCTCTTCCGGCTAACAGGCTGGTGAAAAAGTCGGCCCGAATGTCGAATGTGAAATGTGGAATGCCGAAAACACCCGGGTCTCTTCATCCGGCATTCTTCATTCAACATTCAGGTTGGCGTTCTTCAACAACCGGCTGAAGCCGGAAGCCACAAAACCACCTTCAGGCGAACGATCACTGTTGCCGTCGAACCTGCACGGTCGCGATCGGCGCCGCCGAATGATCCGTTCCGGCATACAAGCGGAACTCGTACGTCGACTTCGGCTGGATCCAGGTCGCTTCCTGCGTTCCCTTCGGCGCGTGCGCGAAGAGCTTCTCTTCGGCCTGGTCCTGCTTCACGTAAACAGACCCATCGCCGCCGCCGGTGTCCCACGAGATCGTGACGTTCGCGCCCGTCGCCGGATTGGGTGTCACTTCGATCCGCGCCTGAGACGACGATGCCGGCGGATTTGCGGCCGCGGTCGTCGTCGCCGCTGCCGGCGCCGGCGTCGGGGGCGCCGCGGGTGATGACCCGCCGGACCCGCACGCCGCAGAGAACGCGGCGATGGTGGCGAACACCAGGGCTGTGCCTAAACGCATGTCGTACTCTCCTCAACTCGCGCCGGCGACAACGTGAAGATGTGACACGCCTCGGTGGCCATCGGCGGCTGCATGGCCGAGAGATGACGGATGAATCCGTCGTAGTGCTGCAGCCACCACGATCCCGTCGCCGGAATCACGAGATACCCCGCTCCCTTCGCGCGCAGCCGCTCCACCTCCGCGATGCACGCGTCGCTGTCCGCCGGATGATGGCCCGCGTATGTCCCGTCTGCCGCCTGCGGAAAGTGCCAGGCGCGCCTGCCGTCGAGATCCAGCAGCGCTTCGTCGCCGCGAGTGATCACCGCAACCGTGGCATCGGCGGGAATCGCCTGCCGAACCACGTCGCGAATGTTCTCGATCAGCGATTCGTATTCAGCGGATCGGCGCCGCTCGTACGGGGTCCACGCGACGCCCCATTTGGCTTCCCACTTCTCGCGATTCGTGTGGAACAACTGCCCGTACTCGCCTGTGGCGGAGAGCTCGCCGATCGACGCCTGACCGAAGTGATGAACGAACGCGTCCTCCGCGCAGACGACGCGGTAGCCGGCGTGCCGGACGCGCATCGAGTAGTCGTCGTCTTCGAACAACCCGACTTCGAACCGCTCGTCGAGCGCACCGACGCGCTTGAACACGTCGCGCCGCATCGCGGCGCAGAACATCGTCGCGGTCCGGATGTCGAACGCCCGCCCCTTCAACTCGTGGCGCCGGGCGCGCGCGAACGCCGTGAGCTCGCCGTAGGTGTGATACGGGACGTCGATCTCCGCCTCGTTCCCCGATCGATTGGTCGAAGCGCCCACGAGTCCGATCCGGTCGTCGTCCAGATGCGCTGAAAGGCGAGACAGCCAGTGCGGCGGCACCACCGTGTCGTTGTTGAGCAGCACGACCACGTCGCCCTGCGCGCTCTCGAGCGCCTGATTCGTCGCGGCGGCAAAGCCACGATTGACGCCGTTGAACATCAGCCGGATGCGCGAGTGACGGGTCGCCAGATCGCGCAGATACTCGCGCGTGCCGTCGGTGGATCCGTTGTCGACGACGATCAGCTCGTACTGGCCGTGCGTGTTCGCGAGCACGCTGATCAGACACAGCATCGTGTAGACGAGCTGATTGAACGAGACCACGACGATCGTCGCCCGCCTGCTTGCGAGCGAACCGGACGCGCGCCGGCGCACCACCCCCGGCAGCGGCGACGACAACACGGACTTCACCGTCGCGGCGGGCAGCTTCGTGGGCCACCGCGAGATGGTCGTGAGGACCATCGACTGCGGAAACGGCTGATTCAGTTGAGCGTCCATTTCAAGAGCACACACGTAGGGCCGAACTTCAATTCGGCCGGCTGGCGCATTGAAGATGCGCCCTACGAAATTCTTCAAAACCCCGCTTCCGCCAGCATCTTCGGCAGCACCACGTCGTGACTGAAGTAGTTCCGCGCGATCTCGAGCGCGGCGTCGCAGTGACGTTTGTAGTCGCTGTTGATCCGATCCACCGCCGCCAGGATGTCGTCCATCGAGGAGAACGCGAAGAGCCCTTCGCCCGTCGGCAGGTGGTTGCTGAATCCCGTTTCCTGCGTCACGACCGGCCGTCCCGCCGCGAGATAACACGCGCTCCGATCGCTGAACCACCCGCTTCGCGGCTTCGCATACTGGTCTTTGGCGATCGTGAACTCGCCGCGTGAATTGGCGATGTATTCGCGATACGTCGACACGTCGGCCGACAGCCCAAGCGCATCGCGGATCGACCAGCCCTTCGATTCGAGCATCTCGCGATCCTCCGGCTCGTATGCCGCGAGCGCGAGCTCGAATGGCTGCGACGTCTTCCCGGGCAGGTCCACCACTTTCAAGAATTGGTGGTGCTTGCTCCAGTGAAAGACCTCGCCGTTGAACTTGACGTTGTGCCGCGGCTGGCGCCAGCTCGCGACCGTCGTGAACGGCGGACGCGCGCCGTTCGCCACCGGGTGCCACATGTCGACGAGCACCGGCTGCCTCGTTGGCTTGAACTCGAATCTCGTGGTCACCGGCGTCTCGCAATCCGGCTTGCCGTAGTTCTCGCCCCACGTGAAGAACGATTTGTGCGGTGACATGTAATCGATCATGTCGGGCAGGTCCTGCGCGAGGTAGATCGAGAACTCCACCGGATCCGTTTCGAGGAACAGCAGCCGTCCGTTCTTCACGTGCTCCGGCAGGAGCCGCGTGCCACCGTGGAGGTTGATGATCAGATCCGCCGTTTCGTACAGAGACGCGAGCTCGCTGTCGCTCAACCCGTACACACGCCCGTCCGAGTGCAACGCCTGGAAAGCCCAGTGACGCTCGGGCATCCCGAACCAGCGCATCGTCTGCTCGATGAACGCCGCGGCCTTCGGGGCACCGTCTTCGTCAGCGCTCGTCATGAAGGTCGACGGCGTGCGGGCATGCGCTTCGACGTAGTACGTGTCGTAGCCGAGGCGGTTCAACCCCGCGACGTATTGCATCGTCAGCCACACCATGCCGGCCACCGGCATGCGGCTCATGATTCCGAGCACGACGATCTTCTTGGGTCCTCCGATGTGCACGTTCAAATCTCCAGAACCGGCTGCGATTCGAGCGCGGCCATGACGCGCTTTTTCACCTGGCCCGTTTGCATTTCGAACAGTTGTTTATAGAGACCATCCTCGCGGAGCAGCTGCGCATGCGTGCCGCGCTGCACCATCCGGCCGTGGTTCATGACGAGAATCTGGTCGGCGTTGTGAATGGTCGACAACCGGTGCGCGATCATGAAGGTCGTGCGTCCGATCATCAGACGCTCGAGCGCTTCGAGGATGACGCGCTCGGTTTTCGAGTCGATCGACGAGGTCGGCTCGTCGAGGATCAGGATTGGCGCGTTCTTCAGAAACGCGCGCGCCACCGCGATCCGCTGTCGCTCTCCACCGGAGAGCTGCGCGCCACGCTCGCCGACCGTCGTGTTGTACCGGTCGGGCAGCGCCATGATGAAGTCGTGGGCGTTCGCGGCCATCGCGGCTTCCATCACGTCGTCCATCGTCGCGTCGAGCCGGCCGTAGCGGATGTTCTCCGCGATCGACGTCGAGAACAGCAGCGGCTCCTGAAGGACGATGCTGATGTGGCGGCGCAGCGACTCGAGCGTGATCTTTCGCGTGTCGATGCCGTCGATCAGGATTCGACCGGCGCTCGCGTCGTAAAAGCGCGGGATCAGGCTCGCCAGCGTCGTCTTGCCCGCACCCGTCGGCCCGACGATCGCGATCACTTCGCCGGCGTCGGCTTCGAAGGAGACCTCCCTCAGCGTGTCGACGCGCGTCTTGTAGCTGAAGTCGACGTGATCGAAGGTCACGCGGCCGACCACGATGTCCACCGGCGCGGCGTCCGGCGCGTCCTTGACGTCCGATGGCGTGTCGAGCACGTCGAACGCCAGCTGCAGGTTGACGAATTGATCCTGCAGCGAGCCGATCGTGCTGCTGATCGACTGGAGCGGCGAGTACACGGAGGCGACGTACGCGATCACGATCAGGAGCTCGCCGACGGTGAGTCGCCCCTGCAGGACGTGATAGGCGCCCATGCCGAGCACGAGCGCGCTGCCGACGGCTGTCGTCGTGTTGACGGCGAGCGAGAACAGCGTCTGCTTGACCGTGAGCTTCACACGCGCGTCGATCGCACGCTCGCCCTGATCCCGGAAGCGACGGAACTCGTACCCCTCCCGGCCGAACGCGATGATCACCCGCAGCATCGAGATCGCCTCGTGGATGATCGCGAGCGCCTCGCCTTCCATCATCCGGACCTGCATGATCGGCTGCCGGATGTTCTTCGTGTAATAGCCGACGGAGTAATAAAGGAACGGCACGACCGTGAGCGACACGAGCGCGAGCGTCGCGTCGAGCTTCACGCAGATCCAGAACATCCCGACGAGCGTGAGGACGCTCTGGATCAGCGGCAGCACCGTCATGAGGAGACTTGGAGCCGTGCTGCCGAGGGAGTTGATGATGTAGATCAACATCCCCGACTGCTTCTGGTCGTGGTACGCGAGCGAGAGATGCTCGGCCTTCTTGAACAGATCGCTCCGAAAGTCGAGCGCCATCCCGAGCTCGAGCTTCGTGTGGGCATAGGCACTCACGACGCCGAGCCCGTTCGCGAGAATAGTCAGGAAGAGCTGACCGGCGACGGCGAACAGGAGAATCCCCAAACGGCTCCCGTCGCCGGTGAACCGCGCGAGAAAGCCGGTCGGCGGATGATCGCCAAGCGCGCTGTCGATGAGGATCTTCATCGGCCACGGCTCGAGCAGGCCGACGCCGGTCAGGAGACCGGTCGCGACGAACGTCGTGATCGCGAGTCCCCAGTACGGCCGCATGTAGGGAAAGATCCGCGGCAGGTACAGGGCGAGACCGTTCTCGCGCAGAAGCGTTCTGAGCGACGCCTTCTTCTTCTCCTTCTCGCCGAGACGCTCGTTCACCCGGCTCGGAAAGAGCCGTGACCAACCCTTCGCCACCCTAATGACCTTCCGCCCTGAGCACGTCGCTGCGCCCTGATATCGCCGCTGTTTTCCGCACGCCCGTATTCCCAACCGCGCATGCCACCGTGGCGGAGCCAACCGGAGGCAACGCGACACCCGCCACCTTCGCGGTCAACGTGTGGGCTCGTCCGTCTCGCAACGCTTCCGGAAGCCGGAAGGAGAACGCGCCCCGATCCGCGCTTGTCGTCCGCACGGTTGCGAGCAGCGCAGGCCCGTCGTAGACGTCCACGTCGACGGCGCCATTCGGATCACGTGGATCGAAGGCGACGCCGCTGACCGAATCGCAGTCCGCCCGGTAATCGGACCCGGCCACGCGCGAGACCTCGGTTGCATCCGCCCTGCAGCTGATTGCCACCTTGGTTCCATCGATCGGCATCTCGAGACCGGCAACGGTTGCATGCAACATGTGACGCGTCCCGTCGCGGATCGCCAGGGGTAGCTCGAAGTCGAAGCCGTGGTACCCCTTCCCCTTCCACCACACGAGACCGATCCGGTACGCGTCCGCTTTGATTGTGGCGAGACGCGTCAGGCCGTCGTACACGTTCACCTCGAGCGGGGTGTTCGGCTGTCCGGAGTCCCATACCCATCCCGAGATCGCGTCGCAGCTCGTGCGACCCACGCCTTCGATCGTGACGATCGGGTTGTCGCAGGCGAGCGTCGCGGGCGATTCATCGAGATACACGTCGGTCTCCGCCACCTTCGCGCGAATCAGATGAAACCTCTTGTCGTGGAGTGACGCGGGAACGGTAAAGGTGAAGCCGTGGTGGCCGCTCGTCTTCCATTGCTCGGCGAGCTCGGGACGGAGCTGGTTCGCCTCCACGGTTCCAATCCATCGATCGCCGTCGTAGAGGTCGACCGTGAGCCGACGCTCCGGCGTGGTGTCATCGACCACCCAGCCCGACATCACATGACAATCAGCGACTTCGATCTGCCCCTTCAGATTCGGTTCGAGTGGAGCGGCCTGCAGACGACCGGAGAACAGCAGGAACCCGAAGCACACGCAGTTGAACGTGACGAAAACTCCCGCTGCGTTCCACAGCGGTCCGTCGCCCCAGACCTTCCGGCGTTGATTCCACCGCGTGAAGATGTCGTGCCCCGTCAGCAGCGCCGCGTGATACACGCCGTAGAGCAGGAAGTACCACGCGGTCCCGTGCCACAGTCCCATCAATCCCATCGACAACAACACGCCGATGTGAGAGGCCGCGTACTTGTTCTTGAACCAGCGTCCCTTCGTGGCCGCCATGACGAAGCGCATGTAGACGTGATCGCGCAGCCACCCCGAGAGCGTCATGTGCCAGCGGTTCCAGAAATCGCGGATGTTCGAGGCGAGGAACGGCCGGTTGAAGTTCTCGGGCGTGTGGATCCCCATCAAATAGCTGACGCCGATCGCGAACGCGCTGTAGCCCGCGAAATCGAAGAACAGATAGAAGCTGTAGCCGTACATGTAAGCGAGCGTGCTGCTGAATCCCGCGCTCGTCGCAACGGGATCGACCCAGAAGCGCTTCAGCAGCGCCGCGATGACGAACTTGTAAAGAAAGCCGGTGAAGATCCGGTGAATCGCCGCGTCGACGTCGGCAAGGAACTCACCGCGGTCGCGGCGGCGAAGCCAGTCGCCGGCGAACCGTCGATATCGATCGATCGGACCCGACGAGACCGCCGGGAAGAAGAACAGAAACGCCGCGAGCTCACCGATCGGCAGGGCGGCGATCAACCGATCCTGAATGCTGAACACCACGTCGAGCGCTCGAAACGTCACATACGAGATTCCGAGGAACCCGATCTTCGACTCAGGCGCGACCAGCGGAAGGAACTTCGCGACGATCAAGGGCAGCAGGACGAAGGCAATCGCCCCGTAAAAAATCGGTCGAGAAGCGCCGCGAGCCCGGAGGGCGAGAAAGCCCTTCAGTATCGCGACCTCGACGATGCCGTACCCGACGAGGATCCACAGCTCGCGAACGGGATTCACCGGCCCGATCCGCACGGTGCCGCCGTACTGCACCGCGAGCATCACCGCTGTGATTCCCAGCACCCATCGCCACGACAGACGCCCGATCACGCCGAGCACCAGCGTCGGAACGAGGACGTAGAGCAGCACGGCGAAGTAGGTGAAGTCCGCGTAGGGCGTCATAGCGTCTGCGCGAGCACCTTTCGGTCGACTTTGCCGTTCGGCGTCATCGGGAACGCGTCGACGAGCCGGAACTTCCTCGGAACCATGTAGCCAGGCACGCGCTCGGCGAGCCGGTGGCGCAGCATTCGAATGTCGTCGGACGCACTCGACGGCGAGCCATCCGCAAGCAGAATGAACGCGACGAGGTGGTCCGACAGCGTGTTCGAGACCACCGGCAGCACCACCGCGTCGCGAACGTTTGTGAGCGCACGAAGATTCGCTTCGATGTCGGCGAGCTCCACGCGATAGCCGTGCAGCTTGATCTGGTTGTCGCGCCGGCCGTCGAAGAACAGCATCCCGTCGGTCACGTGCGCCCAGTCACCGGTGCGGTACGCGCGCATGCCGTCGATCGTCAAGAACGCGCGCTGCGTCAGATCGGGGCGACCGAGATAGCCGGGACTGACGTGCGGACCCGCGATGATCAGCTCACCGCGTGTGCCGTCCGGCACCTGGTTTCCTCCATCGTCGACGACGAGCAGACGACTGCCGGGCATCGGGAATCCGATCGGCAGCGATTGAAAGCGGTTGACGATGTCGCGATCGATCCGAACGGAGGTGGTCGCCACGGTCGCCTCGGTGGGTCCGTACGTGTTCCAAACCTCCGCGTCGGGGAATCGATCGAGCAGCTGCGACGCGACCTGCGGTGGCAGCGTTTCGCCGCAGAACAGGAACCTTCGCAGACGCGGCAGCATCGAGGCGCAGAAGCGGCGCTCGACGAGACACATCGCGGCAAACGAGGGGGTCGACACCCAGACGGTGGCGTCCGATCGCGTCAACGCGCCGAAGAGCTCCCTCGGGTTCTCGACATCCTGCCGGCGGATGCTGAAGACCGTCCCACCCGTGGTCAACGCCATGTAGGTGTCCATCCACGAGACGTCGAACGAATACGGCACGACGTTGAGGAACGTCTCACCCGGTTCGAACCGATGCTCGCCGTGCATCCACTCGAGAAAGCTGTTCAGGCATCCGAGGGTGATCACCACGCCCTTCGGCTCGCCTGTGCTCCCCGACGTGAACATGATGTAGAACGCGTCGTCGGGCGCGAGCTCGTACGGCGCAATCTCGGCGTCCACATCCGGCAGCGCCGCGATCGTGTCCGGCGTCAAGGTCACCTTCGCGCCGGAGAGCTCGACGACGCGATCGACGCGATGAGCGGGCAGCCCGGCGTCGATCGGCACGTACGCATGTCCCGCCTTGATCGATCCAAGGAACGCCGCGAGCATCTCGGGCTCTTTGTGCCCGTGCACCGCCACCGGCGAGCGATCCGACGGCAGCAGGCGACCGAGCTCCGAGGCCACCGCGTTCGAGCGCCGCAGTAGATCGGCGTACGTCCACTGACGATCGCCGCTCACATGCGCGATGCGGTCGGGGGCTTCGGTCGCCCAGCGCTCGACGGAATCGATCAGGTTCATGCTGTTGTGGCTTCCGCCTTGACTAGGAAGCAATCGCTCAAAATCCCTGATACACGAAGGCCGGCGTCGAGAAGTCGCCGCGGCCGTGCAACGCAATCAGCGCCGCGATGATCGCGACGTAATACAGCGTCCGCGCGACCAGGCGCGCGCGGGGATCAGCGCGCAGCCGCCTGAACGAATCCGGCAACGCCGCGGTCGTGATAGAAGGCGTCGAGGATTTCGGCATAGTGCATCCACCCTTTCGGACTCAGATGCTCTTCCCAGTCGATCAGGAAGTACGGGTCCTGCTCGAACTCCGAGAAATCGACCAGCGGGATGCCGTACGGCTCGACGGCTTTTCGCAGCTTCGCGTAGTACGCGCGCCGCGCGCTCGCCGAGATCCCGAGATTGTCGAAGCGCGTGCCGTCGATCGGCATGCTGAGAATCAACGGCCGCGCGCCGAGCTCCGTCAGGGTGCGCAGCATCAGATCGAAATCGCGCCACTCACGCGTCCTCTGCAGCATCGACAGGAACGCGCCATCCGTCCGCGTGTCCTTGTCCCAGGCCGCGCGATCGTGCAGCTCGTCGATCCATCGATCGTTGCGCAGACCGAACGGATTGTTGTCGCGCTCGATGCGCGACTCACGATCGGCGTTCCCTTCGAGGACGTGCCAGTCGAGCGCCGCGGGGCGCCGCGTCACATCGCTACTGAGCTTTTGCGCCTCGATGTACTCGAGCGACGCCCAGTGGTCCTGAACGTCGAGCACCAGGTTTTGAAGCTTCCCCAGCGGAAACATCGCGTAATACAACAGCCGGCCTTTCAAGGACCCGTCGGCGAGGTTGCGCAGCGCGAATCGAAGCAGCGGCGAGCGGTCGACCGTCTCGGGGTACTCCAGCATGCGCTCGGCCGCCGCGCGCTTGACGTCGAAGCTCAGATCGGTGCTGAACGCCAGCTGGCTCGCATGCAGCATCGAGAAATTGCCGGCATAGCTGAACGCGAACACCATGTCGCGCGCGAAGAACCAGCTCGGCGAGAGCGAAATCACGACCTTCTTTCCGCGGAGCTCCGACCCGATAGCGGCGAACTCCTGCAGAAATGTCAGGCACGTCGTGTCTGCCCACCCAACCGGAAACACCATGAATCCCGTCGGGTAGTTCCGGAAGATCACCGTCGCGTCCCACGGAAAGCCCGATACTTCGGAGCTCCCGAACAACGGCAGCAGGTCGCTTTGGCGGAACGCCTCGCGCTGCAGCGCGCTCCCCAGGTTCATCTGGGGATACGCCATGTCCATCTTCGTGCCCGCCAGCGTCGGCGTATGGAGCGGCGCGATCGCGTGTACGCTTCGCCGCTCGACGCGCTGGGCGTACAGGACAAATGCGCACAACCCTGAGGCGATCAGGATCGCCGCGGCCGCCGCGGCTTTGAGGTGCACCGTTTTCATCGAGACAACCGGCTCTCGATGTCCGCGACGATCTTCCGCGGCGTCGACCACCGCTCGCGATCGAACTCAGCGGGGGAAATCTCGATGCCGAACCTTTCCGACAACGCGAGAATCATCTCGACGGTCCTCAGCGAGTTGAGAATCTGCCCCTCGAACAGATCCACATCGACGTTGTCCCGCAGCTCGGGCGCTTCCGCGATTTCGGCGAGCACCGTCAGGACGGTGTCTCCGGTGGAGGAAACCGTCACGCGCGGCCTCTCACATCGAAAATCACGTAATCGGGGTTCTCTTCGACGAGGCGGTATCTGGCTTCGAGGTGCGCGCGGAACTCGGGAAACCAGTCGAGCTGCCACCGGCCGTGCCGACTCCAGAACGCGAACTCGCCTCCCCGCCGGCGCAGATCCTCGAGAACTCGGATCGAGCTCGCGGCGTCGGACGTGCGGTCCATCCGGATGAACCGGACATGGTCAGGAGCCGCGACGTGAAGGTGATCGATCATCAACTGCTCGGCGAGCATCACGGTCGCGCCTTCGGGAACCAGCCGCTGGAGAGCGCGGCCGCTGTCCCAGCAGAGCGCTTCCCACGCTTCCATCCCGCGACCCTTGCCTCCGATCAGCCAGATGCGGTGCTGAGCCTGACCTCGCATTGCGGGCACGGGCCGTGTCATCCGCTCCGCGTGATACGCATCCCACAGCTCGAATCCGGCAACCTCCATCATGCGAACCGCTTCGGACATCGTGAATCGACGACCGGCCCAGGTGTCGCGAACGTCCTCGTAGTACGCGCGGTAAGGATTCGCCGCGTAGATGCCGCCGACGACGAGCTTCGCGATGCCGCCCGGCTTCAGAATCCGGTACGCCTCGCAGATGTAGTTCTGAATCACCGCGGGCTCCGGCACGCATTCGAGCGCCGGCGCCGCGAAGCAGAAGTCGAAGTGATCGCTCGGCACGCCCGACAGATCGACGCCGTTGTTCTCGAGCAGCGTCACGGACGGCAAATGTCCGAGCCGCTCGTGCGCCTTGGCGATCATCGCGCCCGATACATCGACGCCCCACACTTCACGGAAGCGCTCCGCCATAGGGCCGAGGAACTTGCCGTTGCCGCATCCGATTTCGAGGACCGCGGATTCCGGTCCGAGATACTCGACGACGTCGAGGAGGAGCTGGTCCGTCTCCACCGCCGCGAGCGCGGCGACTTCATCTTCGGTCCTTCCCCGCGTCGCATAGCCGTGGGTCGCACGCGCGTCCCACTCGCTCTTCATCTGCCGAAGCACCTGCGCCGTCGTCATGCGGAAACCTCTGTGAACGATTCGCCCGCCGAGAATGTATGGGTCCCGACCGACGACACAGCGTTGTACCGTCGGATAGCTTCATCGAGCCGATCGAAGTAGTAGGCGCGATCAGCGGATTCGGTGAGCGCGTCGCGCACGCCGGTCCACCTCAACACCATGCAGAGTCGCGCTGCCGCCATGCGTCGCCGGAACGCGGCCACCTCGCAGCCGTCAGGCCAGCGTGCATCCATGTACGCGCGCTCGCAGCGCTCCTCGAAGTCTTCTCCCCAGTGCTCGGTCAGGCACGCGACGTCGAGTTCCCCCGCCGCGATCGCCGTCGTCTCCCAGTCGACCGGGTGCACGATGCCGTCGCGCCACAACACGTTCGATGGGTAGAACTCGCCGTGAATCACGGTCTGGGGCGCTCCCATCAGCACTGCGATGGCCTCAGCTGCCGCGCGCTCGAGCTGTTCGAAGCTCGCGAGCTCGTCCCGATAGCTGCGCGCCGCCGCCAACGTTCGTCTCAGCCAGCCGCCGTAGTACGCCTTCGAGTAGCTCACCAGGAACCGCAGCGATCTCTCCTCGAGGCGACGTTCGTTCGCGCAATGAAAGCGGCCGATCCACGCGGCCGCGTCCGAAAGCGCGCCGGGGACGGATCCGATCTGCATCGCGTCTTCGAGGTACTCAGTCGCGAGCCACGCGCATGCGCCGCTTCCCACCTGCAGTCCATACAGCCGCGGCGTCGTCATCTGCAGCGGCTGCAGCACGGCGCGGTAGACCCGCGCCTCATACGAAACGCCATGACGATGCCCGTGTGCGACGTGGGACGACGGCAATCGAGCGCCGCGATACGGCGAGTACTTGCAGAACAACCGGAGCGAAGCGCCGTCGATCCGACAAGTGACGATCTCGGCCGGAAATGAGCTGCGGCAGGGCTCGGTCGAGCGCTCGACGATCTCCCACTCCGCTCCGAGTGATGCGCGCAGGCGTCTCTCGAGCACACGCGTCGAGGGAACCGGCGATGACCCGGAAGCATTCACGGCGACTACGCAGCCTGGAATTCGAAGAGCTGCAGGCGATCGTTCTTGACGATGCAGCGCGAGGACGCCTGAACGCGGCCGTACCACTCCGCGTAGAACTCCGTCCACCAGAACGCCGGCCATCCGATCGCGAGATACCGCGCACCGCGGGCACGCAGACGATCCATCTCGCGCGCCGCTTCGGCATCGTCGATCGGTCTCCCCCAGTAAATGCCGTCGCGCTCCACCAAGGGGAGGCGTCTTCGACCGGCGATGCACTCCTGCGTCTCCCACCTGTCCTCGTCGATGAGGATGAACGGCTCGCCCGCCGGAACGATTCGGGTGATCTCCTGGAGTGCGGTGTGGAGGCTGTAGAACCACGACTCGCGGCGCCAGGCGTCGGGGTCTACGGCAATGCCCATGCCGCGGCACGCGTCGCTCAGGATTTCGCAATAGGCGTCGAAATCGCGCACGGTGGTGTCGAGGTAATCGAGCGATCGACCCCAGTAGTTATTTCCCCCGTGGTCACGAAAGAACCCCTGGCTGTCGAGCGCCTTCACGCTGCCGAACAACGGCGCCAGCATCGCCAGCTGGTCGTCCGCGGTGCCGGCACGATTCGCGAGCTGCGCGATTGGGCAGACCTTCTCGAGAAACCGCCGCGCCCACGCATTGCCGGAGGTCGGCGGCGACATGTAACTCTGCGGACCGTGGGTGATGACGACCTCTCTGAGATCGCCGTCGGGCATCCAGGCGCTGGGCAGCCATCGCTCATAGGGCCGTCCGTCCTGGTCGATGACGCGGAGGCGCCAGTCCACCATCACGACCGCCGGATCTCTGAACGCGGCGACGATGTTCTCCATGGCGAACGGAAACAGCCCATCGTCGCTGTCGAGAAAGCAGACGATGTCGCCGCGGCTGCGCGCGAAGCCCGTGTTGATCGCCGTATCGTGTCCCTCGTTATCCTTGAGCACCGCGATGACCCGGTTGCCGTAGCCGGCGATGATCTCGCGCGAGCCGTCGGTCGATCCGTCGTCGACGACGATCACCTCGACGTTCGGGTACGTCTGCGAGAGCGCGCTCTCGATCGCGAGCGGCAGGTAGCGCTCGTAGTTGTAGCTGCAGATCACGATGCTCGCGAGCGGTGTGCTGGTCATGACCTTCACCCGAACAACGTTTCCAGTCCACGAAGCAACGCGCAGTAAAGCGCCGCCGTCGTGATGAACTCCGTCAGCCACACGCGTTGACGATCCGCTTCGTACTTGAACGAGACCCGCCAGCTCTCCCAGCTCATTTCAGCGAAGACGCGGAACACCGTGCCGAGCTCCGCCATCACGCGAACCTCCTCCCGGCTCACGCGCCAGACGGAGGACACCCCTTCGAAGTACGCGTCGAGGTCCGGCCGCAACCCGTACCGCGCTTCGGCGGGAAGCTGTGCGAGATCGATCGCGGGGGCGCCGACGCCGACGTCTTCCCAGTCGAACGGCACGATCGTGAGGCGTTCGCCGATTCGGCGCGCGATGACGTTGTCGCGACAGAGGTCGTTGTGGACGATCGTTCGCGGCATCGCGGCCAGCAGGCGCTCCACCGAATCCATGCGCAAAAGAAGCGACTCGCACTCGCCGAGCAGTTCGCGGGTCACCTCGCGGTCGTTCGGCGTGAGGGCCGCGTTCGTCTCACCGCGGCGGATCTCGTCGCGAAGCGTCTTCGCGTGGGCGATGAAATGGTCGACGGGGCGTGGAAAGGCTGAATCGCGAACGATGCCGGCCGCCGCGGTATGAAACTCCGCCAGCCATTCCGCCAACGCGCGCTGGTGCGCCGCGTCGGACATCCACTTGTCGCCCGACGCCTCCTCTACGAACAGCCACGCCCGATCGGGACGTTCATCCGCGACCGCGCCATAGAAGTGAAGAACCGGGACCGACAAGCGCGTCAGCACCGTCTCGTACATCGTCCGCTCGGTCTCGACCGCATCGAGCCGCGATCGCTTGGCGATGACGGGCGCGCCGTCGAGGCCCACGCCGTCGAGCCGGTACACCGTGGTTTCCTGCTTGTCGAACAACAGGGACACGTTCTCTGGCGGGCGCGCCCCACTATCGAGGCGGCGCCACGCGGCAACCGCGGGATGCTCCGTCGGACGGGCTGATGAGCTCGGCTGCATGCGTCAGATTCCGACCGCGGCGGCGAACTTCGCGATCACCTTCGAGGTATCGAGGTACTCCCCCGCGAGTTCACGCGCGGCGCGCGAGTGCCCATCCCAATCGCTCTGAATCTCGTCAATGGCCGCCGCGGCCTGCTCCGCCGTGGTGACGGCGAACAATCCGCGGCCACACGGCAGATGCGCGCTGAACCCAGTGTCCTGGATCACGACCGGCCGGCCGCTCGCGAGGTACGCGGCGGCGCGATCGCTGAACCATCCGCTGTTCGTCGCGACGTAGGCGTTCTTGCAGACGCTGAATTCCGCGCGCGACTGCGCGATGTAGTCCCGGAAGGCATCGAACGAGAGCGTCGTCTGCACGGCGTTCCGCACGCGCCAGCCCGCGGCCAGCAGTTCTTCCTCGGGAATCCGATGGCCCGCGACGGCGACTTCGAACGGCGCCTGCGTGAGCTTCGGCAGATGGACGAACTTCGCGAACTCCACGTCCTTCTGGCCGTAGACCTCACCGCGATACTTGATGCGGTTGTGTCCGAGCCAGCTCATGATCGTGGTGAAGGGTGCGCGCGAATCGCTGCCCGTCACCTCGAAGAGATCGACGTCGATCGGGTGAAACAGCGGGCGCCACTGCACGCCGGCCGTCGGGACCTTCGACGCGTCGGTACCGACGTTCTGTCCAACCGTGAAGTAGAAGTCGTACTGCGGCACCGGCGCGTTCTCTTCGAGGCACTGCTGCCACAGGATCTGCGTGAAGGCGGGATCACCATCCACGAGCGCGCGACATTTCGCCGCCGCGGCTTCTTCCTGCCAGTCACCGTGCGCCAGACCGAGATCGATGAACACGTCCGCGTCGCGAAACACGCGGTCCATGCACCGCTTCGAAAGCCCGTGGTATTCGCCGGCGGCGTCGACGAAACACCAGTTCCTCGAAAACCCGAACTGCTCGAGCGTCTTCGCGAGCACCGTCGTGCCGTACGTCGCATCGTCCGTCATGCTGTCGGTGGAGGGGTCGTAGCAGCCGTTGTTCCACCGGCACTTCTCGACGAACGACACCTCGTGCCCGAACTCGCGCAGCCCGACGAGCCACTGAAGCACCCACGAGAGATACCCGCCGACGGGGAAGCGCACGACATAGGACGCGACTACGACGCGTGCCACTTGTGCTCCCTTCCGTCCTGCCGCAACGCCGCGACCGCTGGCGTTCGGCGGATGCTCGAGATCCACTGCGTTCCGCCGGTGACGAACTTCACCGCTTCGGCCGCGGCCGGCATATCCACCGGCGTCCGCACCACCGCCGCTTCGCGCTTCCCTTCGCGGCGGCCGGACAGCGGATGGGTTCCGCACGCGATAGCCGCGCGGCGGATCGCGCCGCGAACCACGGCAGCGGTGCCCGCGACATGCCACCACCCGACCGCGATGGCCGCGAGAGCGCTAACGGCCAGCTGGGGAGTCGACGGAATCGGCAGCCAGTGGCGCGCCAGCGTCACGAGCCACAGAGCGACGGCCGTCCAGAGAACGCCGCGCAGCGTCGGACGCGCACGGGTCGCGGTGCGCACGAGACATCGGCCGCCGCCGTGTTCCTCCACGACCGCACGAACGTCGAATCGCAGCAGCGCGTTCACACCGACGCTGAGATCGCGGTCGTTCCACCAGCCGTCATCAATCTCGATCGACGACACGGCACGCGTGGCGCGCAGCGAGTCGGTCATGCTGGTCAGGACCTGCGCGACCGACAGCCAGCTCTCGCTCCAGAACGACTCGCGCTCGGCGGCGCCGACGATCAGACGAGCGCTCCTCAGGAAATCGAGCAGACGTGGAGGCGGAATTCGACGCGCTTTCTTCGGCGTCTCGCCCGCGGCGATCGGGACGGGAGGCGTGAGGAAGCCGCGGATCCGCCCGTACAGACGGGCAAACGGCTGGAGAAAGTGCAGCCAGGTGATGGTGATGCGGTAGAGGATTCGGCTCAGGCGCCGACCGAGGATTGGAACCGGACGCATCGGATCGACGTCCGACAGCGCCGCATGCGCGGCGCATTTCCCGACCGTCACGATCAGCGCGAGCAACCCCATCGCGATGACGAACAGCGACTCGTGCTGATACGGGGTGAATCCCGCGATCGCCCCGGCGGCGATCATCGCGAGCGATCCCGCTTGCCATCGGCCCGAATGGGGCATGTAAGCGAACGGATGCGCATCGGTCCGGTAGACCGACGGGAACGAGGCGGTCCCGAACGTTCCGGCGTTCACGCGTGTGGCCGACAGCGAACGCACGAACGGCAGCGGACTGTAGATATGGCCGCTCCACAGCACATGCCCGCGGATGAACTTCTCAGGGTGATGCTCGCGGAGCCAGGTTTCCCCCTCGCCGTAGCCGACCTGCTGGCGTAGGTACGCCCGTACCGTCGAACGATGGCGATGCCACACGAGCGCGGATGCAGCGAACCCGAGCTTCCATCCCTTCGCCTGCAGACGCCAGCACACGTCGACGTCGTCGCCTGCGCGGAGATAGATCGGATTGAAGCCGCCGATGGCGAGAAGGGCGTCGCGCCGAATCGCCATGTTGCAGCCCGGGACGTGCTCCGCGATGCGATCGTCGAGCAGCACGTGCGTCGGACTACCGGGTGCGCGCGCGACGCACTGCGCGATCCAAGGATCATCCGCAGGAACGACGTTCGGTCCGCCCGACGCGACGACGTCGGATTCGAGGAACGGCTGCACCAGATACGCGAGCCAGTCGCGATCCACGCGGACGTCGGCGTCCGTGTACGCGATGATTTCGCAGCTCGCCGCCGCGAGTCCGATGTTGCGCGCCGCCGCGAGACCGCCGTTCGGCACGTCGAGCACCGTGACCCACGGATACTGCCGCGCGATCTCGCCGGTGCGGTCCGTCGAGCCGTCGTTGACGACGATGATTTCGAGATCGGGATACGCGAGGTTCTCGAGGGACTCGAGGCACTCGCCGATCGTCGCTTCGGCGTTGTACGCGCAGACGACGACGGATACCGAGGGCCAGCGTCGCCGCTGCTCCTCACGGAACGGCGCCGATGCGAACACGCGGCCCGCCGCACGAAGCGAGAGCTTCGGCTCGCGATCGCGATCGACCAGACCGAACGCCCAGTCGTCGACGCTCTGGCCGCCCCGCCACCATTCGTCGGTCCAGCTGAACACCACGGCGCCGCACGCCCCTTCGGCGAATGCGGAGCGCACCTGCATCGCCACCAGCGCCGCCTGCGATTCCTCGCCGAGCCGGATGCTGTCGGCGCCCGCTTCAGCCATCAGGAGCGGCTTGTGACCGGCTATGTTCTGCAGCCGGGCGATGTAGTCGCGGTATTCCTTCTCGTGGTGCAGGTAGACGTTGAACGAGCAGACGTCGAAGAACGGGAGCTCGAGATACTCGGTCGGCGGATAGTTGACGTAGGTGAAGAGCGCGTCAGGCGCGGCGTCCTTCGCGTCCGCGTAGAGGTCGTGCAGGAACTGCTCGATCTTCCGCCGGCCGTGCCACCGGACGATGCCGGGCGGGATCTCGTTGCCGAGCGCGAGGAGGAGCGTTGCGGAATGATTCGCGACCTGGGAGACCTGACGCCGGATCTCGGCGCGGATCTGGCGGCACAACTGACGGTCGTCGAGAAACGCGATGTGCTGCGACCAGGGCAGTCCGATTATCGCGTGGAGCCCGGCGGTCGCGGCGGCGTCGAGAACGTCAGGGGTCGGCGGCGTGTACGTCCGGACGCTATTCACCCCGGATCGCGCCATGGCGCTGAAATCGCGCGCGACGGTCGCGCGATCGGGGAAATGCGTGCCGTCCGCAGCCGGCGCGAACGTGCCGTAGCTGACGCCGCGCACAAAAAAGCGCGCACTCCCGACGTGAATGAACTTGCCGACTATGCTGGCCGACACGGTAGAAGAAACACGTCGAGCCGCTGGGAAGCTCTCGACGGGGAAAAGCTTTGTCGTTTGCCTAAAACGGCGGGGGGCGAAATGTCCGAGCTGGCGACTACGCGGACAGACGAGCTATGCCCCGAACGAAGCGCTCGTCATGGCAGGAAAATTAAACCCTACCGAAGCTGTGATCGCAAGATCCTTTTGTGTTACGAAATTGTAATAAGTTCTTAAAACTGTTGGGTTTAAACGCGATACGTGACGCCGAAACCGGTGAATCGGCGCGAAAACGGGCGTGTCGGAGCGCAGTTTTGTAATCGCCCGATCGGCCAACGTATTGACCTGACCATCCAACCCCTTGACTTTTTTTCTGTGAAATTCTGTGAGGGCATCAGCCCGAGAGCGAGCCGAGGTTGCCGGCGTCCCAACCGTGTTGTGTAATTGAAGATTGCGCGCTGCCGCGCGAACGCCATCCTTAATTAATGAGAGAGTTCGGACGTCTGCTTCGCTACGCGGTCCCCTATTGGCGGGCCTGGACGCTCGTGCTCCTCGTCACCCTCCTGAGCACCGGGCTCGGTCTCCTGCAGCCGTGGCCGATGCAGATCGTCATCGACCACATTCTCGGGACCGTTCCGCTCCCGCCAAAGCTTGCCGTCGTGGCCGGGCTGCTCCCCGGCGCCGGATCGAAAGCAGGCCTGCTCGCGTGGACCGCGGCCGGCGGGCTCGTCATCTTCCTCGCGTACAGCCTGTTCAACATCTACCTGACGCTGACGTGGACGGGCGTCGGACGCCGGCTGGTTTATGACGTCGCCGCGGATCTGTTCGCGCGGCTGCAGCGGCGATCGCTGTCGTTCCACCGAAGCCACGCGACCGGCGATCTCCTGAGCCGTGTGACGGATGATTGCTGGGCGGTCCACACCGCGGTCGACACGCTCCTCTTCTCACCCGGTCACGCGGCGTTCGCGATCGTCGCGACCGTCGCGGTGATGGCGACTATGGACGTGAAGCTCACCCTGCTGTCGCTGCTGGTCGCGCCCTTCATGTCGCTGACCGCGTGGCGCTTCGGGAAGCCGATTCGCGCGACCGCGCACGAGCGCCGCGAGATCGAGAGCCGGATCCAAGCTCACGTGCAGCAGACGCTCGCGGGAATTCCAGCGGTTCAGGCATTCGCCCGAGAGGACTGGGAGCATCGACGCTTTCAGGAATTCGCGTCCGAAGCGGTCCGGATTCACCAGAAGACGACCGTCGTCAGCGCGTTCTACTCGTTTGGCTCGGGACTGGTGAGCACGATCGGCACGGCGGTGGTTTTGTGGATCGCCGCGATGCACGTGCTCGAAGGGCGCCTCACGATCGGAACGACGCTGGTCTTCCTGGCGTACGTCGCGACACTGCAGGGGTATCTCTCGTCGTTCACGGGGATCTACTCGGCGCTCCAGGAAGGCAGCGCGAGCGCCGAGCGCGTCGCCGAAATGCTGGATCCCGTGGACGATGTGAGTGACCGTCCAGGTGCGCGCGCGGTGAAGAATATCGAGGGGTTCGTACGGTTCGAGCAGGTGTCGTTCGGGTACGACCACGAGCGACCGGTGCTGCACGACATCTCGTTCGAAGCCGCACCCGATCAGCAGATCGCCATCGTCGGTCCGACCGGCGCCGGCAAGAGCACGCTCGTCTCGCTGGTTCCTCGCTTCTTCGATCCGACGAGCGGCCGCGTGACGCTCGACGGAACCGACCTCCGCGATCTGCAGATCAGCAGTCTCCGGGATCGCGTCGCGATCGTCCTGCAGGAGCCGTTTCTCTTTCCGATCACGATCGCCGAGAACATCGCGTACGGACGGCCGAACGCGTCCCGAACGGACATCGAAGCCGCGGCGCGCGCGGCCAACGCGCACCTCTTCATCGACCGTTTGCCCGAGGGGTACGAGACGGTGCTGGGGGAGCGCGGCGCCACGCTCTCCGGCGGCGAGCGTCAGCGCCTCTCGATCGCCCGAGCGCTCCTGAAGGATGCGCCGATCCTGATCCTCGACGAGCCGACGAGCGCGCTCGATGCCTCGACCGAAGCGGCGTTGCTGGATGCGCTCGGCCGACTGATGCGCGGCCGGACGACATTCATCATCGCGCACCGGCTCTCGACGATCCGTCAGGCGGATTGCGTCCTGGTGCTCGACTCCGGCCACCTCGTCGAGTCCGGCACGCATTCGGAACTGCTGGCGAGCGGCGGATTCTACGCTCGCTTCCACGATCTCCAGTTCGGGACGCGGCACGCCGCGGGAGCGCGTTGATGCTCGACCGCGCTCGCGCTGGACGTCCGGGGACGATGCGGCTGCTGTCGTGGCTGACCCCGTACGTACGCCGGCGCTGGGTCGAGCTGAGTGGCGTGCTCGTCGCGATGCTGCTGAAGATTGGACTCGACGTCGTGCAGCCGTGGCCGATGAAAGTGCTCGTCGATCACGCGCTCGGCAGCAAGCCGATGCCACCGCGCCTCGCCGCAGTCGCGGCGATGCTTCCGGGCGCCCTGACGCGCGAGGGACTCGTGTTCTGGTCGATCGCCGCAACCATCGTCGTCTTCGTCCTCGGATGGGCGATAGGGCTGCTCAGTTCTTACACGAACGTCGGCTTCGGTCAGCGCATGGTGTACGACCTCGCCGCCGACCTGTTCGGGCATCTCCAACGTCTCTCGCTGCGTTTCCACAGCCGAAAATCGATCGGAGATTCAATCCGTCGCGTGACGACCGACTGCGGATGCGTCGCGACGATCGTACGCGACGCGATCCTCCCGATCTTCATGTCGGTGTTCTCGCTGATCGCGATGTTCGCGATCATGATTCGGCTCGACCTCACCCTGAGCCTGCTCGCGATTGCGATCATTCCGGCGATGGCGTTGGTGCTCAAACGGTATATCGGGCCGATGTTCGACCGCAGCTACGAGCTCCAGGAAGCGGAAGGACAGATCTACGACGTCGTCGAGCAGACCCTCTCGGCGATTCCCGTCGTCCAGGCGTTCGGCCGCGAGGAGCGCGAGGATCAGCGGTTCAGGGCGGCGACGGCCACGATCGTGGATCGCGCGATCGACTCGACGAAGGTCGATCTGAAGTTCAACACGTTTCTCGGGATCGCGACGGCGGTGGGAACCGCGGGGGTTCTCTATCTCGGCGCCCGCCATGTTCTCGACGGACAACTGACGGTCGGGACGGTTCTCGTCTTTCTCTCTTATCTGAGCGCGTTCTACGGCCCGCTCGAGGCGATCATGTACACACCGAGCACCACGCAGGGCGCGCTCGGCAGCGCGCTGCGTGTGTTCGAAATCCTCGAGACCCGGCAGGAGGTCACCGATCGGCCGAACGGCCGCGCGATTCGAGATGTCGAGGGTGACATCCGCTTCGATCGCGTGACGTTCGGATACGAAGCGCAGCGTCCCGTGCTGCACGACGTCTCGTTCGGGGTCGCACCGGGTCAGCAGGTGGCGATCGTCGGCCCGACCGGGGCGGGAAAGAGCACGCTCGTCTCGCTCGTACCGCGCTTCTTCGATCCGTCGGACGGACGCGTGACGCTCGATGGCAACGACCTCCGCGACATCACGCTGAAGAGCCTGCGCGAGCGGGTCGCGATCGTGTTGCAGGAGCCATTTCTGTTCCCGCTCACCATTGCGGATAACATCGCGTACGGACGGCCGCACGCGTCGCGGCCGGACATCGAAGCGGCGGCCAGCGCGGCCAACGCGCACGCGTTCATCGAGCGGTTACCGCGGGGATACGACACCGTCATCGGCGAGCTCGGCGCGACGCTCTCGGGGGGCGAGCGCCAGCGTCTCTCGATTGCCCGCGCGCTGTTGAAAGACGCACCGATCCTGATCCTCGACGAGCCGACGAGCGCCCTCGACGCCGCGACCGAGGCGACGCTCCTCGACGCGCTCGAGCGCCTGATGCGCGGTCGGACGACGTTCATCATCGCGCATCGACTTTCCACGATCCGGAAGGCGGACAAGATCGTGACGCTGCAGGACGGGCGCGTGGCTGAAACCGGAACGCACGACGAGCTGCTGAAGCTCGGCGGCGTGTATGCGCGGTTCCACGAGCTGCAGTTCGGATCGGGACGGCTGGCGAGCGGGTCATGATAATTGATGCCGAGCCTGGCAGATGGACGGACGGCGCTCTGCCGCGCAACGTGCGGCTCGGCGCCAACACGCTCCTGACCGCCGATTACGCGTTCAAGCGATTCAGGAGTCACAAGGATCCCGCGCTCGTCATCGGACACGATTGCACGATGGACGGCGTCCACTTCGCGCTCGGTGAGGAGGCGCAGCTCACGATTGGCGACTACTGCTATTTCACGAACGCCGTGCTGCTCTGTGAGCTCGAGCTCGTGATCGGCGATTACGTGATGATCGGGTGGAACGCCACGATCGCGGACACGGACTTTCATCCGATCGCGCCCGCGGAGCGCATTGCCGACGCGCTCGCGTGCTCGCCGCTCGGTGGGGGGCAGCCGCGGCCGCCAATCGCGCGCCGCGCCGTCGTGATCGAGGACGATGTGTGGATTGGACCGAACGCGACGATCCTCAAGGGTGTGCGGATCGGAACGGGGTCGTTCATCGAGCCGGGATCGCTCGTCGTCCGCGACGTGCCGCCGCGTTCGCACGTCATCGGCAACCCGGCGCAGATTGGCCAACGTTTGTAGGGCGGACCTTTAGGTCCGCCATGGCGCACCTGAAGGTGCGCCCTACATGCTACGTATGACATGGGTCGCACATTACCCTGGGACTGGTACGGCGGGACGATTCCCGACAACGCGTTCGTCGACGAGACGGCGTATGTCGAGACGACGTTCAGTTTCTTTCTGTATCGGAGCACCGCCGCTGAAGGACTTCGCATCGGCCGCGGCGCATCGACCTATCTCGGGACGATGTTCGACGTGGGCCCGGGTGGACGCGTGACGCTTGGCGATTTCTCGCTCGTTCACGGCGCTCGACTCATTTGTGATGCGGCGATCGAGATCGGCGATTACGCGCTGATCTCGTGGAACGTGGTGGTGATGGACAACTATCGTGCCCCGCTCGATCCGGACGCGAGGCGCAGCTTTCTCGAGTCGTTCGCGCGCGGCGATCGTCGGGCTGCGCCGGCGGCCGACACGCCGCGACCGGTGCGGATCGGCAACAACGTCTGGATCGGATTCGACAGCTGCATCCTGCCCGGCGTCACGATCGCCGACGGCTCGGTCGTCGGCGCGCGATCGGTTGTCGTCGATGACGTGCCGCCATACTCCGTCGTTGCCGGAAATCCAGCCCGGATCATCCGATCGATTCAGCCCGGGGACAGCTCGATTTCATGACTTCATCGACAGACGCGCGCCCCAAGATCATCGTGTTCGGCATTCTGTTCTGGTACCCGCTCGCGGGCGTCACGTACCAGTTCCTGCATTACCTGCTCGGGCTCAGGCGGCTCGGGTTCGATCCGTACTACGTCGAGGACTCGGGCCGGTGGATCTACGACCCGGTGCTGAACGACCTCTCGCCGGACGCCTCGAACAATCTCTCGATGGTCGTCCCGATCCTCGAGCGGCACGGCTTCGGCGATCGCTGGGCCTTCCGCGGCTACTACCCGGATGGCCGCTGCTACGGCATGTCCGAGGAGGCGATCCTCTCGCTGTATCGCGATGCCGAGGCGTTCCTGAACGTGACCGGCGCGCAGGAGATCCGCGAAGAACATCTCGCCATCAAGCGCCGCATCTACGTCGAGTCGGATCCGTTCGCGAGCCAGGTTCGCGTCGCGCGCGGAGACAAACGATCGCTCGAGCTGATCGGTGCGCACGACACACATTTCACCTTCGGCGAAAACATCGGCACGCCCGACTGCGACATTCCTCTTTCGCGATTCAACTGGATGCCGACCCGGCAGCCGGTGGCGGTCGATCTCTGGACGCCGCAGCCGCCGGGTAACAGCGCGTACAACACGATTACGACGTGGCACAACAAGGCCAAGGATGTGTATTACCGCGGAAAGCGATACTTCTGGACGAAGGATCGCGAGTTCAAGAAGTTCATCGATCTGCCCAGGCGCCGGCCGCTGACGTTCGAGCTCGCGGCGGGGGTGGACGAGAAAACGAAACAACTGCTGAACAAATATGGCTGGCGGCAAGTCCACTCGATCGAGATCTCGCAGAACGTCGACCGGTATCGCGGCTACATCGAAACCTCGCGCGGCGAGTTCACCGTGGCGCGCGATCAATACGTGCGGCCGAAGACCGGGTGGTTCAGCGATCGCAGTGCGTGTTATCTCGCGGCTGGACGGCCGGTGATCACGCAGGAAACCGGCTTCAGCAAATTCCTTCCGAGCGGGCGCGGGTTGTTCGGTTTCTCGACGATGGATGACATCCTCGCGGCGCTCGACGCGATCGAGTCCGATTACGAAGGGAATTGCCGGGCAGCGCGTGAGATCGCCGAGGAATGCTTCGATGCGGAGAAGGTGGTCGGCAGCCTCATGCGCCGCGCGGGACTGCTGTAACCAATTTTCTTGTGGCTTCCGCCTTCAGGCGGAAGATCTTGCGGCGCAAGCCGGAAGCCACGCCGTTGAGCCATCGTGAAAATTCTCTGCTCGGGTCATCTCGTCCGGTATCCCCTCGGCGGCCACAGCTGGCATCAGCTGCATTACCTGATCGGGTTCGATCGCCTCGGCCACGACGTCATCTTCTTCGAGACCCACGGCTGGCCATATTCCTGCTACGACCCGTCGATCAACGACATGACGGACGACCCGAGCTTTGGACTCGCTTACATGCAGCGGGTGTTCGATCGATACGGCCTTGGCAATAAATGGTGTTACGTCCGCGAGGACGGAACGACCTACGGTCTCTCGCGCGAGGAGCTGACCGGCGCGTGTCGCGACTGCGACGTCTTCTTCAATCTGAGCAACGTCAACTGGATCCCCGATCTCGAGCTCTCCCGTCGCCGAGTGCTGGTCGACACGGATCCGGTGTTCACGCAGATCGGCAAGTTCGGGATCGGCGGACCGTTCGAGCAGTACCACGCGTTGTTTACGTACGGCGAGAACGTTCACAAGCCGCATTGCTCGATGCCGACCGGCGGCGTGCACTGGCGGACGACGAGGCAGCCGGTCGTCCTCGATCTATGGCCCGTTGAACCCGGCGATCGATCGGCGCCATTCACGAGCGTGATGAACTGGTCGAACTTCGGCGCCCGCGAATTCGAAGGACGCGTGTACGGCCAGAAAGATCGCGAGTTCACGCCGTTCTTCGACCTGCCGCATGAGACCAACCAGTCGATGGAGCTCGCGATCAACGCTCCGGATGACATCAAGCGTCGGCTGATCGATGGCGGCTGGCGGCTGCGGGAGACCCTCGAGGTGACGCCGGATCCGTGGGTGTACCAGCAATACCTGCGTTCTTCGCGCGCGGAGTTCTGCGTCGCGAAGCACGCCTACGTGAGCACGTGGTGCGGCTGGTTCAGCGACAGGAGCGCGTCGTATCTCGCGAGCGCGCGGCCGGTGGTGATTCAGGACACCGGGTTCAGCGAATTCCTCGACTGCGGCGAAGGGTTGCTCGCGTACCGCACGCACGACGAAGCGGTAGAGAACGTCGCCCGCGTGGCCGGAGATTACGATCGGCATTCACGCGCCGCACGCAGAGTGGCGGAAGAATTTTTCGACTCGCGCCGCGTATTGCCGCGATTGCTCGAGGACTCGTTCAAATGAAAGATGTGGCTTCCGGCTTCAGGGGGAATCAAGGATGTAGCTTCCGGCTTTAGCCGGAAGATCTTCCGCCTGAAGGCCAAGCCACGAACACAGCGCCATCGTTGTAGCCGCAGCCCTTTAGGGCTGTCCAGGAGTCACTCAATATAATTGGCGTTTGGACCATGGCTCTCATCACTCTTCCATCTCACGTTCGCCACACGATCGACGACGTCCGTCGTAGAAGGCTGACCTATCTGAACGACGAGCGCCTGACGAACCTCGCGCGGTTGTGCGCCGTCATCGAGGAGCAGCGCGTCCCTGGGGCAATCGTAGAAGTGGGTTGCGCGCTCGGCGGCTCGTCGATTGTGATTGCATCAGCGAAATCGAAGGAGCGTCCGCTCGAGCTCTACGACGTGTTCGGGTTGATTCCGCCCCCCTCCGAGAAGGATGGCGCGGATGTCCATGACCGCTATGAGGTGATCCGCAGCGGCCGCTCGCAGGGGATCGGCGGCGACGAGTACTACGGATATCAGCAAGACCTGTTGCGGAGGGTCATCGACGCGTTCGACTCCGCCGGATTCCCCGTCGCGGAGCACTCGGTCGCGCTGCACAAGGGTCTCGTGCAGGACACACTGCACCCGACCGGCGCGATCGCCCTCGCGCACATCGATTGCGATTGGTACGACTCCGTGTATACGAGCCTCGACCGCATCGAACCCCGTCTGTCGCCCGGCGGCTTCCTCGTGATCGACGACTATTCGGACTGGACCGGCTGCCGCGAGGCAGTCGACGCGTACTTCCAGGGACGCGACGCGGAGTTTGCGCGAACCTTTTCCGGCGGCGCGCTGGTGGTGACGAAGGCGAACCGCGGCACGACACACGCCTGATGCGTTACGCGCTCCTCGTGTATTCCACGACGAACCTCGGCGACGACATCCAGAGCCTCGCGGCGCGCCGGTTCCTGCCCAAGGTCGATGTGCACGTCGATCGCGATTTCGTCCACGACGTCGACGGCACCGAGCCGGTGAAGTTGATCCTCAACGGCTGGTTCACGCATCGACCGGAGCATTGGCCGCCGCCGCCGCACGTCGATCCGCTGTTCGTCTCGTTCCACCTCACCCGCGAAGTTCTCGGATTCAACGTGCGCGGACTGCGTCCGTCCGAGCATATGCTGCAGGGCGAATCGCTGCAGTACTTTCGCCGTCATCAGCCGATCGGCTGCCGCGACAACGCGACCGTCGATCTGTTCCGGTCGTTCGGCATCGATGCGCATTTCTCCGGCTGCCTCACCCTGACGCTCGAGAACAAATGGTCCCCGGTCCGCGAGGACGTGACGTCGCTCGTCGATCTTCCGGAACCGCTCGTGGAATTCGTCAAGCGCCAGGTCGGAGGAGCGACGCGGGAGCTTTCGCACAATCTGAGCGGCCGGGAGCCGTACGAGGAACGCTTCTCGCGCGCCGAAGACCTGCTCCGTCAATATGCGACCTCGAAGCTGGTGGTGACGTCGCGTCTCCACTGCGCGCTTCCCTGTCTGGCGCTCGGCACGCCGGTGGTATTCGTGACCGACGCACCCGACACGTATCGGCTGAGTGGTCTGCGCGATCTCACACGCCATTGCGCGACCGACGATGTGCTCGACGGTCGCTTTGAGTTCGACTGGAATTCCCCCCCGGCGAATCCAGTCGACATCACCCCGCTCCGCACACGGCTCGTCGATCGCTGCTTCGCATTCACGACTCGATGAAAATTGCGCAGGTCTCGACCGTTGCGTCGCCGGTGCGCCGCGGCCGCGGCGGCAGCGTCGAGCAGCTCGTGTGGCTGCTCACGCGCGAGCTCACCAAGATGGGACACGAAGTGGTCGTGTTCGGTGCGGCCGGCTCGGAGACGGATGGCGAAACGGTCGTCACACTGCCAGGCCCCTACGCGTCCGACGGCACGCCGAGCGACTGGGAGCTGTGTGAATGGATCAACCTGTGTCGCGCCGTGGAGCACTCGCGCGACTTCGACGTGCTCCACAGCCACGCCTATCTCTGGGGGATGCCGCTGGAGCGTGTCTCGCCAGCGCCGTTCGTCCATACGCTGCACGTGCTGCCGAACGAGGACGAACCGAAGCTCTGGGCCCTGACGGGAGATCCGTGGGTGACGGCCATCTCGAAATTCCAGTGGGCCGAGTTTCCCGAATGCGAGCCGGTCGCCGTCATTCCACATGCGGTCGATGAAGACGCATGGACGTTCCGCGCCGAGCCGGACGATTACCTGCTTTTTCTCGGCCGGTTCATCCCGGGAAAGGGACCGCTGCCCGCGATCGAGATCGCGCGTCAGCTCGGGATGCGGCTGGTCATGGCCGGGCCGGTCTCACCATACTTCCGTCAGCACGTCGAGCCGCTGATCGACGGCCGAATGATCGAGCATGTGGGGGTTGTCAGCGGAGCGGAGCGCGATCGGCTCGTGGGAGGCGCACGCGCGCTCCTCTATCCGATTCAATACCCCGAGCCGTTCGGCCTCGTGCTGATCGAGGCGATGACCTGCGGGACACCGGTGCTCGCGCTGAACAAAGGCGCGGTGCCCGAGATCGTCGACGACGGCATCACCGGGCGCGTGGTCGAGACAACCGAAGAGCTCATTTCGGTTGCCCCGCAAGTGTTCGGTCTCGATCGCGCACGCGTTCGCCGGCACGCGCTCGATCGTTTCTCGTCGGACAAGATGGCCCGCAGTTATCTCAGCGTCTACGAGCGGCGCATCGCTGCGGCGCCCGACAGTCGAAGTCTCGCCGGATGAACATCCTGATCGTTGCGCCGCACCCTGATGACGAGGCCATCGGCTGCGGCGGCGCAGTCTGTCTGCACGCGGATAAAGGCGACCGCGTCTCAGCCGCCTTTCTGACCTCGGGCGAGCTGGGGCTGCAAAGCCATCCCGTCGCGGAAGCGCAACAGATTCGAGAGAAAGAAGCAGCTGCCGCCGCTGAGATCCTCGGCATCGGACACCTCGAGTTCCTTCGTCAGCGCGACTACCACCTCTCCGAGCTCATCGACCGGACCGCGACGCTGCTGAGCGCGTGTATGAAGACCGAACCTCCGGAGTGGATTTACCTGCCGCATCCGGGTGAGTGGCACCCCGACCATCAGGCGTCTTTGCCGATCGTGCGACTTGCCGCGGCGCTGGCGGACATCCGGCCCCGTCTCCTCTTGTATGAAGTCTGGACCCCCTTGACCCACCATGACGACGGGCAGGACATCACCGCGGTGATGCACCGGAAATTGCGGGCAATCCGGGCGCATCGGTCGCAGGTGGCGCAGTTCGGATACGACCGAGCGATCCGCGGGCTCAACCAGTACCGTGGCGCTCTGGCGTGGCGCTGCCGATATGCAGAAGTGTTCCAGGAAGGGACACTGGATGAAGCGCTGTGAAGCCCAACGGGCGCCGTTTTCCCCCGATTTGCCGGGGTGGGAAACCCTAGAGAGCCGGGGACCGATGCCTTATACTGAAGGCTGTCCCCAGGACGAATGAACGTCAACTCGCTGTCCTGAAATCCCAAGAGCTCTCGAACACCGTCGTGTCCACCCAACCCCGAGCGGCTGAGGCCGCAACCGTGTGCGGCAAATTCGTCTGCGTCGGCGGCCGAACCCTGCCGTTGAAAGGCGTGACCTACGGCACGTTCGCGCCGGACGCAAACGGCGCGCAGTTCCCCAGCGCGGATATCGTCGCCGCCGACTTCGCGAAGATGGCCGAGTGCGGGATCAACATGGTCCGCACCTACACGACGCCGTCGCGCGAGATCCTCGACGAGGCGGCGCGCCACGGGTTGCGGATGATGATCGGCGTGCCCTGGACCCAGCACGTCGCGTTCCTCGGCGATCGCAAGCTCACTCGATCGATTCGGGAAGATGTCACCGCACGCGTGGCCGCGCTGGCGGATCATCCGGCAGCGCTGCTGTTCGCGATCGGCAACGAGATTCCGCCGAGCGTCGTCCGCTGGCATGGCGCACGTCGCGTCCAGAAATTTCTCCGCGCGCTCTACGCGGACGTGAAGGCGGTGGCGCCCGACGCGCTCATCACCTACGTCAATTTTCCACCGACCGATTATCTCGATCTCTCGTTCTTCGACGTCTGCGCCTTCAACGTGTATCTGCACCGCGAAGCGGACCTCCGGTCGTACGTCCGCCGGCTGCAGAACATCGCGGGATCGCGGCCGCTCCTGCTCGCCGAAGCGGGCGCGGACAGCATTCGCGAAGGGGTCGACGGACAGGCGGAGCTCACCGCAATGCAGCTGCGCGTTGCCTTCTCTGAAGGCGCGTGCGGTGCGGTCGCGTTCGCGTGGACCGATGAATGGTGGCGCGGCGGATTCGACGTGCAGGACTGGGCGTTCGGTCTCGTCGATCGGGATCGTCAACCGAAGCCGGCGCTCGACGCGGTCGCGCAGGTCTTCGAATCAGCCCCGTTCTCCCCGGAAGAACAGCGCTCGTGGCCGAAGGTCTCGGTCGTCGTCTGCGCGTACAACGCGTCGGACACGCTCGATGAGTGTTTGCGCAGCCTGGCGGAGCTGACGTATCCGGACTTCGAGGTTCTCGTCATCAACGATGGATCGACCGATGCGACCGGCGCGATCGCGCGGCAGCATCCGTGGGTCCGCCTGATCGAGACGCCGAACTTCGGATTGAGCGCGGCGCGCAATCTCGGCCTTGCGGAAGCGAAGGGGGAGATCGTCGCGTACACGGATGCCGACGTTCGCGTGACGCAGGAGTGGCTCACGTTCCTCGTTCAGCCGTTCCTTCGCTCCGACGTGGTCGGCGCGGGCGGTCCGAACGTCGTGCCGGAAGACGATCACTGGATGGCGCAGTGCGTGGCGCGCGCGCCCGGCAGCCCGACCCATGTGCTGCTCGACGACTTCGTCGCCGAACACGTGCCCGGCTGCAACATGGCGTTCCGGCGGGACGCGCTCCTCGCGATCGGCGGCTTCAATCCCGTGTATCTCCGCGCGGGCGACGACGTCGACCTGTGCTGGCGGCTTCAGGCACGTGGCTGGAAGATCGGGTTCGCGCCGTCGGCGCTGGTGTGGCATCGACATCGATCGACGATGCGCGCCTATTGGCGGCAGCAGATCGGCTACGGTGAAGGCGAGGTCTGGCTCGCGCCGCATCATCCGGACAAGTTCGTCGGCGGCCACATGCTGTGGCGCGGTCACATTTATAGTCCGCTGCCGTTCATTCGATCGCTCTCGGGCACGCGCGTGAATGCGGGCGTGTGGGGCAGCGCGCCGTTCCCGTCGGTGTATCGCACGGAAGTGAGAACGCTCGCGTTCCTGCCGCACTCCGACGCCTGGATGTTGACCTCCTTCCTGCTGACCATCGCGGGACTGGGCGTCTCCGCGACGTCGCTGCTCTCGATCGGCATCCTCCTGCTGCTGCTCGGCCTCGGCGGCTTCGGCTTCACCCTCGCGCGCTGCGTCATGCACGCGTTCCGCAGCCCCGTCGAGAAGCTGCATCCAATCGGCCGATTGTCGCCACGCGCGAGTCGTGCGCTCTATCGCCTGACGATCGCCTGGCTCCACGTGATTCAACCGCTCGCGCGCCTGCGCGGACGCATTCGCGGATTCATGAACACGCCGGACGTCGATCCGGAGCTCGACGTCACCGCACGCCGATCGCCCGGGCGCGTTCCCGGAGTGTCGGATCTCGTGCGCGCCGCACGGCTCATCGGCGGCACCGGCGTCCAGGAACAGTTCTGGAGCGAGCGGTGGACGAACGGCATCGCGCTTCTCGATCGCCTCACACAGCAGCTTCGAACGCATTGCGGCTGGGCCTCGGTCAACATCGATGAAGGATGGCGCCCCGATCGCGACATCACCGTCGAAGCGGGACGCGTGGCGCGTCTCGATCTCCGCGTGCTCGTCGAGGAGCACAGCGGCGGCCGTTGCCTGACGCGCGTGGCGACCAGTCTTCGCCTCACGGCGATCGGCTGGGCGGTCGGCATCTTGATCGCACTCGGCCTCGCGGTGCTCGCCGAGATGCAGCTCGAACGGTTCTGGCCGATGGCGAGCGTCATCGCCTCCATCCTCGGGCTTTTCTGGTTCACCACGGTCGTCTGGCGGGCCGCCCGTGTCGTCGGCGCGGTGAAGAGCGCGCTGGCGGACGTGATGGAGCGGTTCGAGCTCGTCCCTGTCGTGACCGAGTCGCCGCTGTCGCTCTCGCCGCGCAGTCTCGCGTGGCTGCGAGTGAGCGCGCTGGCGGGGCTCGTCGCGCTCTCCACGTGGTCGGCGGTATCGCTGATCGAAAACCTGAGCCGCACCCGCGTCGAGCCGCCGATCAAGTCCGGCGCGCGCCCGATCTTCCAGACCATGCAGGCGCCGGGTGGTATCGCGGTGGCGCCGAATGGTGACCTTTACGTCGCGGATCCGGACGAAGACGTCATCGAGCGCATCGACCGCCGTGGCGTCATCACGACCGTCGTCGGCAGCGAGCGGATCCAGACGGCGCCGAATGCGGGGTTCGACACGCCTGGCGGGGTTGCGGTCGCATCGAATGGCGACCTCGTGATCGCGGACACGCACAATCACCGAATCGTGCGGGTCGATAAGCTGACCGGCGCGATTCGAACGATCGCGGGGACCGGCCGCGCCGGCTTCACCGGCGACGGTGGACCCGCGACGCTCGCGCAGCTCTCGGATCCGAGCGCGATCGCGGTCGCGGCCAACGAGGACCTCTACATCGCCGACAGCTCGAACGATCGGATCCGCCGCATCGACCACGCGACGGGAGTGATCACGACGATCGCCGGCGGGTCGTATCCGACCGACGACGATCAGTGGGTGGGCGACAACGGACCGGCGACGCAGGCGCGTTTGAACGGGCCCAGCGACGTGGCCATCGGACCCGACGGCAGCCTCTACGTGGCTGACACGCACGACAACCGCGTCCGTCGCATCGATCGCGCCGGGATCATCACGACGATTGCCGGCAACGGCACGTTCGGATCGCAGGGCGATGGCGGCGCCGCCACATCAGCGAGCCTGGCGGGACCGGCGGGCATCGCGATCGTGCCGGAGGGTGATGGCATCTCGCTCTACATCGCGGATTTCTACAACGGACGCGTCCGCGTGGTGCACCCGAGCGGCGTGATCGAGGCGCTCCGCGGCTCACCACCATCGCAATTCGGCGCCCCGTCGCGGATCGCTTACAACCCGCGCGGCTGGTTGTATGTCACCGATGCATCGCGCGATGTCGTGACCGCCGTCGCGATCCCGCCGCAGGTGGTTCACCCGACCGCTCGCGTGCGGAAGATGCCGATCCCCCTTCGCCCGACCGACAAGATGATTCACCCCGCGTCTGTCGTCGCTCCCACCGGACGGACGTCGTAAAGAAAGACAGTGGCTTCCGGCTTCAGCCGGAAGATCTTCCGCCTGAAGGCGGAAGCCACAAAAAAGGTCAAAGGCGGTTGTTTCAGTTCGACCGCCTGGCTTGCTACATTAACGGCGTGGTTTTCCGCTACGCCGCGATCCTGCTCGCGATCGTCATCTCCGCCTGCGCGCCGCCGCCCACCGCATTCTCTGTTCGAGACGCCAGAACCCACGTCAACATGCTCGCCGGCACGATCGGGAGCCGCCCGATCGGTTCGGAAGCGAACGACCACGCTCGCGATTACATCGTCGATCGGCTGCGAAGCTACGGTTTCATCACACGCGTGCAGCAGGTTGACGCCGAACGCCCCGAATTCGGCGTGACGGCGCACGTCTCCAACATCATCGCGACCAAACGCGGTACACGGCCCGATGCGATCGCGCTGGTGTCGCACTACGACAGCGTTCCCGCCGGTCCCGGCGCGGGTGACAATGCATCAGGGGTGGCGGTGGCGATGGAAGTGGGTCACGCGTTGGCGGGCAGGCGCCTCGAGCACACGCTGATGCTGCTCGTCACAGACGGCGAGGAGAACGGCTTGATGGGCGCCGCCGGTGTCGTGATGGAGCCGGCCGTGCGCGATCGGGTGCGTGCGTTCGTGAACGTCGACGCCATCGGGGCGGATGTACCGAGCATTCTTTTCGAAGCGGGACCGGCGAACGACTGGATCGTCGACGCCTGGGCGGATTCCGCACCCGCGCCGCGCGGCTCGTCGTACGCGACCGAGATCTACGAGCGGCTTCCGAACGACACCGATTTCTCGATCTTGAAACGACTCGGCGCGCCCGGCTTGAACTTCGCGATCATCGGCGACAGCTTCGCGTATCACACGGCGCGCGACACCGCGGATCGACTGCAGGATCGCGCGCTTGCCCACAGCGGATCGAACGTTCTGGCGGTGATCGAAGCGCTTGATCGGCTCGACCTGTCGAAGCGCACCGACGGAACCGCCACCTATTTCGACGTCGGCGGGCGCGCTGCGGTCAGCTACGGGGTCGGAACCCGGCGATTGATTACGCTCGCGGCGATCCTTCTGGCAATCATCGCGGGAATTCGGGCGATCGTCGCTTCCATCAGGTTGTTCGGCGGCCGGACGCTGGTGTTCAGCGCAATCTGGACCATCGTCGGCGCGATCGTCACGGTTGCGTCGATGATTGGCCTCGCGTGGGGGTTCCGGGAGTTCCGCGAAGCGTTCCATCCGTGGTACGCGCATCCGATGCCGTTTTTCGCGGCGCTGCTCCTGGTGGCGGCGCTGGTCGCGTGGTTCTTCTCGCGGGCAGTCGGATTCGTTCCGCTGCGAGGTCGCGGCACCGCCTCGCCGGTGATGATCTGGTGCATCACGCTGCCGGTCTGGACCGGCATTGCGGCGCTCGCCGAGCTGAAATTTCCAGCGGCCTCTTACCTCTGGACGGTTCCGCTTCTCGTCACCGCGACGCTCGTGGCGATCACTCCGCTGGCGAATGCCACGGCGACGAAGCTTGTGTCGATCGTGTCGCTCGCGGTCGTGGGGTCGCTCTGGCTTCCGCAGCTCGCGCAGCTGTTTCCGTTCGTCGTGGCGATGTTCGGTCGACTCCCGATCGTCACGCCGATCGTCGCGTATCCCGCGCTCCTGGCGGTTGCATCGCTGATGATCGCGCCGCCCCTGATGGCGATCCTTCACGACAGCGTTGGGCCATCACGCCGCGGGCGCGCGTTCGTGACGGGCGTGTTGCTCCTGGTGCTTTCAGGGGCGATCGCGATCGCATACCGATCACCCGCGTACACATCCGAACGACCGTTGCGGAGGCAGGTCCGGTACCTGCACGACGGCGCCACCGGTCAGGCAGTCTGGGAAATCGGCGGCAACGAACCTGGACTCGACATCGGCAACGCGGGCTCGGCGTTCGGATGGCATCCGGCCGGCTCCGCGCAAGCGGTTGATTCTCTGTTTCCACGAATCAGCGCACCGTTCGTGTTCCGCGCGCCCGCGCAGGCGCAGACCGTTCCACCGATCTCTGCGACCGCGGTCGTCAGCAATCAGGGGAACGAGATCCGGCTCGACCTGCAGGTTCGACCACTCGAGCGCGGCATTCGCCTCACGTTCGTGGCGCCGCCTGGAATCAAGCCGCTGCGATCGAGCATCGCGGGAACTCAAGCAACCGAATGGCGGGCGACATACATCGCGCCGGCTCCGGAGGGGATCACGATCACCGCGGCGTTCAACCACGACGATGCGGGGGCGTTGTCGAAGGGTGTGCTTCTGGTGCGGACCGCCGCGCTGCCCGGAGGATCCGGATCGCAGCGCCTGCCGTCGTGGCTGCCGCAGGATACGACCGTGTGGGATGCGGGGGCGGTGTATCTGATTCCGCTGTCCACGTTGCTGCAGAACGAGTGAGCGGTGGATGTACGGGACGCATCACGCTGGCATTTTTTAGTTCGCGGGGCCCCACCCCCGCGCACTTGCCGTCGCTTACGCTCCGGATCTTGCCGGCTACGGTCGGGCGCTTAGTGGACGATCTGCGGGACCCCGACAGCCGATCACATGCCTCTCCTTGAAAAACTCGGGCTCCATCGACGTGAGCTACGCGCCTGGGCGATGTACGACTGGGCGAACTCCGCCTATCAGTGCACCGTCATCACGGCGGTGTTCCCGGTGTACTTCGCGAAGACGGTTGCCGCAGGGACGCTTGCACCTGCCGAAGCAACGGAGCGGCTCGCGACCGCGACGACGATCGCGCTGACGATCGTCGCGCTGCTCGGTCCGGTGCTCGGCGCGATTGCGGACTTCGCGGCGCAGAAGAAGCGGATGCTCGCGTTCTCGGTTGCGATTGGCGCGGCCTCGACCGCCGCGCTCTATTGGACCGGGGCCGGTGGGTGGACGTTCGCGCTCGCGATGTTCATCGTCGGCAACATCGCGATCGCGATCAGCTTCATCTTTTACGATTCCCTGCTGCCCCACATCGCGTCGGAAGACGAAATGGATCGCGTCTCGTCCGCGGGGTACGCGATCGGCTATCTCGGTGGCGGCGTCCTGCTGGCGCTCAATCTCGCCTGGATTCTCAAACCGGCCGCGTTCGGGCTGCCGGATGCGGGGATTGCCGCGCGCCTCAGCTTCATGAGCGTCGCGGTGTGGTGGCTTGTGTTCTCGCTGCCACTCTTCTTTCGAGTGCCAGAGCCCGTCCGGGTGATCGAATCCGACGAAACACCGAAGGAAGGCGCTGTACGGGCCGCGGTGTTGCGCCTGAGAGAAACCTTCGCGGAGATGCGAGGGTATCGCCAGGCGTTTCTCCTTCTGCTCGCCGTCGTCGTTTACAACGACGGCATCGGGACGATTCAGCGGATGGCGGGCGTGTACGGCGCAGAGATCGGAATCGGGGAAACCGATTTGATCGCGGCGTTCGTGATGGTGCAGTTCGTCGGCGTTCCCTTCGCGTTCGCGTTCGGAATGATCGCCGATCGCATCGGCGCGAAGAACGCGATCATGCTGTCGCTCGTCATGTATGTCTTCATCAGCATCTTCGGATACTTCATGAAGACGGCGACGCACTTCTTCGTCCTCGCGTTCCTCGTCGCGATGGTCCAGGGCGGAAGCCAGGCGCTCGGACGATCGCTCTTCGCGAGCATGATCCCGAGGCACAAATCCGCGGAATTCTTCGGATTCTTTTCGGTCTTCGAACGTTTCGCCGGGCTGCTCGGACCGGCGGCGTTCGCGCTCACGATCCGGCTCACCGGCTCCGGACGCTACGCGATCGTGTCGGTGATCGTCTTCTTCGTCGTCGGCGCGATGCTGTTGTGGCGGGTGGACGTGAAGGAAGGGCAGCGGGTTGCAGCTGCCGACCCGGCCCCGTTGTCGTAGCGTCCGGCTCCAGCCGGACGATCGTCCGCCCGAAAGGCGGACGCTACACCTGAGGCATCTGCGCCAGCTTCTTCTTCGCCAGCGGCCGTGCGAACGCGTTCTGCAGGTTGTGCGCGTTCAGCGCCAGGACCTTCTGATAGAACTCGCGCGCGTGCGCATCGTCGTGTTTCCGTTCGTAAGCCTGCGCGATCAGGCTGACGATGAACGGATCGGTGAGGTCGCCTTTCTGCAGTTCCGTGATCGCACCGTCGTCGTCGCCCGAGTAGAACGCGATGTAGCCGACGAGGTACTGATAGATCGGCATCTGCTCGGCGTTCATGCGACTCTTGTCGATCAACGCTTTCACCGTGGCCGCGTGTTTGATCGCCGACGCCTTGTCCCCTTTGCGAGCCGCGATTCGTCCGAGCGCGTGCTCCCAGCGCATCTGCCAGAGATCGACTTGATCGGTCGGCAGGCCGCTCATCCGTCGCGCGGTTTCGTTGCCGGTCTGATACCACTTCTCCGCTGACGCGATGTCGCCCGTCTCGAGGTAGACACGCGCGAGCGCATTCGCCGCCGACGCGGCGGCGTCGAGATTGTTGGCCACGCGCGCCGCGTCGAAAAGCCGCTGCAGATAAATCGCGGCGTCCTTCGCATCTCCTTCGAACGCATACGACACCGCCATTGCGGTGAGCGCCTGCTCCTGCATGTCTTCCTTCGCGACCTCGATCGCCTTCGTCAGGTTCTTGCGCGCCTGCGCGTAATCACCTTTGAGATCGAGCGCGATCCCGATCCCGAGATTCGCGTCGAAGCTGTCGGGATCGATCGCCAGCGCTTTCCGATACAGCTCGATTGCCTCATCCTGCTTGCCAGCGGAATTCAGCCTCCGCGCCTGCGTCGAGAGTCGAGCGGGATCGCCGGCCGGCTGAGCGGGAGATTGCCACGTCAGGGTCGCGACGACGATCAACATGGAGAGCATGTCTGCGATTATAGCGGTTCCCCTGAAGGTAGAATCGACCCGTGGGGCTGAAGAACCCGCCGTTTCGCAGCTCAGTCATCGCGATCGCGATCGTCATCGCCGCGTGCAGCTCGCAGACCCCATCGCCATCGCCGTCGCCTTCACCCTCGCCGTCTTCGACGACCACGACCGCATCGTCGACAAGCAGCACGACGACGACCACGACCGCGACGCAGGGTGAAGTCTTCACCGCCGCGGACGGGACGCGGTTCTCCGTCGAGGTGGTCGCCACCGGCCTTGAAGTTCCGTGGAGCATCACGTTCGCGCCAGACGGACGGCTGTTCATCACCGAACGTCCGGGACGCGTGCGCATTCTGCAGAACGGGACGTTGTTGTCCGACCCGGCGCTCATACTGACGGATGTCAGTGCGAACGGTGAATCCGGACTGCTCGGCCTCACACTCCATCCGCAGTTCTCGACGAATCATCTCGTCTACCTCGTTTACACGGCACAGAGCCGCGCATCAGGCGCGGTGAATCGAGTCGTGCGCTATCGCGAGGTGAACAACAAGCTCGCCGAGCCCGCCGTGTTGCTCGACAACATCCCCGCAGCGACGATTCACGACGGTTCACGTGTGAAGTTCGGTCCTGACGGAAAGCTGTACATCACGATGGGCGACGCGTCGAACGCGTCGGTCGCACAGGACGTGTCGGCGTTGAACGGGAAGATTCTCCGGATGAACGAGGATGGCACGGCGCCGACTGACAATCCGTTTGGATCGCTCGTCTACAGCTACGGCCACCGGAACCCGCAGGGGATCGACTGGCATCCGCTGAGCGGCGACTTGTGGGAAACCGAGCACGGCAACATCGGCAACGACGAAGTAAATACCGTGTTCAAGGGAAGGAACTACGGCTGGCCGGTGATCGAGGGGAACGCCACGCGAGCGGCAATGGAAACGCCGATTCTGTTCTTTTCGCCGTCGATCGCTCCGTCGGGAGCGGCGTTCTACACAGGGACGCTCATTCCGAATTTCAGATACAACTTCTTCTTCGCCACCCTCGCGGGTCAGCACCTGCATCGCGTGCGCATCGATGTCGCCGATACGCGGAAGGTTGTCGCCGACGAGCGCTTGCTCGAAGGGCGGTTCGGGCGACTACGCGACGTCGCGTCGGGACCGTTCGACGGCGCGCTCTACTTCACGACCTGCAATCGCGACGGCCGCGGGTCGCCCGGGCCGCAGGACGATCGCATCCTCCGCATCGTTCCCGCGCGATAGTGTGGCTTCCGCCTTCGGGCGGAAGATCTTCCGGCTGAAGCCGGAAGCCACGAAAACAAGAATCACGCCGCGCGCTTGCGGAGCCGCACGACTGAAAGCGCGAGAATCCCCACGCCCCACGCCAGCAGCGCCGCCGCCTGCGGCCATAGGGTGTCGAACCCCACGCCTTTCAGAAAAATCCCGCGGACGATCACGAGAAAGTATCGAAGCGGGATCAAATACGTGAACGGCTGAATCACCGCCGGCATGTTCTCGATCGGAAAAATGAATCCGGAGAGATAGATCATCGGCGTCAGGAAAAAGAACGTCGCGGTCATCATCGCCTGCTGCTGCGTTTCGGAAATCGTCGACACGAACAGCCCAAGGCCGAGCGTGCAAAGCAGATAAAGCGGCGTCAATCCGATCAACAGCAGCAGACTTCCCCTGAGCGGCACCTGAAACCAGAACAGCGCGAGCGTGATCACCAGCGCCGCGTCGATGACGCCGATGAGTGCATACGGCAGGAGCTTGCCGAGAATCAGCTCGTAACGTTTCAGCGGTGTGACGTTCAACTGCTCCAACGTCCCCAGCTCGCGCTCGCGAACGATTCCCATCGACGAAAGATTCGACGTGACGACGAGCAGCAGCAACGCAAGGACACCAGGCACCATGAAGTCCTTGCTCTCGAGCTGTGGGTTGAACCACACGCGAATCCGCGGTTCGAGGGCGCCGGGGCGCGGGACGCCGGGAGGGATCCGCGCCACCGCGAGATCCTGGGCGTAACCCGCAACCAGCAGCGACGCGTACCCCAGCGCAATCGTCGTCGAATTCGAATCGGTTCCATCGGCCACAACCTGCACTCTCGTGGGAACTCCCGTGGCGATGGCTCGTCCGTAATCCGATGGAATCGAGAGCGCCATCGAGGCCCGTCCGCGCTCGAGAAACGGCGTCACGTCCGCGACGGTGGAAACGACGTCGATGATGGTGAAATACGGAGAGGCATCGAAGCGCGCGATGAGATCGCGGCTCGCGGACGAGCGATCGCCGTCGGCAACGACGACCGCAACATTCTTCACGTCGGTGGTTGCCGCATAACCGAGGAAGAACAGCTGGATGATCGGCGCGAGGATGACGAGCGGCAGGAGCCGCGGGTTCTGCCGCAGCTCCAGCAGCTCCTTCCACATCAGAAACCAGATGCGCCGCACGGCGATCAGTGCTCCCGCGCGAGGCGAACGGACGCAAGCCCGAGCATCACGGCGGCGTAGATCGCGAGCGCCATTAGCTCAATCGGGAACGTCCGAAGCGCCGCGCCTTTCAGCAGAATCCCTTTGAGGGCGACGAGATAGTAGCGAGCCGGAACGACGTAGGTCATCGTGCGGACCGGCGCCGGCATGCTGGCGATGGGGAAGATGAATCCCGACAGCATCAGGGTCGGCAGGAAGGCAATCAGGAGCCCCATCTGGAAGGCGACCTGCTGCGACTCCGCGAGGCTCGAGATCAGCAGCCCGGTGCCGAGCGCACCGATGAGGAACAGCGAGGTGACGGAGAGGAGCGACAGCCACGATCCCCGCATCGGCAGGTCGAACAGCACCATCGAGGCGAGCACGACGAGCACCGCGGAAAGAAGCGCAATCGCGAAATACGGCAGACTCTTGCCGACGAGATACTCGGCGGATCCGATCGGCGCCATCCGGACCTGTTCGAGCGTGCCCCACTCTTTCTCTTTCACGACCGAGAGCGCGGTGGAAACGACCGCAGTGAGCATCGAGATGTACGCAATCAGACCGGGAACGAGGAACAGCGCGCTCCGCAGCTCCGGGTTGTACCAGACGCGCGGCTCGAGCACGACCGGCGGCGTCATCTCCTCACCCCCCTCTTCGAGCTGCAGTGTGATCGATACGCTTTGAACGATCGTCGATGCGTACCCCATCACCGTGGCAGCCGTGTTCGCGTTGTCGCCGTTCAGCAACAGCTGGACCGGCGCGTTCTCCCCTTCTCTGATCCGCCGGCCCGTGTCCTCGGGAATCACCAGAATCGCGCGCGCGATGTCTCGATCCATCACGCGATTGATGTCGTCCGGGCTGAAGACCGCCTCCCTGTAATCGAAGTACCGGGAATTGACGAACGCGGACACGAGCGCTCGGCTCTCGCGCGAGCCGTCACGGTCCTCGACCGCGAGCGCGATGTGCCTGATATCGAAGTTCAGCGCGTAGCCATAGAGCAGCAGGAAGAAGGCGGGAATGAAGAGGAGGATCAGCAGCGTGCGTCTATCGCGCGCGATCTGCTTGAGTTCTTTGCGGCCGACGGCGATTGCTTTACGCATGGCAGTCGTGGGGCCGATCTTCCGATCGACCGAACCAAGGTTCGGCCCTACGGACGAATTTCCTCAGCGCGCTCGACGACGTCGAGGAACACGTCCTCGAGCGAGGGCTCGACCTGACCGACCGACTCGATCGGCACACCGGCTGCGGCGAGTTGTCGCGATATCGCGTCGACATCACGAAATCCCTGCTCGAGGACGGCGTGCACCGACGTCCCGAACAGGCTTGTCTTCTGCACCGCTTTCGACGCGTCGAGCGTCTTCATCGCGGCAACCGGATCCGGCGAATGGATTTCGACGATGAGGCGATCCGCAAAGACGTCCTTGAGCTCTTCGGTCGTGCCAATCGCGGCGAGCCGGCCCGCGTGAATCAACGCGAGGCGATGACAGTGTTCCGCTTCGTCGAGGTAATGCGTGGTGACCAGCACCGTGACGCCGGCATCCGCGAGGTGATCGATGAGCTGCCAGAACTCGCGGCGCGAGAGTGGATCGACGCCGCCGGTCGGCTCGTCGAGAAACAACACGGGCGGACGGTGGAGGATCGCGCAGCCCAGGGCGAGTCGTTGGCGCCAGCCGCCGGGCAAATCGCGCGTCAGGACCGATTCGCGACCGGCGAGTCCAGCCATCTGCAACACTTCGCGCTGGCGTGCGGCGCGTTCCGTGTCGGTGAGGCCGTAGATACCGGCGAAAAATCTGATGTTCTGCTCGACGGTGAGGAGCTCGTACAGCGAGAACCGCTGCGACATGTAGCCGATCCTGTGCTTCACCCCTTCCGGATCGCGGCCGACGTCGATCCCCGCGACCTGCGCCGATCCTGACGTGGGCGCCAGGAGGCCGCAGAGCATCCGGATCGTCGTCGACTTGCCGGCGCCGTTGCTGCCGAGGAACCCGAAGATCTCCCCTTCGTGAACGGTGAAGCTCACGTTGTCGACGGCGGTGAAGGCGCCGAACCGCCGCGTCAGACCGTTGACGACGATGGCGTCGGGCATATACCAAACCACGTCCTCATCGGCAACAACACAGAGCGCACAGAGGAACACCGAGCACACAGAGGGAATTACTCTGTGTGTTCCGTTTGACCTCTGTGAGCTCTGTGATCATGCGCGGACGGACTTCGGAGCTGTCGCTCATTTACCGACCGCGCGCGCGAGACGCGCTTCCGCCAACCTGACGTTCGCGAACGCGCGCGTCCGCTCGAGCTCGCTTTGCAGCAAGGCGACCTGCGCATCAATCACGTCGGTGCTCGTCGCCACGCCGGCGCTGAACCGCTCACCGACGACGCGGCGTGCTTCCGCGGCCGCGATCGCGGATTCGTTTGCCGACGGCACCGTCGCGCGAGCCGAGGAGAGATCGAGCAGCCGCTGACGCACCTCCATCGACAGCATCGTGTCGAACTCCGCCAGTCGCTCTCTCGCGGCGCGCGTCGTCGCGGCCGCTTCGGCGACGTCGGCGCGCGCACGACCGCCGTCCCAGATCGACCAGCTCGCGTTGAGGCTCACATCCCAGCTCGTTTTCCACGCGTCGATCGGCGGCAGGATGCGCTGATTGGGACGAAGGTAGTCGAACCCGCCCGCGACGCCGAATGCTGGCCGCAGAGCGCTGGCGGCGGCAGCCTCGCGCGCGGCGGCGCTGTCGATCCGTTGCGTGATGGCGCGGCGATCCGGCCGGCCGCTGCGAGCCTCGGCGACCATCGCGCTGACCTCGGGAGCCGGTTGATCGCGCGGCGTGAGATCCTCCGCGAGCTCAATCGGTGTGTCGTCCGCGATCCCGGTCAACCGCCGGAGATCCGTCTCGCTGACCGCGCTCATGTTTTGCGCCTCCGCGAGGAGGACCTGCTGGTGCGCATGTTCGGCCTGCACGGAGAGGACGTCGTTCGGCGGGATCAAACCTGCATCCAGCCGCGTTCGAACGTCATCCAGATGCGCGCCACTTCGTCGAACGCCTTCTTCGACCACTTTGACCGTCTCGTGCGCGGTCGCCACCGCCCAGTAGGCCCGCGTGATCTCGAGCCTCAAATCAAGCCGCGCGGCTTCGATGTCGCTGACCGCCGCGCTCGTCTCCGCCTGCGCCGCGCGTGCCAATGCATCGACGCGGCCGCCGCTGTAAATCGGCCACTGAAGATCGATTCGCGTGCGGTAATTGTCCGGAATGTCCGGAAAGATGACCTGCGGCACGCCGTTCGGCATCAGGATGGCGAACTCGGGAATGTGATTCGTCCGTCTGTAGCCGCCGAGCAGCGCGACCTGCGGGCGAGCCGCCGCTTCACGTCCCGCGACCGCGGCGCGCGCCGCCTCTTCGCGAGCGCGCAGCTCGCCGATCCGATGGCTGGCTTCGAGCCCACGAGTGATCGCGTCGTCGAGGGTGAGCCGAATGGGTGGAGTCTGCTGATCAGCGAAGACGCCAGCGGAAGTGATGGTCAGGGCTAGGATGATCACTGCAGCTTTCATCACAAGTCTCTTCGCGGCGGCAGTTCAGTTGTCGCGTCCGCCCTCAGGCAGACGATCGTCCGGCTGAAGCCGGACGCACACACGCTTGCCTCAACCGGCTTTCAGCCTCTCGATGAACACGTCTTCGAGCGATGGCAACACGGCCCGGACGCTGGCCACCTGCACCTCACCGGACGCCAGCGCTTGTTTGATCCGGTCGATGACATCTGCGGAGCCGACACGCAGCCGAACGTGCAGGCGCTCGCCGAATATCTGAACGTCGCTGACACCGTCGATTTTCGACAGCAGCGTGGCGGCGCGCTCCTGCGGCCTGGCGATCACCTCGATCACCTCGCCCGCGAGCTGATGCCGCAGCGCTCCCGGGGTATCGAGCGCGAGCATCCGTCCCTCGTGCATCAACGCGACACGCGAGCACCGCTCCGCCTCGTCGAGATACGGCGTCGTCATGACCATCGTGATCCCTTCGGAGCGGAAATCGGACAACAGCTTCCACAGCCCGCGACGCGATACGGGATCGACGCCGGTCGTCGGCTCGTCGAGCAGCAGGAGCTGCGGCTCGTGGACGAGCGTGCAGGCGAGCGCGAGCTTCTGCTTCATCCCGCCCGACAGCCTCGCGGCGAGACGCGATCGAAACGGGGTCAACTGCATGATGTCGAGCAGCCGGTTGCGCCGCTCGCGAAATCGCGGGACGCCGTGGATCGATGCGAAGAACTCGATGTTCTCGTCGATCGAGAGATCACCGTACAGGCTGAATCGCTGGGGAAGATACCCGACCTTCTGCGTCAGGAGGCGATGACCGGAGACCGCATCTTTCCCGAGAACGGTGACATTGCCCGAGTCCGCGTGGATCAATCCGCAAATCAGCCGGATCGTCGTGCTCTTTCCCGCACCGTCCGGACCGATGAGACCGAACATCTCACCCGTCTCGATCTCGAGAGAGAGATCAGTGACGGCGATCGTCGCGCCAAAGCGCTTGGTAACACGCGCGAGGGAAACGGCGTTCATCACTCACCGTTCGCCGTCGACAGCTTCAGCTCCGCTTCGACCGGCATTCCCTGCTTCAAAATGCCCTGCCGATTGTCGACGCTCACCTTGATCCGGTAGACGAGCTTCGAGCGTTCTTCCGCGGTCTGCACGTTGCGCGGCGTGAACTCCGCTTTCGGCGAAATGAACGTCACCGATCCGGCGATTGGCGATCCGCCGGCATCTGTGTAGACGGATGCCGGCTGACCGAGGCGGACCCGCGGGATCGCGGTCTCCGGAATAAAGACGTTCGCCCACGCGTTATCCAGATCGGTAACGACGACGAGCGGCGTGCGGGGCGCGACCACCTCGCCGGGATCGGCAAGTTTTTGCGTGACGAGACCGCCCGCGGTCGCGGTGACGGTCGCGTCGGCGATGTTCTTCTGAATCGCCGCGATCTGCGCATCGGCGGCGCCGACGCGCGCGCGTGCCGCTTCGATCTCCTGCGGCCTGGCGCCCGCGCGAACGTTGTTCATCGCGGCACGCGCGGCGCGCTCCGAATCTTCCGCGGCCCGCACCCGTGCGCGCGCGACATCTCGCCTCGCCGCCGCATCGTCTCGCTGCTTTCGCGAGCCGGCATTTTTCTGAAGGAGCAGCTCGAATCGCTGCAAATCCGCTTCGGCTGCGCCGAGCTCGACGCGCGCGGCCTCGACGTCAGCGCCGGCGCGCTGCGCCTGCGCGCTCGCCTGACGGACTTCCTCGGTGCGTGCTCCGGCCTGGAGCAGCCGCAGCTGCGCTTCGGCCTGACGCTTCTCCGCTTCCGCGCGCTGGAGCGAGATCTCGAGATCGGACGAATCGAGCCGCGCGATGAGATCTCCCGGTTTGACACGGGAGCCTTCGTCGACCTTCACCTCGATCAGCCGGCCACCGACGAGCGGCGCGATGCGGACCTCGGTGGCTTCGACGTAGCCGGAGGCGCGAAGCCGGTCCGTTGGTTCCGGCTGCCGGCATGCTGTCATGATGAGCGCGATGATCGAGAGCAGACGAGCGCGGTGCCGGGGCATCATTCATATCGTATTGCAAACCTCATCCGTACCGTGGTCATTCCGCCCATCGTGAGGAGGCACACGTGAAAATCGTCATCGCTGGAGGCAGTGGGTTTCTCGGCGGCGCGCTTCGCCATGATCTGCTGTCTGCCGGTCACACCGTCGTCACGCTGTCGCGTGGCGGTGCTGATTCATCTAGTGGCAAGGAATCGACGATTCGCTGGAGTCCTGATGGACAGGCCGGCGCGTGGGCCGACGCGATCGACGGCGCCGATGCCGTCGTGAATCTGAGTGGCGAATCGATTGCGGCTCGCCGGTGGTCGACGGCACAGAAGGAACGGATTCGCGACAGCCGGATCCGCGCGACACGCAGCATCGTGGCAGCGATCGCGCGTGCGTCGGATCGACCGAAGGTGTTGATCAGCGGATCGGCGAGCGGGTATTACGGCGATCGCGGCGCCGAGGAATTGACCGAATCATCGACGCCGGGCTCGGATTTTCTCGCGGACGTGTGCGTCCGATGGGAAGCCGAAGCGCGGCGCGCGGAGGAGCTCGGCGTCCGCGTGGTGACGATCCGCACAGGAATCGTGCTCGACGCTCGCGAAGGCGCGCTGCCGCAAATGCTGCCGCCATTCCGGTTCTTCGCCGGCGGACCGCTCGGATCGGGAAGGCAGTTCATGCCCTGGATTCATCGCGCCGACTGGGTGGCACTCGTGACCTGGACGATCGCGAGCAGCGTCAGCGGACCGGTGAATGCGACCGCGCCTGAGCCAGCAACGAACCGGGAGTTCTCGTCAGCGCTGGGCCGCGCGCTTGGCCGACCGAGCTGGATTCCCGCACCAGGATTTGCGCTGCGGCTGATATTGGGTGAGATGGCGGATGCGCTGCTGTTGTCCGGTCAGCGCGCGATTCCGGAGCGAGCGACGACGTTCGGATTCAAGTTTCAGTTCGAACGGCTCGAAGATGCTCTGGGCGATCTCTTCAGTCGCAGGGCGCATCTTTAGACGCGCCGCGACGGCCGAACTGAAGTTCGGCCCTACAGCGAGCCTACAACCGCTGAACCGCGAGCAACACTCCCACGAGGGCGATCATCAACGACGCCGGCGCGACAACCCACTGGCGATAGAGATCACCCTGTCGGCGCCAGTGCGCCAGCAGGAACATGCCGGCAACGATGAACGACACCTGCGCGAGCTCGACGCCCGCGTTGAACGTCAGGAGCGCGGTGAAGAACTCCGCTCGCGGCATCGGCAGCTGCCGGAGCACAGACGCGAAGCCCATCCCGTGCAACAGCCCGAACACGAACACGAGGCCGACGCGCCAGCGCTTCTGGTCGGGCGTGATCAGATTCTCGAGCGCGACATACGCCACCGACACCGCCATCAGGAGCTGAACGATGTGCGCGGGAAGAGCGATCGCTCCGTACATCGTGAGACCGAGCGTCATCGAGTTCGCGATCACGAACGCGACGATCTGTTGCGGCATCCCTCGCCAGCGCGTGGCGAGAAGGAACATGACGACCAGGAACAGCACGTGATCGAGGCCGCGGTCCAGCGTCCGTGTGATGCCCAGCCGCAGATACTCGATCGCGATCTGCGCGCGGGCTGCGGCGCCCGCGCGAAAAACGTCAACCGGTTGACTCACCTGCCGGCCGTCGAGCCACTCGATCGTCTGATCGCCAACCGTGCGACGGACGATGAGCGGATACGAGCCGAGGATCAGCTCCGAGCTCCACTGAAATGTCGTCGCTCCATCGGGAGCCGTTCCAGTGAGCCTGAGCGTGGAAGCTTGCGTCGGCTGCGGCGGCAGGATCAGGTCCGCGCCCGGGCGAACACGTTCCTGACCAAACCGGAGGGCGATTCGATCGAGCAGCGCGTCCTTCAACGCGAGGATGCGCACGCGACGCTCGGTGTCCGGCAGCGGCCCTGAAGGATCGCGCCCCGTTCCGACTTCCAGCTTCGTCAGAATCGCTTCAGGGTCGACGCTGATGTCGATAGTGAAGCTGCGATCGTTCGAGAAGGTGGCGATCGCCTGCGACGTGCCGATGTCGTGGGCGCCGATGCTTGCGGGGAGCGACACACACAGCATCACACCGATCAACACGGCGGTTGTAGCGTCCGGCTTCAGCCGGACGATCGTGCGCCTGAACGCGGACGCTACGACTGCGTTCATGCTCATCGGCTTGCCAGCATCTGACCCGACTTCAACGTCTCGAGCAGCGATTTCGCCTGGGGAGCGACGATGGGATCGAACTCGGGGCTTCCACCGAGCGCGGCTTCCAGCAGCGGACGCGCAGCCGCATCATCACCGGTAGCGTGCTTGATCGCGGCGGCGTGATACAGGATCAAGCGGTCCCGAGACCCGGTGCGCAGCGCTTCCTTTGATGCCTTCGCCGCGTCGGCGATCCGTCCTGCTCCGAAGTACGCCCACGCGAGCGCATCCATCGTGAAGATGTCGTGCCGAACCGCTGCCGCGCTTTCCGCGACCTTCAGGGCATCCTCCGGTTTGCGATGGCGATCCGCGAGGAACCGCGCCAGCTGCGTTGGATCCGGCGTATCGAATTTCCAGCCGACTTCCGCCAGCGCGTAATGCCTCTCCGCCTCGCGCGCATCACCGAGGCGCGCCAGCAGATCGCCCACCCGCATTTCGAGATCCGCGGTCGGCGTCTTCGCCAGTTGATCCTGATAGATACGAAGCGCGTCCCGGTACTCGCCACGCACGACTTTCAGCCGCGCGGCGCCGGCCACGACGAACGGATGATCACGGAACGACGCCTGCGCGCGAACGAGCTGCTCCTCCGCCTCGTCGAATCGGCCCATTTGCAGATACAACTCGGCGACCTGTGCGTAATGCCACGCCTGCGACTCCGGATCGTGCGCGGTCGTCGCTTCCGCCGCCATCTTCATCGCGTCGAGCGCCCCTGACATGTTGCCCTGCAGCTCGCGGGCATACGCGACGCGAGCATACGATGCCGCGCTCGGCCGCGTCTTCGCCATCGTGTCGAACGCATCGAAGGCTTTGTCGTACTCGCCGAGCTCGATGTTCGCGTCGCCGATGATTCCGTAATTCAGCATGTCACGAGGCTTCGCCGCGCGTGTGCGCTCCGCCTCCGCCGCCGCCTCGCTGAACCGATGCTCGGAGAGATACGTCTCCGCAAGCGTCTGCCGGACCAGATAGTCGTCCGGTTTCTGCGAGAGGACCTTGAGCAGCGTTGCTTCCGCTTTCCTGGCGAGACCGGCATTGCCGAGCACTCGCGTCTGTCGCAGGAGCGCCTGCGCCAGCTTCACCGCGGCGTCGGAGTCGTACGGATTGGTCGCCAGCCGCGCGTCCATCTTCTCGACCGTGCTGCTCAGCCCGTCACGCGACGTGCGCGAAATGCCGAGCGCGCCATCCGGCGGCGTCCGTTCCGGCGTCGATCGCGCATCGCGCCAGTTCGCGTAGCCAACGATGGCGATCACGGCGCCGATCATCAGGGCAGGAATCAGTTTGGAAATCGTCGATATCCGCATAGGAGCCTCTGGAGCACTCGCTCGTAGGGCCGAACTTCAGTTCGGACGATCTGAAGATCGGCCCTACGACTTCCGCTTTTACTGAGGTGTGCCCGTCGCAGGCGATGCGACGTAGTTCAGATCGCCCGGCCATGGCGGCGCCACGTACGGGAAGCTGGTCAGGAACGGCTTGTCGTTGCGATCGACGCCGTCGCCCAACCTGTTGTTCGGCGCCACGTTGAACTGCGGCGTCAGCGGCGTCGCCCCCATCGCCGCGCGGATCACCACATCGGTCGCATCGTCGGCGAGGCGTCGGCCGTTCGGGAAGCCCTGCGAGTCGCCGCCGAGCACGCCGAGCGCACTCGGATTCGCCGACGGCGGAATCGCGACGTTCAGCCGCAGCATCTCGGACGGCGTGACGTTCGCGGGCTGGTTCAATCCGGCAAGGCCTGTGAGGAAGATCGTCACGAGGTCGTTGCGTGGCGCCGGCGGCGCCGGGACGCCGTAGATCGCCGTCACGAGCTTCGAGAATTCCGGATCCGTGACGCGGTCGAGCGCGACCGCATCAGACGTCGGCGGGATCGCGTTGAACGCGTCCTTGCGGGCGAGATCGATCACGACTTCGTTGACGAGCGGCATGCCGAGGCGCGAGACTTGCACCCAGGAACCGGTGCTCGTCGATCCGCCCGTCGTCCGGGTCGTCGTCACCTGACGCTCTGCGGTCGACCAGATGCCGATGACGGCGTTCGGATCGGATGCCGCGGAGGGCTGGCTGTTGTTGCGGGTGAGCGCCTTGATCGGGAGCTGAATCGCGAGCGTGTGGACGTTGTATCCCGCGACGTAGTCGACGCCGCCGCCCTGATCGCCCGGCAGACGCCGGATGTTCAGCAGGTCGAACACCGCGCCGAGGTCGACGAAGAACGGATCGTCGCGCTGGCCGACGTAGACGCGCCCCGGACCATACGGCGTGCTGAATTGCTGCACGGCACCGGCGAGGCCGTTGCCGGCCGGCGTTGAGCGGAACCCGACGTTGATCACGTCGGTCGGCATCGGACCGGCGGTGTAAGCGACCGTACCGGTATCCGGATCGCCGTTGATTTGCTGAAGCGTGTAGGTCTGAACGATGTTGAGGTTCGGATCGGTGACGCCGGTCGTAATCGGGCCGGTGTTGTAGAGGAACGTCTTGTTGTTCCGCACCGTCGTTGACGAGCGGATCCGGAACGTGAGGTCTTCCTTCGCGTCGCCGTTGTTGTCGATCTTGATGTTGTAGCGAACGTTGTCGTCGAGCCGGTAGAAATTCGGCCCGCCTTGCGGCGACTCGAACGGAATGAAGTTCGCGATCAGCGTCACCGTCGTGGGATCGTCCGGACTGACGAACGCGTACAGGTCCGTGTTATCCGCGGCCGGATCCATGCTGATCAGCGGCGCCTCGCGATGACTCGACGCCGTGCCGGGCATCATCCAGAAGCCCGCCAGCAATACCACCAACACACCGAAACTCACCTTTCTCACGGAGCACCTCCTGCTCAGAAGCCGGGATTGCAGGCGACCCTGGTCTGCCAGGCACTTGGGACGGCAGCGATCGCAAGAGCGGTTCCGACCCCGCTCCGTTCTACGGTGGTGAGTTCAGATCGGATGTTTGCCGCGTATCAATAGGCGAACTGGATGATTCAGTGGCGCAGGACTTCAGTCCTGCCGCGGCCGCGAAAAGCAGGACTAGAGTCCTGCGCCATCCGAGCGGCCGGAGTGCCTACGACGGAGTGGTGGGGGTGCCGACGAGATACTTCTCGCCGGTCGGCGCGGGAACGCCGCCGGCCTGTTCAATGGTGACCGCCATCGCCACCGCGGTGGTCACACCCGCGGGCGTATCAGCGACGATACGAGCCTGCCCATCTTGATCGGGAGCGAACAGTCCGGCGCTGACGGGCGCATTCGGCGTCACCACCCATAGCTGGTAGATCTTCCCGGGCGGCAGGGGCGGAAGGCTGGACGCGGTGAAGAGCAGACCGCGGGATCGGCTCCAGAACGCGCGCGCGTGAGCCGTCGGCGCAATGGTCTGACCCGCGAGCTCCACGCGCGCCAGATCCGCGGCCGTCAGGATCGCGGCGGCACGCTGCGCGTCGTTCGCGATCCGCGTGGCATCGGCGCCGACGCGCTCGGCGGTTGCGGCACGCGACGAAGCGTCGTCGAGACGCGACTCGAGCCGCTCGACGCGCTGCTGCAGCGTCCACGCATACCAAATCGCGCCGACCGCAAGAACGATCGCTGCCGCAGCCGCCAGCCATCCAGCACTCGACGGGCGAGCGGGCGCACGCACGGGACGTTCGAACGTCGCGACGGGCGCCGGAGAGGGTATCGGCGAAGCGGGAACAATCCGCCGACGCAGATCCGGAGACGGCGCGCGATCGGGAACCGCCTGGGCAAGGCCGTGCGCCACCGGCAGCAGCGATCGCACTTCGGCCGCGCACTCGTCGCACTGCTTCAAGTGCAGCTCGAACGCGGCGCGCTCTTCGGCTGTCATCGCTCCCAGCACGTAGAGGCCGGTGAGATCGCGCAGCTCGTCGTGCGCGAGCGCGCTCACGATCGCACCTCCGCGAGCTCGTCGCGAAGCTTCAACAGGCCGAGTCGAATCCGTGTCTTCACTGTTCCCAACGGCTGCTCGAGACGAGCGGCAATTTCCGTCTGACTCAATCCTTCGTAGTAGGCAAGCTCGATCGCCAGCCGCTGTACGAGCGGCAGCTTCTCGAGCGCGATGCGGAGCCTCTGGATCTGTTCATCGGTCAGAACCGCGATCTCCTGACCTGCCCCCGGATCGGGCAGGTCGATCGCGGTCCGCTCCTCCGGAAGCTGCGCGCCATCGGGCTGTGCGCGCCGGCTGCGCACGCGATCGATTGCGCGACTGCGTGCCATCATGAGCAGCCACGCCGCCACCGATCCGCGCGACGCGTCGTAGCGCGACGCCTGTCGCCACGCCTGCGAGAACACTTCCTGGACTACATCCTCCGCTTCACCCTGGTCTTCGACGATGCGGCTGACGAGCGCGAAGACGGGCCGGGAATGCCGGTCGTACAGCGGCCCGAGTGCATCGGCATCGCCCGCCGCGAGAAGCCGGATCGCCTGCTCGTCGGCTTCGCGATCCTCGCCCCGCGTGCGTCGGGGACCCTCCGGACTCAGCCGGTCGATGACTGCCCACAGGACCCACATAAGCTTCTACGGTTGGAAGCGGGTGTTAGATGGGAGCAATGAACATGTAGGGCAGGCGGTTAGGCCTGCCGTCAGCGCGTGACGGACCTGAAAGGTCCGCCCTACATGTTTTCAGTGTTGAGCGGTGGGCGTCGAGGCGCTGAAATATTTTTTCAGCGTCTGCTGCCAGGAAGCCACAGGCTCGGGACTGCCGCCGAGGTTGGCGAAGATGATGTCGCGCGTGTGATACGGCCGACCGTAGAAGCGGTTGTTCGCGTCGGTGTCTTCGCGGATGGCCGATCCTTTGAGCGTCACGCCGGCAAACAGTCCGCGCGTTCGCGAGTAGCTGAGAATTTCGGCGCGCAGCTGAATGTCGGTGGACGCTTCGGCATCGCGGCCGACCGGTCCCGCCGCGACCGACGCGTCGGCGCCGACCTTGAACTTGTTGCTGACGAGATTGTCGAGACCGCGGCGGTTCATGATGATGAGCACGAGATCGATCGACTGTCCGCCTATCTGCGCCCCGATGCTGCCGCCGGTCAGCGTCATGAACGCCGGCGACGACCATGTGCCCTTGTCGCGATCGCGCGCGCTGAGAATCCCCTTACCGCGATGCGCGCCGATCACGAGGCCGCCTTTGAGCGTACCGGGGAACACGGCGATCCCTTCGGCCTTGTCGAGGATCGCCTTCGGGATCCCCTTGTCGGGCGCGCCCATGATCTCGTCGAAGACGGTGGAGGAGTCCTTGATTTTCTCCGACTCGTCGGTGCTCTGCGCCGCCACGCCCCAGGCGACCAGCAGCAGCGCCAGACAGGTCAGTGCGGTCCATTCGCTGAAGGTCAAACGTCGCATCTGGAACCTCTGGAAGTTGGGGCAGACAGTCTACCACCGTCGGAAGATGGAACAACACGGAGAGACAGAGTCCGGGAGAACGTGGATAAAGTGGCTTCCGTCTTCAGGCGGAAGATCTTCCGGCTGAAGCCGGACGCCACGGAAAGCGCTCGCCCTACAGGAAGTTCAGGCTCGCTTTTCGAAACTCTCCACCCAGGATGGCGACGGAGTCGGACCCGAGCCAGTTGTCGACGACGCGCGCGTAGACCGAGCGGAAGTCGGTCTCCCACTTCACGTCGTTCCCGCTGTTCTCGAGCGTCGGGTTGTCCGGAGTTGGATTGAGGATCGGCGCGGTTCCATAGAGGCCACCCTGCACCGTCCCGCCGAGCGCCATCATGATGCTGCCGGCGCCGTGATCGGTGCCGGCACTCGCGTTCTCGTTGATGCGTCGGCCGAACTCGGAGAACTGCAGAATGAGCGTCGAGCCGAGCAGCCCCTGATTGCTGAGATCGGTGTAGAAGGCGACGATCGCATCGTTCAGCGTCGCCATCAGGTTCGTATACGCGCCGTTCGGGTTGTTCGTGTTCTGCTGCGAGTGCGTGTCGTACCCGCCCGTCGTCACCCAGAACACTTTCGTGCCGATCCCTTTCACCATCGCGCCGGCGACCGCCTTCAGCGCCTGCGCGAGGCCGTTGTTCGCCGGATACGTGACGGTCGGTGCGTAGGTATTCACCGACGCCACGCGATCGAGCGTGGCGATGGCCGCCTGCGCGGTCGCATTCACGAACGCGAGATGCGGTCGATCGATCGCGACGTGCGACGAAATGCGCTGCGCGGTCGTCCGTTCGTATTGCGCGTCCGGGGTTCCATTGTTCGGGCTCGAAAACGAGTATTGCGCGACGTTCGGGATCGAAGGCACCGGCACCGTTCGGCTCTGGAGCGAGTGCGGGAGCTCGCTCGCGGTGTTCCAGCCAATCAACGGATCGACGGGCGACGGCAGCGTATCGAGATAGCGTCCGAGCCAGCCGGTCCCCTGGCTGTTGCGCGGATCGCCCGTCGACCAGATGTCGGTCCCGAGGAAATGCGAGCGGCTCTGATTTTCGTACCCGGTGCGTTGAATGAGCGCGAGGCGTCCCTGATCGAAGATCGATTTGAGCCCGGTGAGCCGTGGATTCAGTCCGAGGACCCGGCCGCTCGAATCGCTCCCGATCTGCAGCACGTTCCCTGCGGGGATCGCGAGCACCGGCCGGCGGCTGTAGTAGGCGCTGTCGCCGTACGGTATCACCATGCTGAGCGAATCGTTGCCGCCGCTCAGATAGAGCACGACGAGATTGCGCGACGTGGCGCCTTGTGCGTGCGCGAGCTCGGAGAGAAACGTCGGGGCCGCGAACCCGACGGTGAACGCCGCGACGCCGCCGCCGAGGAATTGCCGCCGGGTCAACTTCATCGTTCCACCTTGGTTCAGTCACGCCTCTCACACAGAGGCCGCAGAGACCGAAAGAGACCACAGAGAAAATTCCTCTGTGTGGTCTGCGTTTCTCTGTGTGCTCTGTGCCCCAGTGGGCGAGTACTACACGAGCTGATATTCCGACGACCCCGCAATCACGTGCACGAGCCCCGATGCCTTCGCCGCAAGCTGCGTGTCGGATCCGGTCCACGTGGCTCCAGCGCGCACGTAGTCCATCAGATCCCCGTACACGTCGAGCGTCATGTCCGCCGGCGTCATGCGATCGAGGATGTACGACAACAGCGCCTGCGGCGTGCGGTTGTACGGACGCGACGCGTCGCGCAGCGCGAACTTCTGATTGGTCGCGAGCGTCGCGGCGAAATTCATGCGCGCGAGCATCGCGCCGGTCGAAAACCACTCCTGACCGAGATCCCAACCTGAGACGTCGGGCGGTTCGTAGAGCGTCTGACCCATGTTCGTCATCGCGGCGCGCCCGGTATCGACCGAGAGTCCCCCCCAACCGACTTCCTTGATCGATCGCACGACGAATTCGGCGGGCCACGAGTAGCGCGCGAACACGCTCGCGGGATCGTCGAATTGCGGTGAGCTGAGGACGGCGCGGACGACGGTCCTCATGTCATACCCGGTCCGGTAGTAGACGCCGGAGATCGAATCGACGAACGCGGGATCCGGCGCCGCGATCTCGCTCACGAAGAACTCCCACAACTTCCGCGCGAGCCTTCGTCCCGTTTCGGGATGACGCGCGACCGCGTCAATCAGATCGAGACCATCCTGCATGCCGGCCGCTGCGGCACGCGCCGGAATGGTCTTCGTTCCGTCCGGATAAATCGCGAAGCTGAATGTCTTCGCCGTCGTCTCGTGCTGCGCCGCGTTGTAGAAGAACTTGGTGTACCCCGTGGCATCGCTCGCAGCGCCGGACCTTTGCAGGTTCCATCCGGTGAACACGCGCGCCGCGGCGTACACGTCCGGCTCGGTGTAAAAACCGACGCCGAGCGTGAAGAGTTCCATCAGCTCGCGACCGAAGTTCTCCTGCGGCGTCGACTTCACGTTCGTCCGGCCGTCGAGCCAGACGAGCATCGCGGTGTCCTGCGCGATGGCGATCAGGATGTCGCGGAAGTTGCCGAGCGCGAGATCGCGGAGCATCTCGACCTGGCCGCGGAATCGCCCCGGATCTTCCGACGCCTTCGCCGCCATCATCCGGGTGGCTTCGGTGCTGCCGTAGATCCCCGCGATTTTGGTGTAGCCGGTCGCGAAGTGGTTGTGCCAGAAGAGGGTCATCTTCTCCTGGAGCGGCCGCGTCGAATGGATCATTCGGAACAGCCAGCGCTGCCGCGCATCGGTGATGACGGTGTTCGGCGCGAACTCGCCGCGGCTCGTGGTGCCGGCATATCCGGACTTGCCGATGTTGCTATCGACATCGTCCGGAATCCGGTCGTAGTTGATCAGCTGATCGATCGCGGCCGCGTAGCCCAGATCGCTGTAGTAATCGAGCTCGTCCTGGCTCGCGCCGAAACCAGCCCGGCGGAGCAGATGCTCCAGTCGCGAATCGCGGGATGCCATTGGGGGGTTCTCCGGGGGAACTTGTGATTTTACCGTCCGGAGTTTGGGGAAGTAAAGGCTGGGTTCGAACAGTTCCAGGGGTTCAGCGGGTTCCACCGGTTCTGCAGGTTCTACGGGTTCTCCCAAGGGCGCGTGCTCGCACCTGTTGAACCCGTAGAACCTGCTGAACCTTCAGAAATTCACCTTGACCCCCACCTGCACGAGGCGCTGATCGTACCCGCCGGTTGGCGGAAACGGATCCGGCAACGGCGCCACGAGGCTTCCGTCTGCGTTCGTGGTCACGACGCGGTTGACCGTCATGATGTTTTGACGGTTGAACAGATTCTTCGCTTCCAGGAACGCTTCCAGGTTCGACGCGGCCCCGATTGGAATAAATCGCGAGTAGCGGAGATCGAGCGTCACCACGGATCCGAGACGGCCGCTGTTCCGATCGATCCCGAGCGGGCGATCGTTCGGCTGGCCGTCTCGATTCAGATCGAGGTTCGATCGGATGTTGAACGGCAGCCCGCTGTTCGCCTGCAGGATCAGTCCAACCTGATTGTGGTTCGCGATCATCGTGCCCACTCCGCCGCCGGTGAGCTTCGGCGCGATGACGGTGGACAGCGAGAACGTGTGCGTCTGGTTGAACGGCGTCACACTCTTGTCACGATTGAGGTTGGTCGGGTCCGACACGCGATCGTCGTTGCTGCCGACGACATACGTGCCGGTGAGCGGAGCGTTGTCGACGCCGCGCGCGAGCGTATAGGTGGCGGTCGCCTGCCAGCCGTGCGTCATGCGCTTCGTGAGCATCGCGGTGAGCGCGTTGTATCGAGACTCACCGATCGACTGGAACACGTTGATGTGATCGAACGCGGGATTCACACGCGTGGCCGTCGACACCGCGGTCGAGAAGATCGGCCGGCCGTCGGCGAGTGTCTGGCCGGTCGGGATCAGATTCACGTCCATCAGGACCGGGAGATTCCGTCCGATCGAGTTCACGTATCCGATCGACACCGCCATGTCGGTCCGCAGCGCGCGCTCGACTTGAACGTTGCTCAACCACGCGTATTGCGTCCTGAACCCGGGATCGACGGCCGTGAGGGTCAGCTGCGTGGCCCCTGCGGGCGTGTTCGCCAGAGACGCGGGAAACGGTGGAGCGCCGGGGGTCGTGCCCGACAACGAGACCGTGTAACTGAGCGGCGTGCCGTTGAACTGAATCGCGTTGTCGTAGAAGTCGATGAGCGGTGGCTCGTACATCAGCCCGACCGACGCACGCACCACCGTGCGCGCCTGCTGATCGACCGCCCAGGAGAAGCCGACGCGCGGCGCGAAGTTGTTCTTGTCGATGGTGAAGTGGCTCGAGAACGGATTCGCCGCGAACGGGCGCGCGGAGGGCATGTCGAACAGGTCATACCGGACGCCGAACAGCAGCTTCATCGACGGGGCCATCTGCCAGTCGTCCTGCACGAACAGACCATAGAACCGCGAATCGTAGCTGAGGCTGAGATCCCCCACGTCCTGCTGGAATGTCGTGTAGCTGACGGGATTGGCGCCGCTCTTCGCCGCGAGGTACGTGTCGATCGACGGGAACGTGTACATGAACCGCTCACCTTTCACGCGCTTGTCGGCGATGAACTGCGCGTCAACGCCTCCCTTCAGCGCGTGCCGGCCGGCGATCCAGCTGTAGTTGTCGACCACCTGCCAGATCCCCTGATTGAAGTTGAACCCCACCGAGTTGGAGTCGCCGACCCGCGGGCCGCCGAACTGCGCCACCCCCTGAACGATGATCGCGGGCCCCGCCACCGCCGTGTCGTTCGGCGTGCGGAACTGATGCCGCCGCGCGTACTGAACGCGAAGCTCGTTGAGGCGGCTGTTGCCCATGCTCGAAACGAGCTGCGCCGCCGCGGAATCCATGCGATCCGTGAAATCGGTCGCCTCGTCCGGAGTGATCAGGCCGCCGGGAATGTTCGACGCCGAGAAGTTCTTGAACAGGAAATATCGAGCCGAGAAGTGATTGGTTGCATTCAACTGGTAGTCCGTCTTGCCGAATGCGAAGTTCACGCGCTGGTGCGCGGGAATGACGCCGCTCGACGGAAGCGAGATACCCAGACGCTGCGCGTCGGACGGATTCACGCGGATCACCTGTGAGCCGGTGATCAGGCTGCGGTCCACGAACTCGTACGCGCCGTAGTAGTGCCACACATCCTTCTTGATGGGCCCACCGAATGTCGCGTTGAAGTTGTTGACCTCCGTATCCGGCTTCCGGGCGGTCGTCGCCAGGAAGAACGGGCGCGCCGACATCGGATTGCGGCGGAAGCGGAAGCTCGTGGATCCGCTGATGGCGTTCGTGCCAGAGGGGGTGATCGCGTTGTAGACCATACCGGTGGTCTGCCCGAACTCCGGCGCGAAGCCGTTGGTGATCACTTTCACTTCGCGGACGAGGACCTCGGAGATCGGCAGCAGCCGGAGACCGGCGCGATCCTTCTCGGTGTTCGTGTTGCCATCCAGCTGGTAGTTGGTGTGCATCTGCGAGCCGTTCGCGTTGATGCGCGGCACGCCGAACTCGTTGTTCTCGTAGCCGGTGACGTTCGCCTGAAGAAAGGCGAAGTTGTACGGATTGCGCGAGACGAGCGGGAGGTTCTTCACTTCGGTCTCGCTGATCGTCCGACCGAGATCGATCCGCCCCGGCTCCGCGACCGGCGCCTCGCTCGTGACGGTGACGACTTCACTCACGCTGCCGACCGGCAGCGAGATGTTCAATTGAATCGTCTGTCCCGCAGAGAGACTCAGACCGGTCTGCTCGAATTTCCTGAAGCCCGACAGCTCCGCGACGACTCGATACGTGCCGAGCGGCAGCAGCGGCGCGCGATAGATCCCGGCTTCGTTCGTGACGATCGAACGCTCGGTTCCGGTGTCGAGATTCGTGATCGTGACGGTGACGCCGGGCAGCACCGCACCGGAGGGATCGGCGATCGTTCCCTCGATGGCGCCGTTCGCGGCTTGTGACTGCGCGGCGGCGGATGCCGTGACGGTCAGGAGACAGAGGCACGCGACGATCAGGTGACGCAGCATGGCGATGTGCTCCTTCATAGGGTCAGGATCGCAGTATACGTCCCGACGCTGGGCGGGTTCATGACGGGCTCAACAGGTTCTACGGGTTCGGCTCAACAGCTCCACGATCCTGTGGAAGCCGACGAACTTTGGAACCCGTGAAACCCGTGGAACCCGTGGAGCCCGCAGTGCCGCCCAGGATCAGGTCCGGGCGCGGCCGAAGCCGAACGCGGCGTCGGCTTTCGCGGGCTGCTCTTCGAACGCGCGAAGGAGGATCCGGGCAGCCGCCGCGCTCCATCCGACGCCGCAGCCGCCGTAGCCGAGTGCGAAGAGGTGATGCGGGTAGTTCCGGTGAGGCCCGATGTAGGGAAATCCGTCCGGCGTCTCGCTGACGATCGTCGCCCACGAGAACTCCGGCGGTATACCGGAGATCGCAGGGAACAATCGAGACAGTTCGTACATCAACTGATACGTCCGCTGCGTCACGATCTTCTCGGCGGCGCGCGCCGGCGTCGGATCCTGGTCCGCCCCCGCGACGATGAGGCGATCGTCGTTCGTCCAATGAACGCGATGCGGAGGATCGTCGCTGTCGAGCAGCACCGCATCGGCGCCGCCGACCTGACGCCTCATGACCGCCGGCAGCGGCGCGGTGGCGACGATGTAGCGGTCGCGGCGGATGAAGTGACGCGCGAGCGATCGATACGGTCCGCTCGGCGCGGCTGTCGCGACGATCACCGTCTTCGCCGTCGCTGTCCCGCCGGTCGTCGTCAAATCGACCGTTCCTTTTTGCGGCTTCACGCGTGTGACCGACGTCCGCTCGAAGATGTCGGCGCCGCGCTTCGATGCGGCAGCCGCGAGAGCGAGACACGCGCGGTAGGGATTCAGCGTGCCGTTCGCGTCGGTCCGGATGGCGGCAGCGGCATCAACGCTTGTACTCGCTTTCAACCGCGATCCGGTGAGCCACGCGGCGTCGATTCCCGCTTCTTTGCGCGCAGCCGCCTCTTTGCGAAGCGTCGTGATCTGATCCGGCGAGATCGCGACATGAATCGTCGCGCGATCCTCCAGCTGACACTTCGCCTTGAGACGACGCAGCGCCGCCCTCGAATCAAGCGTGCTGTGGCGAGCGCCCTCCCAGAGATCGCGCGCGACGCGACGACCGTGAAGCCCGGCGAGCGCTCTGAAGCTGCCGCGCGCTTCTTCGTTCAGCGTGCTCGCGGCGAGCGTGCTGCCGGTCCCGATGCGATCCGCGTCGAACAGCGCCACACGGACGCCGGCGGACGCGAAGGCATGCGCGATCGCGCAGCCGATCGCGCCGCCGCCGATGATCGCGACGTCAGAGTCGGTATGTTGACGATGTTTGGGGAAGGCGGGGCGACGAGCGACTTCGTCCACCCAGAGCGGCACCCCTAATCGAACCCGCATGTCGCGGGCATTCTACTTCGCCGCTTTCAGTTCGTCGGCAATCAACGATTCTTTCCTGTCGATCCCCCATCGATATCCACCCATTCCCCCGCCCTCGCGGACCACTCGGTGGCACGGAATGATCAGCGCAACGGGATTGGTCGCGCAGGCGCGCGCAACGGCCCGGGCGGCCGTCGGCTTGCCGATCAACCGCGCGACGTCGCTGTAGGTCCGGGTGCTGCCGTAAGGAATCGCCTGGAGCTCGCGCCAGACTCTCCATTGAAACGCCGTCGCCTGGACGTCCAGCGGCAGATCCGCATCGCGGATCCGGCCATCGAGATGTCCCACCAGTGCGGTGACCCATTCCGCCATCGGGGGCGTCGGGCGCACGAGGCGTGCGGCCGGAAACTCTTTGCGCAGATCCTCGACGAGCGCCTCGTCATCGTCTCCCATCTTCACGGAGCACACGCCGCGCGGCGTCGCGGCAACGAGAAGGCGCCCGAGACGACAGCGTGTGATCACGAATGCGACATCCATTCCGCGTCCTCCATTCTGGTAAGCCGCCGGCGTCATGCCGAGCCGCGTGGTCGCCTGCTCGTAGACGCGGCTGCTCGATCCATATCCCACCTCGTAAGTAGCTGACGCGATCGCGTCACCTCGCTTGAGCGCGGCCTTGAACCTGGTCGCGCGACACCACGCCGCGTATTCGCGCGGCGACAGCCCAATCGCGTCGGTGAACACTCGTTGAAAGTGATGCGCGCTGAGGCCGACGTGGGCCGCGACCTCCCGAAGTTTCGGCGCCGTCTCCCGGCTCGCGAGGTACCGGCATGCGCGGACGACCGCGTCGCGCCGGGCGTTCGTCTCGGGCGTTCTCGGATGACAACGCAGGCATGCGCGAAATCCGGCTCGCTCCGCGTCCGACGGGGTCGGAAAGAAGACGACGGCGCGGCGGTGGGGACGACGGCTGGGACACCAGGCGCGGCAGTAAATGCCCGTTGTTCGCACGCCGTAGACGAACGCCGCGGCGTTCCGCCGATCGCGCGTCTGCACTGCGCGCCAGAAGAAAGCGTCGTTCATGAGACAAGCATAAGGCGACCGCCGATCGCGTGATATCCGATCCTTGCGATCGAAATGAAGAATGTTGAATGCTGAAGGGCGCTCGCGGGCCGCCCTGTATCCGCATTCGCACTCCACACCGACATGCCTGACGCACTCGACCTCCTCGTCTTCGGTCCGCACCCTGACGACATCGAGATCGGCATCGCGGGGATCGTGGCACGCGAAGCAGCGGCGGGGCACCGTGTCGGACTGTGCGATCTGACGCGCGGCGAGCTGGGGACGAACGGGACGCCGGAGCAGCGGCTCGCGGAGGCCGAAGAGGGCCGAAGCGTCATGGGCGCGGTGTGGCGCGACAATCTCGCGTGGCCGGACGGCGGGATCGACGGGCGGTCCGAGCAGCTTCGCGATGCGGCCGAAGTGATCCGCCGGTGGCGGCCCCGGACAGTGGCGCTCCCCTACTGGCGCGATCGGCATCCCGATCACGTTGCCGCGAGCCGGGTGCTCACGATCGCGGTGCATCGCGCGGGGCTCGCGAAATTCGAGGCGCCTGGCGAACGCTGGCGTCCCGACTGGGTCTGCTACTACTTCATCAACGATTCCGCGCGCCCGTCATTCGTTGTCGACGTGTCGGACCATTATGAAGTGAAGCGTCGCGCGCTCGCGTGTCACAGAAGCCAGTTCGACGCATCGGGCGCGGGTGCAACGCCGACGCGTCTCACGTCGGATCGGTTCAAGCAATTGATCGAGTCCCGCGACGCGCAGTTCGGCGCGCTCGTGGGAGTGGCGTTTGCAGAAGGGCTGATCGTGCGCGAGCCGGTGCTTCGCCGGAGCGTGTTCAAGTTCGATTGAGATGACAGTCGCGACGCTGAACGTCAGTTCGGCGGCAAATCTGGATCAAGAAGGCGCGGTGGAACCACAGAGCTCTGTGCTCGGAATGTTGACGCTCGGATACTCATTCGACTCTGTCAGATTCGCGGCCGTTTAGGCGCGGGAATCTTCAAAACAACACATGTAGGCCGGGCCTTTCAGGCCCGGCAAGGCGGACCTGAAGGTCCACCCTACAGTTTTGAAGATTCCGGCGCGATTCAGCGAATCTGACAAAGTAGTACTAAAAGCCTGTGATCTGTGAATTGGTTCTCACGTGAAAATCGGTATCGTCTGTTACGCCTCGCTCGGTGGAAGCGGGATTGTGGCCACCGAGCTCGCCTATCAGCTCGCCGCCCGCGGCCACGACGTGCATCTCATCAGCACGGATCCACCGTTCCGTCTGCGCGAATCGGCGGCGGCGTTGACGTTTCACCGGGTCTCGATGCTGTCGTATCCGCTCTTTCGCGAGCCGCAGTATCTACTCGCGCTGAGCAACAGCATCGTGAACATCGCACGCGCGCACGACCTCGATATCGTGCACGCGCATTACGCCGTGCCGCACGCGACCGCGGCGTATCTCGCGCGTCAGATTCTCGTCGCCGCCGGGGCGCGCGCGCCGAAGCTGATCACGACGCTTCACGGAACGGACATCACGCTCGTCGGCAGCGATCCGTCTTACACGGAAACCGTTGCCTTCTGCATCGATGAAGGGGACGGCGTCACCGCCGTGTCCGAGAGCCTCAAGGCGGACACGTACCGGTCGCTGCCGGTACACCACGACATCGAGGTGATTCCGAACTTCCTCGATTGCGAGGAGTATCGGCGCATCAACGATCCCGGGTTGCGCGAGCGGCTCTGCCCCTCCTCGGCATCCGATCACCTCGTCATGCACGCGTCGAACTTCCGTCCGGTGAAACGGCTCGACCTGGTCATCGAAGTGTTCCGTCGGATCCGGCGTGAGCTTCGGGCGCGCCTCCTTCTCGTCGGCGACGGTCCCGATCTCGATCAGGCGCGTGAGGCGCTCGACGCCAGCGGTCTCTCGAGGGATGCCGAGCTGCTCGGACAACAGAAGGACATCATTCCGATCCTTTCGGTCGCGGATCTTTTTCTGCTGCCGTCGGCGCAGGAGAGTTTCGGCCTCGCGGCGCTCGAGGCGATGGCGTGTGAGGTTCCGGTGATTGCGTCGCGGGTGGGCGGGCTGCCCGAAGTGATCGTCGACGGCGTCGGCGGGTATCTGCACGGGCTCGACGATCTCGACGGCATGGCGCAATCGGCGATCAAACTGCTGACGGATCGAGCGCTACATCGAGAGGTGGGACGCGCCGGCGCGGAAGCGGTGCACGAGCGGTTTTGTGCGGAGCGGATCGTGCCGAGGTACGAGGCGTTCTATCGGACCGTGCTGGAGAGAAGCTCACAGTAGGGGCAGCTCTTCAGACTCGCGCCGCGGTAGGAACACAGAGGCCACAGAGAAAAAAAGAGGCCACAGAGTATTTCATTTTCTCTGTGACCTCATGTCTTGCTCTGTGCGCTCTGAGCTACTTACGCTTGCCTGAGTACTCCAGCATCTGCGTCGTGAGATCGAGCGGATACGTCACCTTCACGTCGGTGATCGCTCCGTTCGCTCCCATCACCGGTTCGAGCTTCGGCTGCACGAATCCCGTGTACGACGGCAGGTTCAGTTTGTCGACGCGCGTCAGGACCTCGTCGCGGAGCTTTGGATCGAAATGGATCCCGTAGGTCTCGAACAGCGTCTTCGCCGCCTCGTAATCCCCTTCTGACTTGATGCGCTGTACTTCGGCAAGCAGTTTCGCGACTCCTTGCCGGAAGACCGCGGGATCGGTCATCACGTAAAAGGTCTTCCCCTCGCGCTGCCGCACCTCGATCGCTTTCGTGTTGTCGATGAGCCACCGGACGATCATCTGCCGGTTGCGCATGTGGTCTTCCTCGATCTGCGTTCCCTGGCGCACCCGGCGGAGCTGCACCAACCCGTTTCGCGTGTACGACTCATACTCCGTGCGCGCGATGTCCGGTTGATCTTCGGCTTTGATCACGCCGAGCTCGGCGAGCTTCGGATCCGAGATGTAGTAGAGCCCCACCAGATCCGCGCGCGCTTCCTCCAGCGCGGAGTACTGCTCCTTCAACACCGATTGCGGCGCACCGGTGAGACGTGCCGACAGCTTGCCCGACGCATGACCGAGCACTTCGTGCAGATCGGTGTGGAGCACGCTCGCGACCGCGCCCCACTTCTCCGCGCGCGCGACCTCCTCGTCCGTCCACGAGAACTCGTGTCGATACGACCCGGGCGTCGATTTGTCGTACGCCTCGGAGACGTTCAGGAGCGACACCGACTTGCTGCCGTACTGCTCGCGAATCTTCTGATCGTTCGGCAGGTTGATCCCAATCGGCGTCACCGGTCCGGAATCGCCGGTCTCGACCACGACATCGATTGCTTTGGCGGTGATCCCTTTGACCCCCTGCTTGCGGTACTTCGGATCCCACGGCATGTGATCCTCGAACCACTGCGCGTTGGCCGCGAGCTTCTTGATCCCTTCCGTTTCCTTCAAGTTGACGTAGAAGACCAGCGCCTCCCACGACCCCTTCACGCCCCGCGCGTCTTTGTAGACCTCGACGAACCCGTTGATCGTGTCGACGGGGGAGTCCTTGTCGCGGACCCACGCGACGTCGTATGCGTGGCGATCCTCGTCCTCACCGGTCTGATACCACTTGATCAGCGCCCCGAGAGCAGCCGCCATCGACTGGCTCGCGTACGGGACCGCCGCCTCGAGGTGCTTCACGATCTCGCGGATTTGTTTGTCGTATCGGCCGCCGATCTTGTAGACCTCTTCGACCAGCTTGCCGTCCGGCTGCTTCACCAGCCGCGAGTTGAGACCATACTTCTCGTGGAATCCCTCGAGATCTTTCATCGTCACGTTGACGTACAGATTGTTCGCGCTCGACGCGAGGATGTCCTTGCCCGGTCCCGGTGTCTTGTTCGTCACGATCGGATCGACGTCCGGATCGAAGAACACCGGATTCAGGCGAGCGAGCAGCGCGTCGAGCGTCTCCCCTTGCTGCATCGGGAACGTCGCGCCGTCGGCTTGCGCCGCCTTCGCGGCGGCGGCAAACGCCTCTGGCGTGCACTTCAACACGAACTTTCGCGCCGTAAGGTTGTTGTACGGACCTGTGTTCAGCCAGAACAGCTTCGTGTATCGCTGAATCTCGGCGAGCGTCGCGGCATCGACATGCGACGGGTGCGTGATGATCTCTTCGAGGATCTCGCGCATCTCGAGGTTGTGCGCGTAGTGCTGGTCGTAATAGATGTCGCGACCGGCGATCGCCGCTTGATAGAGATGCCACGTGAGAATCTTCTGTTCGAGCGGCAGCGCGTCGAAGCCATCCGCGTACAACTGCACGACCGCCGCCTCGTCGACGCGCTCGAGCTCGTACTTCCGCGTCCCGGATTCTGCTGCCGCGGCCGTGTCCGCCGCATGCTCCGGCGCCGTCGTCCCGGGTGCGCCGCTCACCGTATTGCCGCTCGCCGTCACCGCCATCATCGCGACTCCAACGAAAAAGGAGGACTTACGCATAACGGTTCCTGAATTCTGGAATTCACGGGTTCACGAGAGCTCCACCGTTTCGAGATGTTCAGGGATCTTCGTCTGCCACCCGAGGTCTCGATCGATCTGCTGCTGCAACGCGACCATCGCATCGAACTCGCCGTGCACGAGAAACGTGCGTGATGGCGGCGCTTCGAAGTTCCGCAGCCATCTGAGGATTTCCGACGCGTCCGCGTGCGCCGACATCGAATCGATGCGATCGATCTCGGCGGCCACGGGCACGAGTTGCCCGTGAATCTTCACCGTCTTCACACCGTCCACCAGCGCCCGCCCGCGAGTGCCGGCCGCCTGATATCCCACGAAGACGACGGTATTCCGCGCGTTCGGCAGCGCCGCGACGAGGTGATGCAGGACGCGACCGCCGGTGGCCATGCCGCTCGCCGAGATGACGATCGCGGGCACGCCGGAAGCCACGACCGCTTTGGACTGCTGCGGGGTGGCCACCGCTTGAAATCGTTCCGTTGAAAACCTCGACACTTCACCGGCCGTGGGCCGCATGTCGGGATCGAGCTCGTTCGATCGCGAGCCGTAATACCTGAGCGCCTCGATCGCCATCGGGCTGTCCACATACACCGGCAGGATCGGGATCCGCTTCGATTGTTCGAGCTTGCGCAGCCAGTAGAGCACCTCTTCCACGCGCCCGACCGCAAACGCCGGAACGATGACTTTCCCGCCGCGCTCGGCTGTACGACGCACGATTTGCGCCAACCGCTCCCCGTCATCATCTGGTTCGTGTATTCGGTTCCCGTATGTGGACTCGACGAGCAGAAAGTGCGCTCGCGCGACCGGCATCGGGTCCGGCAGCACGGGTCGCCCATACCGACCGAGGTCGCCGCCGAACAGAATCGGCCCCTCCTTCAGCCCGTCGCACGTCACCCGCGCGTACGCGGAGCCGAGCAGATGCCCGGCATTGATGAATTCGACCTGAATGCCGGGCGCCACCGGAATCGGACGCTCGTAGCCGACCGGCTGCAACTGCGTCAGGGCGCGATAGGCATCCGGTCCGGTGTAGAGCGGCAGCGCCGGTTGGTGTCGCGAATACCCATGACGGTTCGCCTGACGGGCATCTTCTTCCTGCAGCCGCGCCGAGTCCGGCAGCACCAGACGGCAGATCTCCTGAGTCCCGGGCGTACAGAAAATGCGCCCCCGAAAACCCTGCGACACGAGACGCGGCAGATACCCGCTGTGATCGAGGTGCGCATGCGTCAGGATGACCGCGTTGATGCTCGCCGCATCCACCGGCAGCGGTTGCCAGTTCCGCTCACGCAGCTCTTTGAGACCCTGGAACAACCCGCAGTCGACGAGGACACGCGTGTCGCCGACCTGAAGGAGATACTTCGATCCGGTGACGGTGCGGGCGGCGCCGAGGAAGGTGAGCGAAGGCATTCAGGCACATGTACCAGGCGGCCAAGTGGCTTCCGCCTTCAGGCGGAAGATCTTTTGGCTCGAGCCGGAAGCCACGAAGACCTCGCCCTACATGTTTGCTAGTGCGATCGACGCCCACCGCGATCGATCTTGCGAAAGTTCGACAGCGTGGCGACGCTCTCGACGCGGTCGCTGTGCGGATCTTTCGGATTCTGCACCGATTCGGTCAGCTCTGTCGGTACCCACAGGTCGAGCGCGGCGTCGTGACGATAAACGGTCGTGACCGTCGTCATCGCGGACGAGTTCTGATCGCCGATCGAGATGAGGCTCTTGAGTACCCGGCCGTCGCGGGGATCGAGCCAGACGCTGCCGCGCGCAAACACGTCGCCCATGCCGCCGCGCATCAACGTCGGCCGCTGATGCTCCGTGTAGCGAATCTCCCACGCATCCGTGTCGCCCACCTTCGATTCCCCGAGCTTCTCGAAATAGAACCGGTATTGCTGCAGCGGGTGGACGACGATGAGCGGCATCGTCGAGGCGGCGGCGTTGGTTTCGAAATTGCCAAGCGAGTAATGCGCACTGTCGCTGTTGGTTTTCCGCGCCTGCTGGAGCGATCGCGCCGCCGTCTCGGCGAACGCTTTCTCGAGACGCGTCTCGCGCGGACGCACCGGCTGGCCGTCCACGGCATAGACATCGTTGAAGCAGAACCAGCCGTCGCCGTCCGGCATGTGGACCATCATGAAGTCGGCATCGAGCGCCCGATGCTTCTTCTCGCTCGTCCCGTTCAGGAGCTTCTGCTCCATGTGCTCGTCCGCCGCGATGCTGGTCGCGTCCTTGGCGTACGCGATCACGGTTTGCGACGCGCGAAACAGCACTTCGTCCAGCGTCAGCGGTCCGGACTGCGTTTGACCGGCGGCTTGCGACCCCAGCAGCAGGAGTCCCGTTATGCCAAGCGACACTCCAACCGCCGCTCGCTGCACGCCTGCGGAAACGCGACGATTCCAAAGCCGGTACACTGGACACAGCATCGGCGTTCTCCCCGTCTATCCCCGGAACTCACTTCTGTTGGGCGTGATGGTGACCAATCGTCCGGCTGAAGCGGGACGCTACATCAACACAAGTGAGTTTCGGGCTGGATGATGGCAATCTGTTAAGCTGGATTTTACCCGTCAGTTCGAGTTTCGCAACTTCCCCGGAGCACTGGATGACGACCTCCCGGCAGCCGGCCCGCGCTACGGTTTTCCGAATTCTCGTCCCGCTGATTCTCGCCTGTGCCGCGATCCCGCCGCTCGCCATCGCGGATCAGAAAGCGCTCTCGCTCGACGATGTGTACGACCCCACGCGGCGGGTCGATTTCAGCGGCCGCTATCACGGCGGCCTCGAGTGGATCAGCGACACGCAGTATATCGATCCGGCCTCGCGGGTCGACGGACGACGGGAAGGCGTCGAGAAAATCGACGCAACCTCCGGCAAAGCGGAGCCGCTCTTCGACGCCGCGAAGATGGAAGCGGCGTTCACGAAGGTGCCGGGCATCACGACCGATGATGCGCGGCGCGTCTCGCATCAGGCTTCCTACATCATCAACCACACGCGGTCCGCGGTGCTCGTGACGCTCGCGAACGACCTCTACCTCTACGACTTCGCCAGCGAGCACGCGACACGGCTGACGTTCACGCCCGAAGAAGAGCAAGAGGCGAGCTTCAGCCCGAATGGCCTTCTCGTCGCGTTCATCCGCGGCAACAACCTCTACACCGTCGACACGACCACACAGCGTGAGCTGGCGCTGACGAACGACGGCGGGGCCGAAATTCTGAACGGCAAACTCGACTGGGTGTATCAGGAGGAGATCTTCGGCCGTGGCGACTTCCGCGGTTACTGGTGGAGTCCGGACTCGTCGCGGCTCGCGTTCCTTCATCTCAGCGAGCATTCCGTCCCGAACTACGCGGTGGTGGATCTCATCCCGTATCACCCGACCGTCGAATCATGGGACTACCCGAAGGCCGGCGATCCCAATCCGACCGTCAAACTCGGAGTGGTGCGATCGGCGGGAGGCACACCGATCTGGATCGATACCGATCGATACAACCCCGAAGATCTGTTGTTCGTGAGCGTGAGCTGGTCGCCCGATTCGCAGTCGGTCGTCTATGAAGCGCAGAATCGCGAGCAGACATGGCTCGATCTCAATCTCGCGAACCGCGCGACGGGCGCGACCACGACGCTGCTGAAGGAAACGACCAAGGCGTGGGTGAACAACAACGGCGATCCGTACTGGCTGAACGACGGCTCGTTCCTGTGGATGAGCGAGCGCACCGGCTGGAAGCACGTGTATCACTACGCAAAAGATGGGTCGTTGATCCGCCCGGTGACGAGCGGGCAGTGGGAGGTGCGTGCGCTGCATGGCGTCGACCAGTCGTCCGGGTGGGTGTATTTCTCGGCGACCGAGCGATCGCCGATCGGACTCGATGTGTATCGAATCAAGCTCGAAGGCGGGGCGCTGCAGCGCCTGACGCAGGCGGAGGGAACGCACTCGGCGACGTTCAATCCGGCGCTCACGTATTTCGTCGACACATGGAGCGACGTGAACACGCCGCCGCAAGTGCGGCTGCATCGCAGCGACGGCACCGAGCTGCGTGTCATCGATCACAACCACGTGGCCGCGCTTGACGAATATCGATTGTCGAAACCTGAATTCGTCCAGGTGAAGACGCGCGACGGGTTCGTGATGGAGGCGATGATGATCAAGCCTCCGGATTTCAGTCCGTCGCGCCGGTATCCCGTGTACCAACACACCTACGCCGGACCCCAGGGTCCGCAGCAGGTTCGCAACGCATGGGGCGGATCGACGTACATGTTCCACCAGGTACTCGCGCAGCGCGGGATGATCGTCTGGATCTGCGACAACCGATCGAACAGCGGCAAGGGCGCGCAGTCCGCGTGGCCGGTGTACCGGAATCTCGGAGAGGTGGAGCTTCGCGATCTCGAAGACGGCGTCGCATGGCTGAAGCAGCAGCCGTACGTCGATGCATCCCGTATTGCGCTGAACGGCTGGAGCTACGGCGGCTTCATGGTGGCGTATGCGCTCACCCATAGCCAGGCGTACTCGGTCGGCATCTCGGGTGGTCCGGTCACCGACTGGCGCGACTACGACACGATCTACACCGAGCGCTACATGGGAACGCCGCAGAACAATCCGGAGGGCTACCGCAAGAGCGCGCCGCGGTTCGCCGCGGAGAACCTGCGCGGCAAGCTGCTGCTCGTGCACGGCGAGATGGACGAGAACGTCCACATGCAGAACACGATTCAGTTCGCGTACGAGCTGCAGAAAGCGGGCAAGCTGTTCGAGCTGATGATCTATCCGAAGTCGCGCCACGGCGTCGTCGATCCGCAGCTCGTCAAACATCTGCGCTCGAAGATGGTGGATTTCCTGATGGAGAACCTCGTCGGCGCGAGCGGGCAGAAGACGACGTCGACGGCGGAGAGAAGATAACAGTGCGGAGACCGGGCGGGGCAGGACTGAAGTCCTGCGCCACCGGAGTTCGATGGACCTGAACGCCTGCCCCTGAAACCCGGTGCGCGCAGCGACTTTAGTCCTGCCCCACGCTGTGCCTGAACCCGGTGGCGCAGGACTTCAGTCCTGCCCCGCCGTCGGCGCGTTCGCGCCAGGCCGCTGCTGCAGCTGCTCCTCGGGGCGCTTCAAATCCGACAACTCCAGCTTGTTCACCTCGTCGACGATCCGCGCGTAGGCGCGAGCCGTCGATTCGAGGCCGGTCCAGGGCACGGTTTCAGGAGTCTCCGCGTTCGTGTGGAAGTACACGTTGTAGTCGCTCGTCTGCACGCCAGGCACGAAGCGCTTCAACTGCGCGCCGCCCGCGTAATACAGATCGCCCGCCGGCGGCTGGTCCGCCTCGTTCACGTAGGTGTTGACGCCGAACTCCTTGAACGCGTTTCGCGCGATCGCCTGCAGCTTCGGCCGCGAGGGTCCGCCCGCATACCACTGCTGCGGCGTATACATCGTCGCGTCCAGCGCCTTCGCGGCGATCCCGAGGGTCGTCTGCTGCGTCGACGTGTGCTCCGCGTTGATCATCAGGGCGGTCTTCGAGAAGAACTCGTCCTTGTGCTCCGCCAGCCACCAGCTGCCGGTCGCTTCGCCGTTGCCGGTGTTGTGATGCCCATCGAGGCCGAGGAACACCATCGTCCGCCGCCGCTGCTCCTTCGGAACTTTCGCGTAGTACTCGGCGAGCGCGACGATCGTCGCGACGCCTGACGCATTGTCGGTCGCCGCGTCGAACCAGCCGTCGCGGTGAGCGACGATGTAGATCGTTTCGTCCGACATGCCGGGCAGCTTGCCCCAGACGATCGCGGTCTTGAGGTTCGGCGTCATCTGCACGTCGAGGCGCATCTTCACGTGCGGCGGCTGGCCGGCGGGGGCCTGGCCGATCAGATCGCGCATCGCGAGACCATCCTCCAGGCCGAGCGAGAGCGTTGGTACCTTCGCGCGCGCCGGATACGCCTGATACCGGAGATTTCCGGGGACCCCCTGGATGTTGAAGATCGCCGCGGCGCCTTTGGCTTCCGCGCGTTGCACCGCCCCGCCGGAAATCGCCGAGGGCGCCACCGGTCGCGGGACGGTGAGGACGAACACGGCTTTGCCCTTCACGTCGCGGCCGGCGAAGTCCGCCTCGCTGCCGAGGCCCGCGTAGACCGCTTCGAGATCGACTTCTCCCGTCGTCCCGACGCTCGCGTAGGTTGGCTGCGCCGAGCCATCGAGCTTCAGCGTCTTGCCGTTGCCGGTCGCGGTGATATGCCACGACTGCGCCATCCACTGCGGCACGAGATCGAACGACTGGATCTTCACCTCGCTCAATCCCGCCTGCTTGAATTTGCCGGCCAGCCACTCGGCGCTCTCCGCGTCCGCGGACGTGCCGATGATCCGCCCCCAGAATTGCGGATGTCCCTGATCGCGATAGCGCCGGCCGATCGCGGATTGCGCGACAACGTCCTGATGCATGCGCTTGCCGTCGAGCGCGGCGTACTTTTGCGCGCCAGTTGGCAGCGCCCAATGGAGAAACCAGTCATCGACCTTCGCTGGTGCACCGGGGGTCTGCGCCTGTGCTGAAACGCCATACGCGGCAAGCGCCAGGGCAGCGACGGCCAGGGCCAGACGACCGACCGGGAATTTCCGCATCGTCATCTCCTTGCTGAATTTTCGGAGGGGGAATCTTACCAGAATGGGATGGCGATCCTGGGCAGCCCTAAAGGGCTGCGGATACATCGATGTAGGCGCAGGCCTTCAGGCCTGCCTAGCGATCTGGCTACCGACCCATGTCGACCAGGGAGCCGGGACCGCCTGAATTAATCTTCACGCGATCGCGCCCGCCGGCCTTCGCTTCATAAAGCGCGGTGTCGGCCGCACGGAGAACTGCGTCGGCGGTGGGACCGTGATCCGGAAATACCGCGACGCCAAGCGAGACGGTCACGGGGCCGAGCGGCGTGCGTCGGTGCTCGATGTTCAGCCGCTTGATCGCGTCGCGGATCTGCTCCGCGCGCTGCGCCGCGTCGGGCAGCGACATCTGCGGAAGAATCAGCGTGAACTCCTCGCCGCCATAGCGGCACGCGATGTCTTCCGCCCGGATGCTTCGCTGCAGCACGGTTCCCACTTCGCGCAGCAACGCGTCGCCGGCATCGTGTCCGAAGACGTCGTTGAACCGCTTGAAGTGATCGAGATCGAGCATCAGGATGCCGACGGGATGTCCGCCGCGGACCGCGCGGCGCATCTCGCGATCGAGCGACTCCTCCATGTAGCGGCGGTTGAACAGCCCGGTGAGCGGATCGCGGATCGACTGCGCGCGCAGTGATTCCTGCAGGCGCAGATTCGCGAGCGCGAGCGAGATGTGTTCCGCGACGGTCATTGCCAGCCGCTGGCGAGGTTCCGACAACCGTCCGCCTTCAGGCAGACTCAGATTCACCAGACCGAGGATCGATCCCTGCGCCATCATCGGGAGACAGAGATAGCCCGACGTCAACGGCTGATGCATGTGGCGGCACGGGAGACCGAGCTGATGATCGTGAACGAAGTGCGCGCGCCCTCGACGCAGCGCCCAGCAATCATCGGGACCGAACAGCCGCTCGCCGACCTGCGGTCCCCATGAGACCACCGCCTCGAGCAGGTTGCTGTTCTCCGCAATCACGCAGACCGAACCCGATCCCGTTGGAAACAGCTCGCGACCCATGCGGCCGATCACCGCGTACGCCTCGTCCGCGGTACGACACGCCTGCAGAAGATCGCCCATCTCGCTGAGGAGCCCGATTTCGCGCGTTCGCTGTTCGAGCTCGTTCACCCAGCCGGTGAGGCGATCATTGGTCTGCCGCAGCGCCTCCTCGGCACGTTTTCGATCGGAGATGTTCTCGATCATCGCGACGATGAAGAGCGGCGCGCCGGTCGGATCGCGAACGACCGATGCACTGACATTCGCCCAGATCAGCGTGCGATCCTTGCGGTAGTACCGCCGCTCGGCCTCTTGACGATCGCGTTTGCCGAGCAGCAGCTCGCGGCAATCGCTCACCATTCGCGACACTTCTTCAGGCAGCGCGAACTCCGTCGCGGAACGTCCGTGCAGCTCCTCGGCGGTGTAGCCGCTCATCTCCTGCAGGGCGCGGTTCGATGCGACGATGCGTCCGGACAGATCGACGCGTGCGATGCCGACAGGCGCGAGCTCGAACAGCGCCCTGAACTGCTCTTCGCTGTCTTTCGACGAGGCCTCGGCGCGGCGGCGATCGGTCACATCTCGAGCCAGCACTTGAACGCCAATCGTGGCTCCCTCGTGCTTCACAGGCCGGGTGGTCAACTCGAGCAAACGGCGGTGCCGGGTCTTCGTCGCTATCTCGATCTCGATTCGCTGCGTCGATTCCCCGCGGCGCGCCGCGCTGATCGTTTCTTCGACGGCCCGGCGATCGGATGTGATCAGATCGAAGACGTTCAGATGCAGCGCTTCGGCGCGGGTGTATCCAAGCGCCGATTCGGCAGCGGCATTGATGAACGTGATCCGGCCGGTGAGATCGTGCGAGTAGACGAGATCGTCGGGATGATGAAACAGCTCCGGCTCGCGGTCGGCGGCGCCGGCGGGACGCAGCACCGCCTCGGCGTGCGCCCACGCATCGCGCGCTTCCGACGTCTGCACCGTTGAAAGACGACGGCGCAGATCGTCGATCTCGGCGAGGAGCTGATCCTTCGACTTGTAGTCGTCGCGCATCCGATCAGTCGTTCATTGATTCAATGTGGCGGCGGCCCTTCAGGGCCGCCGATCGCCGGGCCCGAAGGCCCGGCGCCACGAAGATCGAGCGGGTCAGAAATTTCCTCGCGCCCGCGGAAGTACCCGCCTCAGCCCGTGCCGCGCGCGCATCGCTCGCATATTCGTGATGCCGCGTGAATTCCCGGCGAGCCAATTCTGTAATTACGCGGCGAAAAGCGTTACCTGTCCGCCCGTATGCCAGAACAGGACCGTTTCCGTGCTTCGAAACGCGCCTTCACGTACCAACGCGATCAGACCCGCCATCGCTTTGGCCGTGTAGGTCGGGTCGAGGAACAGTGCTTCGGTCCGCGCGAGCAGCTCGATCGCCGCGGTCGATTCCGTCGTCGGGACGCCATAGCCATCGCCGACGAATCGATCGTCGATGTGCACGGATGCGCACCAATCGCTCGACCCGAGCTCGAGCAGCGCCGCGAGTCCGTCGATGATCGCGGTCACATCAGCGCTGAGCGCGGCCGACGATTCATCCGCGCTGATGCCGATGACACGCGTCCGGAGTCCGTGGAGTGCGCAACCCGCCACGAGACCCGCCTGTGTTCCTCCTGACGATGTGGAGTGGACGATGGCGTCGGGCGCCGGGATCTGTTCGAGCAGCTCGCCAACCGCACGCGCGTATGCGGCGGCGCCGAGCGGCATCGACGCGCCGATCGGGATCGCAAGCGGAACGCGCCCCTCTCGCCGGAGACGATCGCACGCGGCGGCGACCGCTCGCGTACGCTCCTCGCGCGAGCTCACGTATTCGACTTGCGCGCCGAGCAATCGATCGAGCAGTGCGTTCGCCGTCGCGCGATCCGGTGGCGCGCCATTCGCAATCAGGACGCAGCGCAGGCCAAGCTTCGCCGCTGCGGCGGCTGTCACGCGCGCATGGTTCGATTGCACACCGCCGGAGGTGACCAGCGTGTCGGCGCCCTTCGCGATCGCGTGCGCAGCGACCATTTCCATCTTCCGGACCTTGTTGCCGCCAAACGCGAACGAGATCGCATCGTCGCGCTTCACGAGCAGCCGCGGGGCGGGCGCCAGCGCCTCGCTCAGGCGCGCGAGCTCTTCAACCGGCGTGGGATAGTGCGCAAGCCGAACCGACGGGATACCGTCGAGGACCCGGCGCGCGCGCGACAGATCGGCAGTCATGAAAGCGCGCGATCGTGTGGAAGGAGGCTGCGCCGCGACGGCGGGCGCTCGGAATCCGTATTGTATACTTTCGGGATCGGCTTCGAAGGATTACCCCGGCAGGCTGAGCGGGATTCAATCGTGGCTTACGCCTTCAGGCGAAGGATCTTCCTGCTAAAGCCGGAAGCCACGAAAACCGGTCGCGCAAGCCGAAGCCACGAAGACCCGTCGTCGACAAATGGACCTCGTCGAATACCTCGCTTCGGGACAGCAGCTCATCGCGGCGGAGCTGCGGCCACCTCGCGCCGAGCTCGACACCGCGGCCGGCATGGACGCGTGGATCGACACCTACCACGCCGTTCGCGGCCTCACGCGTCAGGGGACGTTCGTCTTCCTCACCGACAGCGCTGTCGGCGCGCGTGAAGAGGACAATCTCCGGCATCTGGTCGCGAACCTCGGAACGAACGTCCCGCGCGAGCGCGTCGTCCCGTTCCTCACCTGCAAACATCCGTACGACTACTGCATCTCTTACGCGGATCGCGCGCGGCAGCACGGCTTCGGATCGCTCGTGGTGCTCGGCGGCGACAGCAGCGTTGGTCCCCCGCGCTGTGTGACGCATGCGTACGAGCTGCGGCGCGAGATTCGACGACATCAACCGGATCTGCGGCTCGGAGGATGGGCGAATCCGCATGCGGATGCGAAACGCCAGGTCGATTTCCTGCTGGAGCCCGAGAACTCCGCGGAGTTCTTCCTCACCCAGATCGTCTCGCATCATCATGGGCCGGCGGTCGCGCGGTTTCTCGAGGAGGTCGCGCGCCGCAACGTGACCATCCCGGGCATCTTCGGCGTGTTCTATTACCGGAGTGCAAATCCGAAAACACTCGCCGTTCTGTCGGAGTTCCTGCCGGTTCCAGCGGAAGCGCTGACGAAAGAGTTCGCGGCCGGCGCCACCGCGGAGGAAGTCTGCGCGCGCAGCATCAAGGGACTGCTCGACATCGGCGTCCGGCACTTCTACATCAGCAACCTCCCACTCGCCCGCGCGCACGCGACGCTCGCCAGCATCCTCGAACGCATCGGCGTCGCTGCGTAGAAGCACTGCGACCACGTACGGCCGACCTTCAGATCGACCGTACTAAAGTTCGGCCCTACGACTGAGCTGTGCACGTAGTATTTCTCGATGCATTACCTCGACGGCGTGCCGCTCTCCGGCATCATCCGGATCCGGGATCTGATGTACGGCATCAAGGATCCGTTCCGGCTCGATCAAGGGGACGTCAGCTTCGACGTTCCGGAGTCGGTGAAGCGCGGCATCAGCGACGCACTCGCACGAAATCAGACGCATTACCTTCAGACGGCGGGTGTTCCGCGCCTGCGTGAGCTGCTCGCGGAAAAGCTGCGGCGTCAGAACCAGATCCCGATCGACGACCTCGACGAGATCTTCGTCACGAACGGCGGGCTCCATGGCCTGTATCTGATTTGCCAGTGCCTGCTGCAGCCTGGCGACGAAGTGGTCATTCCCGATCCCGAATGGTCTCCGTGCGCCGGCTGCATTGTCTCGGCGCAAGCGGTGCCGGTCCGGTGCCCCATCTACGAGTCACGAGGCTGGCGCTTCGATCTCGACGAACTGGAAGCGGCGATCACGCCGCGCACGCGCGCGATTTACGTCAACTCGCCACACAATCCGACCGGCGGCGTGCTCACGCGCGCTGACGTCGAACGCATTGCGGCGATCGCGCGCGACCGCAACCTGTGGCTGATCTCCGACGAAGCGTACGAAGACATGCTCTACGACGATGCGGAGCACGTGAGCCTCGCGTCGCTGCCGGACACGGCCGAGCGAACGCTGTCGCTCTTCACATTCAGCAAGTCGTTCGCGATGACCGGCCTTCGACTCGGTTACGTCGTCGTCCCCGATCGGTCTCTGCGAGACCGCTTCAACAAGGCGTTGTTCTACACGACAGGGAACGTCGCGTCGGTGGTGCAGTACGGAGGAATCGAGGCGCTCGACGGACCGCAGGATTCGATTGCCGAATTTCGATGCGAGCTGCAGGCTCGGCGCGATCTGTTCTACAGCGGGATCGACGAGCTCGGTGGGATCTTTCGCGGGACGCCGCCGAAGGGCGCGTTCTACGCGTTTCTGAAAATCGATCCCGCGTGGCGGCCGGAGACCGACACGCAACCATCACGCTCGTGGGCCATGGCCGAACATCTCATCGCGCGCGGGCGGATCGGCTCGGTCCCGGGGGTTGATTTCGGGCCGCGCGGGGAAGGTTACGTGCGCTTCTGTTTTGCGCGCGAGCGGAAAGAGCTGCGGGGTGCGTTGGAATCGATGCGAAGCGTGTTCGGGACGCAGTTGTAGCGTGCGGCTTCTGCCGGACGCGACGACTGGCTGCTGAGACCCTATAACCCGGCGAGGCGGCGGTTTTCGATGATCGCGTGCACCTGATCGAGGAACGCGTCGAGATCGATCGGCTTTCGGACGACGGAAAATTCGTCGACACCGACCGGCTTCGGATGCGCGGTGATGACGAGGGCAGCGGCGGGCGTGACCATACCTTCCCTGAGCGCCTGTTCGAGCATCCACGCGCCGGAGTGTCTCGGCAGCGCGTAGTCCGTCAGGACCAGCTCGAACGGCATTTCGCGCAGGCGATCGAGTCCCTCCTCCGCCGAAGCGGCTTGCGAAACAGCATAGCCTTCCGACGTCAACGCGATCCCCAACAGCTGCCGGACATCATCATCATCTTCGACGACAAGGATCCGGGGTCGAACCTCTTGCGTACGCGTAATGTCACCCACCTGACACAAACATTCCGGACCTGTCTCGGAAACGAGCACCTGATCTTGCGTAAACAGCGCCGGCATGCGCTCCTCGCTCGTGCGGATTAAGACGGCAGCAAGGCCTGTGCCGCGAGGCGACTCAGCGAATGTGCCGGCCTCCATCGACACGAACGGTTTCCCCGGTAATGAAATCGCTGTCGATGAGCGCGAGGATCAGTTTGGCGATTTCCTCTTCGCCGCCCCATCGGCCGAGGGGTGTGGCCTCTTCCACGGCGGCGAACTCTTCGGTGCTCAAATCGGGTGGAGCGACGATCGGTCCAGGGGCCACGGCGTTGACGAGGATGCCGTCGGCCGCGAGCTCGAGAGCCAGCGCTTCGGTCAGCGCGATGACCGCGCTCTTCGCGACGTAGTAGGCGAGGTAGCCGCGGTAGCGCGGGCGCCGACTGGCCGCAACCCAGTCGGAGAAGTTGATGATGCGGCCGCCGCCCGCCGCGCGCATGAACGGGACCGCCGCGCGCGCGCAGAGGAACGATGCCCGCAGATCGATCGCGAGGCTCGCGTCCCAATCAGCCTCCGACATTTCTTCGAACGCTCGGAGCGCGTAAAGCGACGCCATGTTGATCAACACGTCGAGGCGTCCGAGGGTCGAGGCGGTCTCCGAGACGACGCTTTCGCACATCGCCGCCTGACTCAAATCCGCCTGCAGCAGCAGCGCGCGACGGCCGATCGCTTCGATCCCTTCGGCGGTCTGCTCCGCCTCCGTGCGGGATCGGTTGTAGGTCAACGCCACGTCCGCGCCGCGGCGCGCGAGCTCGGTCGCGACGACGGCGCCGATCCGGCGTCCGCCGGTGATCAATGCGACACGGCTCGTAAGGTTCATGGCGAACTCTTGTCAGGGCTGTGACGAGTTTGGCGCGCTGGTTATCGCACATTCAACATTCCACATTCAACGCTCCGATGTTTTGAATCGCGCGGCGGGATCGCGACTCACCGGCAGCGTCCGGCTTCGGCCGGAAGATCTTCCGCTTAAAGGCGCAAGCCATGATTCGATGCGCGCACGTGCGTACTCCTGAGCTGTGGCACAGCGTGTGCTCGCACATCGTGCTTCGCTGCACAACAGGTCCCGGAGACCGAACTTCTCTACGAAGGAGATTCCGAATGAAAAAGGGTTGGATCATCCAGGGTGCGCTCGTCGCCGCGATGGCTGCAGGGATTGCCGCCATCCCACATGCGCAAACGCGCTCGGTCATCGTCACCGGCTATCTGAGCGGAGGCGAAGAAGTTCCGCCGTCGCTGAGCGCCGCGTCGGGAAAGGTGCAGTGCACCGTGACCGATGCGCAGATCACCTGTCACGTCGACATCTACAACCTCTCGGTCAGTGTGACCGCCGCGCACATTCACGTGGGTCCTCCGGGACTCGTGGGACCGACCGTGTGCACGGTCAACATTCCCGGCGTGTCGAACGACTACGGCATGGATTTCACCTGCACCGCCGGCAACCTGACGCGCCGCGATTCGATCGGAATCAACTCGTTCGAGGATTTCGTCCAGTCCGTGTCGAGCGGGAACTCGTACTTCAACGTTCATACGACGCAGTTCCCGGGCGGTGAAGCCCGCGCGCGTCTGTGCCCGACCAGCGCGAAGGACAACCCGTTCACCGGATCAGCAGCCTGCACGCTTCCGGCGCAGTAGCGACCTCAAGCTGAAAGTGGCCTGTCGGTCGGCCCGAACGCGCGGCCGATCGACAGCCCACTTTCAACATTCATCATCCGCCGAAGGCGCGTCGCTATAATCGGTGACGCGCTCATGCCCGACTACTCCCAGCCGATCCTTCCCGGCCGCGGCGCGACGGATTACGAGCGATACCTCCGGACCGACGATCTGCTCTCGCTGCAGAAGACGCCGGCCGAAATGGCGCACCGCGACGAGCTCCTGTTCCAGACGGTTCACCAATCGTCAGAGTTGTGGCTGAAGCTCGCGTGCTTCGAAGTGGAGACCGCGACGGCCCGCGTGCACGACGGCGATCTCGGAGGCGCGAACCGGCTGCTGCGGCGCGCGGTCGACGCGATGGATCTCGTGATCGCGCATCTCCAGATGCTCGATCACCTGTCGCCGTGGGAGTACCACACGTTCCGCAAGGTGCTCGGCCACGGCGCGGGATTCGACTCCCCCGGCTTCCGCCGCATTCACGCAATCTCTCCGGCGCTTGGGACCGTATTTCACGAGCAGTTGGAGCGCGCCGCGATTTCGCTCGTCACGATCTATCAGGAAAGCGAGCGGTACGAGGCACTGTTTCAGCTCGCGGAGCGGCTCGTCGACTGGGATGAGCGGGTCACGCTCTGGAAGTACCATCATCTGAAACTCGTGCAGCGCGTGATCGGCGGTCATGTGATCGGGACGCACGGCACGCCGGTGGAAGTGCTCGCCGTCGGTTTCAACGATCGCTTCTATCCGGACCTGTGGGACCTGCGCGACGAGCTGACGCGCCTGGCCGGCGGCGACGCGCCGGGTCATTCCGGGCGGTGAGGAATCGATCAACATGGATCGTTTTTGATCGGGATGAAGTGATTCTGTTCCTGAGCAGCCCTGAAGGGCTGCGGCTACATCGATGGAGGCGCAGGCCTTCAGGCCTGCCGAGCAAAGGAGTCGACGTTGGAACGATCCCGTCGATGCGCATTACTGATCGCATCTCTGGCTGTTCTCTCCATTTCTGCGTTTCTCGTCGCGAAGCTCGCCGCCCAGGTGCCGGGCGCCGCGTTGCCCGATACGGGCAAAGGCATCTACGAAGCCCGCTGCGCGCAATGCCACGGTGTCTCGGGCAAAGGCGACGGCCCCGCCTCGAGCAACCTGCATCCGCGCCCGCGTGATTTCACGAGCGGCAAATTCAAGATCCGCTCGACGGCCACAGGCAGCCTGCCGACCGACGATGACTTGATTCACTCGATCATGAATGGCCTGCCCGGCACCGCGATGCCGGCGTGGCGATCGCTGCTCAACGATGACGCGGCGAAGAAGGTGCTCGTGTACATCAAGTCGTTCTCTCCGCGATTCGCGGGGGAGATGCCGCAATCGATCGTCAACGGCAACGGCGTGCCGACATCTCCCGAGAGCATCGCCCGGGGACAGCAGCAATACGAACGGCTCAAATGCGGATCGTGCCACGGCACCAACGGCACCGGCGCGGGCGCAATCGCAGGGCCTCTGAAGGACGACTGGGATCGGCCGATCGCCGCGTCGCGCCTCACGGAACCGTGGACATTCCGCGGCGGTCCGCTCGCGCAGGACGTCTTCACGCGCCTCAAGACCGGAATGAACGGCACGCCGATGCCGTCGTTCTCGGGCTCCGCGGTCGATCCGGAGCTCTGGGATCTCGCGAACTACGTCGTCTCGCTCGCACGCAAACCGGTATGGAGCATGAGCGCGAGTGAAATCGCCGACCTCTATGCCACCGAGGCCAAGAGCGCGAAAGAGAATCCTGTCGATCGCGGCGCGTACCTCGTCAGAACGCTCGGATGTCCGTACTGCCATACGCCGGTGCGCGAGGATGGCAGCCAGATCGAAGAGCTTTATCTCTCGGGTGGACAGCGCTGGGGTTACGGGCCGTACGGATCGATGTTCAGCGCGAACCTCACCGCGGACAAAGAGACCGGGATCGGGAACGTCAGCGACGCGCAGTTGAAGGAGGCGATCACGCGCGGCGTCAAGCGCGATGGGACCCGGATGATGCCCTTGCCGATGCCGTGGACATCGTACGCGAGCCTCAATGGTGACGATCTGAACGCGGTGATCGCATTCCTGCGCACGCTTCCCGCGGTTTCGAACAAGGTGCCGCCGCGCGAGTGGCCGAACATCTTTTCCTATCTCGCTGGCAAGTTTCAGATGCTGATTCTCAAACACGATTTCCCGGTTGCCGTCTTCCCCGGCAACGCGGGATCGCATCCCGTGACGGGAGGCGCGCGATGAAGACGTTTCTCAAATGGGCGGTCGTCGTCATCCTCGTCGTCGCCATCGGGGCGTTCCTCGCATTCCTCTATTTCATTCCGCCGTTCCTCAGCGCCGCGCCGGAAACGTTCTCGAAACCGGAGCATGACGCGGCGCCGGACATGAGCGCGATTGCGGATCCCGCCGAGCGCGCGATCGCGGAGCACGGCAAGTACATCGTCGTGCGCACCGGATGCATCGGGTGTCATCAGACGCCTGGCCCCGAGGGACCGCGATGGGACATGTATCTCGCCGGAGGCGGGAAGAACGTCTACAAGGACAAGGGGACGTGGGTCACACGGAATCTGACGCCGGACGATACAGGTCTCGGCAAGGTGACGGACGAACAGATCAAGCGTGTGCTGCGGAGCGGCGTCTTCCGCGACGGCCGCCCGGTGTTCCACCGCGACATGCCCTGGGACTTCTTCTCGAATCTGACGCTTTCCAGCACAGTGGGATCCGAAGCTTGGAATTCACGTGACTTGAAGTCGCGG